>Ga0105163_1001519_pt1 | contig 12081 bp, 8 predicted proteins | sample JNZ110809AmetaG_FD_81531 | JGI IMG/M metagenome (GOLD analysis project Ga0105163, IMG submission 81531) | Hot spring microbial communities from Jinze hot spring, China to study Microbial Dark Matter (Phase II) - JNZ 110809A | ecosystem: Environmental > Aquatic > Thermal springs > Hot (42-90C) >... | reverse complement strand
ATGTATATAGTGACCAACAGAAATCCCCAGCTGATTAGCTATGTATTTCTGTAGTTCTGTGAATGCATACATGTTCATGTATGTAGCTTTCAAAGCATCATTGCTTCTCATATGTACATGTAGAACTAGTTTATTGTCTATAACTCTAAACCACATTCTCTGTAGACAAGGTGGATGCTCTGTCTCTAGATCTCTCCATGGTTGCCAAGTTATTGCTTGTGCTCTTCTGCTGTAGGGTGCTTTCTTTAGCTTCTCAATAATCTTCTCTATCTGATTAACAACAACACCATTTGGTAGTCTATAGCTAAATAATCTTTCGTGATATGTGTAGCCGAACTTTTCGACAAGATGGTCATGAACACCATACACAACTTCATCAACATACTCTAGCAAACCCTTGAGAGAACCCGCAACAATACCTCTGAGATGCACTCTAGGCTCTGAGAAAGGTTCTTCAACAACTATAGCAGCAGGAGCATCAATAGATTTCTCACCATACTCAGTATCAATAACTATCCCCAGATTCTTAAGCTCAACCAAACTCTTCTCCCATGCCTCAGGCAAACTCTTAGCATACACATATACAATCAACACACTACACCAGAAACTATCTGTATCGTCTCTAATTTATATTCTGAGAGACTATTCAGAATGTGTTATCTATCTCTATATAGATATATCGATTAAATACTTAGATTAACACTTATATTCTGAAAGCAATAATGTATCTAGAAATGCATCTAGATGAGTTGATTTAGCCATGAAGAGATTGTTTGATACACATCTATATGAGGTTGGATTCAATAATATAGTTGACTTCTTCTACAGACTAGCCGAGGTTAGTGATAAACTTAGATCGAATGGTCTCTACTTTAGATATGGTCCAGAAACATTACCAGACACAATAACTGTTCCTGCTAAAGGTACTCTGAAGGTTAAGTATGGGTTCCCTGTGTTCCAAAAATATGGAGTATGTATGGATGTTACTAATGTCGAGCAAGCAGTAATAGCTGAAGAAGCTGGAGCAGTTTCGGTTATGGTCCTAGATAAACTTCCTTATGATGTTAGGAAAAGCGGTGGTGTAGCTAGAATGGCCAGCGTTAAAAGGATAGAGGAGGTTCTTGAATCCGTAACTATACCAGTTATGGCTAAAGTTAGGATAGGTCACTACATGGAGGCAAAAGTTCTCGAACAAATAGGTGTAGATATGATAGACGAGTCTGAAGTTTTGACACCTGCAGATGAGGAAAGACATATAAACAAGTGGTTATTCAAGATACCGTTTGTTAATGGTGCTAGAGATCTTGGAGAAGCTTTGAGAAGGATATACGAAGGAGCATCGATGATCAGAACCAAGGGAGAAGCTGGCACAGGAAATGTTTCTGAAGCTGTGAAACATATGAGGTCGATAATGGAGAGCATAATGGTTGTTGTCAGCATAGCTCCAGAGGATAGAATGAGAAAGGCCAGAGAATATGGTGTACCCTATGAATTGGTCGATCTTACAGCTAGACTGAAGAGATTACCTATAATTAATTTCGCGGCTGGAGGCATAGCTACACCCGCTGATGCAGCTCTACTTATGTGGCTCGGTTCGGATGGGGTATTCGTTGGTTCAGGTATATTCAAGTCTCAAGATCCTCAAACAAGAGCAGAAGCAATAGTTCTTGCTACATCTATGTGGTATGATCCTGAAACTGTAGCAGAAGCACAGGCTATGATAGATGAATCAAAGAGTATGATGGGTATAGATATAAGGCAGTTGAAACCTGAAGAACTTCTTCAGGTTAGAGGGATATAGTTATGAACATAGGGGTACTTGGGTATCAAGGAGGTATAGACGAACACAAATATATGGTAATTGAATCATGTAGGGAATTGAATATACAGTGTAACGTGGAAACAGTAGTTAAACCTCAACAGCTAAATAAGCTAGATGGTCTCATAATACCTGGTGGCGAATCAACAACAATAGTTAAGCTAGCCAAGAGGTACAATATGGTTGAGGAGATCAGAAGTAAGGTGATAGAGGGATTACCTGTCTTAGGTACTTGTGCAGGAGCAATATTCTTGGCAAAGAGGGTTACAGATCTAAAAACAAGAAAAGAACTTCAAGGTACAATAGGTTTGTTAGATGTTGTTGTCGTCAGAAACTTCTATGGTAGACAGAAGGAAAGTTTCGAAATAGATCTAGAGATACCTACTTTAGGAGAAAAACCATTTAGAGCTATATTCATAAGAGCTCCAGCAATCATCGAGATCTCAGGTAAAGTCAAGCCTCTGGCTATCTATGGAGAAAACTATGTGTTTGTACAACAAGACACTATACTGGCTGCAGTATTTCATCCGGAGCTATCAGGCGATACAAGAATACATAGATACTTTCTAGAGATTGTTAAAAAATAAAGAATAGCATAAAGAGGGGTATGATATCTTATTTATAATTACTTTTATGGTTTTATGGTATATATTGTTTAAGGTATTTCACAGATGCTTCTAGATTCTTTAGGACCTCTTCATCTGGATACTCGAATGGGGGTATATACTCTAGAAGTAGGTATACTTCTTTAGCTCCCGAAGCTTCTATTGCTTCAACAACTTTATCCGGCTTTATGATACCTATCCTGTTGTATTCTTCAGTAAAAGGCCAATGTCTATCTCCTTTACCATCCGTTTGCTGTATATGTATTGCAGGTGATTTTGGGGCAAATCTCTTTAGCCATTCATAGGGATCAGCTTCCATACCCTGTAATGTACATTGATGACCCAGATCTATATTTAGGAGTACAGATACTCCAGGACCTTCATTGGCTTTAACAAGTATTTCTTCTGTCTCGTTCATTGTCCAAGGAGTTTCTCTAGGAACAGGCATAGGCTCCCATAAGATCATTTCTAGTCCTTTTGCTTTAGCATATATTCTTAAAGCTTTCATGTTATCTATTAATGCTGAGTCTATGTATGTTCTTCTTTTCGGATCATTATAGTCTTTCACACTTTTAGCAGCTATATGACCCCCGGTAGCTTTTACCGATATTTTAGAGGTAAAGTCTATAGCCTTCATATACCAATCTAGAGCATCATACCTCATTACCGGGTCTGGATGTGATAGTAGATTGAATGAGTATGCAGCTAAACCGGTAAATGTTGAATGGATAACTATTCCATACTTCTTTATAGCGTCCAGGATAAGATTAGCCATATGTTCTACAGCATCATGTGTAGATCTAGGGTCAAGTAGATCATATGAAAACTGAACATACTTTACATCAAGTTTAGCCACTATTTCTGCCCATTCATCTGGCATAGGCCATCGTTTAACAGCCCAACTAAGATTCAAACCTAGATGTAGTTTAGCCATAGTCTCTTCCCACACCTATTACCTTTGTAGCTAAAGATTATAAATTTATCCATGAAGATTTTGAGATCAGTAGGAAGTCTTATCAATAGATTAATATTCTACTAAATCTCTTTTTAAAACATCGTTGTCTATCGACGATACACAATGTCTCGTCATGAGATTTGCATAACAATTCGAATTCTTTTTCCTTCCTTTTCTAGTTTTAGGTATCTCGGTATCTGACAACACTAAGGTTATATGCGTTAAACTTATTATGTTGTCCTGAATACGATAGTAGCTTGGGTATCTATGGCATATAAGCCAAAGGTGGATTTCGAACCTTATCACACATGGATAGACAAGAGTTATGCACCAGATCTTAAGAATGATGTTATTGTTACCTTTAGAGTAACACCAGCTGAAGGCTTCAGTATAGAAGAGGTTGCAGGTGGTATTGCTGCTGAAAGTAGTACAGGTACCTGGACCACGCTCTATGTATGGTATGATCAGAATAGATTAGAGAAACTCAAGGGCAGAGCATACTTCTTTAAAGACTTGGGCGATGGTTCTTGGCTCATTAGAATTGCATATCCTGTAGAGCTTTTTGAAGAGAATAACATGCCTGGTTTCTTAGCTAGTATTGCTGGAAACATCTTCGGTATGAGGAGAGCTAAATGGCTTAGAGTAGAGGATATGTATCTTCCATATGATTTCATCAAATATTTCAGAGGCCCTGTTAAAGGTGTTAAAGGTGTTAGAGATATATTCAAAGTCTATGACAGGCCTATTGCAGGTACAGTACCGAAACCTAAAGTAGGCTATACTGCAGATGAAGTAGAGAAACTAGCTTACGAGATTCTAAGCGGAGGCATGGACTATATAAAGGATGACGAAAACCTTGTTAGCCCAAGTTACTGTCGTTTTGAAGCAAGAGCAAAATCGATAATGAAGATCATAGACAAAGTCGAGAAAGAAACAGGTGAGAGAAAGGTATGGTTTGCTAACATTACTGCTGATGTTAGGGAAATGGAGAAAAGACTAAAGCTTGTAGCTGATTATGGTAACCCATACATAATGGTTGATGTAGTTGTCACAGGTTGGTCTGCTCTAACATATATCAGAGATCTAGCTGAAGAATACGGTCTAGCTATCCACGCACATAGAGCTATGCATGCAGCTATAACGAGAAATCCATACCACGGTATCTCAATGTTCACATTAGCTAAACTTTTCAGGATAATAGGTGTTGATCAACTACATATAGGTACACCAGAAGTAGGTAAGCTAGAGGCAAAGACCATAGATGTTATAAGGAATGCTAAAGTACTTAGAGAAGATCCATTCACACCAGATAAAGATGATATATTCCATCTCGAGCAACACTTCTACCATATAAAACCATCAGTACCAACATCATCTGGAGGACTACATCCAGGAACTCTTCCAGAGGTTGTTAAAGTATTAGGTAGAGATTGTGTTATACAAGTAGGTGGCGGCACTATAGGTCATCCAGACGGTCCTAGAGCTGGTGCAGCTGCTATCCGACAAGCACTAGAAGCTATCGTCAAAGGAATACCTCTAGATGATTATGCTAAAGATCATCCAGAACTTAGGAAAGCTCTCGAGAAATGGGGATATGTGAGACCGATATAAATAAAGACAATTATTTTTAAATAAATATCTTCTACTTTATTACCTAGTCTATGAAATATTTGGGTAGAAATTCATGAATCTATATGATATACTTGAAAGATATCTTTATAGTAATATTCCAAGCGCTCTCTTCATTGATATAGATGGCGTGATGACCGTAGCTAGAGGTAGCTACGTGATGGATCTTGAAGTAGTTGGTTTTTTGAGAGAATTAGAGTCGAAAGGTGTTCCTGTGTATCTCGTTTCTGGTAATGCTTATCCAGTGGTACTGACTTTGCAAAGATACCTGGGTCTTTCATCTATATTTATAGCTGAGAATGGTTGCGTCATTCAGATGCATGAAGAAGTCTTAAAGATATGTAAAGAATCTCTAGATAGTTTAGCTGATGTAATCTCAAAAAGTTTCAGTCTCAAGCCATCACCAAGTAACGCTTACAGATTATGTGACAGGGCATTTCATGTACCTAAAGAAATCAGGAGTGATGTTCATGCTGTTAGAGAGCTTGAGAAAAAGATAATGCATCTATACCCAGATATCCATGCATTATACACAGGTTACGTCATACATATCTACCCTAAGTATTGTTCAAAAAGCTCAGGTATCAGAATTGTGGCTGAGAAACTCGGTATGGATCTCAAAAAAGCTGTAGCTATAGGTGATAGTGTAACAGATATTGACATGATTAAAGCTGTAGGAATAGGTGTAGCAACAGGTGATGCTGATGAAGAGCTTAAAAAAGAGGCAGTAATAGTTTTACCGTTTAGAGCTTCGGAATCAACAAAGTTCTTCCTGAAAAACCTGCTATCATATATAGAGATTAAATTTCGAGTCTCAAGCTCTATATAGATCTTGCAATTTTAGCCATCTCCTTATGAATGCATCTTTATATGGTCTATACACCTCAACCAAAGCTTCATCAGGTTCTACAGTATCAATAGGCTTCAAGAACATTCTTTTAACTTCATCTATAGAGCTATAGAATCTGTTTCTAATCAATAAGGGTATTATTACCCCTGTACCAACAAGATCTCCATGAACTATGATTTTCTTTCCATATACTGAGGCTCTAATCTTGTTCCATATCTTGGATTTGGTGCCACCACCAGTTAAATTGACACAATTTGTATCTATACTGAAGAGCTCTCTAAATAATTCAATAAAATAGTTTTCAAGCAATGTTATTCCAAGCATAATGCTTCTAATGAATCTCCCTAAAAGTATTTCTCTAGGTTCATCCGAAATCTTTATACCTGTTATAGCTGGCTCTAATAACGGATTGTATGTAGGACCTCTATCGCCATAGGGAAAGAACATATACTCGCTACCAGCTTTAACTTTCTCGACATACTCAGAAGCCTTATCTAGAGGCATTCCAAGGACTTTTTCTGAATACCATGAGAGAAATGCTCCAGTAAATCCTGTTGCAGATCCTGCTAAATACCCCTTTATCGGATGTATATGGTAATAAAGTGCTGGATGAGTTACAATTCTGTCAACAACTATCTTCGGTACAGTTGTTGTACCTATGTACATGTTTATGTCCCCTATATCTATAGCACCACCAGCTATAGCTGCAGCATTACCATCTGTTAACCCTTGATAAAGTCTAGCATTTTTAAGACCAATTTTTTCAGCAAATCTGCTTTTTGCAATACCTATAGCTTCACCTACTGGAGCTAGTTTAGGTAATTTATCTGCATCTATACCTAGTTCATCATATAGTGGGTAGAACCATGTTGGTGGAGAAGATGTGATATCTATGCCGAACTTCAAGGCATTTGTGTAGTCCATGTATACATCTTCCCATATCTCGCCTTCATCATAGTACAGCTTGTATAGAAGATATGTTGTTGGTGAAATAAACCAGTGGACGTTACTGTAGATATCATGGTGTTCAATCTTTAACTTCAGGATCTTTACAGGAGGTGATGTTTGATCTATTTTAACACCTTTCTCGTTCAACTTCTTGATAGAGCTATAGTTTTTGATCTTTTCGTACCATTCATCAATTCTTTCATAGTACATTATGGGACCGTGAATCACTTCACCATATCTATTGACACCTATTAAGGTTCCAGAGGTACTTGTGACAGATACATGTTTTTCACAATCGGTGCATTCTTTAACAATGTTTGGTACAGAAGCTTCTAATGCTCGCAACCATTCTTCACAAGTTTGATTATGGATAGACTCCTTACCCATAGCTACCAGGTTTCCCTCAATATCGTATACCTCTACCCTAATACCACTACTACCTAAATCTATTCCTATAAAGAGTTGCTTCATAGAGTCACCAGAGGACGAAAAATAGAAAACATAGTTTTAGAATTTAAATCTTATTTAAAAGTTGTGTATATAGGTTAGGGTTCTACTATTACTTCAGCTAACACTTTCTCTAAATTGTTGCTGAATCTAAATGCTACTATATCATAGTATGGCGATAAATCTACTATATTCCATCCCTGCTCTAGGTTTACAGAATCTTCATAAACTTTTGTAAGCAAATTGTATTCTGCAATACTCATCTTCACCTTATCTGATACATATATTCTCATTTTCCTTACAGTAAATCCTTTAAGAGGTATACCACCGAACCATCCTTCTATACCTGTTTCATCAAGCTTATAAAATCCATCGAATACCCATAATCTAAGAGAATTCCAAGGTTTTGTGAATAACTCTTTCACAGGTATAGCATATATGCCTCCATCACCTGTTCTGTAAGTATATGCTGGACAGTGATTTGCATATGATGCTCCTAGATATACATATTCTCCATCTGATATCATACCCGAAACGAAGCCTGAGAGAGACACTATCTGCGGTACAACAGGATCTACTCTCACTAAGAGTCCAAATGTGGTTCTAAGTGTAGGTTCTGTTAGTCCTTCAGATGGATTAACAGCTATAATAGGTATTCCAAGGGGGTAAACCTTCTGTGTTCTAAGTCCAGGTATATATGGAGGTCTCTCTGATTCGGGACTAACAATCTCTAGAAACGGATAGAGAATATGTCTATCTCTATAGGGATCACTAACTATCAGTGTACCCCCGTAAAACGATATCAATCGATTTTGTATCTGTACTATTTGACCACCATCTCTCTTTATAGAAATTTTCTTATCTGGGTCTAAAGCAAAATTGAAGTCTTCAATAAGTCTACTTTCTCCACTGAGGGTATCGTATATAGCTACAGCGGATTTCTCCATATGAGCTGGATTGAATAGTGTAGCAAATATTTTATCGTCTTTCATCTCCATCTTATATACTGTCCTGTTTCTAATTATCCATTCAACTTTTTTATCATTTAGAGATATCCTCCATAAACCTAGTTCTGCATATCCATCAGCTCTACTAAAGTACAGTATATTGTCATGTCCATCATACAAGAGATCTGTTACCTCTCCATACCAATGGTTTGGAGGAAGTTTATCATCCCATTTCCTAGACCATAGAAGCTCTACTTTACCATTTTCATCAACTGTATGTATATGGCTGTACTTCTCTCTCATATCTTGTTTAGCAAGAGTTCTATCCGTAGATACGAGCAGTCCTGGAGGAGCCTTCATCCAGCCACCTATGAATACGTATTCTCGAGACCATGTTATAGCACCATGAGTATCTCCTCCAGCTCTAGGCGGTCTACCAATTAATGCAAAATCATATATAATTTTTCCATCCATATATATTTTTCCTGAATGACCCTCATGTACAACAAATGCGCCATTGACTGGGTGAAAAGCCATATAGAAACATCTGAATTGATTTTGACCCATACCTACTTCGTCATGCTGTACGTATCTTTTTAAGTGAAGATTTGGTCTACCCAAGGGAGAGACCCAAAGTAGGGGTGTAGGTTGTATAACTTAATAAGTTTATATATATATCATCTATTCATTTGTATATTCTCCTATGATTAGGAGAACTAAACAAACAAGGATGAACTAGTTAAAAAAATAATAATGTTTGGTAATCATTTTATTCTATATATGCTTCGGCAGTAAATATCTTTCTCTCTTTGAGTTCTATAGTTTCTCCAACAATTTTGATCGTTGTTTCAAAGATACTTTCTTCGCTATTGCGTCCAACAACTACCTTGTATTCACCAGGTTCTATAACAAGTTTTGTATCCCTATTGTAAAATGCTAGAAGTTGTGTAGGTATTTTGAATGTCACTCTCCTTCTTTCTCCAGGCTTGATCTTTATCCTCTTAAATGCTTTCAGCTCCTTAACCGGTAACGCTAAACTATTGTAAGTTCTGGCAATGTATATCTGTACAACTTCATCAGCTTCATACCCACCTATGTTCTCGACCTCAACTGATATCCTGATTTCTCCAGCTATTGGTACTTCTAGTGGCTCTACGTTGATGCTAGTATACCTAAATTCTGTATAACTTAGTCCATAACCGAATGGATACAAAGGTTTAGAAGGCATCTCTATATACTCGCCAAATGATGAAGGTCTTCTTGAATAGTATATCGGTAGCTGACCACTTGATCTAGGTAGAGATACAGGCAGTCTCCCACTTGGTGAATAGTCACCGAAAAGAATATCAGCTATAGCATTACCGCCTTCAGCACCTAGTTTCCAACACCATAGAATAGCCTTTACATCTTTCTGTACATTTTCTAGAGACATAGGTCTTCCAGCTACAACAACAAGAACTACAGGTTTGCCTAAATTACTAATACTCTTAACTAGCTCCTCTTGTGGTTTTGTTAGAGAGAGATCTGTTCTATCAATACCTTCACCTGAGGTACATCTATTCTTATCAAATATGCAGGAAATATCACCAATAACAATCACAACTACATCAGCTTTACTAGCTATAGCAATAGCCTCATTAAGCATATTAAGGTCTGAGGTTTGTACCTCACAACCTTTAGCATATGAAACTGACGACGGATCTATCTTGTTCCTTATCCCTTCGAGAACCGTCACTATATGTATATCAGGTTGAACTAAACCTATGTGTGATGCGTAATGATAATCACCCAACATAGCGAAAGGATTATCTGCAAGAGGACCTACCACCGCAATCTTTATGTTAGATTTCGGTAAGGGTAGTACTCCATCGTTCTTTAGCAACACTATAGATTTTCTCGCAACTTCACGTGCAAGCTCTCTATAGCTGGGGCCATCTATGGTTTCTGGAACTCTTGCTTCATCTACATATGGATTATCAAAAAGCCCCAATAGATACTTGACGTAGAGAACTCTTTCAACACCTCTATCTAGAAGTTCCTCGGGTATCTCTCTCTTCCTTACAGCTTCTACAAGCTCTTTAAAACAGTCATTATGCGGAAGCTCTATATCTACGCCAGCTGATAAAGCTAGTATTGCCGCTTCTTTGCAACTTTTTGCAACTCTATGAACAGTATTAAGCATCCTTACACCCCAATAGTCAGATACAACAATTCCATCGAATCCCCACTCGTATCGAAGTATCTTGCTCAGTAGTTCGTCATTAGCATGACACGGTATTCCATCGATTTCATGGTAAGCAGGCATTACAGATTTTAGTTTAGCTAGCTTCACGACTGCTTCAAAAGGATATAGATGAATATTTCTAAACTCTCGAACACCTATATTTACAGACGCTATATTTCTACCCCCTTCAGGAACACCATGTGCAGCAAAATGTTTTGCTGTAGCAACTACGTAAACTCTATCTCCATCGCCTTGCAGACCTCTAACATATGCTATACCCATAGCCGCTACCAAATTGTGGTCTTCGCCAAAGGTTTCTTCACATCTACCCCATCTAGGATCTCTACATAGATCTAGTACAGGCGATAAACAATGCTTAACACCAACCAGCAATGCTTGTTCTCTTATCTTTTCTGCAACGTTTTTAACGAGGTCGGGATCCCATGTGCTTGCTAATGCTAAAGGTATTGGAAACATAACAACAGAAGGTCCCATTAATCCTGAGAGACATTCCTCATGCACTATAGCTGGTATTCCCAATCTAGTTTTTTCAATCAAGAACTTCTGGATCTTATTAACTATTTTAGCAACTTCTCTAGGTTTGAACCCTAGTTTTGATCCTGCTACTCTACTTATCTGTCCAATTCCATGCTTTATAAGTTGTTCAGCTTTAGCTTCAGAGAAATCACCATTCTCAATGAGATCATCAACAAATATCGAGGTCAGTTGAGCAATTTTTTCCTCTATACTCATCTTTTTGGTGATTTCTTTGATCTTGCAGTAAATAGTGTTTCACCAAAGCAAAGTAAAATGATATAGGTATAAAAATATTTTCATTTATGTCGGTAGAATATTGTAAAAATATTGTGAAAGGTAATGCATAGTCCAGATGTTTTAGATATATACACCAAGAATTTCTCTCAAAAGTTTCTGAGATTCTATAGGATTATTCAATTCTATAGTTTTTCTTATCTTACTCCAGCCAACCTTCTCTAAAGCATTATAGAGTGCTTTAATGTTATATATACTTTGTCTAACCATTTCGGCTGCATCTAGATATCTTGGGAATAGATCTAGTCCATACCAACCATCGTATCCTATCTCGTGTAGCCAGTAGAGTAGTTCAATGAATTCTAGTAGATGTACACTCGCGGGAAAGAGATCTAGATCTACTTCTGTGAATATATCGTTTAGATGTAGATGATACAGAGCTCTATACCTGGATATAAGGACTATAGTTTCGGGTACATATTCTTTTGCTAGCTTTGCATGTGCAAATTCAACATTTATACCTACATTATTTACTCCCTGGGACTTCAACTCAAGAATTGTTGTTAGAGCCCTGGCAGCTGAACCATGAAGAAGATAGCTTGCTGGATCCTCTATTTTATACTCTAGTGCTACCTTTAGATCTGAACCATATTCTGATATCTCCTTTATCGCTGAAACATAGTTGTCCCATAGCTTCCTGTAATCTGTTGTGAGAGGAAGGTCAAAACCTTCTCTACCAGGCCATATAATGAGCATTTTTGCCCCAAGTTCTCTAGCAATATCTATAGCCTTCTTGCACCTATCTATAGCCTTTCTCCTAGTATTTTCATCAAGTGCCGAAAGAGCTCCTCGAGCCCATTGAGCTTCTTGAGAAAGTACTGGAGCT
>Ga0105163_1001518_pt1 | contig 12084 bp, 13 predicted proteins | sample JNZ110809AmetaG_FD_81531 | JGI IMG/M metagenome (GOLD analysis project Ga0105163, IMG submission 81531) | Hot spring microbial communities from Jinze hot spring, China to study Microbial Dark Matter (Phase II) - JNZ 110809A | ecosystem: Environmental > Aquatic > Thermal springs > Hot (42-90C) >... | reverse complement strand
GCTTATACTGCTGCTCTTCATAGCATCGAGCCTAGCTTACGTAGCAGCACTACGTAAGCTAGGCTCGATGCTATGAAGAGCAGCAGTATAAGCAGAGAGATAGCTTTCTTCCTGCTCCTCCGCGCCACCTCGACCACCGAGAGCCAGTGAGACTACAGTAAGAGCCAGCCCCACAATAAAAAGCATTGCTGGGTAGCTCTCGGCCGGCATCACGCGAGATAATAGCTCGATGAGGATGCTGCTGTAGCTGTTGTTCGCTAGCCCCAGAGTCGCGTTGAGCTCTCCTCTAGCCCCGACCCCCTTAAACACTACTCGTCCCTCGCTCAGAACAAGCACCGTCGGGTAGCTCGCCACGCCGATAAAGTCCCTGATACTTGAGGGGGCCCAGCCAACAGGCCAGGTAACGTTATTCTCCCTTACATAGTAGCTGAGGGCCCTGGCGTCGTCGATCCTCGAAACTGTCAGGGAGAAAACGCTCACGTTACCCCATGCGGCAATCTGCCTCAAGGCCGGGAGGAGATACTTACAGCCGCTGCACTGCGTGTAGAATAGCTCGACAACTACAGCTCTCCCGTAGCTGAGAGACACGAGGTCCACCCTGCTGCCATTAAGCAGGTCTACGATCAAGCCTTCCACACTCGTGTTCAAGCTCTCACTGCTTATCGTGCTCTCGCGCAGGAACCTGGTCAGCGAGCCGATGCTCACAGCTTTCTCGCTCGCTAGGCTTCCGCACTCAATGATGAGCGAGAAGTTTCTTTCACCATCGAGCACCAGCGTAGGCGTGACGTTGGCTCTGCAGGGAGGCAAGACTCGCAGCGTGTACTCGCCGGGCCTCAAGTGCAGAACCTCGCTCTGGTTGACCCTGTACTCTCTTTCCCCGATCCTCACAACCGCGCTTCCTCCTCCAGCAACGGTCAATGTAAGGGTAGAGAGCTTGGGCTTAAGACGGATGACGAAACTCTGGTTACCACCCGTAACCGTAAGATTTTGCCGCAAAGTCAAGTAGCCAGGCGCCGTAGCTTCGATGGTGTAGCTGCCCAGCGGGACGCGTAGGCGGACTGCGCCTGAAGCATTTGTCGCAGCATTCAGATTGACAGGTCCCTTGATGTCTAGAGCGGCACCTGGTATACGAACTGCCGAGTCTCCGTCCTCTTCGACAACAATCAGCAGGGTAGCTGTTGGGACTTCCTTCTTCTTCAGCACAGCTGTAACGTTAACATAAAGACCGTTCACATCCAGCTCAGTGCTCCACTCGCTGAAGTACTGCGCTTCTACCTTCACGGCACAGCCTCCCAGAGGCACCTCGAAGACGGCGTAGCCGTCCGGGCCGGTGACCTTTGTCGCAGATACCCCCCGGCACAGCACGGTGACGGTTGCATTAGCAATGGGTTTCCCGCTCTCCTCTACCGTTCGCACGAGCAGCTTAGCGGTGGACGCGAGGAAGACTCCCAGGATCCTCCTGCCCGGGTACAGAGCTACAGCTGAGTTGGCATCGCCAAGCACCATGCTCGGAGGCGAGGGAGGGAAACTCCAGCTGATCTCGTAAGTTAGCACAGGCTCTAGCTTGGCGCGCAGCATATACACCTGCACCTGGGGGATGGAGAAAACCACGATGTAGCCGCTTAGAGCAGCTACGAGGGACCGCGGGGGAACCGTACCCAGCGATCGGCAATCCAGGTTAGGTGAACAAGCAAAGAGCTCGTCTCTCTCGGTCACTAGGAAAACCTGGTTCCCGTCGGACACAGCCTGCCTGACTGGCTGGAACTTCGCTGATGAGGAGACCTCTAAGCTCGGGAGGGAGAGAGCTAGCAGCGTGTTATCCTCCGCTCTCTGGAGAAGCAGATAGTTCCCGACGATAACCTTAAACCTGGTAAGCCCCGTCTGCCTCCTGGCAACTTTCTGAACCTGCGGTCCAAAACTGTAGACCTCGATCATGTTGTCTGTTAGCTGGCATATATGGCATGAGGTGTTGATGTCCTCTACGATGAAGAACTCCTCCCAGCGGTCTAGTGAGAAGGCGTACACAAGGGGGTCAGAGGAGCTGTAATCCCTCTCGAAGACTCTTACACGCCGAGCGAGATCCACGACCACCAGCTTATCTTGGGTATAACCCTGCACTCGGTGCCTCACGGTTAGCGCAAGGTACCTACCATCGCTGGAGAGCACAGCCCTCGTTACCTCTATCTCGCCCTGCAAAAGAAGGTTGAACGACGCTACTTGTGAGAGGTTGATTGGGTTTACCGTGAGAAGATTCCCAAAAGACCCCACGAAGAGGAGAGAGCTACCTGCGCGGAGAATCTGCGAGAAGCTCATGCCGAGGAAGTTCCCCCTAGCCGTGATCTCACCGCCGGAAGCATTTACGAGCAAGCACTCTCCGGTTGAAAGACATGCTACGTAACCTGCGCCCGAGTAAGCTAGCACCTGAACGTCAGCAGGCAGATCCCGCTGGTAAACAACAGGTACGTAGGGCGAAGATACCGCTACCTCAGCTACAGCTATCAGGATGAAGGAAACTAGGAAGAACCAAGAAGCCCTCATTCTATCTCCTTCAGCAGTATCCTCATCGGAATGCCGTTCAGGGTCTGGACCAGTATCGTGATGCCCTCCGCGCCCGTGAGATCAACAGAGCTGCTGAGGCGCTGAAGAACCTCCCTGATCCTCCCCAAAGCCTCCAAAGTCTCCCTCTGTGACTCAAGCGTCTCCTCAAGGACCGCGAGCTCGTCTACCGCCCTCGCGTTGATCACCACTTTAAGCCCCATGTAATCAACCTCGTTTAACGTCGGAAGCTTCTCACCCAAGAGATCCTCCAGCACGCGCTCGAGCGCACGCATCCTCTCGGCTCTCGCGTGCACACTCTCGTATCTTCGCTGAAGAGCTGACAAGGACTCGCTCAACGAAGCAATCTGCGAGTCTAAGTACTTCAGGAGCTCTTCGAAGCTATTGAACTGCAGCAAGTTGTAGGACATTCCAACCCTGGAAACCCTGCGCACTGTTTAATAAAAAAAGTAACGCATACGCGCACTCAGGCGCCGCGACGCCTCTGGCGCTGCTGGTAGAGCCTGACGGCCCTGAGAAGATCAATCTTCCGGAAGTCGGGCCAGTAGACATCTAGGAATATCAGCTCCGAGTAGGCTATCTGCCAGAGTAGGAAATTGCTGATCCTCATCTCCCCGCTTGTCCTTATAACCAGATCCGGCTCTGGATACGGCTGATCACCCGTGTAGAGGTACCGCTCGAAAACCTCTTCGGTGATATCGCTCACCTCAAGCCTGCCTTCCTTCACATCGCTCGCCACTCTTCTCACAGCATCCACGATCTCCCGACGGCCCCCGTAAGCCAGAGCTATGTTCAGGAAACGCTCGCTATACGGCTTCGTCTTCTCCTCCAGCTTCTCTATCTTTGCGACGATGCTCGGAGGGAGCAGAGACCTGTCGCCGATGAATCTCACCCTCGCTTTCCACCTAGCTACGTCCTCTGAATCGAGAAGGCTATCGAGCTTCTCCGAGAGTAGGTTGAAGATGTTCTCCAGCTCCTCCCTGCTCCTTCTCGCGAGGTTCTCCGTCGAGAGAACGTAGAGCGTCACTGTCCTGACTCCGAGATCGTAGCACCACTTGAGCACGTCCTCCACTACCATGGCTCCATACCTGTGGCCGAGAATAGGCGGCAGGCCACGCTCCCTAGCCCAGCGCCTGTTCCCATCCATAATTATCGCTACGTGGGCAGGTACGAGACCCTTCTTTACTTCAGACTCTAGTAGGCGCTCGTAGAGCTTGTACAACCCTAGCAGCCGAGCAGCCCTTCTCCAAAGGGGTTTCGACACGTAACACTCGCCAAGCATTTCAAGAAGTCTTTGAAATCATTTTTGATGCAAGCGATGCTCATCCCTGATCGGCTGAGGAGGTTAGAGGAACAGCCCGAGATCGTAAAGAGCTTAATCGATCACACGAATCTGCGCCCAGACGCCACTTATGAGGAACTCGCGAGAACCTGTGAGGAGGCTGTTAAGAATGAGCTATTCGGGTGCTGCATCCCCCTCTTCTTCGTCAGCAAGGCTAGAGAGATAACCCGCGATAGAGTGAAAGTAGTGACAGTTGTCGGATTCCCCCACGGCAATGCGCCTACGCGGCTGAAAGTGGAGGAGGCGAGGTACGCTATGGAGTCCGGTGCCGACGAAGTTGACATGGTCGTTAACATCTCGCTCGTCAAGTCAGGTAGATTGAACGAGGCTCTGGAAGAGGTTAAGCAAGTGTTGGAATTGGTTCACGCCTACGGTGGAGTACTGAAAGTTATCGAGGAAACGGGCTACCTCGCGGATGCTGAAATAGTGGAACTGACTAAGGAGTTGGCAAGAGCCGGTGTCGACTTCGTTAAAACTTCCACCGGCTTTGGGCCCCGAGGAGCCTCCTTTGAGGATATGCTCGCGATGAGGAAGGGTATCGAAGGCAGTTCGACAAGAATTAAGGCAGCAGGAGGTATCAGAACGGGGCTCCAGGCTCTGCTCTTCTACGCAATGGGGGCTGACAGGATAGGGACGAGCAGTGGCGTGAAGGTAGTAAACGAGGCAATTCGACTACTGTCTAAAAAAGGATAGCTGATTGTAGAAAGGGTTTTATATCTGATCACTATTTTCCCGATCTCGCATGAAGTATTTAGCGTCGATCCTAGGGTATGGTGCGTACATACCCCGGTTCAGAATCGAGGCAAAGGAAATTTCGCGAGTCCACACGGGAGGTGCTGAGCGAGCACCTGTCAGGCAGAAGAGCGTGCCCGGGCCCGACGAGGACTCTTTGACGATTGCTTACGAAGCTGCCCGCTACGCGCTACGGAGAGCTGGCATCGATCCCTCGCTTGTCGAAGCCCTTTACGTGGGCTCCGAGAGCCCGCCTTACGCTGTTAAACCTTCCGCGACAGTAATAGCCGAGGCTCTGGGCTTCTCGAGAAAGCTGTACGGTATTGACATGGAGTTTGCCTGCAAGGCAGGAACGACAGCTTTAATCAGCGTCGCAGGGCTGATTGGAGCTGGAGTAATCAAGTACGGGATGGCCATCGGTACGGACACCGCTCAAGGCAGCCCGGGCGACGAACTAGAGTACACCGCCGCTGCTGGTGCGGCAGCATACCTCCTGGGGCCGGCGACCGAGAAGGCAGCAGCGTACATCGAACACGTGTACTCCTACGTTACTGACACCCCGGACTTCTGGAGGAGGGAAGGGCAAAAATACCCGGTACACACATTCAGGTTCACAGGCGAACCAGCGTACTTCCACCACATCGTCAGTGCCGCAAAGGGTCTTATGGAGGAGACAGGGCTCAGCCCGAAAGACTTCAAGTACGTAGTTTTCCACCAGCCTAACGTAAAGTTCCCGCAGAGAGTAGCTGAGATGCTCGGTTTCTCCCAGGAGCAGCTGAAGCCCGGCTTGCTTTCGGGAGATATCGGCAATACTTACGCTGCCGCTTCGCTCATAGGACTGGCAAGCACGCTCGACGTGGCGGCTCCTGGCGACAGGATCCTGGTGGTCTCCTTTGGGAGCGGGGCTGGGAGCGATGCGATTTCTCTAGTCGTCGGCAATTGTATCGAAGAAGTGCGCAGCAGGGCCCCCACGGTCGCAAAGCTGGTGGCGAGAGCAAAAATCGTGGACTACGCGATTTACCTAAAGTATCGCGGCATGATCGAGAGGTGATGAGAGTGGGGAGGGTTTTCATCGCGGGAGCAGGCGCTACGAGCGTAGACGAGCACTGGCACAAGTCGCTGAGAGACCTTATGAGAGAAGCTTCGCTTCAGGCCATCAACGACGCTGGGATCGAAAAAAAGGAAATTCAGGCAATCTACGTCAGCAACATGTCTTCGGGCTACCTTCAAGGTCAGGAGCACCTCGGCTCTCTCCTGGCCACCTGGCTCGGGATACCGGGGGTGGCTGCAGTGAAGGTGGAGGCGGCTTGCGGTAGCGGAGGAGCAGCACTTCACCAGGCGTACCTAGCGGTAAAGTCAGGAGTCTACGACTGCGTTTTGGTGACAGGTGTCGAGAAGATGACCGACGCGGTAACTAGCGATGTGACGAGCGCGCTCGTGATGGCTGAGGACCAGGAGTACGTGGCTTTCGCCGGCTTCTCCTTCGTGGCTCTCAACGCCCTGGTATACCGGTACTACATGAAGAAGTACGGGGCCAGGCAGGAGGATATAGCTCTCTTCGCCGTGCATGATCACAAGTACGCTGCGAACAACCCCCTCGCGCAACACCAGCGGCCCATAACCCTAGATGAGGTGCTCAGGTCACCGATAGTCGCTGACCCCATCCACCTGCTGGAGAGCGCCCCTATCGGCGATGGAAGCGCTGCGCTTGTGCTGTGCTCCGAGGAGAAGGCTGCCAAGCTAGAAAACAGGGATGTTCTCCTCGAGCTGGCGGGAAGCGCTGTCTCCACGGATGTGTTCAGCATCCACGATCGCGAAGACCCCACAACTATCACTGCAACCGTTAAGGCCGTTCGCAAGGCGCTCGGCATGGCTTCCCTCGAGATAAAGGATGTAGACCTCTTGGAAGTGCACGATGCTTTCACGGTGCTGGGGGTGATACACCTAGAGGATCTTGGTTTCGCGAAGAAAGGCGAGGGATGGCGCCTCTTGAAAGAGGGCCAGCTCGAGAAGGATGGAGACATACCCACAAACACTATGGGGGGCCTGAAAGCCCGCGGCCACCCTGTCGGCGCCACGGGCATATACCAGGTTTACGACATCGTGGTGCAGCTGAGAGGCGAGGCGGGCCCGAACCAGGTCCCGAACCCCGAGGTGGGTCTTGCGCAGAACGTTGGAGGTGTTGGAGGCACTGTTGCCGTGAGTGTGATTAAGCGGGTGAGGTAGAATGGCTTTCATGAGAAGTGTCCCGAGGGTTTGGCGCGAGCGCCTCAAGAAGTACCGGCTGATTAAAGGACAGTGCAGGAAGTGCGGGAAGAGCTTCTATCCCTATCGTGAATCCTGCCCGGCGTGCGGATCTGATGAGGTGGAGAGCGTGAAGCTCCCCGAAAGAGGGTTCGTGGAAGTATTCTCAGTTGTCCGGAACCCCCCAGCGGAATTCGCGGATAAAGCACCTTACGTCGTAGCGCTCGTTAGGCTCGACGACGGCACGCTAGTGCCAGCCCAGATAACAGACGTGGCACCAGAGGAAGTCTACGAAGGCATGCGTGTTGAAGCTACTTTGAGAAAGTACCGCGAGCAGGGAGAGAAGGGTATAATAGAGTACGGCATTAAGTTCAGGCCTGTGATAGATTAGGGATGGAGACAACTCGAGAGAAAATACTCTCCTATTTTCTCCAGAACCCGGGAAGGGAGATCTCCCTCTACGAGCTTCTCCAGGCTCTTTCGCTTAAGAGGGATTATTTGAGCAAGCTCCTAGAGGATGTGGGCCACGTGGCAAAGACCCTGAAAAGGCAGAGCACCGGTAGGTACCAGCTGCTCATGAGAGCACCGTTCTGCCGCAGCTGCGGTTACGTGTTTAAGGATCTTGAAAAAGCCAGGATCCCCAGCAGGTGTCCCCGGTGCAAGAGCGAGAGGATTAGCCCCCCAGCTTTCATGCTCGTGGAGCGCGGCTGAGTCTTAGCGGGCTTTGCGCAGTAAAGCAATGAAGAAACCCTCCGTTCGGTGCACATGTGGGAAAGTTCGCCCCACGTACCTTGCGAAATCGTAGCTCAGGTAGCCCGGAGATAGGGAGGCTATAGGCGGTGAAAGCACCACCCTGTCTATGAAGCTGGCTATTACATCCTCCCCTTCTTCTGGGAATAGAGAGCAGGTTGAGTAGACAACTACTCCGCGGCGGCGCAGGATCTCGAGCACCCTGCTGAGAATCCTCCTCTGACGCTGTCTGAACTCGTAGAGCTTCTCTAGCGACAAGTCCCATAAGGCCAGGCGGAAGCCCGGATCTTTGCCGATGGCGCCGCTATTCGTGCAGGGAGCGTCTACCAGGGCTGCGTCGACCTCTCTTGAGAGCGTCAAGCTGCTGGAGTCCGCCTGGACTAGGTCGATCTGCGCCCCGCTACTGCTTAGGAGGTTTCTGCATGCAGCGATACGGCTGCTTGAGACATCCACGGCTACTATCGTCGAGGAGGCGAGCTTCGATGAAAGTAGCTGTGTCTTGAGGCAAGGTGCTGCAGCAGCGTCGAGTATCAGGGCACCGTCTAGAGCCCGCGCGAGAGCTTCCACCACGAGAACACTAGCCTTGTCCTGGTACACGCCGATGCTCGCCGGCACCTCGGGTAAGGGTTCATCCTCCTGAACCTCCAGCCTGTATACGTAGCTCAGCTCTCTATCCTGTGAGAAGCGCACCCCGATGCTTCTCAAGTAGGCTTCGAGTTCTCCATAGCTGCCGGGTGTGGTGGCCCGAATCCACACTGTTCTCCTGTCGAGACTTTGGGCGAGCTTCTCCGCCTCCCTTTCGCCCAACAGCGATACTAGCCGCTCCGCAAGAAGCGGAGGGAGGGAGTGTTTCAAACTTATCCTCCGGGATGGGGAGAGGCCTTCGCTCACGCGCGACACTTCCTCTGCTAGATCTCTCTCAAGGAGCTTGAGCAAGCGGTTGCTTAAGAGGCCGCCTCTTATGCTAGCTAGTTTCCCAGAAGCTTCTGGGGCTTTCAGAGAAAGCGCAGCGGCGATGTAGAATGCTGCTCTGCGCCTCAGGGGAAGACTCCTCAGGCCGGAGCTTTCCAGCAGCCATTTCGCCACGCCCACCGTGCGTAGAGATAAAGCTGCTAGCTTGTATGCGTTCTTAGCCTCACCCGATTTGAGCTGGAAGCTGGAAGCGACGACCTTGAAGGACGAATCCAGAGAAAGCTTTCTGCGCTCTATAGTCTCCAGCGTTAAGGCTGCGAAGCGAAACACTCTAGGGGTTAACCCCTCGAGAAACTCCTCCCAGTTCTTCACAGAATCAGCCGCTGAACAACCAGCGACGTGAAGTAGCTTACGTAAAATGCGGCAAATACTGAGATGAAAGCCCTGTCCCCGGGGAGCCTTTCTGAAACTTTAACGGCAGCGGTCATGAACCCTAGCGTGACCACTTGAACTCCCCTATGTAGAAGACTTCGAAGTAGCGGATCCTCGATAAAAGCTCCAGCCGCTACAGCTGCCTGAAGCGGTAAGAGGGAGAGAGCCACCATCCCCACGAAGTTAAAGGTAACCCTACCGGCGCCTCCCAGCAAGCGGCTAGCTACCGCTAGCACGCAGAGAAGACACCCCATGCCCGAAAAACTGAGAGCCAGAGCTAAGGGAGGGCTGGCGTAGCCTACCGAGAGAGCCTCTAGCATAAAGCATACCTGACTTGATACTAGAGATGTGATCGCGATCATCGCTAAGGATACCGCCAGAACGGCTATTGACAGAATCTTCTGGCCGTACAAGACTGCTAGGAGCTCTTCGGGGACTAAGATTCTCTGGATGTACTGCTGGAAGGAGTGGCTTGCACCTGAACCTTTGATGAGGCTTCGCAAGCGTGCCTCGTTCTCGATCATGAACCTGTAGAGCCTCTCTCCCTCGCTCGTTAAGTAGTACTTCCTCTTCTCGTTCTTCGCGACGAAACCCGCGAGTCCGTCGAGGTTGTAGTATAGGTTACCGGTGCTCGTTGCTAGAAAATTCTTCAGCTCGGTAAACGAAACCTCTCCTTTCTCGCCGAGCAAGGAGATGATCTTCCTCTTGTAGGGGTTGCCGAGGATCGCGTATATTCTTTCCATCTGCTCCTCAAAGCCCGGTTGCATAGCCCTTGGTGCTAGAGAAAGTGGTGGAGGTAATTATCGCTATCATCAGGGTGGCGATAAGGCGATATTCTAGCTCTCACTAAATTTCTGGGCGCTGCGATGACCGTGCAGGGTCTAGTTCCCGTCATCTCGCTTCACGTCTATGGTGAGAAGAGCTTAGAAGAAACAGCGGAGAAGGCCCGGGAGCTTGATGCCGGCGGGACGTGGGTGCAGCTCAACTTCGACTCCTCAAGAGTCGTCGAGCTGGGTTTGGGAGAGATCCTGGACCCGCTCATCGATTCAAACCTTGAAGTCGCCTCAATTAGAGTGAAGACAGGGGATCGCATCCCCCTGGATCTGGTAGAGAAGCTCGCGGTTATCGCCGATGAAACTAGAGGTAGAGTAGTGATAATTCAAGCTCCCGCCCCGGCCAGGGAAACTCTCGAAGAGTGGTACCAGGTGCTCCTGGTCTACCAGGTGAAGCTGCTTCTCGAGCCTACGACTCCTGCGGATGCGCGAAAAACGTACCAGCGCCTATCAACGCTCCTCGGAGGGGTTGTCGGGCTCTCTCAAGTCCAGGAGTACTATCCCTCGACGGAAAGCTTCCTCAGGGTCCTGACCCCTTACCTTCAGCTGACCCATAACGTGCAGCTTTCGAACTACCGTGACGGTAAACCAGCCCGCTTGCTCTCAGTAGGAGTATACAACAACCCTATGCTCTTGAGAGAGCTTGTTCACCGGAACTACCGGGGCTTCGTAACGCTCTGCTACGAGAGGTCCGAGAGCGTAACTTTTGAGTTCCTCTTCAAAGAGTTGAGAACTGTAAGCAGCTTTATCGCCGCTCTCCAAGAGAAGATCTAAGAACGCTACTATCGAGAACTGCCTTCCACCTCGAGAAGCAGCGAGCCCTTGTACCCACACTTTTCGCAGACGTAAACGGGAGGCATTAAGCCGACCACGTCTACTCTCCTCACGCTAGCGGAGAGGCACACGGGGCAGACCAATACGCCAGAAGATCCTCGCACTTCGAGTCCAACCGCCTCCAGAACAGCCTGAAGACCTAGCTCGTGAAGCTTCTCTAGTAGCTCCTCCAAGTCAACGTTCTTCAAGCTGACTCTGCACTCCTCTCCCTGCGCTTCAAGCTCGCGCACCCATTCCCTTATTGCATCAACGCTGTCGCAGGGCACTACGGCGCGCAGACCATCGTTTTGGATCAAGATGCGCGCTCTGCGCTTTCGAAAAAAGGGCATGCTCGCTTAAGCTTAGGGAATGCTTATATTTTGTACTCTGCTTCGCGTAGCGTGCTCAGCGGCTGGCGGTTGAGAGCAGTACTGGCAGTGGTGGCGGTTGCCATGCTTACGCTATCATCGTACTTGGGCTACGTGCAAGAGCTTTCTGCGGAGGACGCGCAGGAGCTGGTCCGAGCGATAGAGGAGGCTGAGAAGGAGCTGATCTCCTCTGGGAGCGCGCCGGAAGTGGCTCTCAGGCTTTTCACACTAGAAGCGCCGGTACTATTGACGTGCAACCTTCCGGGAGTCGGGCCGGCGTTAGCGGTCTACCTGACCTACGAGGCGGGAAGGTACGCTAAGGCGCTGGAGGTGGTAGGCTCGACTGAAGCATACGAGCCGCTCGGCCTCAGCGATGCGATTCGCTTAACCGTGCTGAGCGTGGCTTTTGCGGAGAGCATGTACCTGACCGCGGTGCTTCTCCGAAGGGAGCGCTGGGAAGCCTTGGAGACCGCTGCTCTCGTAGTGCTCGAGCTCTCTCTCATCGCGCTGGTTAGCGCTATCGAGGCTACGTCTCTCTGAGTTCTTTGAGCATGCCCGCTGAGTTTTAGGCAGCGCGTCTTCAACAGCGGCGGAAGTAGCATCAGTTAATTAGCTATGTTTAAACTTTCCGCGAGAGTAATAAGTGGAAAGCCATGAGCGTAAAGAGCTTAGGCGTGAAAACCCTCGACGATGTTGAGGTTTCTGGCCGGACAGTTGGCGTGCGAGTGGATTTCAACTCGCCTATAGACCCCTCCACGAAGAAGCTCTTAGACGACTCCAGGATCAGGGCGCACGCCGAGACGACCTTAAGGGAGCTCGTCGAAAAGCAAGCTAAGATCGTCGTGATTTCCCATCAGGGAAGGAAGGGTGACCCCGATTTCACAAGCCTTAAGGAGCATGCAGAAAGGCTTGCCAGGCTACTTCCCACTAAGGTGCGTTTTATAGACGACATATTCGGTGAGAAAGCAGTTAGCAGCATTAAATCTCTGAAGGAAGGCGAGGTGCTTGTCCTCGAGAACGTGAGGTACTGGGATGGAGAAGCCAAGAACGCGTCCCCTGAGGAACATGCGAGATCGGAGCTTGTGAGAAACCTAGGCCCACT
>Ga0105163_1001515_pt1 | contig 12091 bp, 15 predicted proteins | sample JNZ110809AmetaG_FD_81531 | JGI IMG/M metagenome (GOLD analysis project Ga0105163, IMG submission 81531) | Hot spring microbial communities from Jinze hot spring, China to study Microbial Dark Matter (Phase II) - JNZ 110809A | ecosystem: Environmental > Aquatic > Thermal springs > Hot (42-90C) >... | reverse complement strand
GGTCTGAGTGCTTCCTGGTTTCCAACCCCGAATCTCGCGAAGAGAGTTGAAAGGCTTTACAAATTTCTGAAAATCTTCAGGGGACTCGAGAATCTCGCGAAGAGAGTTGAAAGTTTGTATGGCCGAGGGGATAAGCCCGACGGCCTGAAGGGCGAATCTCGCGAAGAGAGTTGAAAGTCGACGATGTCGACGATGTCAGCACCTTCACCTCTTTGAATCTCGCGAAGAGAGTTGAAAGAAAATTTCAAGCTTTCTATCTCCGTTGTAGAGAACTCAAAGAATCTCGCGAAGAGAGTTGAAAGCAGACACCCAAAAAGCTTCTTTAGCCCACTTTATCCGCAGGAATCTCGCGAAGAGAGTTGAAAGTCGGAGATCTGCTGTACTACAAGACGCTCGTCCCTAAGACCCGAATCTCGCGAAGAGAGTTGAAAGCTCATCCTCAACCTTGCCAACTCATGCACCAGCAAGTGGAATCTCGCGAAGAGAGTTGAAAGGAGTATTCGGGCCCGTGCAAATCCGGATTCTCCGCCACCGAATCTCGCGAAGAGAGTTGAAAGTTATAATTTCCCGTATTACTTTGATAGGCACCCTGTCATAGTCGATCACCGAATCTCGCGAAGAGAGTTGAAAGCGATGTTTACCGAAATCGCGTCACGCCGTGGTTCGTGGGCGAATCTCGCGAAGAGAGTTGAAAGACGATTATAAACTCCGCATAGTCCTCACAGCCCGCGCTTAGGAATCTCGCGAAGAGAGTTGAAAGCACACCAAAACCGTCATATCCTCACCTCCTCCATCATCCGCGAATCTCGCGAAGAGAGTTGAAAGAGGATCATCGCTATACCAAGCGCGTCGATGATCGGCGTCGGAATCTCGCGAAGAGAGTTGAAAGCTTCATTAGCCAAAGACCCAACCATTCTCTGCCTAAACTCTTCTCGAATCTCGCGAAGAGAGTTGAAAGTTGTTCCGCTTCGACTCTGGTGTCTCCAATCCAAGCGAATCTCGCGAAGAGAGTTGAAAGACTGCTGGGTGCTGGTGACCCGTGCGCGGCCTCCGGAGATGAATCTCGCGAAGAGAGTTGAAAGCCTGAGGAAGGTCGCCCAGAATCCGTCTCCAGAAGGCGAATCTCGCGAAGAGAGTTGAAAGGTATCGCCGCGCGGAGCTATTGGTCGGGGCGGCGCGGTTCGAATCTCGCGAAGAGAGTTGAATGGTTTCATAGATAAAGTGACTCTCCCACTCAACCGCGATGATGAATCTCGCGAAGAGAGTTGAAAGAAAGCAGTTCATGATCACGAAGTAGCTCGCCCCCTCAGCTCATACGTTTACTTCGGCTTGATGACAGCATCTCACGACTTCCGACAAGGGCGGTAGAGTTTGACATTACTGGCCGCCATGCTTCATATTGTGATTGTGAGCTTTCCACGCCGAGGGGATGCTGGTCGTCAAGGCTGGCGGAAGGACCATCACCGCAAACGCCTCGAACATCGTCCGGAGCGTCGTTAGGGTCTCGTCGAGCAAGCAGGTGGTCCTCGTCCACGGGGGCGGCGACGTGGTCACCGAGTACTGCCGTGCGCTGGGGATAGAGCCGAAGTTCGTGGTCTCGCCCCAGGGCATCAGGAGCCGTTACACCGACGAGAAGGAGCTGGAGGTCTACGTTATGGTGATGGCAGGCAAGATCAACAAGTCGCTCGTCGCAGAGGCCACCAGGCACGGAGCCCGTGCGGTCGGCATCTCGGGTGCGGACGGCGGTCTGCTCCTCGCGGAGCGCAAGAAGCGTATCGTTGTCGTTGACGAGCGCGGGAGGAAACGCGTCATCGACGGCGGCTACACCGGCCAGATCAAGGCCGTCAACGCAGACCTGGTCAGGAGCCTCCTCTCCCAAGGCCTGATCGTGGTGGTAGCGCCGATAGCGGTGAGCGAGGAGGGCGAGCTCCTGAACGTGGACGGCGACCAGGCGGCCGCTTACCTAGCCAGGGCCCTCGGCGCGGAGGAGCTGGTCTTCCTCACGGACGTCGACGGCCTCCTCATCGACGGGAAGCTGGTAGGTAGGCTCTCCGCCGACGAGGCGATGAAGTTGCTGCCCTCGATAGGACCTGGGATGAACAGGAAGGTGATGCTCGCGGCCGAATCTGTAAAAGCCGGCGTCGGGAGGGCGTTCATCTGCAACGGCCTCGGAGAGGACCCGCTCTCCCTGATCGAGTCGGGGATCGGTACCGCGGTAGTCCCCTGAGGTTTCGCCGGATACGCGCCTCCTTCCAGGGACGAGATAGCTCAATACGCGGTGTGCGAGTGGCCCTCCGGTGACATCGGTCGCCGCACGGGTCCAGGACAAGACGCTCCGCTTCGTGAGGGCCGTCTTCTCGAGGTACTACAGGTCCGAGCCTCCACCACCGATCGAGGTCAGGGAGCCCCAGCAGAGGGAGTTCGCGTACTGGGAGTTCGGGAAGCAGGTGATGGTCAGGCACCTCTCCTTCCAGAGCGTTGGGGAGCTCTTGCGGAGGCTTGCGGAGGTCGTGCCGCTCCACGCCTACAGGTCCTCGGCCTACTTCAGGTACCCTGCGGCTCCAATGGAGGAGAAGGGTTGGGAGGGCGCTGATCTGGTCTTCGACATCGACGCCGACCACCTCGACCTGCCTTGCGCCGACGAGCACAGCTACCGCGTCTGTCCCGTGCACGGCCTCCGAAACTCTGACGACGGCAAGTGCGACGAGTGCGGGTCAGGGCTGAGCGAGGTGGAGTGGGTGTGCGACCGATGCATAGAGGGAGCACGGGCGGAGCTGATCAAGCTGCTGAACGTCCTCACGGACGATTTTGGAGTCAGTGAGTCGGAGATCGAGGTAGGCTTCTCGGGGAACAGGGGTTTCCACGTCGTGGTCTACACCGAACGCCTCAGGAAGCTCGACCAGATGGCACGGCGCGAGATCGTCACCTACCTGACCTGCGAGGGCATCGATCCTTCCCTTCTCGGGCTGCCTTGGAAGGGTAGAAGGGTCAGGTCCCTCAGGAGGCCCTCCCTCGATGAGCCAGGGTGGAGGGGGAGGATCGTCAGGTCTGTGGCATCACAGCTCGAGAGGTCCGGAGAGGTTCAGAGTTGGCTGGAGGACCCGGACTGGGGAGCGCTGAGACCTTCCAGGTGGAGGGAGCTGATATCTCGGGCGATCTCGGAGGAGCGGGTGAACGTCGATCCCGTCGTCACTCAGGACGTCCACAGGCTTGTGAGGCTGCCCTGGTCGCTCAACGGCAAGACCGGCCTGGCCGCAGCCCGGATACCGCTGGATCGGGTTGAGGACTTCGACCCCTTCGAGGAGGCAGCGGTGCTGAAGGGCCCCCCGGTGAGGGTCAGGGTGCTCTTCGCGCCGAGGTTCAGGATCGGGGGTGAGGAGTTCGGGCCGTTCGAGGAGCCCGCAGAGGTCAAGCTCCCGGTCCACGCGGCCGTTTACCTCATCTTGAAGGGCTTGGCAGCGCTCGCATCGCAGTAGTCGCGATCGATTCCTCCCCCAGCTTTCGTTCCAATGTTCGAGCGCCTCGTCTCCAGCTTCCCCAACCCTCTCCCATACCCACAGCTCCTCGGAGCCGCGTTGCGATGCCGGTGAAGGACATATGCAGGGACCTAACAGCATCGGCGATGCCACCGGTCAGGGTGAGGCTGACGTGCGCGCTCGTCGACAGGCCCGGAACGCTGCTCAGGACGCTGGAGCAGATAGCGCTCGCAGGCGGCAACATCATCTCGATAGTCCACAGCCGTGAGAGCATCACATCGGGCTACGTCCCTGTCAGCATCAACGTCGAGTTCCCAGATGCCCAGAGCCTCGAGCGTGCCAGACGCGGCATCGAGTCGGTCGGCGTCCCCGTGATAGGGGCTGAGAGCCTTGAGAAGTCCCTTCGGACGGTGATAGTTCTCGGGAGCGGCGAGCTCGGCGACCTCATCGAAGCCGTTGAGGGCCTCGGGCTGAAGATCGTCGACGCGTCGGTTAGAGGCGGTGGTTCCGAGCTCACGGCCCGTCTGACGCTCGAGGTCCCGGAGGGCGCGGCGGGACACGACCTGATGAGGAGGCTCGAGGAGGTGGCGGCGGACCGCGGCTACCTTCTCCTGTCGGAGGTGTGAGCGGAGTGTCGCTCAGGGCGCTCGTGAACGGGTACGGCTTCCTCGGCAGGCGGGTGGCGAGGGCCCTCGCGTCGGGGAAGGTTCCGGGGGTCAAACTCGTGGCGGTCGCGAGGTCGACCGGGTACATCCACAGGCCCGGAGGGCTGACGCTGGAGGAGCTGGAGGGCGATATCGCCAGCCTCGAAGGGTTCGTGGAGGGGAGCCCGATCTCGCTGCTCGAGGACGGAAAGGTGGACCTCCTGATCGAGCTGACGCCCACGAACCTCCCGACCGGGGAGCCGGCGCTCACGCACATCAAAACTGCGCTCTCGAGGGGGATCGATGTGGTCACTGCGAACAAGGCGCCGATCGCGCTCGCCTATAGGGAGCTGACGGAGCTCTCGAGGTCAACGGGCGCGCTGCTGCTCTTCGAGGGGACCGTCGGCGGAGGGATACCGCTGGTATCGCTGAGGAGGTTCTGCCTCCGCGGCGATGAGGTCCTCTCGATCCGGGGGATCCTGAACGGCACCACGAACTACATCCTGAGCAGGATGCACTTCGAGGGGCTGACGTTTGAGCTGGCGCTGAGGGAGGCCCAGAACCTCGGCATCGCTGAGCGCGACCCGACGCTCGACATCGAGGGTTACGACACCGCCCTGAAGCTGCTGATACTGGCCAACTCCGTCATGGGGCTGAACAGGAGGCTCGAGGACGTCCGGATCACCGGGATCAGCAGGGTCACGGCCGACGCGGTCTCCCTCGCGAAGGAGGCCGGCCTCGCGGTGAAGCTCATAGGGTCGGTGAGTCCAGACGGCCACCTCACGGTCGCTCCACGGCTCGTGAAGCTGAACGACCCGATATGCGTCCACGGGACGCTGAACGCAGTGACCTTCCGGCTCAGGACGGCGGGCGACCTGACCCTGATCGGCGAGGGTGCTGGCGAGCCAACGGTGACCTCGATCCTGAACGACGTGTGGGAGGTGGTCTCGGTAAGGGCGCGCCTCACAGGGGCCAGAGGTACCTGATTGCAACTGCAGCCGCGAAGACGAGCGTAGCCACTGCCAGAACTATGTGGTCCCTGGGCCGGGACCTGAGCGTCCTGTAGCTGGTCCTCTTCTCGACCGCGCCGAAGCACTTCACCTCAAGGGCCTCTGCCATCTCGAAGGCGCGCATGATGGCGTTTACCGTGACGGGAAGGAAGGCCCTCACGTAGTTCCTGAAGAGCTTGACGGGGTTCCTCGTCTCGTAGCTGACTCCCCTCAGCCTCTGGGAGTCGATCACCTCCTGAACCTCCTCGAGGAAGAGCGGCGCGAACCTGATCGATGCCGTCAAGGCGAAGGCGTAGTCGTACGGCACCCTCATCCACCTCAGGACCTGGGCGAAGTCCTCGGGAGAGGTGGAGAGGACGAAGAAGGAGAAGGACGTGAAGACCGCGATGAACCTGAGGAGGAGGGCCGCGTTGGAGAGGGCGAACTCTAAGGTTAGCGGGGAGGAACCGGACGCGAGGCTGCTGAGGACGTTCAGCAACAGCACGAAGGCGAGGAACGGCCCGAGCGCTCTCACCGTCCGAACGACCCTCCGGGCCTCGCCGAACGTCGCGAGGAAGAGTGTCACCGCCGCGAGGACCGATCCCTATGCGACCAGCGAGAGGACGGGCGGCCTGTCGTAAATCACGGGGAGGGCGAAGAGGTAGACCGAGAGAGCGAGCTTCACCCTAGGGTCGAGGGACGCGACGCCCTTCTCGACGCTCCTGAACCTCAGCAGCTCACCGAGTCCCAGACTCACTGCAACCTCCCCCTCGGGAGAGGAGCGACCTGAGCTGATCGTGCAGCTCCCTTATGCTGGGGGTGCGCTTCACGCCAAACCTCTCCAGCCTCGAGGAGATGGCAACCGACTGCGGAGGGAGGACCCTCGCCTTCCTCAGGAGCTCCTCGTCGGTCAGGACCTCCTCAGCCCTTCCGTCGGCGATCACGCGGCCCCCTCCCATCAGCACAACGCGCGGCGAGAGCTCGGAGACGAACTCGACGTCGTGCGTCGCGATCACCAGAGACCTTCCCTGACTGCTCAGCTGCCTTACGATCCCCATCATCACCTCCCTCCCTGCCTTGTCCTGGCCCAGCGTCGGCTCGTCGAGGAGGACGTACTTCGGGTCCCAGGAGAGAACAACGGCGATCGAGAGCCTCTTCTTCTGACCTCCGCTCAGCGTGAAGGGAGACCTCTTCTCGGTTCCCTCGAGCCCGAAGGCTCTAAGGAGCTCCCGTGCCCTTTCGGCACCGTTCTCGATCTTGAAGTTCCTTAGCGCGTACGTCATCTCCTCCTCCACCGTCGGAAGGAAGAAGAGCGAGTCGGCGATCTGGGGGACGTACCCCACAAGCCTCGCGATCCTGCTGAGGGGTGTGCTCCTCGTGTCGAGCCCGTCCACCAGCACCGATCCCGCGCTCGGCTTGAGCAGGCCGACCATCAGCTTCAGGAGCGTCGTCTTCCCGGCACCGTTCCCTCCCATCACCGCAACGACCTCGCCCTCCCTCACCTCGAGGTCAACGTCCACCACGGCCCTGACCCCGGAAGGATAGGTGTAGGAGACCGACCTGAGCTCGATCAAAGGCCCTAAGCACCCGAACCGATCCATCTGGAGATCAGCGACTCGAGTTCCTCCGGCGTCAGGGGAACCGGCCCTTCGAGGCGACACGAGCTCCTCAGCATCCAGTAGAGCTCCACGACCCTCGGAACCGATAATTCGCTGAGCCTCTGCTCGGAGAAGAACCCACGGGGATCTCCGTCGTAGACCAAGCGGCCGCCGGCGAAGGCGAGCACCCTGTCAGCGTGGGGAGCGAGCAGGTCGGTCCTGTGCTCCGAGACCAGCACCGTCTTCCCCTCTTCTCTGCAGAGCTCCACCACCAGCTCGAGCACCTCCTTTGCTGACAGGGGATCGAGCATCGATGTGGGTTCGTCGAGCAGCAGCACATCGGGTCCCATGGCCGTCACCGTGGCGATCGCGAGCCTCTGCTTCTGTCCTCCTGAGAGCTCAGCTGGGTTCCTCCGCCGGAGCCCCTCGAGCCCGAAGCGCTTCAGAGCCCACTCCACCCTCCTCTCCATCTCGTCCCGAGGGAGGCCGAGGTTCTCCAGGGGAAAGGCGATCTCGGACTCGACCGAGGTAGAGAAGATCTGCGTCTCGGGGTTCTGGAAGACCATGCCCACCCGCGTCGCGAGCCTGTGGACCGGCGTCGATGCCACCTCCATCCCCATCACCCTGACGGTTCCCCTGTAATCTCCGGAGTAGAAGTGCGGGATGAGGCCGATCAGGCACCTGAGGAGGGTCGACTTGCCGGAGCCGGTGGAGCCGAGGACGAGGACCAGCTCGCCGCTCTCAACCTCCAGGCTGACGTCCATGAGCGCCCAGTCCTGGGAGCCCTCGTACCGGAAGCCGAGGTCCCTTACCTCGATCGCCCTCATCACTGATCCTCGATCGGCCTGACGTGACTCCCCAGCGCGTACCCCAGGAGCTCAAGGCACCTCGAGACCACCTCATCGAAGGCCGCCGGAACCCTCACCCTCGCAGCGGCCGCGTGCCCTCCACCCTGACCCCCGAGCTTCGCGGTGAGCGGTTCGATGACGTCCTTGACCACGTTGACCGAGTAGGTCCTGATCACCTCGGGAGAGACTCTAAAGACGACGTCCGTGACGCCGTTCGACTCGTCGCCAACCACCGCTATCCCCGCACCCGCAAGAATCAGGGTCCTCGCGACGGAGGACCGGAAGGCTCCGACCCGGGTGACGGCGATGATCACGTTCTCCGCTCTGAACAGCGATGAACGCTTGAGGCCCTTCAGCCGAGCGACCCGTTCTGAGTAGTCCGGCGGCACCTCGAGCGACTCGGAGTGGACCGATGGCTCAGCACCGTACTCACCGAGGATCCCGACCTTCCGGAGGACCAGCGCGTCGGCCACCGTCAGCCTCACCGTGTCGTAGTACATTCCGAAGAAGAGGGCGGTTGCTTCCCTCGCGTCCAGAGGTCTCGCCATCAGCAGGGAGAGGTCCAACACGATCTCCGAGCTCGACTTGTACTCGGGAGCCGTCAGGACCTCGAAGCCCTCGGGCCATCGATCACCTGGCTGATGGTGGTCGATCACCGTGACCCTGCCTGATACCGCGAGCAACGCCTCTCCGAGCTGTGCAGGTGACCCCACGTCGACGGCGACGTAGTGATCTGCCTCCGGGAGGCTGGGGATCAGGGGTATCGAGAGGGCGGACGCGAATCGCTCGGAGTGGTCAGAGACCTCGCCTGGCACGTGAACGCCCTCGACGGCCGAGGCCCCGTAAGCCTCCCTGAGGAGGTTCCCGAGGACGAAGGCAGCGGCGATCGCGTCCTGGTCACCGCCCACGTGGGTGAGCACGCTGACCTTTCTCCCCCGGAGCTGGGAGAGCCTCTCGGAGACGGAGGAGACGAACGCCCTCGACCGTATCAGGGCCTCGAGCCCGCCGGAGCCGGTGGTCACGACTCCTCTACGCGCCTCCCCGAGATGGCCGACTGCAGCTGCTTCTGGAGCTCCGAGATCTGGGTCCTGGTCCTTGCCTCCTGCTTCTCGAGCACCTTGAGCCTCGTGTCGTTCAGGTCCCTCTTCTCGGTCAGCTCCGCCATGACCTTCTCCTTGGTCGTCTGGACCAGCAGCGGCCCCACCGCCTTGTAGACCACCACCTGCTCGTCGGCCTTCGACAGCTCCTCCAGCGCCAGCTTGATCTCCTCGAGCTCCGCCTGAACCCTCTGCTTCTCGGATATGAGCACGCTGAGGGTCTGCTGAAGCTGCTGCAGCCTGGCCAGCTGCTGCTGGACGCTCATCGGCAGCTCTCCTGAAGACATCGGAGTCCACTCCCCCGCCGGATAATTTAAGCCAAATCCCGTCGATCGGAGGGTGTTAACGAGTCCATCCGCAGGGACGAGGGCGAAGTAGCGTTATATCTACGGGCCGGGGATTTCCGGTCAGGAATGCCCCAGAAGGAGAAGGAAAAGGAGAGGGAGGAGAAGGACCGGGAGAAGGCGAGGCACCAGGTCTACACCGACATCTCGGAGCTGCCCGGCGTCGGGCCCGCAACGGCCGAGAAGCTGAGGGAGATAGGTTTCTCGACGATAGAGGCGCTGGCGACCGCCACGATCAGCGAGCTCGAGGCGGCGGGGATCAGCGAGAAGAGGGCTGCGGAGCTGATCGAGCTGGCGAGGGAATCGATAGAGATCTCCTGGGTGACGGCTAAAGAGCTGATCAAGTACAGGAGCGGGGTTCGGCGCCTCACCACCGGGAGCAAGGCGCTCGACGCCCTCATCGGCGGCGGCATAGAGACCCAGGCCATCACCGAGTTCTTCGGCGAGTTCGGTTCGGGCAAGAGCCAGATGTGCCATCAGCTCGCGGTGAACGTGCAGCTCCCCTATGACCGGGGAGGGCTCGAGGGCGCGGCGCTGTACATCGATACCGAGAACACCTTCAGGACCGAGCGGATAGAGCAGATGGCGAAGCACCTCGGCCTCGACCCGGATAAGGTGCTCGAGAACATCATCTACGCCGAGGCGTACAACAGCGACCACCAGATCCTCCTGCTGGAGAAGGCGGACAGGGTGATCAAGGAGAACAACGTGAAGCTGATCGTCATCGACTCCCTCACGGCCCACTTCAGGAGCGAGTACATCGGGAGGGAGATGCTCGCCGAGCGGCAGCAGAAGCTGAACAAGCACATGCACCGCCTCCTGAGGCTCGCGAGGGCCTTCAACGCAGCGGCTGTGGTGACGAACCAGGTGATGGCCAGGCCCGACGAGTTCTTCTCGCCGATGGCCGTGGCCCCGGTCGGAGGGCACGTGGTCGGCCACACCAGCCACACCAGGCTCTTCATCCGGAAGACCGCCGGGAAGAACTTCAGGATCGTCAGGCTCGTCTCCAGCCCGTACCTCCCCGAGGGCGAGGCGCTGATCAAGATCACCGAGAACGGGATAGAGGACGTCGAGGAGGAGGAAAGGGAGGAGAGCCACAGGCGGAGGTGAGGTCCTTGGACGAGAGGGTGGAGAGGCAGGTAGTCAGGTTCCTCCAGCTCCTCTTCGAGGGCAAGATCTCCGACGCGGAGAGGATGATCGAGGGCATGGAGAAGCGCTCGAGGGGGACAGAGCTGAACGGATACGTCACGGTCCTGAAGGGCATACTCCTGTCGTACACAACCGATGACAGGACTTCATTGCTCCATCGGGTCTACTCCTCCGATGACCCGAAGAAGGAGCTCGAGTCGTTCGTCAAGGCGATGGCGGAGACCGACCTCTCCTTCGACGACTCCCGCTCGCCGGTGGTGGAGGTCTGGGAGGTGATCTTGAGGAACTTCGACAAGCTGCCGACACCGCACAGGTTCAGGGGCGCTCAAGAGGATAGGCAGCAGAGGCTCGACCAGACCGGGTGACCCAGGCGGATCAGAGCAGGGCGTTGTAGAACGCCAGCCAGCTCAGCAGCCAGAAGGCGGTGTAAGCACCCACACCCACCGTCCAAGCCCTCCTGTTGGTCATGTTCGGCTCGTCCCTCAGCATGGGGCCCATGAGGGCCAGCGTTACAGCGACGTATGCAGCCACGGCTATGGGGAGGGTAAGGGCCCAGTGGGAGAGCACGGTCACCAGCGCGGAGACGTAGCCGATGACGACCGCCACGCCGCACTTGATCATGTAAACCGGTAGCTCCTTCAACCCTTCCCCTGATCAGCTCGGACCGATATTAACCGGAGAGTCCGTTCGCGGCTCCGCCTCAAGGGCCCTGTGCCCGAAATGGATTTATTGTGACCTGGACCCAGAGCGTGAAGGATGTCCGCACAGCAGAGGGAGACGCGGCTGATCGTGAGGCTGCTCGGTACTGACCTCGACGGGACCAAGCACGTCCCATTCGCGCTGGCCAAGATCTACGGTGTCGGCATCAACTTCGCCTACGCTGTTACCAGGGCCGTGGGGATAGATCCGATGACCAGGCTCGGACAGCTGACCGATAAGCAGCTCGAGCTGCTCGAGGACGCGATAACGAACCCTGGGAAGTACGGCATACCGGTTTGGATGTGGAACAGGCGCAAAGACCCGGTCACGGGTAAGGACATGCACCTCGTCGGGCCTGAGCTGAACCTCACCATGCGCGAGGACATCGAGCGCGAGAAGAGGATCAAGTCCTGGAGGGGCGTCAGGCACATGCTCGGCCTCAAGGTCAGGGGTCAGCGGACCAGGACCACCGGGAGGAAGGGAGGACCCGTGGGGGTGGCCCGAAAGGCCACCAAGTGACCGAAGGGCCTCGAAGGCGTTATCCCGGTCTTCGCCGATTGAACTTCGAGGGGTTTGGTCAGACTCTCGGGCTGTGAGGCCCTCGTCGAGTGTCCGCTGAGGGAGAGGATCAGATACGTCTTCGGAATCCCAGGTGACAGGAGCCTACCTTTCCTGGACGCCGTTCACCGGATAGGAAGGCGGAAGGGGCTCGAGTTCATCACGACCAGGCGTGAGCAAGCCGCTGCGCACATGGCTGACGCCCACTTCAGGGTCACGGGGAGACCGGCGGCCTGCTACTGGACCGTGGGGCCGGTGCGGCGGACCTGATCCCTGGTGTCTACGCGGCTTATGCGGACTCGATACCTGTGATCGTTCTGGGTCTTCCAGTTCCTTGCGGCCTTCGCGTACTCCTCGTCGCTGTTCAGCACGCACACGAACTCCTCGAACCACTCCCTGGACCCGAACACCAACCCCCGGCCGGACATCGGTCTGGGACGTCCCCGATCGCGGATAAGCTTAGCTTCCGGAGAACTCCCGCCTCGCCAGCATAGCCCCTTTCACCAGAACCCTCTCCTTCTCGAAGGCCACCTCCCACCGGCGCGTCCTGAGGCCGCAGTCGTGGCAGGCGATCACCTGTGCCGGATCACCGAGCAGCTTCGCGGCATAAAGCAGCCTGTCCCTCACCAGCTCCGGGGGCTCGATGAAGTCGGTGTGGACGTCCGTCACCCCGGGTGCGACCTTCGCCT
>Ga0105163_1001505_pt1 | contig 12154 bp, 10 predicted proteins | sample JNZ110809AmetaG_FD_81531 | JGI IMG/M metagenome (GOLD analysis project Ga0105163, IMG submission 81531) | Hot spring microbial communities from Jinze hot spring, China to study Microbial Dark Matter (Phase II) - JNZ 110809A | ecosystem: Environmental > Aquatic > Thermal springs > Hot (42-90C) >... | reverse complement strand
GTTCACCCTGAGCCAGGATCAAACCCTCCAAGCTAACTCGTCAGGCCTAATCCTGCTCGCGGTGGCTGCTATTCGTTTTTCAATGACCGCGCTCGCCCATTTACCTTCAGCACGTCTAGCTCTCAGAGACCAAGTCCTTAAGACCCCTCTCGGCCCTTCCATCTAACCACAGCGTATCTTAATTTACCACACTCGGTTTGCTTTGTCAAGCGGTTTTTTAAGTTGGCGTTAAGAATCTTTTGGTTTTCTGAAATAACCGCTTGTATAATTTACCATGTCAGTTTAGGTTTGTCAAGGGACTTTTCTTGTTTCATTTTTTCGTGCTACTGTTTTTCGCGAGGCGATGTTCATTTTATCATTGTGGATGTTAACTGTAAAGGCCAGAAGAGTAACAAATCGTTCGAGATTTGCGTTACGAAAAATTTCATATGTCCTCCGATTCATGCGTTTATTGGTGGTTGTGAACGGAATATCCGATGAAGCGTTTTTTAATTCCAAAATTTGAAATATTTTTTCAGCGTTCGTTGATTTTGAAGAATTTTCTTGCTATAATAATTGTAAAGTTAGAAGCAGCTAACTTCTAGCTTAGTTTTTTTGGAGTTTGAAGTGTGGGGCTCAGATGGGATATTTATAGTTAGAAAGTTTCTGAAAGGGGTGAGCTTTTTGGAGAGAAAGATTCCAAAGTGTATGAGTACTCAACATCCGGACAACGTGAACACGCCGTTTTTTGCGGAAAATCCGGAGCTGGGTGGTGAAGACGAAATCACGGAGGCTTATTATGTGTTTTCACACCTTAGCTGTGATGAACAGATGTGGGATTGTGAAGGTAAGGAAGTAGATGACTATGTGGTCAAGAAATTGTTATCGCGATACGAAAGCTTTTTCAAGGAGAAGGTAATCGGAAAGGATGTCTTTATAACTCTCCGTGTTCCAAATCCAACAGTTGAGAAAGATGAGGCAAAGATTTTGCTTGAAACCCTTGAGAGTATTCCAAGGTCGTTCGATACGGCAAAGATTTTCTACGAACACGAGGTTCCCCCAATTTTCGAAGTTATCCTTCCTATGACAACGTCGGTAAAGTGTCTCAACAGGATTTACTGGTACTATCGTGATTTTGTGGTAGGAAAGCAAAATATGAAGTTTAGAAATGAGGACGTAACAATCGCTGAGTGGATAGGTGAGTTCAAACCCGGATTTATCAACGTTATTCCTCTTTTTGAAGACTCGGAGCACATCTTGAATGCACATACCATCCTGCGGGAGTATGTTTCCGACAAAAACGTTCCCTACCTACGCGTTTTCTTTGCTCGCTCGGACCCTGCGATGAATTATGGATTAATTTCCGCCGTGATGCTTGTAAAGATAGCCCTTCAAAGAGCATATAAACTTTCTGAAGAGCTTGGAATTGAAATTTATCCGATTGTTGGGGTAGGGTCTGCACCGTTCCGTGGAAACATGAAGCCTTCCACGGTTGAGCGCGTAATAAAGGAATATCCAAGTGTCCAGACGTTTACAATTCAGTCCGCGTTCAAATATGATAATAACCCGGAAGACGTACGCGAAGCTGTCAAGAAATTGCTCAATCGAAACCGAGGATTGCCTCACGAGGTAAACGAGGAGAAGGTACTTGAATTGATGGAAAGATACACTCGAATTTATAAAGAACAGCTAAAGAATCTTGCAGGCATCATCAACGAAGTTGCGAAGTACGTTCCAAAGCGCCGGAAGAGGAAGTTACACACTGGACTCTTCGGTTATTCACGCGAAGTCGAAGGACTGAAGTTACCTCGGGTGATTACCTTTACAGCTGCACTCTATTCGATCGGGATTCCGCCGGAAATCCTTGGTTTAAACGCATTCTCGAAGGATGATTTGAGGTTTATCAAGACTATATACATAAACTTCGAAGACGATTTAGCAGATGCGCTGAAATACGTTGATTTCGAAAGTGAACTACTTCCAGAGGAATTGAAGAATTGCTTAAAAGATTTTGAATTCACAAGGGATGACTCATCGCAAGAACATGTAAAGATTTCGAAATTTGTTAGGGAACGCCTTAGGAATAAATCAGAAGTTGGAATACAAGACGCAATACTAAGAATGGGACACCTACGAAGATTCCTTGGTTAAGTTTTTTGGTCAGTTAGAGTCTTTGAACGTTCATGGAATCTTTGAAAAGTCTTGCAAACTCTAACACATCTATTTCGATCTTTAAGTTTGGATACTGAGCTAATTTATCTAAGCCAGTGGGGCCTTTGTTGATAATCGCGACAAAGGCCCCTTTTTCGTAGGCAATTAGTGGTAATGTACTTGCTGGGTAAACGAACAACGATGTACCCACGGTAACAAATACATCGCAAGTCGTGGCCCATTTCTCCGCCTTTGCCCACTCATCTATCGGCAAGATTTCTCCAAAGAAAACAATGTCCGGTTTCGTGAGCCCGCCACAAGAACACCTGAAGTTGTTTTTCAAGAGTTCTTCTCTCTGAGTGTTGTCGGTTATGTCAAACCGCTTAGAGCATTTTAGGCAATGCCACATCCGTGCATTTCCATGAAGTTCAGCCACTTTCCTTGAACCTGCCTTTTGGTGGAGACCATCGATGTTTTGAGTAATAACTCCTTTCACATATCCTCGTTCCTCCAACTCCGCAATTAGTTTATGAACAGGGTTTGGCTGACAATCAAGCATAGTGATTAGTCCTTCTTTTGCAAATGCGTAGAATTTATCTGGAAACGCGTGAAAGTGTTCAATGTCGAATATTTCCTGCCCGTATTTTGCATAAATCCCGTTCGGACTTCTAAAATCCGGTATTCCACTCGGAACGCTGATGCCAGCACCAGTGAGAAAAACAACATTCTTTGATTTTTGAATAGCTTCAGCAAGGTATCTGATTTTTTCTCTTTCTTTGAGTTCCATTCACAGCACCTCTTTGTGTGTTGTTACATTTTATTTCATTCTCCTTGAACCTGGCTTCACAGCTGGTATACCGTCTCGACACAACGGGCAGTTGTCCGGTTCGTAAGTTGGAAATTCAAGCTTGATAAGGTATACGTACGGTTTTTCAAATGGGTTTTCAGTACCACTCCGGTTGATTACACTTGCATATGCAACTATGTTTGCACCATAGCTCTTTACCACGTCTTCGACTTCTTTCGTCGACTTCCCAGTTGTAACCACATCCTCAACAATTATAACACTATCATTCTCGGAAAGCCCAAATCCACGCCTAAGTTTCATTTCTCCATCCTCGCGCTCGGTAAACATCGCTCTACACCCTAAGAATCTTCCCACTTCGTAAGCTACGATAATACCACCGAGTGCGGGGCCGATGACCACGGTAGGCTTTAAGTTGAGTGCAAGGATTTTCTCAGCCAGGTGTTTACCAACAAGTTCTCCATATGCTGGAAATTCGAAAACTTTAGCACATTGTACATAGTTTGGCGAGTGCAGGCCAGAAGAAAGGATAAAGTGCCCTGACAAAAGAGCTCCTGTTTTTTCAAGTATTTCCTTAATCTCATCCATTAAAAACCACCTCTTTTGTTTTAAACTTTGGTTTGAAACACTCAACACCGTACTTTTTCGCTATCGCTTCCATTCTTTCGGCAGGATCCTTTGCCTTGTAAACTTCCCTTCCGAGTACAGCAAAATCGGCGCAACCAATTATATCATCCAGGGAAACTACATCTTTTTGATCGTCCCAGCCACGTTCCATCCTTATACCAGGCACGAGGATTTTACCACCTATTTTGCTTCTTAACTTTATAGCCCACGTACCAGGTAGAACGAATGAAGAACCAAAACGTGCAAGGCCTTCTATTGTTTTAATGTAATCTTCGAGTGAACCCGCCATGGAGGTGAGCTTTATAACGGAGAATATGAGCTTTTCAGTCGAGTCAAGTGCGGCAAGCACACTTTGCATACCAGCACAGGCATGGACAGTGAAACCCACAACTGCTGGATGATCCCAACTCTTGATGGATCTTGCAACAGTACTTGGTATGTCCGCAAACTTGAGATCGAGTATAACCTTCAGGTCATGTTCGGCGAAGTAATCTAACACATGTTTTCCGTGTACAGCTAAGTTGTGACCAACCTTAACGTACTCAAAGGTTCCGAACCGGCTAATGAATTCGATAGGTTCTTCCATATCTAAACTGAGAACAGGTTTCGTAACAACGCTCATCTTAATCCCTCCTTCTTTTCTAGCTGGCATTTTAACTTGAGTTTCCAAGATATTCACGAACATGGTGAGCAATTTGTGAGACAACTTTCTCGTTCTTCAGGAGTAAACTACCCACACTGACTGCATCCGCTCCAACTTTGAGCAATTTTATTGCATCATCCCCGTTGTAAATCCCTCCTGAAGCAATAATGTAAAGTTTAGGGTTGAGTTTCCGAACTTCAAAAACAGCTCTAAGTGTGATTGGAAACAAGTTGGGGCCGGATAAACCACCAACAATCATCTCACCTTCGTCGTTGAACATTAGTCCGCGTACGGTGTTTACTACGGTAACACCATCCCAGCCAGCATCTGAGACAATTTTTGCTTGATGCTCAACGAATCCACCTTCGATTCCAAGTTTTGCGACCAGGAACTCCTGATCGAGTATACTTCTTATTTCGTAAAGTAGCTTAACCCATTCGTCTTTGCTTGCTATTATGGACAATCCTCCGTGCTTCACGTTAGGACAAGAAAAGTTGTATTCTATAGCCTTAAAGCGATTTGCGTAAGGTTTGATCAACTTTGAAATTTCAACATATTCTTCGTAGCTATCCCCTCCTAAACTCAAAATGACGGATGTTTTTTCAAAGAGCCAATCGAATTCTTTTGCTTGTAAGGCTTCGAGGAATGCGTTAATACCAGGGTTCTCCAATCCGATACGGTTAATTATGTACCCATTTTTTGCGTACATTCTCGGAGGTTTGTTACCTTCTTTTCCTTTAAACGTTACCGTCTTTAGCGTGAACGCTCCGACGTCCTCCCACGGAAAATCCTCAAGCTTTCCGTACTCACCAAATCCCGCAGGACCGGATGCGATAATAAGCGGTATGCTCAGTTTCAATTTCTTTCTGCCACCTATTGTTCTTTCCACACTTCATCACCTCTGAAAACTGGACCATCCGTGCACACATGTTTGATACCTTCAAATGTTTCAACTGCGCATGATTTGCAAGCACCTATGCCACATCCCATATACTCGTTGAGTGAGACATACACTTCTATCTCTCTGGAACGCGCTCGAACTCTCTTGTACGCAATCTCCTCCATCATTTTTGAGCCACTCACAAAAATCCAGGAATAGCTCTGTTCTGTAATCTCATCAAGAAGTTTGATGAAGGCCTCGTCACCAACGACACACTTGGTCCTACCAAGTTTTCCAACTATCTCAGCCAGGAACTCTGCTTTGAGAGGTGTTTTGGAGCATATGTACAAATCCGATTCGAACGTTTTCGCAAGGTGAATTCCTTCGGCGATGCACGATGGAGCTACGAGTACCGCGCCTTTGTTCTGCGGTGGTCTAAACGGATTACCCAGTGGTGCAAGAATTTCGATTGAATTACCGGTTTCAACTATGTACCTTGAACCTTCTCCAACCACCTTAACACTGATAGCCAACTTCCCATCCCATAGACCGAGCGTGTACGGCTTTCTTGTCAATGTTGTTTCGGTGCCTACCATCGCAAACTGACCTGGTTCGAAATCAACAGCTTCGTTGAATACCACGAAAAACGTATCAGCATTAATCTCAAACAGACATGTTTTTGAAAGAGTGTACCTTTTAATCTTTCCCAGTTCAAATTTCAAGAAATTGCCCATCCCAGTACACCCACCTTCCTTTTCGTCTAAACCCAATCAACTTACCTCGGAGAATGCAACCGTTGAACGCGCAGTTTTTTCCTTTACTTTCAAACGTTGAACTATCCACCGAGAACTCGGCATTGAGGTCTATAAGAATCGAATCATCGGGAAATCTGAAGCCTAAGTCCTCAAAACTTATTCCGATTACTTGCAATGGTGCTACTGTGAGTCTATCGATGACCAATCTAAAGTCTTCGAAAACTGTCAGGTAAACCGAAAGAGCAACCTCAATGTGTGAACTTCCGTAAGGAGCGTCCTGGAAGGTTGGAGGTTTTTCGGGATGTGGCGCGTGGTCTGTTGCAAGGATATCGATTAAGCCCTTTCTCAAAGCATCGTTGAGGTTATCGCGATCTTTCGAAATCGGGGGGTTAATTTTGTGGTCTGGATGATTAATCATTTCGGGCAAAAAATAACAATGGTGAGGTGTGAGTTCGCAGGAAATTTTAGCCTTCTTTCGGAGGTACTCTATCGTTTCGAGAGATTCTGCTGTGGATACGTGTTGAATGTGGAAACGGGTGAAACCGAATTCAAGTCCCATGGTCACAGTTCGAAATATGGCAATTGCCTCGTTTGAGTATGGTCTTCGAGCGTTTGGAAGTCGTGAGCTGATGTAAAAATCGCCTGGTAGTTCGTGCAGTTGACTGTGGTCAAAAAGTAGTGCCGGTTTCTTGGTTAAGAACGCTTCCAGGAGATCTTCAGAATGGTAACTCAACCCGTCAGTTGACCAACCGCTAATTCCGTTACATTGCATCGCTTGTAAATCGGATACCTCTCCAAAGAAACTTAGTGTGTGTAAAAAAAGAACCTTCTTTCCATACGAGAGTGCTTTATGATGTCTCAAAACACCTTCATTGGAAATTGGTGGGTTTGTGTTCGGTTGGATGTTTACCACCCCAAAACCACCGCGAATCGAAGCCCTTTCTAATGAGTTGTAATCCTCTCCGCTGTTGAGTCGAACGTGTGTGTGAAGATCTACAAGAGGATAGGTGAGCAATAATCGTTCTGAGTGTACTGGTAATTTTTCGGGAAAATCGATAATCGATTCTTCAACACTCAAGGTCTTCTTCTCAACAGGGTCGTAAACTAGCATAACCATACCTCCAGCACTCAACGGACAAGAATGGGTAAAATAAAAAGGAGGACTCATATGAGTCCTCCCAAAATTGAAAGCATCTAAAAATTTTTGAAAACCCAGTAAGTCCTGGTTGTTTTACAACCTCAAGAACAGCGAAGTATCCCGCTAAGTCGTTGAAGCAAACCCGCTTTGATTGGTTTTGGCCTCGCTGGACCAAATTAACCACCCTTTCGACGCGATCAAGATAAATACATTCTGTGTGGTATTCTACCAAAAATACAACCAGAAGTCAAGTTGGAACTGTTATTTTCTTAAAAGTTGTCAAAAGCATTTATTCATGGGCTTTTTTGAAGTGCCTTTTGAAAAATTACGATAAAATTTGACATGGTTAGATGACATCTGGTAGAATATTTGGCGAGAATGGGGGTACTGGGGATAGGTGGGAGACGAATATCTTTCTATGTGTGCACGCCACAGGCGTGCACACTTTACTTTTCTTAAGACTAGAAAAAAGAAAACGGCCCAAATCTTGGGCCGTTTGTCATGATGAATTTCGTTTTAACATTCATCAATATTCAAGCTGTTTCAAACCTTTTTCGATGATTTCCTTGGTATCTCGTGCTATCATAAGTTCCTCGTTCGTCGGAACGATGAGAACTTTCACCTTCGAATCTGGTGTTGAGATAATTCTTTCTTCGCCTTTAACGTTGTTTTTCTCATCATCAATCTTTATACCAAGGTAGCTCAGGTAATTTTCACAGATCTCCTTCCTGGTAATGGGCGAGTTTTCACCAACACCGGCTGTGAAAGCTATAGCATCAACACCGTTCATTACTGCAACGTATGCACCGATGTACTTTGCAATCCTATACTCATAAATATCGAGTGCAAGCCTGCATACGGGGTCCCCTTCGAGAGCTTTATCCTCGATATCTCTCATGTCCGAACTGAAACCATCAGTCAAGCCAAGGACACCGCTCTTTTTGTTCAGTATCGTGTACACTTCCTCGGCAGTCAGACCTTCTCTCTCCATCAGGAACGTAACAATCGATGGGTCAATATCTCCACACCTTGTTCCCATAACAAGACCTTCGAGGGGAGTGAATCCCATGGAGGTATCAATGCTATGACCATTCATAACGGCTGCAACGGATGCACCGTTTCCGAGGTGGACTGTGATAATCTTTGCCTTGTGGTAATCAAGTCCGAGGATTTCAGCTGTTCTCATTGATACGTATCTGTGACTCGTTCCGTGGAATCCATAACGCCTGATTTTGTACTTCCTGTAGTATTCGTACGGAATAGCGTAAAGATACGCCTTGGCTGGCATCTTTGAGTGGAAGGCAGTGTCAAAAACGGCAACGTTGGGAACTCCCGGAAGAAGTTTCATAATCGCCCTAATACCCATAATGTTCGGTGGATTGTGGAGTGGGGCAAGATATGAATACTCCTCAAGCGCCCTGATGACTTCGTCATCGATAAGCACAGAGCCTGTGAACCTCTCTCCACCGTGGACGACCCTATGCCCAACTGCATCAATCTCTTTCAAATCTTTGACACCACCAACTTTTTCGTCCGTAATCAATTCAAGGACATATTTCAGAGCCTCTTCGTGGTCTTTCATAGGTTTATCAACGACGGTTTTTTCTTCACCTTTCTTGTGAACAATCCTACTGCCAGGAATACCTATTCTTTCGGCAAGACCTTTACAAAGTACTTGCTCTGTGTCCATATCGAGAAACTGATACTTGATCGACGAGCTACCGCAGTTCACTACCAGGACCTTCATCATACCCCTCCCACGTTTTTGGAATAGGCCACCGAAGGTTACATTGCAAGTTCTTAGCGTACAAAGGTTCGAATAATGTATACACAAACAGAAGAAAACAAATATAGCAGCAGAGTATTATTAGAAACTTTTCTTTGGCTTAAGAACACGCGAAAAATTGAGGTGCGCTTTTTTGAAAATGAACCTTGTCGTTTTCTTAAGAAAAGTATCGTAAAAAACGCGAGTAATATAATAGTAGATCTTGATATCTAATTCGAAGCACCTTACTTACCGTTTGCCAATCTTTACGCCTTTCCCGCACATCCAAGAAATTCAAGTCTGTTCATAACTACTTCTTTAACGAACTTTTTACCAGCCGCAAGGTAGTGTCTAGGATCAAACTCTTTTGGATTTTCTTTGAGATATTTTCTAAGCCCAGCGATGAAAGCTATTCTGAGATCAGTGTCAGTATTAACTTTGTTAATACCAAGTTCGACACACTTTTTCAGGTCTTCTTCAGGCACACCTTTTGCTCCACTAAGGTCGGCACCGTATTCTTCGGCTATCTTAACGTACTCGGGAAGAACACTCGACGCACCATGGAGAACAAGCGGAACTTTCGTTAATTCTTTGACTTTCCTAAGCCTTTCAAAATCGAGCTTTGCCTCGCCTTTGAATTTGAACGCTCCGTGGCTTGTTCCAATTGCGGGTGCTAAGAAGTCAACGCCGGTCTCCTCGACGAAAATCTTCGCTTGTTCGGGATCAACGAGTACATTCTCCGCAGCTGCGACATTGTCTTCTACACCTGCAAGTTGTCCAAGTTCAGCTTCTACAGAAACACCAGCTGCATGAGCAATTTTCACTATCTCCTTAGTCTTTTTCAAATTTTCCTCAAAAGGTTCTTCAGAAGCATCGATCATAACAGAGGAATATCCAGCCTTTATCGCTGCTATTATATACTCAAAGTGCTTACCATGGTCAAGGTGGAGAGCTATCGGTATATCGACGCTATCGGCAAATAACCTCACCATCTCCACAAAAAATCTTGCACCCTTAAATATGTCCCCGTTTCCTGCGTATTTTATCGCACCTTCGCTCGTTTCAATGATGAGCGGCGCACGCTTTTCAAGAGCACCTTCAAGTATGGCATGAAAAAACTCCATGTTGTTGATGTTAAACGCCGGAACAGCGTAGTACTCCCTACTGGCTTTTTCCAAAATTTCCTTAGTGTTCACATACATACCAACAACCTCCTTCCAAGGGATTTAAAAGTGCTAGCTCTGCAAAAGTTTTCTGGTAATCATTTCTCTTCGAATGACCGACGTATCTCTTCCACTTTATCCCTAACACTTTCGAAAATTTCGAAAACCTCTTCTTTAGAGTCTTCAACAACCTCAAACGACCGTTTTAAATCGTTTACCTTTCCAAGAACTAACGAGAAACTCTTGTCAAATTTTGCAAGTTGTATCTGTTGTTCCTCGATGTTCTTAATCACATCCTCGAACTTTGCGCGCATCTTCTCTACGTTATCGCTGAAACCAATCATACTTGACATTAAGTTTGAATTTCGATCGACCACTTCTTCCAAATCGTTGAAGAAATCCTTAAGTTCTCTCGCAAAGTTTTCAAAATAATTCAGCAAACTCGACAGGGTTTGTTCAATAGAATCAGCCAACTCTGAGGTATCATTCGAGAGATTTCGGATTTCAGTAGCCACCACGGCAAAGCTCTTTCCAAATTCACCCGCTCTCGCAGCCTCTATAGAGGCGTTTAGAGACAAAAGGTTCGTTTCACGTGCTACGTCCTTTATCTTCCAAATAACAGTTTTTATCCCACCAACGCTTTCTGAAAGTTTTTCAAATAACTCGGAAAGTCTCTCATTCTCACTTTTTAGGGTGTTCAATACTTCTGAGCTATACTTCAACGAATCACGATTTTCCTCGCTTAAGTCAACTATCAACTTGTTTAAATGTCCAGCTTCGAGCATAGTTTGCTGGACAGTGGAATTTATACTCATCAAATTCTCCACAAGCGCCCTAAATTCGAAAAGACTCTTTTCCAAATCATCCAACTTCTTTAAAGACTCTTTAGAACTCGTTTCAAGTTGCCTACCAACTGACTCAACATGTTCCATGTCGGTTTCAGTATCCTTCGAAAGCTCTCTTACCGCCTCTTGCCATTTTTTCAACTTCTCTATGTACGTCAACTGTTCGTTCATCAGGTTCGTTATTGCTTCGTTCATAGCCAACGTTTCCTTGTGAGCCTCTATCGTTTTTACCATAACATATATGGCTATGGTAAGTCCAAATGCAAGTTGACCGATATTGAAAAACATGAACTCAAGCTTGAGAAAACCAACTATTGCAAGTATTGAAAGCAACGCACTCATAATAACCGCGGCAAGTCCCGAGGTCAGAATTCTATCGACAAACGTTTTTGAGTACCTAAGAAGCATATAGCTCATGTACAAAAGTGCTACCAGGGAATAAAGATAGAAGTTTGAGTAGTGAACTCTAACTGTGTACAGATCTCTGGCAAACATTACTAATGAAAACAGAAACCAGTAAGCCACAAAATAAATTTTCTCAAATCTAAAGTAGGGTCTTTTCAACACATGCTTTAAAAACAAGAATGAGAAAAATATCGCTCCGGCGGCTCCAAAAATTGCAATTTTCTTCCACAACAGCATCGGGTATAGCAGGACATCCATCTCATCCAAGGCTGTAAAAACTGGAAAAACCACTGCTAAACCAGCATACGTGAATTCCCGTTTCGCAAGCCCAGTAGCAAGAAGAATACTAACCATAAATATCGCTATCATGAAACCAGTGCCAAAGTAAAACATATACTCTTCTATCATGTTAGCACGTTCGACAAATTTTGCAACCTCTTCGACAGGACCAACATAGAGTGTTTTTTCCAACCCACCAAGAACTCTAAATGAACCTTCAATTGTTATATTTCCTTCTACAGGTACCATAAAATACCTGTGCCAGATGTTCATGTGTCCTTTTGCCGGAAGTTGATACTCAAAAATCTTTATTCCATCACAAAAGACGCGGACGTATTCGTTAACCGTTAGCGCAAATGCTAGAGCCTGGCCCTTGTAAGCTTGGCCTGGAACTTCAATGCGAATCGTTCCTGTGGAATCCTTCTTGTAGAACAAACCGGACTTCTGGGCAACTTCTTTGCCATTCAGCAACATTCGATATTCGACGAGTGGTTCCACTCCAGGAACATTTCTAAAAGCGTTGATACCAAGAACAACAATCGTTATTATCAATGCCCCCAGGAAAAAGAAAAGAGCGTTTTTTACAGTGCTTTGATGCTCTAAAGCCCGGCATTTTAATGCGGGGATACAGAGCGTTGATTTTTTTGCCTTGTCTATGGTATAATCAAATCAGCAAATTGTGTGAATTAATAACTGTTGAAGGTGATTGCATATGGTAG
>Ga0105163_1001501_pt1 | contig 12184 bp, 12 predicted proteins | sample JNZ110809AmetaG_FD_81531 | JGI IMG/M metagenome (GOLD analysis project Ga0105163, IMG submission 81531) | Hot spring microbial communities from Jinze hot spring, China to study Microbial Dark Matter (Phase II) - JNZ 110809A | ecosystem: Environmental > Aquatic > Thermal springs > Hot (42-90C) >... | reverse complement strand
TCCAAGTCCTCTTTGCTGTCCACAATCCCCTCTCTCAAGACCTCTCTATATCGTCTTCTTAGAGACTTTAAGACCTCTTCGGGTTTTTTGTAACTTAAGGCCTTAACAGCCTCTTCTGCCACTCTCAGACCTTTATTGATTCTATTTCTAATCTCCTCAATAAACTCATACATCAGGAAGGCAGGTATATAGAGTTCATATTTTTTGGGGGACTTGACCTTTAGCACAGAGCGGGCCTTTGGGGGGATCTTAAGCTGAGGAAGCATCCTTTTTAATTCGTCATAGACCGAGGTGGGTAAATAGACCCCAACATCTCCCTCAAGATCTGCCACAAGGAGCAAAAAATTTTGAAAGGCAAGATAGGGCTCCTCACCAAATTGGTGATAGACATCGGGATTAGTGAAGATACTGGTATCAGGAATGAGTCTTTCCTTTTCCATAGAGTGAAGTTTATAGGAAATCATAGGGAAGGTCAAGGGGTTGGCTGTAAATTAATTCTTCTAAGCTGAAAAAACTTTTTTAGTAACTGCTCGGCCTCTTTTTGAAATAGGCCCTGTCTTATTTTTACCTGATGATTAAATCTTGGGTCCTGCAAAAGGTTGTAAAGGCTTCCTGCAGAGCCAGTTTTGGGATCAGGGGTGGAATAGATAAGTTCTTCAATTCTTGCCAGCACCATGGCATAGGCACACATGGCACAGGGCTCAAGGGTTACATAAAGTTTACAACCAAGCAGTCGGTAATTCCCCAGTTTTTTTGCCCCCTCTCTTAGAGCTAAGATCTCTGCATGAGCTGTGGGATCCCTGTATTTTATTATTTGGTTCCTACTCTCTGCTAAGATCTCTCCCTGGGCAGAGACAAGAACTGCCCCTACAGGGACCTCTTCCTCTTCAAAGGCAAGCTCTGCCTGCCTTAAGGCAAGCCCCATAAAATAATGGTCCTGAGGATCAAAAAAGGGGAGCCTCATAGGATCAAAAGGATACTAATAAGGAGGAAGGTAAGATTGGGCAAAAGATAGAGGCTTTCTAAATACATTATTTGCCCAAGGGGCCTTTGTTTTAAGAGATAGAGAAGAAGAGCCTTTATAGGGAGAAGAAGGGCTAAAAATATGAAGGTCCACTTCCCAAGATAAAGGCTCAAAAACCCTATATAAAAAAGCAATAAAATTAACCCTAAAAAAAGGACCTTTTGCCACCTCTTTTCCGACCAGGGAAGACTGAGAATGAGGAATTTTTTTGGAAGGAAGCCATCTGTCTGGAGATAGATTAATTCCTTGTATAGATTTAACCAGAAAAGGAGTAAAAAGGCCATAAAGGTTAACCAAAGAAAGGGCTCCGTCCAGTAAGGGTAGAGATAAAGAACTAAGCCCAGAAGAAGCAAAAAATCGTTTATAAAATAAATGGGGCCTCTCAAAAGAAGTAGGTCAAGTAAGATGATGGCCACAATAAGGCTAATTATCCTTGGATTAAAGGTTAGAGCACTTACAAGGGTTAAGGCAAGGGATAACAGGATTAAGGCAAGATGTAATTTAGAGTGTCTGGTGAGGGATTTACCTTTGAGAGGATAATAGGTTTGAAAGGTCTCTTTAAGAAGGTAATTGGCAAGATTTTTTCTAAAGAGTTGAAAAAAGAAGGCAAAGGCTGAGAGGGATATTAAGGCTTTGATTGAGGCAATACTTGTCCATAGGGAAAGGGCTAAAAAGAGAAAAAGGAAGCTTAGGGCTTCATTAAAGGCAAGTAGTTGAAAGGCCTTAAAGAGCCTGTAAAAGGGCTGTGTGGCACTTTTAAGCCTATCTACCACCTCATTTATGAGCCAATTAGGAGTAGAAGCTCCAGCGGTGATCCCAAGAGAGGGAAATTTCTTTAATTCCTCTAAAGGGAGCTCTTCTGCCCTCTCAATAAGGAAGACCTTTTTGCCCTCTGCTTGAGCTATCTGAGCAAGCCTTGCTGTGTTGGCACTAAACTTTCCCCCAATAACGACAATGGCAGGGCATTCCTGAGAGAGCCTTCGGACCTCACTTTGCCTTACCTCTGTGGCATTACAAATGGTATTAATGACCTCTCCTCCTGGGTAGCGGGAAAGTATCTCCTGCGAGAGAAGATTAAAAACCTCTTCGTCTTGAGTGGTTTGAGAGAGGATCACATAGTCTTGTAGGGGAGGTAAGTTTTCTATATCTTGATAGGAACTTACTACATAGCCTGCTCCTTCACAGTAGCCAAGGATCCCCTTAACTTCGGCATGATCTTTATCGCCAATAATAACCACCTTTTTACCTTGTTCTACTGCCCTTTTAGCTAAGGCCTGAACCTTTAACACCCTTGGGCAGGTGCCATCGATGACGGTGTGTCTCCTCTCCAAGGCTTCTTTTTCCTTAGGTGGGACGCCGTGGGCCCTAATAATGCAGGTGCCTTGAGGCACTGCTTCGTCTACCCTTTTTATAGCCTTTACCCCTAATCTTTCCAAGAGCTCTAAGGTTTGTGGGTTATGGATGAGAGGGCCGTAGGTGTAGAGAGGAGTTTTGCCTGCATTTAGGGCCTTGAGGACCAGATTGACTGCCCGTCTAACCCCCATGCAAAAGCCAGCCTTTTTGGCAATCTTTATCTTCATAGGGCCTTCATTATCTCCCTTTCAATTTCTTCCATAAGCCCAGCCTCGGCAAAACTGAAATACCTATCTTCCCCAATTATCAGGTGATCAAGCACCATTAAGTTTAACAGGGCCCCTGCAAGGGCAATAAGCTTGGTTATCTTTATGTCTTCCTTTGAAGGAGTGAGGTTACCTGAGGGATGATTATGGGCCAGGATGAGCTTACTTGCCCCAAGGGCATACCCTCTGGCAAAGATCTCTCTGGGGTATACGGCACTCTCTGTGATAGTTCCCTCAAAGAGCTTCTCAACAGCAAGGACCTTCTGGTCACTTGCTAAGTAAAGGACCATAAAGATTTCCTGTTTCTTACCCTTTAGTTCATAGAGAAGGTATTCATGGACTTCCCTGGGAGATTTTAGATAACAGGCTCCCAAGCTTTTGCTTCTAAGATATCTCCTGGCCACTTCGTGCACAACCTTTAGAGGCAAAAGGGCGTTTAAGCCAAGGCCAGGTATATCAAGGAGAGACTCTATTTCAGCATCTAAGACCTGATCCAGACGTCCCTGAAAGGCCTTGAGGAGTTCTCTGGCTATGCCTCTTGTGTCCTTCCTTGGGATTCCAAAGAAAAGTAGAAGCTCCAGAAGATCTTCATCAGTAAAGCTCTCAGGACCCTCTTTCCAGAAACGCTCTTTTACCCTATTTCTATGCCCTTTAGCCTTCCTTTCAAACCTTTCCAGTCTTTTGTTTAAGGTTTTTACCCTTTTTTCTTCAGTGCTCATTTAAAAGCGAAATTGGGCCCTTGCCCTTTTATGGAGTTTAAAATCACCAAGGGAGACCTGATAGGTCAAGCCTTCTCCCTTGACCTCAATAGAGCCCTTTTTAATTAGCACCTCCCCAGGTGCCTCAATCAAGTCCCTTTTGGGGAAAAAATAGAGCTCCTCTGTGTAAACCTCGCCTTCCTTTTCGGTATAAAGTTTAACCCTCCCAGTTAGAATGAACTTGTCCTCCCTGAGGAGATAGCGCCCCCTCTCAGCACTAATTTTTATCCCTTTGGGTATATTTTCTATATATATATTTTTAGCCTCAAAATAGTCTTCCCCTTTTTTGAGGAACTCCTCTGTTTTTAATTTCCAACTTAAGGTTTCCCCAAGGTAGCGTTGATAAGTAAGATGGGTTGCCCTTATTTCCTTAACAGGCTGACCATAGAGGGGAGAGGTAGCTTGTAGCAGGGCTATAAAGACAAATATTCCTCTAAAAAGTTTTCCCATAGATTTTTTCCTTTGAGGATGAGTTCGCAGATTTCTCTTACAGCCCCTTTGCCGCCTTCTCTTTTGGTCACATAGTGAACATACTGGTTGACAGGTGGCCAGCCATTGGGCACCCCGAGGGCAAGGCCAACTCTCCTCAGAATAGGAATATCCAGCCAGTCATCTCCTGCATAAGCTACCTCATGGTCCTTTAGCCCCTTCTCTTTAAGGATTTTTTCATAGGCAGGTAACTTAGCAAGTTCCCCTTGATATACAAGTTCAATGCCAAGCTCTTTAGCCCTATGCTTTACCACTGGGGAAAATCTTCCTGATAGGATCCCCACCTCCACACCTGCCCTCTGAAGTAGCTTTATACCCATCCCATCAAGCACAGAAAAGACCTTAATTTCATCCCCTTCTCCATTTATAATGATTCCTCCATCAGTTAAGACCCCGTCCACATCTAATAGGAGAAGCTTAATATGGCTTGCCCTTTCTAAGACTTCAGGAGAGATCTCCCACACTGGTAAGGGCCTCTAAAAGGGCTTTAATCTCTTTGAAAATTTTATCAAGGCTTTCTAAGGGAAGAGAGTTTGGGCCATCACAGAGGGCCTTTTCTGGTTCAGGATGTACTTCCATGAAAAGTCCATCCACCCCTACGGCAAGGGAAGCTCTAATTAAGTAGGGGATGAACCTTCTTTCGCCTCCAGATTTTCCCTCACCTGCCCCTGGCAATTGCACACTATGGGTGGCATCAAAGATGACTCTATCGGCGAATTCCTTCATGATAGGGATACCTCTAAAATCCACCACCAAATTGCGATAGCCAAAGGAGGTACCACGCTCAGTGAGCCACACCTCTTGAGGAGAGGAAGCTCTAACCTTCTCTACAATATATTTTGTATCCCAAGGGGCGAGAAATTGCCCCTTCTTAACATTAACAGTTTTTCCTGTCTCTCCTGCTTTGAGTAGGAGATCTGTTTGCCTGCAGAGAAAAGCGGGAATTTGAAGCACATCCACTACCTCGGAAACGGGTTTAACCTGCCAGGTCTCATGGACATCTGTAGTTATAGGAACCTGAACTTTACTTTTGATCTCTGCAAGCATTTCCAAACCCTTCTCTAAGCCTGGGCCTCTGTAGGAGAATAAAGAGGTGCGATTAGCCTTATCAAAAGAGGCCTTAAAGATAAAGTTAAAGCCGTAAGAAGAGGTAAGGTCCTTTAGCGTCTGGGCAATCAATAAGGCAGTATCAAGGTCTTCTAAAACGCAGGGACCAGCAATGATTAGGAAGGGCTTCATTTTCCTTAACTCTTGAGTAAAATGTTAAGGTTATTATAAGGAGTATTTTTTCTTTTTCAACTTTCTCACGGAGGTGTTTTAAAATTTTCCGAATTTCATCCTAATGATTACATCATAAACCGCGGGTAGGCGCAGGCTTCAGCCTGCAAATTGTTGTGAAATTTAACCCACGTAAAAGGTGGAGCTACCAATCTTATTTCTCTTTTTCCATGTAAAATCGGAAAAAAGTAATTATAGAACCTCCTCACTTTTTCACGGATATTAGCTAATAATATTAGCTAATAATATGAGTAGCATCTTACTAAAGCTCTCTTTTACTGCCCAAAATGAGGGATCTATGGGGAGAGGGATAGATTACACTTATCCTGCTTAGGCAGGTGAGGATTATCCTTTAGGTGAGAAAGTGGTAGAAATAGGCTCAAGCTTAATTTTTGTGGAAAAGGCATAAAATTTGTCATTCAGCACGGCAAACACGCCATAGAGGTCTTCTATTTTTTTTGCTTTAGCTATAATTTTATGGAAGTCTTTTCCCTCTTTGATCATGTTACCAAAGGCTGTGGCTAAGGCATCGGCTATAGCGGTATCCTTATGGACAACAGTGATAGCCTCTGCAAGGCCAAAGCTAAGGCTATGTCCAACCTTGCCTGAGCTTGTGCATACTCCACAGGGCTGAAGGTCTGCAGGGATAAGTAGGGCCATTTTTCCTGAAAAAGGGGAGTCTCCTGCAAAGAGGGCAACCTTGGCTTCTCTTTTCAAGGCAAGGAAAATGTCTCCTCCATTTTCTACAACTATTTCTGTTGTAAGGCCTTTTTTTATGAGAGTCCTTCCCACCGCTTCGGCAATAGCTCCAGCAACTGAGGCCATGGGCCCCACCTTAGCTACTTGTCCAGCTGTAAGCATCTTTCGCACCAAAGGGGGAGCCTCTGGGTCTTCTGGTAGAGGAACTAAGCTCTTAAGAAAAGTGGGATTTTTCATGATATATCCCTCAAGGGGAAGCCTAATCTCTCTTACTAAATTAAGGGTTTCCTTAGTCAGATCTCTCTCTGCTAAGACCAAGAGGTCACTTTCCTTATAAACCACCCTAAACTTTACTAAAGGGGTTTGAACTGCTACGCGATAAAAGGGGATCGAGGAATGGGGGTTAGAAAAGATCACCATTCAAAACTTTGGACAACAAGTATTCCCTTTTCCTGAGCCATCCTTAAGGCCCTTGGCTTGGCAAAATGCGTAACAAGGAGCATGATGATCTCTACATCGCCATAGGCCTTCTTAACAGCCTGAACTTTTTTTTCTATCTCTTTAAAAGTCTTCTCAAAATCTCGCTTATTGTCATCAAATCTGAGTTTGGCTTCCCCAACAATATAGCAAATGCAACCGTTTTTCTTAGCCTTGGCAAAAAAGTTAATTTCTTCTCCTTCAATTTCTGTCCTAACAAATCTTTCTATTACTTCGAGGTCATACTTTTCTTTTAAAAGCTTAGGCAAGTTCCGATAGGCCTCATTTTCAAAGGCATAAGAATAAGTTCTGGTAAAGCCTCCAAAGTCCTGAGAAAGACGGTCCAAACGCGCCCTTGTTTTGCGATGCTCCTCAGCTAACCTCTTAATCTCCTCTTCAGTTCTTTTTTGGGCCTCAGCAAGTTCTTTTACCTTTTCTTCAGTTCTCTTTTGAGCCTCAGCTAACCTCTTAATCTCCTCTTCAGTTCTTTTTTGAGCCTCAGCAAGTTCCTTCACCTTCTCATCAGTTCTTTTCTGGGCTTCAGCAAGTTCTCTCATCTTTTCATCAGTTCTTTTTTGAGCCTCAGCAAGTTCCTTTTGTTCTTTGGCAATTTCTGCTACTATGGCCTTCAATTCGTTGAAATCATGGACCTTGACCAATTCATCCAAGAAGTCAAAGAGCTCCTCAAGAACTTGAGCTTGCTTAGGAGGAAAGGCTTCTCTTATTTTTTGCAACAAGATTTTTCCCCTCATATCTTTGAGTATAGGAAAATTTTTAAATTTTTCAAGCTCCCTCTCACTTGGTAAGTCAAGCCTGCTTTTCCCATGACCATACCCTATAGAATATAGTTTGCCTAAACTCACTTTTTGAGATAAAATACAAGGCATGGCAGGCAATACCATCGGGACCCTTTTTAGAGTAACCACTTTTGGGGAATCTCATGGCAAAGCCCTTGGAGCAGTTGTAGATGGCTGTCCACCAGGTCTAACCCTTACAGAGGAATATATTCAAGAAGAATTAGAAAAAAGGCGGCCTGGTAAGGCTAAGGGAGAGACTCCCCGTAAAGAAGCCGACAAGGTGGAAATTCTCTCAGGGGTCTTTGAGGGCGTAACCACTGGAACCCCCATTGCCTTGGTAATCTATAACATAGATCCTCAAAGCTCTGCCTATGAGCCTCTCCGAGAGGTCTTTAGACCAGGGCATGCCGATTTTACCTATTTCATGAAGTATGGCATAAGGGATCACCGAGGGGGTGGGAGAGCAAGCGGGAGAGAGACTGTGGCGCGGGTGGCTGCTGGTGCTGTGGCTAAAAGGGTCCTTGAGGAGTATGGAATTGAGGTCCATGCCTATACAATTAATCTTGGTGGGGTTGAGGCCAAGGAAAGAGACCTTAACTTTATCTATCAGAACAGACTTTTTTGCCCTGACCCTGAGGCCTATAAAAGGATGCTTCAAAAAATTGAGGAAACTGCCAAAGAGGGAGATACCTTAGGGGGTATTGTCGAAATCCTTGCCAAAAATGTTCCAGCTGGCCTTGGTGAACCAGTTTTTGACAAATTATCAGCCGATTTAGCTAAGGCCCTATGCTCTGTAGGCGCTATTAAGGGCTTGGAAATAGGGGCAGGCTTCCGAGTGGCCACTCTAAAGGGCTCTCAAAATAACGACCCCATTTCTCCAAGAGGTTTTCTTAAAAATGATGCAGGAGGTATGCTTGGAGGGATCTCCTCTGGGCAGGATCTAATCCTTAGGGTTGCGGTTAAACCTATCCCCAGTCACAGGCTTCCTCAAAGGACGGTGAACCTTCGCAAAGAGGAGGTAGAGATCCAGGTGGGGGGAAGGCATGATCTTTCCGCTATTCCCCGCATAGTGCCTGTTCTTTCTGCCATGGCAAGGATTGTCCTTGTGGATCATCTCTTAAGGCAGCTTGCCCTTTTAGCCTTTAGAGCCCGCCTTGCCTTTCCTGATTTTTTTGCCCCTTAACCAAGGAATTTTCTTAAAAGGGCGGCCTCAATAATAAGATTGCTAAGATTAGAGTAGTTTTCTCCCTTCAAATCCCTAATAATTCGGCTTGTAATTTCTCTATGCTCTAAATCAGTTTCCACATGTAAATTAAGCCTGTTTATGACATTAAGGGCCTTTAAAATTTGATTTTTAATTTCTGGTAAAAGTTCTATGGATTTAGGATTAAAGTATTTCAAGGCAATGGAGAGATCAATTTCTAAATTTTTATATAGGCCCTTTAGTTGCCAGAGTTCCTCTTTAGTTAAGGCAGAAAAACCAAGTATTTCAGGGGGCAAGCCAATGGAATAACAGGCCGCACAAAAACCTATAGCCCTGGGCAGAGTAATCTTACCAAATTGACGAGAATAGCCAAAGAGCCCCACATGGAGTTTTCTCATCCTTCTTTTAGGCACATAGCGGGAAATCAGATTAATGAGCTCAGCTATTTTTTCAATTATCCCTTGATATTCGTAAGTAGTCTTTTCAATAAGGGTCAAGGCAAGAGCCTCTTCAAAATCTTCAATAGGATATCTCACAAAGTTTTTGATCCTCTTAATGGCTGTTATGACATCCTCTATAGGGTTATCATATTTAAAGGCCGATTGCACAGTAAAGGTTTCTACTAAAGGGTATTCGGAGAGCACATAATCTACGGTGTAAGGAGTGAGATTACCTCTAAAGGGAGGTGAGCCAGCACCAAGGATGGGATAAATCTCCTTTTCTATTTCCTGAGAGAGCTTGTAGAGCCTTTTAAGGGCAATCTTATTAGCTAAGACGGCAGAGATAACCCCATAGTTAAGAGCAGGGTCAGATCTTGCAAGGAAGACCCTTAGGTAATCCTCCTCTTTGTCTTTCAAATATTCCCTCACGATCTCATCAGCCCTTAGCATAGAACCCACATCTTCAAAAAGAGGGATGACATTTATCTTCTCAGGCAAAAACTCCCCAACCCATTCTGCCACGGTAATAGAGCCCTCATAAATAGGCTGATTCTGTTTACCAGAGATAAAATTTTTATAAAAGTAGTAAATCCTGTTCAATTCCTCTGCAGAAACAGTCATAGGCAGGATTACTTCAAAGATTGGAGTTGGGGGCTCACCCTCATAAAATAGCCTTGCTGCATCCATAGATCTGGGGATACTCTCTAAGGCCTCAACTAAAATCTTAGCCTCTTCTTTTTCAATAGCAGGGTTAGGCACACGCAGAGTGAGAAAGAGCTCTTCTCCTAAGCGCTTTTTCCTGAAAAAATGGGGATATTTGGTTAAAAGTTTTTTGACCACAAAATCGTCTACTTCTTTACCTTCACTATCCCACATCTGTTCATCACAACCAAGGTGAGAAAAGGCATAATAGGCCTCTTGGATCTCATCATCTCCCGACATATCAGGAGTTTCCGCAAAAAAGGGAAGGGACACATTGTCGGGATGTTGAGTAGACATGACCTTGGGAATCTTTCTCATGAATGCCCTCAATTCAATTAGAAAAAATTACTTATCTTTTTAGCCTATCAAAATAGGGCTTTAATCTTTCATAAACCTGTAAATAATGCTGAGAGGCAAGCCTAACCTCAGATAAAAGAGTCAAAAAATTGACATCCCCTTCCCAGCGGGGCACGATTTGGAGATGGATGTGGTCAGGATATCCTGCTCCTGAGACCTTACCAAGGTTGAAACCTACATTGAAGCCATCAGGCTTTAGCACCTCTTTAAGTATACTCAGGGCTTGTTGAGCCATTTTCATCAAGGCTAAAAGCTCTTCCTCGCTAAGGCTTTCCAGGTCCGCAACATGTCTTACTGGAGAGATTAAGAGATGCCCAGTATTATAGGGGAACTTGTTGAGCATAACCATGACCAGGGCGTCAAAATAGAGAATAGGCCTGTCCTCAGGGGAGACCCCTTCAAAGGGAGGGCAAAAGATACAGCCTTCCCTCTTTTTTTCACTCACGTATACTCCCCGCCAAGGTGCCCAGAGTATTCTCTTTTCCATGGAGTAGAAACCTTTTGAGAAGATTAGGCTTTCTGTCTATAAGATACCAGAAAAGTTCTGTTTTAAAAGTCCCTTCCATATGTTATAATGGCCTACACCATGATGCGCAATCTTTTTTATGGATTTCTTATCTCCCTCTTTATCATTCTTTTATCTTTTACCTACTTAGGATATAAATATTTTCCCAAGGACCTTTTAAGCACGCTAAAGCTTCTCGATAAAAAATACCTCTCCCTCACTTTGCTTTTTCTTTTTCTCTTTCACACCTTTGACACGCTGAGGGTCATTGTTTTGGCCAGGGCTTTAGGTGTGGTTTATCCCCTCTGGTATGGCTATCTCGTCTCACTAACCAATACCTTTGGAGCCACCGTCACTCCAGCCCACTTAGGGGGAGAATTTTTACCCCTCTATACCCTTGCCCGCAAGGGAGGACAATTTTATCAAATCATGACTATCGTCACCATGAAGGGTTTTTCTGGTTTTTTCTTCTATCTCCTCTTTTTTCCCCTCACTTTAAAGGCCCTCTTGAAGGATCCCAAACAAACAAAGGAATTCCTCTTCATTGTAGGGGTTCTTTTGATAATATCACTTCTTGCCTATACAGCCTTTAAACTCCTCTTTCGAGGCAAAGAGAGGGGTAAACACCTTGATTTTATGACCAAGCTGCGAAGGACCTTTTTAAGATATGTGGTAACCTGTAAAATCTTTTTTAGAACAAAGAAGAAGACCTTTCTTTTGGCCTTAGGGTTAAGTGTCCTCCTATATTTCAGTTTTTTACTTATGGGAGTTTTCTTGACCAAGGCCTTCAATAGAGGGGCTGATATAAAGGAGGTTTTTATCGACCAGCTTCCCCTGTTATACGCTATCTTTATAAGTCCTACCCCTGGGGGAAGTGGTGTGGGGGAACTTGGGGCCCTTCCTATCTTTTCTCCCCATTTAAAGGAGGAATACTTAGGCCTCTTTGTCATGCTCTGGCGCGTTCTTAGCCAATATCTTAGCGCCCTCTTAGGTGGCTTAATCTTTGTTTCCTTCCTTCTAAAGGACCTAAAGAAATTAAAAGAGAAAAATGAAAGCCCTCTCTCTTCTTAATCCTTACCTTTGGGCAGTCTCTCTGAGAAACTTCCTCTATGACTTAGGCCTCCTAAGTATAAAAAGGCTCCCTTTGCCTGTAATCTCCGTGGGAAATCTCTCCTGTGGAGGCACTGGGAAAACTACTCTTACGCGCTTTCTTGCAGAAAAGCTCTCCCAACACTACAGAGTTGGAATTCTCCTTCGTGGTTACAAGAGAAGTAGCTCTGGCTATAGAGAAGTGTTTTCAGAAGGGAAGTTAAAGGCCTCTTTGAGGGATGCAGGGGATGAGGCCTATCTCTTAGGGTTTGTTCTAAGAGGTCATGCACAAATAGTGATTTCTGTTTGTGAAGATCGCTACTTGGGTGGAAAAAGGATGTTTGAAGAACACCACATAGAGTTGCTTTTACTTGATGATGCCTTTCAGCACCGAAGGCTTTATCGTGATCTTGACCTCGTGCTTTTAAAAAAGGCAGACCTAAAAGACAGGCTTTTACCCTTTGGAAGACTCAGAGAACCTTTAAGTTCCCTCAAAAGGGCCCATGCCATAGTGCTAACCTATCAAGAGGTAGAGCCCTTTGACTTTGCCTTTGAAGACAAACCTGTATTCAAGCTTTACCGCAGTGAATGGAAAATCTGCAGGGCATCAGGCAAGGATTTTAAACCCTCAGGGGAGATCAAATTTATAGCCTTTTCAGGTCTGGGTTATAACACTCAATTTCTTCAGGTTTTAAAGGACCTGAAAATACCCTTAGAGAAATTTCTTGCCCTTCCAGATCACTATG
>Ga0105163_1001496_pt1 | contig 12205 bp, 12 predicted proteins | sample JNZ110809AmetaG_FD_81531 | JGI IMG/M metagenome (GOLD analysis project Ga0105163, IMG submission 81531) | Hot spring microbial communities from Jinze hot spring, China to study Microbial Dark Matter (Phase II) - JNZ 110809A | ecosystem: Environmental > Aquatic > Thermal springs > Hot (42-90C) >... | reverse complement strand
GCCTAAACCCATACCGTTTAGAGGGACAAAAAACCATTGCTTACGAGGTTATTGAGCAACTAGGAGAGCCACCCGACGCGATAATACTCCCCGTCGGAAACGCCGGAAACATAAGCGCAATACATAAAGGGATAACAGAGTGGAAACAGCTCGGACTCATAGAACAAACTCCCAGACTAATCGGCATCCAAGCCGAAGGAGCAGCCCCGATAGCCCATGCGTACAAGAAAAAGAAAAGAGAAGTAACGTTTATTGAAAACCCTGAAACTCTAGCGACAGCGATAAGAATAGGAAAACCAGTTAACTGGGAAAAAGCACTAAGAGCGATCTACGACACAAACGGAGCAGCAGAAACCGTAACAGATGAACAAATACTGCAAGCACAAAAACTCCTCGCTAGAACAGAGGGAATATTCGTTGAACCCGCATCAGCAGCATCGATAGCAGGGCTAACAAAAATACTGGATGCAGGACTCATAGATAAAGACGAAAGGATAGTCTGCATAACAACAGGACACGGACTCAAAGACCCAGACACGCCCATAAGAACATGCGAAAAACCAATACAAGTAAAACCAGACCCAGAAATTATAGAAAAAGTGCTTCAATAAGGGGTTGTAGCAGCGTATCAAACACAGGCAAAAAGCGCCATGAAGACAAATTTATCCAAAAAAAGTTACTGTCGCGGGGGACCCATGGATTTTCGTTCTTTTTTCACTCTATCAGCTTGAATCTTCGGAAATAATGTGAACACTCCAAATTGGGCATTTTCATTTTTCATTTTGGCGCTTCATTCCATGAAGGAGGGACTGAACGTCCATGAAAAAGGAAAACATATAAAAACAACTCGATTCAGAAACTCCTACAAAACCAAAACGAGAAGATCAGCACCACCTAAAAGAAAAATAAAAAATGTTTATATATTATATATAACTCCTCATAAGAAGAGGCGGGGAGGAATGCCGAAGGCAAAATCAATACACATTGAAAACGTCGTAGCCTCCGTCATCCTGAATCAAAGATTAGACTTGAACTTGATAGCTGAAAGGCTGCCGAACACCGAGTTTGACCCGGACCAGTTCCCTGGACTCGTCCTGAGGCTTGAACAGCCCAAAACGGCAACGCTAATATTTAACTCAGGAAAAATGGTTTGTACAGGTAGCAAGTCGGAGAAAGACGCTGTAAAAGCCGTCAAGAAAATCGTTGAAAGCCTTAGAGAGGTAGGAATAGACATAAAAAACGAGCCGATTATCCAAGTGCAAAACATAGTGGCATCAGCCAACTTAGGCGTCGAATTAAACCTTGAAGAAGCAGCCTTCCTTCTAGAAAATACACTTTATGAGCCGGAGCAGTTCCCCGGCCTGATCTACCGCATGCATAATCCTAAGGTAGTTATTTTGCTTTTCGGGTCGGGGAAGGCGGTTATAACTGGTGCTAAACGCGAAGAGGATATCTTTGTGGCTGTGGATAGGGTGATGGAGGTTCTAACGGAGAAAGGAATTATAAGGGAGTGATTCTTGCAAGCCCCCTTCCTTTTCTCTATGTTTTTGTTTCAGTTTTAGTTCTCCACTGCTTTGCAATTAATATGTTTTAACCCATGTTTTTCTCTTTTCATGCAAGCTTTCAAAGTGAACGAGCTTTCGTATTCCCCCTTTTCAGCACGCTCAACACAATTTACACTTATCTAATCTCCTTCAAAAACATATTCGCACTTTGAAAAATACTCATCCACTTAAAGCTTTTAAATCACTAGTATATACGGGCATAATTGATGCTCCTAGGTATTTAAGACAAACAAAAACCTAAGCGATCCAGCTTAGATTTGTAGTCAAAACTTGAAGTTTCTAAAGGTCTACTATAAATTGAGTTACTGAGGGAAATTTAAAGAAACAGAAAAGTGAGAAAGAAAAAATTCCTAGTAGCTATTGGAATCGTTCTTTGGAGGACTATCTGCGCAGTAAGTTCCGTTATGAAGTCTTTTTTTATATTTCTATTACTCCTCCGAGGCTTATTATTCTTTGGCGGATTGTAGCGATTTCTCTGTTTATTTTCATTGTTTCTCGCATTAGCTTTATGTAGTTTTGGTCCCTTTTTCTTGCGTCAATTTTTCCGAGCAAGAAATCAGCGTCCAGTTTTTTAAGTTCCAAGTTAATTTCTTCTTTTTTGGCTTTAAGTTCCTCTAGTGCTTTTTTTAAGTTATTTATCTCTTCTTCTTCCTCTGCAGTTATTGGTGGTTTTGGTATTGGTGGGGGTGCACCAGTGAGTCTTTTCAGGAAAACTTTTACTTTTTCCATTAGCCCCATTTTTATTATCCCTCCCATCCTATCCAGTTATTCCCATGACCGTACTTCTAATTATTTCGAAGAACTTTGACCTATTCATTGGGTCTATTGCTACGAAGCCATATGTTTTTACTCCAAGTATTTCTTCTACTTTTTCTGGGGGAAGGGCGTTTGGAAGGTCTTGCTTGTTGGCTAGTGCTACTACGTTTGCTTCTGGCTCTTCTTCTTTTATGAGTCTTACGAAGAAGCGTGACTTCACCGCGTTTTCCAGCGTTGAATCCGTAACTATCACTATTAGGGATGAGGCTTTAATAAATTTGTCCCACGTCATTTTGAATCTTTCCTGCCCTGCGAGGTCCCAACATACGAGCTGGGTGTTTCCTATCATGGCTCCTTTAACGCCTTTTATGCCTACTCCTATGGTTGGTATATGTTCTCTTGGCAGTTCTTCTTCTCTGACCAGTTTGAGTATAGTGGTTTTTCCTACTCCACTGAAGCCTATAAGGGAGAGCTTCAGGAGAGTTGTGGTTAGCTCGTCTACCTTTTCGTTAAAGGACTCGAAGGCTGACGAGGCTCCATTCCAGTTTTGTATTACGCCGCTGTAGTCTGCTGTAAACTGGTGGATTATGTTTCTCATTTTTGTTTTCATCTCATTGAGGTCATCGTTTTTGTCTGCTTCAAAAATGAAGACCATTTTGTCTACGTTACTATAATATAGGCGTGTCCTCTTAAGGTTCATGTACTCGACTGCCCCATCCAGGTTCGCTCGGGATATTGTTTTCGCAAGGTTTACTATGAAGTCGTCGAAGACCTCATCTGATATGCCGCTTACTCCATACTTTTTCATGAACATTAATCTGCCATTTGAATCGAGGATTTCAATGTTTCTTATCACAGCGGATCTCCCGAAAATAGTTTTTTGAGGAGAGGTTACATAAAGTAGCTGTCACGTAATGCTTTGAGATGCCATAAGAGCATTCTTGGTGGTTTTATCTGGTCGTTGTACTGGAGAGCTATCTGGTCGACCATGTATTCAGGGAAGAATGTTATTACTTTGGCGTCCGTTTTGAGGGCGACATGCTTTTCGCCGTTTATTGTTACTTCCGTCACGAAGTCTAAGTCTTTTAATTGCTTTACTATGTGAGTAATGTCGGACTTCTTTTTTTCGAGGCGCTCCGCTAACTTGTCTATGGTGTAAACGTCCTCTCTGAGGAGCACTAGAACGTCGTACACGTCAGGGTCAGCAAGGATTTTAGTTATGTTTTCCACGTCTTCAGGTGAAACCGCGTAGTTTCTGAAGAAGTCTTTTACTTCGTCAAGGTAGTCGGATGAAGCTTCAGCCCCCCACTCGCCTGATTGGGCTTTTTTGACTATGGCTCGCGCTGGAACCCTCGCTATGAAGACGTCCCTGACAAGGAAGGCACACTGACTGGGGAGACCTTCCACCCACCGAAGGGTTATTAGCCCGTTCTTGACTAGAGGAGTGAGGAGAGAGTGAAGTTCTACGGATTTAAGCTCGAATTTATGCTTTAACCAAACTTCGAGATCTGAGAGTGTTGAGCTTCCTTCTTCAGTCATTCTCTCAAAGAGGGACATTCTGAGAGGGTCAGATAGGACCACGGCCATTTTCTGCTCTTCGGTTAATGAGGGGAATCGCGTAAGCTTATTGAAAAGCATCTCAAGGTCTTCCTTATAGGCGTCATCTTCAAGCTTGGAAAAGATGTGAGACGCGACTTCAGCTAATCCGTCCTCGTAGATGTCCGCTTCTTCGTCCGGGTTTAAAAGGAGCGCCACGTAGTAATTTATGTCCCATCCACCATAGTAGGATGCAACGTTTAGTTCTCCCACCCTGAGCGAGAGAAAACCTGCGGGCGCTTCCCCAATAGACATGGCGTGAGCAGTATAGATCTTCATAATCTGGTCCTCTGTTACTCTGAGCTGAGGTGGGTGTTTCGCTTCCAGCACGGCCCCGAGACGGTTATCCCACCGAACTACGATCATCCCAAGAGGCAACTTCACACGCTCCGAAACTCTCGAAGACATTTTTCTAATTTTTTTTAGAAAAAAGAGAAATATAAATATTCTCTCAAAACATTAACGGCTAACTTGTTAATAGAGTAACGTAGTTCAGCGACAACACCGTAAAGATAAAAGTTACTGTAATCACGGAGTGAGACCCTTTATATGAACGCCTTTCTGCTTGATTTGCAATTTTTAGATTTGCTCATGTTTAATATATTCTATGGAGCTCTGATATTCTGAATGCGTTATTAGCCCCTTTCTGTAGAGTGTTTCGAGGAGCTGTGAGACCTTCATAAGGTAGTGGAGTTTTATACCATTGCTTGAAAGATTGCTGACGCAACCTTGCTCTCTATCAATTAGTACTACTGCGTGCGCTACTATTCCTCCCTGAGACCTTATTGCTCGAGCTGCATCTAGAAGGCTTGAGCCAGTCGTTGCAAGGTCATCAATAAGCAGAACCCGGTCTTTGTCGTTAAGAACCCCTTCTACTGCACGTTGCGTCCCATGATTTTTGGCGGTTTTCCTAACGTAAAGGAGGGGAGCTCTCAGCTTGTAACTTACCAGCGTCGCTATTGGTAGTCCTGCCGTCGGCACTCCGGCAACCCTGTCAAACTCATCAGCTTCATTCTTGATCAGTAGCACATACATATCAGTTATTTTATCGAAAACTTCAGGGTATGACGGAACGATTCTCAAATCGATGTAGAAAGGTGATGACTTACCGGAAGTTAGTTTAAATGAGCCGAACTTTAAGGCGGACACGTGAAACAGGAGTTCACATGCCTGTTCAGTCAAATGCGCCTTCTTCGTTCTCCATGACCCCGCGGTTTCCACTTGAACCACCAATAGAAAAATAATGGGAAATAGTTAAATGTATATGGTTCGCTAACTGAGAACTGAATCCACGCGAATGCTTCTAAAGAAAGTTTTATTTTTGAATGTTTGGTCTTATTATGTTGTTCCTCTTTCGGAGGAGTTTTAATGGGTAAAGTTAGGACGCCTAGATTTTTCATTAATAATTGGCGTAATGTGCCTTTCTTGAGTCTGCCGCTTGTCAGCAAGTTGCTTGAGGCGGCATATTACGTGTATGAGAAGGCTTTGATGCAACAGGTAAGGGGAGGCGTAAAGCCTACGCACCTTGCAGTCATACTTGACGGCAACAGGAGGTATGCTCGATCCCTTGGTCTTGAAAGCTGGATAGGGCACAAGTATGGGGCGGAGAAGGTTAAAGAGTTTCTGGAGTGGTGTTGGGAAATAGGAGTCAGAGTGGTTACGTTGTACGCTTTCTCAACGGAGAACTTTAACCGCCCCCGAGTTGAAGTTGAAGAGATAATGAAGCTTGCCGAGGAAAAATTCTACGAGGTTATAGAGAACTGGAAGATCCACAAGTACAAGGTTAGAGTTAAAGCCATAGGTAAGTTGGACCTGCTTCCTGAGAGGGTGAGGGAGGCGATAAGGAAGGCTGAAGAGGCGACAAAAGATTACGATAGGTATTTTCTTAACGTTGCCATAGGTTATGGTGGGCGGGCAGAAATAGTTGATGCCGTAAAGAAAATAGCTCAGAAGGTTGCTAGTGGTCAGCTGAGAGTGGACGACATAGATGAAAAAGTGATCGAGGAGCATCTCTACACGGCGGGGATGCCTGACCCGGACCTTATAATAAGAACTTCGGGAGAGGAGAGGCTGTCCGGGTTCCTGCTCTGGCAGTCAGCTTACTCTGAACTTTACTTCTGTGACATCTACTGGCCTGAGATAAGAAAGATCGACTTGTTACGCGCTGTGAGAGATTACCAGAAAAGGGAAAGAAGGTTCGGAAGGTAACTTAAAGCCCCTCTATTTTTGGCATAAAGAAGCCGACTACAACCAAGCTCCTAACAACCTTCTTAATGTGCCAGAGCTGGGGCCTGTAAATGTATTCTACGGCGTCCCGCTCATTCGCCAAGAAGACAGGCCTCTCCTTTAGGAGGGAGGAGACGAGAAGCCTCTCAGGTAATCCACCGCCTACCGTATAGACACCTTCCCCCATGTCTATTCTCCTGATGAAGATAAGGGGAAGGCGAAGTTTATCATGGTACTTTTCCGGGACAATGCTGGCGACGAATTCTAAATCTTTCCTGAGCATGACTATTTTATCTCCACCAATCGTTGGAACGCTGGGGTCGTCCTCTCTCAGAAGCTGCGCGAGAGACTTATACTCTTTAGGCAGATGGTCGTTGAGCTTCTGAAGCTCAGATTTCCAAAGAGCATTAATAAAGCGGTCGAAGAGCAACATTCATTCTCTCCTACGAGTACTTTGCGAGAACCATGGAGTGCGCACGGTCAAATGGTTCCAAGCTGATCGTCTGCCTGACGGTAAACCCCCTGTCCTCCAATACTGAGACCTCTTTCCTGTAAACCTCCGACGGCTTCTTAGTTACGTCTATGCTTCTCGCCTTTATAGCTAGGAGAATCCACCCTCCATTCTTGAGGAACATATCAGCATTGTCAGCTAGAAGCTTCGCTTGCTCAGGTTGTGCCACGTCACAGTAAATTGTGTCAACTTCATCAACTATCATAGAGTACTTTTCGGGATATCTGGCGTCGGCCATAACTGGGACCATGTTTCCTTTCTTCTCGCACACGATTACGAGTTCTCTCATCGCCCGCGGAGCAAACTCGACGCAGAAGACCACTCCGTTCTTCTCCACCAAGTCTGCAACGTGGCTTGGCGTGGTGCCTGTCGCGGCTCCAAGGTATAAGACTTTGTAGCCGGATTTTATAGGAACCTTTTCGAGATTCTTGAGTATGGCTGCCGCCAGTTTACTTCTATTCGGGTCCCAGAGGCGGTATTCTTCGCCTTTATATTCTACTAGGTCTTCGCCGTACACCTTGAAGCCGGGAGAAATATTCTTCGTGGCAAGACGCCTTTTTCCCCCCAGGATGACGAAGTAGACGCCTTCATGGGAGTGGGGCTTAACTATGGGTGGCTTTTTCTCCGACATTTTACCTCCTCTTCTTTACGGGCTTAGGACGCTTAGGCTTTTCAGCTGGTGGTGAAGGAAATCTCTCCCTTATCTCCTTGATTCTCTTTTCCAGATCCCTTTGAAGCTCGTCACCTATGTAGTTTCCGGTGTATACGTCGGCACGGACTGCAACCGCGATCTTGTTGGCTAGAACCCTTGCCACTTTACCTCTCTGCCACCAAGGAGATCCACTCACCTCGGGGTGCCTGAAAAGGACGCCGTGCTTAGGTGGAGGAGTTCCAATGGTCAGGCTACGGAAGAGGGCTTTCTCAGCTCCTAGAACCTGTATTTTGGATGCTGGAAGGCGAGCCAGCTTCTCGAGGCCACCAGCCAAGTATATGAGGCGGGCGCCCACCAGTGGACCAACTATGGAGGTGAGGTTTGGGGCAATTTCCTGCATTACATCTGCAATGTAGCTTCTTAGCGTCTCTCTGAATTTGAAGAGGCTCAGGGTTATCGAGGCGAGCTCCTTTAGAGGAGCGAAGTCCTCGCCTAAAATTGGGGCGCCCATCGACCTAGCTGCCTCGCTCATTATGCTTTCAGCAGTTTCTGATGGAAGATTAAGGTTGACGGAGAGGGCGTTTCTTGTGACATCCTCTTTGGGTCCAAGTTCGCACACTATTCTTACGAATGACAGGTGGGATTGGAGTAAGCGGGTTAGCTCGGGGAAATTCAGGCTATACCACTCTCTAACTCTTATGGAAAAGAGGTTTAGAACTTCCTCGACGTCGTCCAAGCAGTATACTGCCTGTATTAGGAGTTCGTCCCTTCTGCTACCAACTTCCCTAACCTTCCTTCTGGTCAGAATAGAAGAGACGCGGCGGGTTAACTCCTTTAAGTCATTTTCCGACATCATAATGCCAGCTTTTTCAAGGTATTCAAGGAGGCGCGATCTGAAGAGGCGGGCTACGCCGTTGCCCCTTTCAACTCTCACGTTGACTTTGAGGCTGCTTTTCAAAGCTTCCCCAACATGCCTATCCTCAACTATAAACGTGTTATCCTTGCCCAGTGACTCGACTACCTCCTTCAGCTCGGGTATGGGCTCCCCTTTCTGAAGAAAGTAAAGGCGGTCAGCTATGCTCTCGGCTTCAGCCGGCATGAAGGAGAACCCCAGAACATTTCCAGATTCGTCTAGAGCGAAGACGGCTGAGACGCAACTGACAAGATAAACGTTCAAGGTAACCCCTCACCTTAAAATCCAAGCTTAAAACTTTTAAAAAGATTCCTTTTTGAGGAGAACAGCCAAAACCGGAGCCTAGCTTCCCCGGCGCGATGGTGAAAGTGGGAATATGCTCAAAATACGAAGCTTATAAACCTGGATGGTGTCTTGCTCTTATTCTGGTGCTTGCTCGTGTTGAAAGAGGCGGGAAGAGTAATGGTGAATCTTGAAGTAGAAGTAAGTGGTTTAAGGCTGAGGAACCCGGTCATGCTTGCGTCAGGCGTCATTGGAGTAACCGGGAAGCTTCTGGTAAGAGCGGCTGAGGCTGGAGCGGGGGCTGTTGTTACGAAATCTGTTGGCCTCGAGAGGAGGACGGGGTATGGTAACCCGACAATAGTTGAGGTGGCACCGGGGAGCTACGTGAACTGTATGGGGCTACCCAACCCGGGGATAGATGAGTTCGCTGAGGAAATAAGAATTGCCAAGAAGGGGGGAGTTCCCGTTGTTGTTAGCGTCTTTGGGAGCTCGCCTGAAGAGTTCGCCATGGTAGCTGAGAAAGCGGAGGATGCTGGAGGAGATGCCGTGGAGCTCAACGTTTCATGTCCTCATGCCGAGGTAGGGGTTCTGGAGAGGAGCCCTAGGATTGTTGGTCAGGTCGTCGAGGCAGTGAAGAGGAAAGTTGGTGTTCCTGTCTTTGTAAAGCTTAGCTCGAACGTCACGAGCATAGTTGAAGTGGGGAAGGCTGCGGAGGATGCTGGGGCGGACGCTGTTACGGCGATAAACACTGTTAGGGCGATGGTTATAGACGTGGAGGCTTGCCGCCCTATACTCTCGAATAGGTTTGGTGGGTTATCAGGGGTAGCAATAAAGCCGATAGCAGTCAGATGCGTCTACGAACTTTACGAGACGTTAAAAATACCGGTTATAGGGGTAGGAGGAATATTCAGCTGGGAGGATGCTGTGGAACACATTTTGGCTGGGGCGTCAGCTGTCCAGGTCGCAACCGCCCTCACCAGGGGGTTCAATGTGTTTAAGGAAGTGGTTGACGGAATAAGGTCGTATCTTGAGAGGAAGGGCTTTAGGGATATTAGGGAGGTGGTGGGTGCTGCCCATAGATAGAGCGGTTCAAAGGCCTAGGTTGAAGCGAGTTGAGAAGGTTGTCGCTGAAACACCCACTGTCAAAACAGTCTTCTTCAGCGCTGATGAAAATGTTGCAACGGCAATTCCCGGCCAGTTTCTCATGGTATGGATTCCGGGAGTGGACGAAGTCCCTATGAGCATTTCCAGTAGGACGCCGCCGGGAATAACGTTCAGGAGGGTTGGAGAGGCTACCGAGGCGCTTTTCAAAGTGAAGGAAGGAGACATGTTAGGAATTAGGGGACCGTTAGGGAGAGGCTTCATGTTGAGGGAGGGAAAGATCCTTGTGGTTGGTGGCGGTGTTGGAGTGGCGCCTCTTCTTCCTCTCGTTGAGGACGCTTGGAGGGAAGAAGTTGAGGTGCATGCCGTAGTTGGAGCTAGAACAAGAGGTGCACTGGTCTCCGTTGAGAGATTGACCAAATTTGCGTCCGAGGTGGCTGTTCTAACAGAGGATGGAAGTGCTGGTTTTAAGGGGATGGCGGGAGACTTCGCCGAGAAGCTGATCAGGGAGAAGAGTTATGACCAGGTTTACGCTTGTGGCCCGGAGGGGATGCTGTTAAAGGTTTTCCGTGCAGCTGAGGAGGTGGGGGTAGGGGTGCAGGTTGCTTTAGAGAGATATATGAAGTGCGGTGTAGGGTTATGTGGCTCATGTAGTTTAGGTCAGCATTTGGTATGTAGGGATGGACCGGTTTTTGATGGGAGCATGCTTAGAACTGTTTTGGACGAGTTTGGTGTCTTTAGAAGGGATGCATGTGGATGCAAGGAAAAGATTGAGAGGTGAAAGGTATGTCTGAAAAAGTTGGTCTTAGTGAGCAGTGTATTGAAGATTGTATATCCGAGATAAGGGAGACACTGGATTGGCTTATTAAGGAGGCAAACGTCGACAGGGCTCTTAGCAGTGAGGTTGGGGCTGTTGAACAACGAAAGTTAGCGGTAGCTAAGACAGAAAAAATGATAGACGCGATTAAGAGAGCGTGTAGTGAAGCAGAAGCAGCTGGCTTGTCTTCAAGGAGCTTCATGGAGCTTAGAGATAAAGCACTTGAAGACGCAACGAGATATTATAACGTTTTGTCGTCGAGTGAGCTGAGCGCTGCTAGGGCGCTCCACGTGAGCCAAGAGGAACTTAGGAGGATGGCGGGTTCTGTTGAAAAACTTGTAGAGTTCTTTTCAAGAGAATGCCAGGAAGTAGGAGGATTTGAACTCTTTGAGCAGTCTCAAGAGGAACCGCCACTTATACGTAAAGTTCTGGAACTTAAAGAGAAAGCTAGAAGACTTGAGGAGGAAAACAGAAGGCTCAGGGAGGAGCTTAAAGACATGAGAGGTAAAAGTGCATTTTTCCTAGAACCATTGGAAGGGGAACATACAAGCTTAATGAGAGAGCTGGAGGCTTTGAGGGAGGAAAATAAGGAGTTAAGAAGACAAGTTGACGAATTAAGGCGTGGAGCGGATGTTACAGCTTACCAAAGCCTCCTAGAGGAAAACAACGCTCTAAAACAGAGAACTGAAAGGCTTCTAGAGGCGTTAAGAGCGATGCGTAGAAGGTACGAAGAGCAGTTGCAGGAGTTAACCAGAGAGAAAGATGAGTGGAGGAGTAAAGCCATTGAACGCACCGTTAAGACTATAGAAGACACCATGCTTGAGCTTAGAAGCCAAGTTGAAAGCCTCAAGAAGGAGAATCGGGAACTGAAAGAGAGACTTGGAATAGCACCAGCTAAAAAAGAGGAGAGAGAAGAAAGAAGCTACGAACTCTACTTCTCTTAGAAAAGCGAAGGAAGTTGGAGCAGGGTGAAGTACCATGGTGCTACGAAGTACGCCAGCACGACAAAGATGAGAGTCAATGCTATGGGAAGTGTGATGTTGTCTAATCCGCGGGGGGAAAGCGCTTCTATAATGGAAGCAAGTAGAGAGCCTGTGACGACGATTGCCACTAGTCCAGTGTATATGGGTGTGGATAAAAGTGCAACGAAAAGTAGTAAAGTGACCGGGAAATTAAAAAGCACAGCTGTTAATAGTCGGGGGTATATTAGTCCTAAGCTGGGCCAGAAGCCAAAGTAAGAGTAGTATGTGAACGTTATGACTGCTGAAACAATAGACATTACAAGCACTGTTAGTGAGCCTTCTAGGCTTCTAGTGTTCCCCCTAATGGTGTATTTGTGTTTTCCCCAGCGAGCACCGACTATCGCCGCTAAGCCATCACCATAAAACATTGAGAAGAGCGCAAAAGCGCCGAGAGTAAAAAGCGGCCAGTATGCTGCACCTAAAGGCAACGCGAAGGCGGCAACTATCACTCCTACCGAGACAATGTAGTAGAAGGGTCCATAAATGTGTCCTGTGGCATAGTCTTCTTCCCTAGCCATAACATTGAACATTGACCTTAGACTCCCAATTGGACTTCTTGGTGTGGTGAAGAAGATCAGAATACCCAAGGTTAATGGTACTATAGGAATTAACTGGGGCGTGTCAAAGAGAGGACAGAAGAGGATCGCGTCGCCGGCGAAGAAATGTATCATTTTCCTTGTAAATTCGGGCTTTAGTCCTCTCCACCTCCTTAGACCTTCGCCAATCCCTATCACGGCGAACACGTAAACGTAAACCACTATAAG
>Ga0105163_1001488_pt1 | contig 12235 bp, 11 predicted proteins | sample JNZ110809AmetaG_FD_81531 | JGI IMG/M metagenome (GOLD analysis project Ga0105163, IMG submission 81531) | Hot spring microbial communities from Jinze hot spring, China to study Microbial Dark Matter (Phase II) - JNZ 110809A | ecosystem: Environmental > Aquatic > Thermal springs > Hot (42-90C) >... | reverse complement strand
GCATTGGCAACCCGCCCACAAGTGGGACCAAAAACCATGGCAAACCCCAAGCCCACGAGGGTGGGTAAAATGGGGGTGCAGGGGGCAAAAGCCCCCTGCCGGGGGGAACTGGGGGGTTTCCCCCCAGGCTCTCTTCAAAAAGGGAGCAAACCGCCAGCATCGGCAACCTGCCCGCGAGTGGGACCAAAAACCATGGCAAACCCCAAGCCCACGAGGGCGGGGTAAATGGGAAATGAATGGGGTGAAAACCCCTTCCAGAGGGATTGGAGTGTGTCCCCCAAAACCATCAAAACCACCAGCATTGGCAACTCAGCGAGCAGGACTAAAAACCATAGTAAACCCAAGCCTGCAAGTGGAGAAAGATTAAGGAGCAGGAACTATGGATAAAGTGATTAAAAATGGCATTATAGTCACAGCTTCGGACACTTTTGAAGCCGATATAGGCATAGAAAATGGCAAAATTGCCGCTGTAGGCAAAAATCTTGATGCTCCTGTGAAAATTAAAGCAAATGGCTGCTACATCTTCCCCGGCTTCATTGACGTCCACGTTCACCTGCAGATGCCCGCCGGCGATATAGTCTCTGCCGACGATTTCTTCACTGGCACCGTAGCTGCAGCCTGCGGAGGTACCACTACCATCCTGGATTTCGCCGAGGCCCATGGCTCCCAGACCCTTTCCCAGGCAGTGGAAGAGCGCCGCCGCCAGGCCGATGGCCAAGTAGTGATAGATTACAGCCTCCACCTGACCGGGAATCGGGCCGACGATAATTTTCTTCAAGAAATAGCTGAACTGGCCGAGCAGGGGTACACTTCATTGAAAATTTACACCACATACCCGGGTCTGATGGTGGAAGATGGACAAATCCTGAAGCTATTAGAAGCATGTAAAGAAGCGGGAATATTGCCCATAGTGCACGCAGAAAATCACCACATCATTGAATACATGAAAACTCAGCTTTTAAAAGAAGGCAAAACTTCGCCCCGCTACCATCCGGTAAGCCGTCCGTGCTTGGCCGAGGCTGAAGCGGCTCAAAGAGTGCTGGCCCTCTCAGCCTTAGTAGGAGTACCGGTGTATTTTGTGCACTTAAGTTGCGCCGAAACCATGGAGGCCGTGCGGTTAGCTCGCAGGCGGGGCCAGAAGGTTTTCGTTGAAGTAACCCCCCACCACCTCTTCCTCTCAGAGGAAGAATACCTGAAGCCGGGCCTGGAAGGGGCAATGTTCGTCCTTTCTCCACCCTTAAGGAGTAGAAACCACCTTGAAGCCCTCTGGGAAGCTCTGGGAAACGGCGAAATTCAGACAGTGGCCACAGATCATTGCCCCTGGACCCGCGAACAGAAGGAGCGTGGGTTGGAGAATTTCACTCTGATACCCAACGGTGCCCCCGGAGTGGAAACCCGCATCCCGCTCCTTTTCTCTTTTGGGGTAAGGACACGAAAGCTTTCCCTCAACCGCCTTGTAGAAGTTTGCTCCACAATGCCAGCCAAACTCTTCGGCCTTTACCCTCGTAAGGGAGCTATAGTCCCTGGAGCTGATGCTGATCTGGTGATCTTTGATCCAGAAAAGGAAATAACTCTTTCCTGGCAAAACTTGCATCACAACGTGGATCACTGCCCATATGAAGGGTGGACGTTAAAGGGTTACCCGAGGCTTGTGCTATTACGGGGTGAGGTAATTGCGGAGGAAGGAAAATTCATCGGGGAAAGGGGGCAAGGCCTCTTCATACCCCGTCAGAAATTCTCGCTCCAATCCCTATAACCGGAGGCCATGGGGTGCGCGTCCCTTTACGAAAATTGGGACCAAAAGAACGCCGGAACCTTGCTTTAGCAGCTATTGCTGGCTTTTATTTAATCCTGACAGCATATAATTTGCTCACCGGAGGATTTTTTGTCCCTTTCGGCCTTGATTTCCTGGTCTTCTACAGTGCCGGTTATGTGGCAGGCACCTGGGGATGGAACAGGATTTACGATGTTGAACTTTTGACAAAAGTGCAAGCATCTTTTGTCCCCGTCTTAAAGCAGCTGACAGTTCCTCACCCTTTTGCCTTCCTACCAGTTTTTGCCATTCCTTTCCGTTTGTTCGCCCTCCTGCCTCCAGTGCCGAGTTTCCTACTCTGGACCATTCTTAACCTTTTGGTTCTGGTTTATTATCTCAAACTTTTGATGGAAGAGGCCTCCCTCTCAAGCAAGGGAAGAAATCTATTGGCCATGTTTCTGCTTTCTTTCCCGGTTTTCCACAATTTTTCCTTTGGCCAAATTGATGTGTGGCTTCTCCTTTGTATCGGAGAGTTTATGCGAGCTTTCCTGAAAGGCAAGCACTGGAAGGCAGGGGCATGGCTCGCCGGTTTGCTTCTAAAGCCACAAGCTCTGATACTGGTTATCCCCTCCCTTCTTTTGAGGAAAGAATTTAAAACAATAGGTGGGTTTGTTTTGGCTTCCATGGCTTTAATCATTTTTTCAACAATTGTAAGCGGTCTCGAAGGGATAAAAGGGCTACTGGCCCTGTGGCTCAGCTACAGAGGAGGTGTTTTCATAATCTGGCAAAAATGCATGATGAATTGGCGAGCAATCCAATTGCACTTGAGCTCTTTGACCTCTCCAGCTGTAGGGTGGGCGGTAACAGGGATAGGAATGGCTTTGACAGCCGGTTTGGCCTTTTATTTATGGATAAAAACTCCATTGCATTTCAGAAAGAACTTCGCCACAATTGTTCTTGGAACATTTGCTGCCACAATAATTTTGGCCTGGCACTCGCATTTTCACATGGGAATGTTGCTTTTGCCTCCTCTTATTTACCTTGTTGACACCATTCCTGCCGGCTTGCTGGACGCATGGATTTTTGTGCCCCCTGGAGTTTTATTCCTCATTTACTTTGCTGGAGCTTTAGCCCGAGCTACAGGGCAAGTTTTACCGGAGGCCTACGGGTGCCCCGTCTTGGGAAGTTGCCTTTTCATCCTTAACTTTTGCTTATTAATCTGGTGCGTAAGGGAAAAAAACAAGGCGACTGGCCGATAGGCCAATCGCCTCTTTTTAGCTTATAGAACACCCACCATTAACGAGCCTTCGGTATCTCCTGAACTATCACTGATTTGTTGGCTTCAAGTTCCTGGGGCGCCACGTCCTTAGCTGTCAGGAAGAGAGCCTCATTCCCGTGGCAGCTGTTACAGGTTTTAGTTTGAGGAGCATTACGCACAATGTTGTGAGGTGTGGCGTATTTCCAGGTAGGAACAGCATTGAAGTTAGGAAGGAGGTTATCACCATAGGTGGCGAAGGTATCGGGGACAGTGGGTATGTGGCGCAAAAGGACATACTTATACGGCCGCTCTTCGGTAGGATTGGGGTTAAGGCCTATCTTGAAGGTCATCTTAGAAGGGTCAGTCTTGAACGTAGGCATTCCCTCTTTAATTATAACGTGGCAGTTGTAGCAGCTCTTATAGGGCCCGGAAACATGGCACACGTAGCAGTCCACTTTATCGCCATGGATAGCATGATGAGTTACACCGTCTTTGCCCCCTTTAACATCAGGATGGCAATCCAGGCAGGAAGGCGAAGGCTTGCCATCATAACGGTGAGCATACTGGGTTCCATCCCCATGGAAAGCAGCCACAGGATGACACTGGAAGCAGTTCATACCGGCTTTTTCCCAGTGCACACTGCCAGGGATTCCTTCGTTCAGGCCCATGTATTCAGCACCAACCCTGGCGCTGTGGCATGAAAGACAAGTATCCTGGATGGAGATAACCTTTTTAACCCTGTGGCCCTTGATAAGACCACCACCAGCAAAGATGGGGCGACTTATGTGGCAATGAGTGCAATCGGCATGGCAATAAGCACAATGGTTCTGGTAAGCTTTCTGCATGTTGGGGTTAGAGAAGTCCGCCCCGCGGGCTTTAAGGACTGTAATGTAACCCTGCAGAGATTTGTGGAGCGAAGTCTCTGCAGTTTTAGCAATCTCACCGTGGCAAGTAGCACATTTATCAACAGGGTTTTTAATTATGCCTTTGTGGGCTTCTTTCTTCTCCTGCGTTCCAGCCACTCCACCGTGGCAGCCAATACAGTTATAGGAGTTGTGCACATCTTCCAGAAAACGTTCATCCACTAAAACCTTCTGCCAGACCTCCAACGGAGGTGGAGGGGCAGCTCAGCCTTCTCCTTCCGGCTCAGGTTTTTTAGGAGCCGGCTCCGCTACTGCTTTCAAAGTCTCAGCATTAGTGTGACAAGCAACGCAATTTTCAGCGCTGGGCGGAGGGGTAGGAGTAGGGGTAGGAGTTGGAGGTAGTGGGGTAGGTGTAAATGTTGGGGGCAAAGTTGCTACAACAGTGGTAGGTGGGACTGGAACTATAGGGGTGGGTGTAGGAGCGCACCCTGCGATCAACAATATACCTCCTGCAAGCCCCGCTAAGAATAAGAGAAGATAACATTTCCGTTCCATAAAATTCCTCCCCCAAGATAAGAGCCCCTACAGGCCCTTACGGACCTGCAGGGGCCAGTTGACTGTAATTATTCAGCTCTGTGGCGCAGTATGAACAGCCCCGCCACTCCTGCGCTCAAGGAAATGCCGCCAAAGACCATCAGAATCAGTGGAATTATAGGAGTGCTGCCTTCCCCGCCGGTGACAGGAAGGGCTGGAGGAGCAGCAGTTTCTACCGGGTAATCGGGCTGGGTGGCGGGATTAAAGCGAGGCTGGGCAAGGACTTCATCGTTCTTGGTCCAACCCATCATGCCAAACTTGAGGTTTACAGCATCGTAGCCCAAGAGGTTGAGAATGGTGGCAGCAATTCCGCCAGTATGGCCGGTGTAGCAATAAACCACAATCTTCTTATCCTTGGGCAACTTAGCCAAGTTCTCAGGCTTCCAAAGGTCCTTCCAGAAAATGGTTATAGCTCCAGGAATACGCCCTTTGGCATCATCCTCAGGCTTGCGAACGGAGAGGATGAAAGGATCGTTCTCAGGATCACCATCGTTCAGGATCTGATACAAGTCCTTGGCTTCTATCACCGGAGGCTTGCCCGAAGTAAGGTAAGCTTCTACAGCTTTACGAACCACTTCGAATTCGCCCGTGGGTTGTTGACCGAAGGCCACCCCCACCATAAGGAGCATTGATATTATTACAATTAAGCTTGTGCCGAACAACAACCATTTCTTACCCATAGCTTATCCCTCCTTTATTTTTTAATTTTTCCCCATCCTTCCGGGGTATGGCATTGCTGGCATTCATCGCTCCCAAAGGTATGAGGACGAGTATGACAATTGCTACAGACGTATTTTAATCCACCGAAGTTAGGCCATTTATGGCAAGCAAAACAGCCTATTTCGGCATGTTTCCCTATTAAATCCACTGGATGCATAGCAAGCTGAACTTCTTTCCAGGTTTGGGTAGAAGTGTGACAAGTATTGCAGTTAATAACTTGCGCAACGTCGTGCGGGCCGACATGGCAAGCGATGCAGTCTTCAAGCTGGATTTTAAGATTGCGTTCCCGGTGGCAGTCAAGGCATACACTCATGGAGCAGATAACTTTGCCCGAGACGGGGTCAAAACCATGTCCCACCCCCCCATGGCAATCACTGCAATACACATCGCAAGTGCCTTCCACTGTCCGTTTGATGATCAATCCATGGGGGGTACGCAACCTATCTCCAGGTATAACATCAGGTAAAGAGCGGTGGCACAAAAGGCATTTGCTTAAGGCTGCAGTGCTTGGGTCAGCTAAAAGCCCAGTATGCGCCGCTTCCTTGCTTTCCGCTGTCCCATTTCCCTTATGGCATGTTACACACCCGAGGCGGCCATGGGTGGTAAGCAAAGAGCTGGGTTCTATAAAAACTACTGCAATTTTTTCTGGAGATATAGCACTGGCCAGCAATTTGTTCCGATCAAAGTGGCAATTTTCGCAACTCACTGAAAGTGGTCTTGCATAACCTATGGTGGGCAAAGTTGGGGTAGGTTTAATTTTGGGAGCCAGAGCCTGCCCTATTGGTTCCAACAGCAATCCCGCCAAGATAGCAAATATAGCAACTGCAACGCCTATAAGGATAACAGCCCACCTTGGCCAGCTGAAAGGAAGCATTTATTGTCCTCCTACAGGAAAGCTGGAACCCCTGCGAAAATGATGATATAGCGCAGGAAAAGCCCTGCCGTTATTATCCCAACCCCTGAGACAATACCCCAAACAGGGCTATGTTGCCCAGCCCCTATAGCGTAAACGTGGATAACGAAAGGTAAGAATAATCCCAGAAAAGCCACAAACAACCAGAACACCAAACTCAGGGGGCCACTTATTGCTAAACTTACAGCAAAGGCGCCGGCTCCACCCAGCTTATAAGCTGATAAGAAATAAAGGCCTATAAGCAAGGCTTCAAGCCCTATAAGAATTAGGTGTAACGCTGGTAGAGATGGGTAACGCCGGATTATTTCAGGTAGCGCTATAGTTCCAACTAAGTCAAAAACCAAGCCCATTCCAGTGGATATAGCTGATACCAGGAAAAGCACTGGAAGCATAGGAATACCGACGCCAGGAAAAACCGGGGCACTCCAGAAAGGTATAGCAGGCCCCACCGCACTTAGCAATATCCCCGTGTAAATAGCCGTACTTAGAGCAAAGAGAGCTCCGATTATCGTCAGTGGTCTCTTAACTTGCCGCCAAGATGCTTTAAACCAGGGAAGCTTGCTCCTGAGCCATGCATCCCACGAAGGCATTTGGCTTAAAAGCTCTACAAGCCCATAGAGCAAGCCTAAAGGTATGAAGATGCTCAAGATCCAGATACCCCAGGTCATTACCGAAGTTGGATGTATGAACATCCACAAGATTCTCCAGGGTTGGGTCTTTCCAGCCCCTAAGTCAAGGATAAGGAGCAGCGAGCCAATCCCTACCACCAGGCCAGAGATACCGGCTCCTACGAGGGTTCCTGGGCAAAATTCGTATTTATAACGGATACCTGCCCATTCTATAGTGCAGGCTATGAGGAAAGCACCAGCACCCAATCCGCCCAGAAAGAGGTAAATAGCGATGAGCCATCCCCATGCTGTTTGTCCCATCCTTCACCTCACTCTATAGGGACGTAATAAAGGATATTAGGTTTGGTCCCAAACTCCGGATGAAGGGGAACCGCTTTACCCGAAGCGATCAGTTTAGCCACCTCGCTATTAGGATCATCTTTCCGTCCGAAAAGGCGAGCTCCAGGTATGCAAGCATGCACACAGGCAGGTTCCCCTCCGCCTAATACATAATCCAGGCAGAGCCAGCATTTCTGAGCAGTGCCTGTCTTTTCGTTAAGGATACGGGCCTGGTAGGGGCATGCTACCAGGCAATACTTACACCCTGTGCATCGAGCTTCATTGATCAGGACCACACCTTCTTCAGTAGTATAAGTAGCATTTACTGGGCATACCCAAGCGCAAGGCTGAATTATGCAATGCTGGCACTGAACAGGGAGAAACCATTCTCGGCCATTAGTTTCCTTGCGGTAAATTTTGATGAAACTTTGTCCTTCAGGGAGATGATTGCGGAGCCGGCAAGCGTCCGCACATGCTCCACACCCCACGCACTTGTTCAAATCTATGATAAGGGCATACTTGGCTGCAATTTCTTTAGGGATTGAGAAAAGTTCTTTTCTGCGAGAAAGGGAGGGAACTATTAAGCTTATTACCCCAGTGGCCGCAAGGCCCTTGATAAAATTCCTCCGCGTTATATTCACTTTGCCCATGGCGTTTTCCCACACGCAAGCTTAGCTTTCTGAGAGAGAATTTAACTCCTTTGTTATATCCCTTGCAAGGGGCAGAAGTCCCTTTTTGGTAAGGACAATTGTCCCTTACTTGCCTTATCTCCTCCAGGGGCATATAATTTTAAAGGGACCATGGACAAGGGTGTTATTGATTTTTGGCTTGAGTCAATTTTCTACTTCATCTGCGGCGAAGTATTTTTCATTACTGCTTTCGCTGTAGCACTCCAATTGCAGCGCAAAAGTGCCCTTGAATTGGCCAAGCCCATGCCCTGGCTTATAGTTTTTGGCTTTTTGCGCGCCCTTAGTGAATGGGGAAATGTCTTTATCCCAATTCAGCTAAGGATTTTTCCACAGTTTCAGGCCCATTTTGTTCTGCTTAACTCCTTGGTCCTTGCTTTTGCTTTCTTATGTTTAGCCCAGTTTGGCTATTCCCTTTTGAAACCTCAGAACAAATGTGGTCCTTGCTTAATAGCCATTATTTCCTTTGCCTTATGGGCTTTAAGCTTATATGTCCTGTGGAACCACTCAGCGAAGGAATCGTTGCTTTACACTTTTAAAAACATGACCTGTTACGTATTGGGAATTCCTGCTCTGTGTGGAGCTTTCAGCGGACTTCTGCGGCATAGTGTTTTTATCAGACGAAAAGGTTTCGTTCGTGTAGCAAAGGATTTGCGGTATGCAGCTTTCGCTTACGGGGCTGGAAGCTGGACTTTTCTAACTTTCATTTCACCTATAACTTTCGGGGAGATTATACCTTTCTTGAAATTGACCTGTGCAGCCATAGGGCTTGTGCAAGCCATTTTCATTATAAGGAGCCTTGCCATATTCACTGAAGAGATCGAAAAACAGCTTCAAGAAATTAAACAGGCTTACCTTTTAAGCCAGGAGAGGGAGCGTATAGCCCGTGAACTCCATGATGGTGTAATTCAGAGCTTATACGGAGCAAGCCTTTATCTGGAAAGTTTACTGGGCAGGTCGGAAATAGATGAAGCTGTTAAAGAAGTTCAAAAGGTTCTGGAAAAATCCATCGCTGATTTACGTAATTACATTTACGACCTTGACTTTCCCAAAGAGGGTGGATTTTTGGAGGAGGAGATAAGACGTTTGCTCTACCAACCTGACCTGAGGAAAGTCCCCCCGTTAGAACTTCACATCCAAGGTGAATCTTATCCCCTGAGGGCCGAGAAGCTGTTTCATTTGAGCCAATTCTTGCGGGAAGCATTGATTAATGTAATTAAACATGCCAATGCCTCTAAGGTGGAGCTTGAAATAGTTTACAAGCCAAGAGAACTGGAGCTAAGGCTCAAAGATAATGGGCAGGGCTTTGTTTTAGATGATGCCATATTGAGCAAAGGCAAAGGGCTTGCCAATATGCAGTGTCGCGCAAAAATATTGAAAGGCGAAATGGGGATCAGGAGCGCGCCAGGAAAAGGCACTCAGGTTACTCTGAGGGTACCCTGTGAAGGCGGATAAAACTCTAAAGGTAATGTTAGTAGACGATCATGAAATAGTAAGGCTGGGCTTGAAGGCTTTGCTTTCCTCCAGGCCAGGCTTTGAGGTAGTGGGAGAAGCCGAAACAACAGAGGAGGCGGTCACCAAAGCCTTAAGCCTGAATCCCGACGTAATTATCATGGACGTGCGCCTACCCGGGGCTTCGGGAATAGAGGCGTGTCGCCGTATAAAAAAAGAAGCCCCCCAGATCAAAGTGATTATTTTAACCGCTTTTCCAAATGATGAATATATCCTTGAAGCGGTAGAAGCTGGCGTTGACGGATATGTGCTTAAGAGGGTGGGGAGCGAGGAGCTGTTGGAAGCATTGGAGAAAATACGCCATGGCGAAAGCGTTTTAGACCCCTCTCTTGTGCCCACCGTTTTTGCTCAGTTGCGTAAATTAAGAAAGGAAAACCGCCTTGAGGCTTTCGCCCTCCTGAGCGAGCGCGAGCTTCAAGTATTAGCTCTCCTCGCTCAGGGGAAGAACAACCGGGAAATAGCAGAAAAGCTTTTTCTTAGCGAGAAAACGGTGCGTAATTACATAAGCCGAATATTAGATAAATTAGGGCTTTCTTCAAGAACTGAAGCCGTGGCTTACGCCCTCCGTCACGGGATAGACAAGCTTTTTTAAACCACTTGATACCCTTCCTCCCGGAGGAGGTCTCTTAAGAGGCGAGCTGTGTCCACTGCTTGTCCTCGCCAGTGGTTGTTAGCAAAGGCGAATACGATGCTCGCTTTCTCCTGTAAAAAGCCTATCTTAGGCACCCATTCCTCCAGTTCTTCCCGGCTGTAGGAATAATCATATCTCTGCCAGGCTTCCTCATGCTCCCACCACTTCTCCTTGTTGCGCCCGTGAAATCGGACGTAAGCTACATCGGATGTGGCTTCGGCTATGGGTGGGATTAGGCCCTGAAGAGGAGGTTCATCAACACAACAGAGCCCCAGGTTATTTTCCCTCAGAAAATCAAAGGTTTCCCGGGTGAGCCAGCGCACATTGCGGAATTCCACTACCACAGGAAACTCCGAAATTTTCTCGCGCAAAATTTTAAGGTATTCCCTGCTTTCACGGGAGGGAGTGAAGGAATAAGGGAACTGAGCCAATATGCACCCCAGTTTCCCCTCCTGAGCCAGAGGCTCTATGCCTTTCAAGAATTCCCGGAAACCCTCTTCCCCAGCATCACGGGAATGGGTTATCCCTTGATAGGCTTTAACGGTGAAAAGAAAACCTTTAGGCACTCTCCTGGCTAAACCCCTTAAAGTGGTGCGATCTGGCTGGCGATAGTAAGTAAAATTGAGCTCGCAGGCCCTGAAGTGGCGAGCATAGTAAGAAAGCCAAAACTGACGAGCTAAGTTCTCGGGATAAAAAGGCCCTACCCAATCGTCATAGCTGAACCCACTTGTCCCAACGTAAATCATACTTTACATCCTTTCAGGCGCACTTATGCCCATGAGCTTCAAGGTCTTTCCCAGGATTATCTGAGTGGCTTTAACCAGCTTCAGCCTGGCCTTAGTGAGTTCCCTATCCTCCGGGTTCGTGGAAAGGACCCGGCAATCGCGGTAAAAAAGGTGGAAAGAACTGGCCAGTTCCTGGGAGTAGAAAGGCAAATAATGGGGAGACAGCTGGGTCACCACAAGCTCTATAACCTCAGGCAACCGGATTAATTGCCTTATAAGGTCCAGCTCACGGGGATGATTGAGAAGTTGCACATTGCCATCAGAATAATCCAGGTTGCCAGCATTGCGGAATATGCTGCAAATGCGAGCATAGGCATATTGAACGTAGTAAACGGGGTTCTCTGAAGATTGCTGGAGAGCCAAATCTATATCAAAATCCATGTGGCTTGAGGGAGCACGGGCCAGGAGGAAAAAGCGTACGGCATCAGGCCCTACTTCCTCAGCCAGCTCGCGGAGGGTAACAATCTCTCCAGTTCTTTTGGAAATCCTGACCTCCTTACCACCCCTTTTTAGAGTTACCATCTGGTAGAGGATCACCGAAAGCCTGTTGGGGTCAAGGCCCAGGGCTTTCATCATAGCCTTCATCCTGGGAACATGCCCTTGATGGTCAGCTCCCCAAACATCGATCACCCAATCAAAACCACGGCGGAAGAATTTGTCGTAGTGGTAAGCGATATCGGAGGCAAAATAGGTTGGCTCGCCTGTTTTACGTATCAAGACATTATCCTTATCCTCCCCGAGCTCAGAGGAGGTAAACCAGATAGCTCCATCTTTTTCGGCGATAAATCCCTTCCCCTTGAGGATTTCCATTACTTTTTCAAAGAGGCCATCCTTGTAAAGGCTTCGCTCGGAGAACCAGTTATCGTGATAAACCCTGATGAATTCCAGGTCGGCTTTTATCCTAGCCAGCATTTTCCTCAGGCCTATATCTCCAATGGCTTCCACTGCTTCCTGGCGAGGCAGACGGAGGAATTTATCGCCGTGTTCAGAGGCAATTTCCCGGGCAAGTTCTATCATGTAGAAACCGCGGTAACCATCTTCGGGTATTGGCTCATCAAAGCCCAGGGCTTGAGCGTAGCGGGCGAAGAGGGTTTCAGCGAAGAGGCGTATTTGGGTCCCTGCATCGTTGATATAATACTCTCGCTGGACTTCGTATCCTGCCGCGGATAGAGCATTGGCCAGCACATCGCCAATTACAGCATTACGGCCCGATCCAAGGGTAAGGGGGCCGGTGGGGTTGGCGCTTACGAATTCCACCTGGACTTTTTTGCCCTGCCCGAGGTTTATGTTCCCATATTCTTCTCCACGTTTGATGATTTCGTTCACCTGCTCCTTAAGCCAGGAAGGGGAAAGGGTTAAGTTAATGTATCCAGGCCCTTCAACTGATGCTTTTTCCAGAAAATCTGTTTCCGGCAAACGAGTGACAATGGCTTGGGCGATTGCGCGCGGGTTTTTCTTCAGGCGTGATGCCAGCTGGAGAGCTATCGGTGAAGAGTAATCTCCCCAGTGAGCTTCCCTTGGGCGCTCTAAGAGCACGTTGCTAATTTCTTCTGTAGGGATAAGCCATCCCTCT
>Ga0105163_1001485_pt1 | contig 12248 bp, 10 predicted proteins | sample JNZ110809AmetaG_FD_81531 | JGI IMG/M metagenome (GOLD analysis project Ga0105163, IMG submission 81531) | Hot spring microbial communities from Jinze hot spring, China to study Microbial Dark Matter (Phase II) - JNZ 110809A | ecosystem: Environmental > Aquatic > Thermal springs > Hot (42-90C) >... | reverse complement strand
CCCGAGTTTTAGGGGAGGAAGAGGTTAATTTAAAATTGATTTACATTAATTTATGAGTTCAAGAGCGATATTTATAGACGGTATCTATGTTGACCCGGAGATCGCAAATTCATATTTTATGTGTGATCTTGAGAAATGTAAGGGGGCTTGTTGTTTTATGGAAGGTGATTTCGGAGCTCCTCTTCTTAAAGAGGAAATTGAAACAATTCAGAGCCTTCTTCCCGTTGTAAAAAAATATCTTCCGGAGAAAAATGTTAAGTTCATTGAGAAATATGGTTTTTATGAGAAAAGCGATACTGGTTTTGCAACCTTGTGCATTGACAGGAGGGAATGCGTCTTTGTTTTTTGGGAAAATGGAGTTGCCAGATGTTCATTTGAAAAAGCTTTTTTAAAAGGTGAAACTAATTTTAGAAAACCTATCTCATGCCATCTTTTCCCTTTGAGAAATTATGGGATAAATGGATCATTTGTCGGGGGCGAGGTTTTAAAATATGTTAAGATAAACGAGTGTAGACCTGCGATTAAAAAAGGAAAAGAGGAAAATGTAAAACTTTATGAATTCTTGAAACCAGCATTGATAAGATATTTTGGGCAAAACTGGTATAATAAAATGCTTGAAAAACTCAAATCTTTAAACAATTGGAGGTGAGAAGAAGTGTTAAAATATGGACAACATCAAACAATAGAAACAAAATTAACCCCACAGCAAATTCAGTACCTGAAACTTCTTCAAATTCCAGTAATTCAACTTGAACAAAAAATCAAAGAGGAACTTGAACAAAATCCGTTTCTTGAAGAAGGGCTTGAGACATCCATTGATGAAATGCTTGAACTTGAGCTATCGGAAAACGAAGAGCTTGAGCAGGTGATAAAGCAAGAACTTAATGAGGAATATGAGGAGGTCACAGAAGATAAACTTCCAAAATCGGACGAAGAGTATACACTTGAAGATTTCATTAAAAGCCAGGAGGAAGATATGTTTATCCCCAAGCAAAAAGATATAATTGGGGAAGAACTTGAAGATGAGATCCCATGGCAACCCCCAGCTATTGAATCACTTTCTGAAAGGCTTATGAATCAATTTATGGAGGTAACCGAAAATGATAAGGAAATAAGAATAGCAGAAGAGATACTTGGCAATGTTGACGATGATGGCTATCTTACGAGAAGTGTTGAAGAAATAGCAGAAGATTTGCGACTTGGTGAGAAAATGGATGTTACTGCAGAAGAGGTTGAAAATGTTCTTAAAAAAATTCAACGACTTGATCCACCAGGGATAGGAGCAAGGGATTCAAAAGAATGTCTTCTTGTTCAACTTGAGGTTAGCGATTTACCGGAAGATAAAAAAGAACTTGCAATGCGGATCTTGAAAGAAGCGTATGATGACTTTATGAACAAAAGATATTCAGAGTTGATGAAGAAATTTGGATTAAGCGAGCATAAATTAATGGAAGTATTTAAAATTATCCAGAGATTAAATCCAAAGCCAGGTGAGGGAAAAAACATCATCCAAGAATACATTGTGCCTGATTTTATAGTTGAAAGAGTTGGTGATGAATTTGTTGTTAGCCTGAATGAGAAAACAATTCCAATGATTCGTTTAAATAGAAGTTATTACGATCTTTTAAAAAAGCAAAGGAAATTAAACCCAGAATTAAAAGAGGAGATAAAGAAACAATTTTCAAGGGCGAAATGGTTTATTGCTTCAATCTATCAGCGAAGGGAGACTCTTTTGAGGATTATGAGAGCTATAGTTGAATTGCAAAGGGAATTTTTTGAAACCGGGGAAGGTTTGAAACCGATGATTTACAAAGATGTTGCTGAAAAAGCAGGGGTTGATATCTCAACGGTGAGCAGAGCGGTAAATCAAAAATATGTTCAAACAGATTATGGGATTTACAAACTTAGAGATCTTTTTAGTGAGAAGATTAACACTGCTGATGGAAACGAGGTTTCAAACAAAGAAATAAAAGAAAGAATAAAAGAAATAATTTCCCAAGAAGATCCCCGAAAGCCCTTAAGTGATGATCAGATTGCTGAAATCTTACGGAGCCAGGGTATAAATATCGCAAGGCGAACCGTTGCAAAATATAGGGACCAGCTCGGGATTCTACCGGCGAGATTGAGGAAAAAAATTGAATAAAAACAAATTAAATTCAGCTGTGGAAAAATTTATAAAATCTACAACCATACTTGGCCTAATTCATAATGGGCAAGCTGTAATGGGTGGAGATGGTCAGGTGACTTTATCAGATACGATAATGAAACATGGCGCAAGAAAAGTGAGAAAAATATATAACAATAAAATACTTGTTGGTTTCGCTGGAGCTTCAGCAGATGCCCTCGCGCTTATGGAGAGATTTGAATCTAAACTTGAGCAGTACAAAGGAAATCTACTTCGTGCTGCGACTGAACTTGCGAAAGATTGGAGAATGGATAAGTATCTTCGTCAGCTTAACGCATTACTTGCAGTTATGGATAAAGAAAACGCTCTTATAATTTCAGGAACTGGTGATGTGATTGAGCCAGATGATAAGATAGTTGCGATTGGTTCAGGAGGTAGTTATGCCCTTGCTGCTGCAAGGGTTCTTGTAAAACATTCAAACCTTTCTGCGCGGGAAATAGTTGAGGAGGCATTAAAAGTTGCTGCAGATATTTGCATCTACACAAATCATAATATCGTCATTGAGGAACTTTAATTTAAAAATTAAAAGCTCACAGGGTTGAGATGAGAAATAAGGATCAAAACGAAATTGAAATAAAACATCGGAAAGATCTAAAAGATTTGACGCCTGAGGAGATAGTTAAAGAACTTGATAAGTATATCATAGGTCAAGATCAAGCGAAAAGAGCTGTTGCAATTGCGCTTCGCAACAGGTGGAGAAGACAACAGGTTCCGCCTGATCTGCGGGAGGAAATCACACCAAACAATATAATTTTAATCGGTCCAACAGGGGTTGGAAAAACTGAAATTGCGCGCAGACTTGCAAAGCTTGCGAATGCACCATTTGTTAAAGTTGAAGCATCAAAGTTCACCGAAGTTGGATATGTTGGAAGAGATGTGGAATCAATGATAAGAGAACTCGTTGATATTGCGGTGAATATGGTCAAAATGGAAAAAATGGAAGAAATTAAAGACCGTGCAAAAGAACTCGCCGAAGAGAGATTGCTTGATATACTCTTGCCAAGGAAGAAAAGAAGAAAACCTGATGAGGACGAAGGATCTTTTGATGAATATGAAAATGACGAAATGATGAGGACGAGGGAAAAATTAAAAAGGCAGTTGCAGGAAGGAAAGCTTGATTCAAGGACGATAGAAATTGAGGTCTCAACCCAATCATTGCCCGGGATGCAGGTTTTCGGTCCCATCCCTGTGGATGATCTCGCTATGACAATGCAGGATTTTATTGAGACAGTTATACCAAAGCGCTACAAAAAGAGGAGAATGACGATAGCCGAGGCGAGAAATTATTTAATTCAGGAGGAGGCTCAAAAATTAATTGACATGGAATCAGTAATAAAAGAAGCTATAAAAAGAGTTGAAAATCTTGGAATTGTATTTATTGATGAAATTGATAAAATAGCAAATCCCGGTGGCTATACTGTTGGACCAGATGTTTCAAGAGAAGGGGTTCAAAGAGATCTGCTTCCTATAATTGAGGGTTCAAATGTAATGACAAAATATGGAATTGTAAAAACAGATCATATACTTTTCATCGCAGCAGGTGCTTTTCACGTGGCAAAACCAAGTGACTTAATCCCTGAGCTCCAGGGGCGATTTCCAATAAGGGTTGAACTTAATCCATTGACCGAAGAAGATTTCGTTAAGATTTTGACTTTACCTGAAAACGCTCTTATAAAGCAGTATAAAGCATTACTTGAAACCGAAGGTGTTGAACTTGAATTTACAGATGACGCCATAAGAGAAATTGCTCATTATGCTGCACAGGTGAATGAACAACTTGAAAACATCGGCGCAAGAAGGCTTCAAACCGTTATGACATCGCTGCTTGAAGATATTTTATTTGATGCACCGAAGTTAAAAGGTCAGAAAATTTTGATCACAAAAGAATTTGTTCAGGAAAAACTTTCACCAATTGTCAAAGATAGAGATCTGAGCAGATATATTTTATAATTGATGGCTTCATCTTGACATTTAACAGCAAAATTTTTAACTTAAATTCAAAAATAGACCTTAATTACATTTATTCCGCTAAACTTTTGAAGAGACTCTCACGAAAAAAGAGTAAGGAAGTTGTCAGATTGCTTAATTTAGTGATTTTTGAGACAGTTGAATTATGACTGTTTTTTCTGGATTAATATCCTTTACTTGGTGAAATAATTTTGCACATCCATGGCTCAACTTCATGTTGAAATTTCAAACGATCCCGAAGAATGGAGTAAATTCAACATTTGCTCTCCACAGTCAAATCCATTTCAAAGTTATGATTGGCTTAAGGTATATAGTGAAATTTTTAATCTGTCATTTAACATTTTATTCGTAAAGAAAGGAGAGGAGGTTGTTTCTGGTTTAATTTACCCCACAAAGAGAAAAATTTTTTTCAATGTTTTAACCCCACTTCTGTTCTCATATTATAGCGGGATTATGTTTCAGGATTTAGGAAAAGAAAAGCGTCAAAAGAAAATAGTTGAAAAGAATGAATCAATTTTAAAAATTCACGAGCACCTTAAAGAAAATCTTGATTTTTTTGTTTTGAAACTCCACTATACAATTGACGATGTCAGGCAATTTAAATGGCTTGGCTACAAAATCAAACCGAGACATACCTTTATACTTAACATTGAATCGTTGGAAAAACTTTGGGATGGGTTTAGCAACTCGCTTAAAAGAAAAATAAAAGATGCGCAGGAAAAAGGTTTTACTGTTATTAAAACGAAAAGCGTGGAGAAAATCGCCGAACAACAAATTTTAAGTTTTGAGCGAAGTGGAGAAAAATTTTTCATCGGTTTTGATAAGCTTAAGGATCTCCTTGAGAATCTTGTAATGAAAAACTTATTGACAGTCTATCATCTTGTTGATAAAAACAATGAAGTGATCGCATCACGAGGTATCTCTATATGGAACGGGAAAGCTTATGATGTTATCGCTGGAATGGTTGAAAGGGAAATTAGCAATAGTTCGCACTTCCTTATGTGGAAAATATTTGAGGACCTGTCTTTAAACAATGTTAAAGAATTTGATTTTTGCGGTGCGGATATTGAAAAGGTTGCTTTCTTCAAAATGCAGTTTGGCGGGGAAATAAAGATTTCATTTGAAGTTAGCTATACAAAAGGGATTTTGAAATTTTTTAACTTTGGTTAACCTATGAGCTCTGGAGAGAACTTGACAATTATTAAAAAAGCTGGATTTGTGAGTTTATCAAGAATTATCAATTGGTTTGGGCTTTTGTTGATCACCGCCATCCTTGCGAGATACCTTTCAAAATCTGAATTTGCCTGTTATGATCAATTCTGGCTTGTTTTTAACACTTTTTTCCCAATTGTCTCTTTTGCTTTCACCAGTTCAGTTTATTTTTTTGGTTCAAAGGAGAACGCAGGTGAATATATAACAGGCATTTTCTGGTTTTTGTCAGTTGTCGGCTTTGTTCTCACACTTTTCATTTTTCTGTTAAGGTTTGAAATAGCAAGGTTTATTAACAATCCTAAATTTTACGAAGATTTCCCGTCCTTTGCATTTTTTCTATTTTTCTCTTTTCCTTCTTTAATTCTTGATGCAATTCTTATTTTGAAAGGTAAGTTTAGGAAACTTTTTATAATCACAGGTCTGAATGTAATCGCTTATATAGGCGTTATCATTCTTGCGATAGCGCTTGGTGAGAAAATATCTTTTATTTTTTCAGGGCTTTCAGTTATTTCAATTGTTCGGTTCATTTATACCTGGTGTCTTATAAACAAATTTTTCGGCAGGGGTTTAAAAGGCTTTAAGTTGGATGAAATGTTTTTAACTTTTAAAGATGTTTTGCTCTTCACGATTCCACTTATAGTTGGGCATATAAGCGCTTTAATTTCAAGGCAAGTTGATAAGTATATAATTGCAAATAATTTTTCAGGTGATTTTTACGCAACTTATACTATTGGGGCAAAGGAATTGCCAATTGTTCCGTTAATTACAAGCTCATTTGCATCGGTGATTTTTCCAGAGATAAGCAAATTATATAGTGCTGGCAAGAATTCCGATGTTGTTCAACTTATAAAAGATGTTGTGCGTTTAACTTCGCTTTTCATATTTCCTTCTTTTTCTTTTCTTTTATTTTTTTCAAGGGAATTCATCGTTATTCTTTTCTCGGAAAAATATCTTGAAAGCGTTGGCATTTTTAGAATTTATCTTTTTTTCCTTCCTGTAAGAATTCTTGTTTATAGTTCAATACTTTCGGCTCTTGGAAAACAGAAAATTTATATGCTTGTTTCATTCTTTGATTTGATTTTCAACTTAGCTCTTGGATTAATTCTTGTCAAAATTTTCGGTTTGATAGGTCCTGCTATTGCTGTTGTAGCCTCAACATATATTGAAGCGTTTATCATGTTATTTTTTATCTCAAAAGCCCTTGGGGGAATAGGACTGTTTGAAATATTGCCATTAAAATTTATGATGCTTATTTTTGTTTTCTCTTTGTTGGTGGCATTTTTTTGCTATAGTGTGAGTTTGATAATTCAAGATGTAATTTTAAGGTTTGTTCTGTCTGGAATTTTGTTTTCAGTTGTTTATTTTTCTGTTGCTGTTAATCTTCGGCGGAGGATTTGAATTTTTCAATTTTATTTTCAAAATTTTAATTACAAAAGCACAAAATAAAAAGTAAGGAGGAGAACAAAAATGTCCGACTTCAGAATTGAAAAAGACGCACTTGGTGAGGTTAAAGTCCCAACCTGGGCATTATGGGGGGCACAAACACAAAGGGCTGTTGAAAACTTCCCGATAAGCGGGATAAGATTTCCAAGGACATTTATTAAAGCAATTGGGCTTGTTAAATACTGTGCAGCTAAGGTTAACCATGAGCTTGGTTTACTTGACGAGGCAAAAGCAAAAGCAATAATGGAAGCTGCAAGGGAAGTCATTGAAGGAAAACTTGATGAACACTTTCCGCTTGATATTTTTCAAACGGGTTCTGGTACATCAACTAACATGAATGCAAATGAGGTTATAGCAAATCGTGCTTGTGAGATCCTTGGGGCGAAGAGGGGTGAAAAAAGTGTTGTTCATCCAAACGATCATGTTAATCTTGGGCAATCTTCAAACGATGTGATCCCGGCTTGTATTCACATTTCAGCAGCAATAGCAATTAAAGAGCAACTTTTACCTTCGCTTCAAAAGCTTCATAAGGCACTTTTGGAAAAATCTAAAGAGTTTGATGATATTGTAAAAACTGGGAGAACGCACCTTATGGATGCAATGCCCGTGCGACTTGGGCAGGAATTTTCAGGTTATGCAGCACAAATTGAGCTTGCAATTGAGAGAATTAACGCAGCGCTACCCAGATTGTATGAACTTGCACTTGGTGGCACAGCGGTTGGAACCGGAATCAATACCCATCCGGAATTTGGAAAAAGAATCGCTGAAGCACTTGCTCAAGAAACAGGGATACCTTTTAGAGAAACGAGGAATCACTTTTCAGCACAAGCATCAATGGATACAGCTGTTGAATTAAGCGGTGCATTAAAAGCACTTGCAGTTGCTCTTTACAAAATTGCGAATGATTTAAGATGGATGAATTCAGGTCCTCAAGCGGGTCTTGCTGAAATCCGTCTTCCGGCGCTTCAACCTGGTTCGTCAATAATGCCAGGGAAGATTAATCCTGTTATCCCGGAGGCGGTTATTATGGTATCAATGCAGGTGATTGGGAATGATTCAGTTATAACTTTAGCTGGCTCATCTGGAAACTTTGAGCTTAATGTTGCTCTTCCTGTCATTGCACGAAACCTTTTGGAGTCAATTACAATTCTATCAAATGTTAGTGATGTTTTCGTTGATAAATGTATAAACGGAATTGTGGCAAATAAAGAGCATATGGAGCGACTTGCTGGGCAAAATGCAATTCTTGCAACTGCGCTTACGCCACATCTTGGCTATGATAAAGCTGCACAAATCGTTAAAAAAGCGATGGCTGAAAATAAAACGATTCGTGAAGTTGTGCTTGAACTTGGGTGGATGAAGGAAGATGAGTTAGATAAAGTGCTTGACATTAAAAAGATGACCGAAGGAGGATTTGTTGCAGGTGTGTCAGGTGGTGGTTGATCTATCAGCGGGGCTTTTGCCCCGCTACTTTATTTTACTTTTAATATGAAAAAAATATAATTTGAGTTCAAAATGAAGATTGAAAAAATTCAAAAAACGCTTCATGAGTTTGGACTTGATGGATGGCTTTTTTATGATTTCCATAACAGGGATAAAATAGGGATGAAAATTCTTGGACTTTCAATGTCTGGACTTGCTACAAGGAGATGGTTTTATTTCATCCCGAAGGAAGGTAAGCCAATAAAACTTGTCCATAGGGTTGAACCTGATAAACTTGATTCTTTACCAGGAGAAAAATTTTATTATTCAGGTTGGCGTGAATTGCACGAAAGATTAAAAGAAATTCTTGGGATGCCTAAAAAAATCGCAATGCAATATTCCCCGTTTAATTCAATTCCATATATTTCAATTGTGGATGCTGGGACAATTGAGCTTGTGAAAAGTTTTGGTCATGAAGTTGTTTCATCGGCAGACCTTGTTCAGATTTTTGAAGCTTTAATTGATGAAGAGACAATTAAAACACATTTTGAAGCAGGGAAGCTCGTTGATGAGACACTTGATGAGGCTTTTGAAGAAATTAGAAAAGCTGTTAGAAACGGAAAATATAAAACTGAATACGAAATTCAACAATTTATATTGAAAAGATTTCATGATAAAGGTTTGACATCTGATGAAGATCCGCCAATTGTTGGGGTTAATGACCATCCAGCAAATCCACACTTTTATCCAACCCCTGAAAATACAAGGGAAATAAAGCCGGGCGATAAGCTTTTAATTGACCTATGGGCGAAGAAAAATCAACCTGGTGCAATCTTTTATGATATCACATGGTGCGCGTTTATAGGCGATGACCCGCCAGAAGAATATGTTAAAATCTTTCACATCGTAAGAGATGCAAGGAGGGAAGCATTGGCGTTTTTACAAAATCGTTTAAGTAAAAATCAAGATGTCGCTGGTTGGGAAGTTGATGAAGTTGCAAGGAAATATATTCAGGAAAGAGGATATGGTGAATTTTTTACACATCGCACTGGTCATTCAATTGGAGAAAATGTTCATGGGAATGGCGCAAACATTGATAATTTTGAAACAAAGGATTTGAGAAAACTTGTCCCTGGTTCACTTTTCTCTCTTGAACCGGGAGTTTACATCCCTGGAAAAATGGGGGTGAGATCTGAAGTGAATGTTTATATCAATTCTGAAAAGAAAGCTTTGATAACTGGAAGGGAACAGGAGGAACTTGTGTTAATTTATTAAAAATAAAATAGGAGTTGGAATGTTTCTTTACGCTATACTCATTTATCTGGGGCTTTTACTTGCGGTTGGTATTTATAAGACAAAAGCTGTTAAAACTCAAGATGATTTCATGGTCGCTGGAAGAACAACCCCTGTTTATAAGCTTGTTGGGACATTGCTTGCAACTTGGATTGGCTCTGGAAGTATAATCGCTGGTGCAGGTCTTGCTTATAGAGTTGGTTTTTCAGAATTGTGGTTATCAGCAGGGGCATGGGTTGCTATTGTAATTGTATATTTCCTTGCTGGAAGGGTCAGGAAAATTGCTCAGTATACAATGCCTGATATACTTGAACAAAGATATAACAAGTGGGCAAGAATACTTGGAACTATAACAATAGTTATCGCTTATGTGACGATTGCAAGCTATCAGTTCAAGGGTGGAGCTTTTGTATTAAATCTTGTCGTAGGGATTCCGATTGAGTATGGAATTATAATCACGGCTGTTTTTGTGGTTTTATTTACAGCGCTTGCTGGGCTTATTTCAGTTGTTACGATGGATATAATCAATGGGACTTTAATGCTTTTAGGGATTGCTCTTGCTGTTCCTATAGTTTTAAATGATGTTGGTGGCTGGGCAGTGGTTAGGGAAACATTACCGCCAGATAGATTTGCTGTTTTTGGTAAGAAAGATTTTATCTGGGCTATGGGTGTTTTCTTTCCAACTTTTTTCCTTCTTTTAGGTGAGTCAAGTATGTATCAAAAATTTTTCAGCGCGAAAGACGCCAAAGCAGCAAGACAGGCTGTTATTTTTTGGGTCATCGGAACAATTATAATTGAAACATCAATCACAGCTCTGGCGGTTTTTGCAAGTGTTAAGTTCAAACTTCAAGAATCAGAAAAAGTTATTTTACATCTTGCAACTCACGGAGGTGAAATTGGGCTTCCACCAATAGTTGGAGTAATGCTTATTGTAGCTGCAATGGCAATTATAATTTCAACTGCGAATAGTTTCCTTCTTACACCAAGCACAAACCTTGTGAGGGACATTTACCAGAGATTTATAAATCCGAAAGCCACTCATAAACAAATAATAACTTTACAGCGAATTTTGATCGTTGTTTTAGGTTTTTTAGGTTATCTTCTTTTGACGAGATTTCAAACCGTACTTCAGATGGCTTTAACTGCTTATACGATGATTGGGGCTGGGCTAACCCCGGCACTTCTTGCTGCATTTCTTTGGAAGAGAGTTACAACCGCAGGTGGGGTTGCAAGCATAGCAACTGGAATGGGGATAACATTGGTCATAACCCTTATCAATATGTTCAGCAAAGAACCTTTGCTTGAAGCCGATTACATCGTTTTACCTTCGGCAGCTGGTTCAATTATAGTATTGATCATCGTTAGTTTGCTAACCCCACCAGATCCACCCGAAAAATGGAAGCCATTTGTAGAAAATAAAGATTAAAGTTAGCCAAATGAAAAAAATTATTGCTTTGATTATCGCATTTCTTTCATTGGAATCATCAACGATATCACAGCCAGAAAATCTTGAGGTTCTTCACAGGAAGACATTTGAAAAAATAAAGTTCATTGCTGATACATCAAATGGCGTCATTGGCGTTGCTGTTAAGAATCTTGTAACGGGCGAGACATTTTTGATAAATGAAAACTTTTTATTTCCCCAAGGTAGCGCGATAAAAATTCCGATTTTAATTGAAGTTCTTAAACAAGCAAGCGAGGGAAAATTTAAATTAACAGATAAGATTAAAATTGAGAAGAAATATCAAGTCGGCGGAAGTGGTGTGCTTAAAGAATTTGGGGATGGTCTTTCAGAGTTGAGCATTTATGACCTTGCGGTTTTGATGATAACTGTAAGTGATAACACAGCCACAAACATTTTAATTGATCTCGTAGGGATGGAAAATGTAAATAAAACGCTTGAGAAACTTGGCTTAAAACAGACAAAGTTGCAACGCAAGATGATTAGACCCGATGCCTCCGCAAGAGGCGAAGAAAACCTATCAACGCCATTTGAAGCGATGAAACTTATGGAAATGCTCTATAAAGGCGAAGTTGTTAGCAAAGAAATATCAAACCAAGCCGTTGAAATTTTAAAAAAGGGGAAAGAAGCAAATCTTAACAAGTATCTTCCGCCTGATGTTAAGATTGCAAATAAACCAGGAGGTATAGAAGGAGTCAATTGCGAATGGGGTATCGTTTTCCTTCCAAGACACCCATATGTTATAGTCGTGATGAGCAATTACAATTTAAAATCAGCAGACGAAACAATAGCACAAATTTCAAAAATCATTTATGAGCATTTCTGGCGGATTTCACTATCAACTAAATATGGGACAAGGGTTCCAGTTGAGTTGTTAAAATGAAGCGTCAATTGAATTTTTGAATATATTGATTTTTCTTCTTTTATTTCTTGACTTTTGAGAAAAATTTCTGCAATTTGAAAGCGAAATAAAACAAAATTTTAGTCCAACCATGAGAATTTTTTATAGCTTCTTCTTGGGTTTAATTTTCCTCTCAACTTTCCTTTTTGCTCAAGTTGAGCAATGGATATACAAGAAATCAATTGAGTTTCCAGCAAGTGATACAGCATATGTTAGACCGTTTTTATGTGCAGTTGACGCAAGCGGTAATCTTTGGGTTATTTCTTCAAAAGCAACTGATACATCAGCTCATAACGCTTTGTGGAAGGCTGGACCAAATGATGATGTTTTTACGCTTGTTTACGATTATACAGCAAGAAATG
>Ga0105163_1001484_pt1 | contig 12256 bp, 14 predicted proteins | sample JNZ110809AmetaG_FD_81531 | JGI IMG/M metagenome (GOLD analysis project Ga0105163, IMG submission 81531) | Hot spring microbial communities from Jinze hot spring, China to study Microbial Dark Matter (Phase II) - JNZ 110809A | ecosystem: Environmental > Aquatic > Thermal springs > Hot (42-90C) >... | reverse complement strand
TCTTATAATCTTATCAACTACAAAGTTTATGATAACCCACAAAGATGATATAGTGAAAACGCAGGCGTATATCAGAGGGAAATCGCGAGAAACAACAGATTCAACGGTGAGAGATCCTATTCCAGGAAAAGAAAAAAGCGTTTCGGTTATAACGGTGCCAGAAAGTAAAACGCCCGCCTGTATTCCGATAACAGTCATTATCCCGGGCATGATAAATCTTATTATGTGGAAGGTGCTCCTCCACCCCCTTACGCCCTTCGCTTTAAGAAAAAGGAAAAAATCAGAACTCAAAAATTCGTCTGAAAGGTTTTTCATAAACCTACCAGTAACCACAGAAAGAGATATGCTCAAAGTCAAAGCCGGAAGAAATAAACCCTTTGGTGAATCAAATCCAGAAACAGGGAAGATTTTCAGTTTCACAGATAAAAATATGATAAGAATCAAACCAAGCCAGAAGTTAGGAATAGACCATAAAACAGTTGTTATAGTCGTGATTATATCTTCGGCTCCCCTGAACTTAAAATAAAGAAGAAATATAAAGGTTCCAAAAATCATAGAGAGAGATATAGATGAAAATGCAAGAATAAAGGTATTTTTCAACCTCTCCTTTAATATGTCTTTTACTTTTTGATTTGTGTAAAGCGAATTACCAAAGTTCAGTGTAGCAATGCTTATGATGGTATGAATATACCTTTGGAGAAGCGGTTTATCAAGGTTAAGTTCTTTTCTCAATTTTTCCACTTCTTCTGGCGGAGCAAAATCTCCTGCTATAAGTCTCGCAGGGTCTCCCGGCATAGCAGAAATTATGAAAAAAACAGCAGTTATTATAAAAAACAGAGTCAGAACCGCCTTGAAAATATCTCCCGCAAACTTCAACATACGAATTGAAAAATTAAGACAGGTATTTTTACTTTAATAGAATTTTACTCAGCTTGTCTTTTTCAGAATTACAATGTATTCATATTTCATAGTTTCGTCCTTCATTCCTTTTATATTGGAGGGAGAATTTTTATGTGGCATTCTCTTGCGTGATATTTCCCGAACTATTGTTATTTGATGTTCAAATCCTTCTGCGGAAAAGAAATCAACTGAAATTTTGTCTGTTGGTAGTTCTACCCCTTTAACTTTTCTGTTGCCTACTACAAAGCAAACAAAACCATTTTTCTTCACCTTTCGAGATATAATCCTAATAGAAGAGTACAAATCCTCGTAATATGAAAAAACTTCTTTTGCTCTTCTTTCATCTTCAACTGCTATTTTCTCTATATACTCAAAGAGGATTTCAGAAGGTAAATTATAGTGGATTTCTCTGATTTTTGCTCCCAAAGAGATCTTATCTACATCTTTTTCTATCCCTAACCACCTCAAAGGTAATTTTGAAAATTGACCATATGCAACAGTTGTTCTTGAATCGCCATACGGGGGAGATGTGATTACAAGGTCTACGGATTCATCTTCTAATGGTATTTCATTTAAAATATCTCTTTCTTCTAAAATCAAATTAGTTTTGGTAGGCGGAAAATTTTCATAAAACTGCGTAAGTAATCCAATATTTTTCAGAGCGGTTTCTTCAAAGAACTTCAAAACACTTATACTATCACTCTCTTTTTTTCTCACCAACTTGAATTCGTCATACCTTGCTTTTGAAACCCTTCTTACTGTATCCGAAAAAGCCACCTTAAAAAAATCCTTTACTATGTTATCTTCTATTTTGAATATTGATTGCCTCAATCGTGTTAAATCTTTTACCACTTCTTTATCAAACCAATAGTAAAGGTTATCAAACTCAAAAAATTCAGGCTTTTGATGTTTGAAATCTTGTATAATGTGTTTTAACATTTGCAAAAGCAAATTAGATTTAATTGGTGTTGTTCTGACTTTTGCAATAAGTACTGCCAGAGGATTTATATCATATCCTACAAAGTTTCTTCCACTAATCAGGCATTCGACACCTACAACTCCCGAGCCCATAAATGGGTCCACACGAGTTCTCCCCTTTTAGAAAATTCTTTAAGGAGTTTCCTTACCACCAAAAAATGAAACATAGCAGGATAAGGATGTATTCCATAGACACCTGAGCCCGCAGGTATTTCTTTAAAATCAAAACTTTCGTCTCTAAATCTTTTAAAAGGTAATTCTATATATTCTTTTTCTATGCCTTTTTGAAACAGTTCTATCTGCCTCATAATTTTTCTAACTCCTTAGGTAATTCTGAAAGCTTCCTCATCCACGACATACGTTTAAAAGAACTTTTTAAATCATCTAGGGACTTCGCATTTTACACCTATGAAATTTAACAATTTCAGAACAATTTTTTCAAAGCTTTTGCCACCTCTTGCCTTCCTTTTATTACCCATGTCTTTTTCAAAATCTTGAACCAATTTTCCAAATTCTGAGAAAATCTCACTTGCTTTTTCTATAAAATTTTCCCAATCTTCTTGTTCAACAGTTTCTTTCAATCTCCTCTTTATTTCCTCCTTTTGAAGTTCTATCCAATATTCAGAAAGTTTTACCAGAGCTTTCTTTTCGTAATCTCTATATATTTCGTTTGCTTTTTCTTCAAATAGAATTAGAGCAGAACCAAAACACTTTTTTACAAAATTTCTAGTAAACTTCAATTCATTCCAAGCTTCTTCTAATATCTTGTCTACTGATGGAATTTCAGATTTTACACTCTGTAAAATCTTTTCTCTTCCCACTTACCAAAAGATAATCATTTTCTCCCCGATATTTTTACTTCATACTTTGAAGAATATCCTCGTGGAGTAAGCATGATTGAGTTTTTGACAAAAGTTGTTGAGTTCCCGATTATAACAGTGGTAAGCATACCAAGAATTGAATCATCGCCAAGTTCTCCAAGAGTTGTAATTTTTACTTTTTGCCCTTCTCTGAAAGCGCTCTTTATAAGAGCTACGGGTGTATCAGGACTTCTGTACTCCAAAATTATATCCCTTGCTCTTTCAATTTGCCATGTTCTCTTTTTGCTCTTTGGATTGTATATAACTATCACGAAATCCCCTTCAGCAGCAGACCTTATTCTCTTTTCAATTATCTCCCATGGAACAAGTAAATCACTCATTGATATAACTGCAAAGTCAAGTGAAAGCGGAGAGCCAACAAGCGCTGCACAGGCACTCGCAGCAGTAATCCCGGGAATAATCTCAACATCAGGATTATCCCCCGGTTTCCAATCAGATTCAAGCAGAGCTTCGTAAACCAAGGCAGCCATACCATATATACCAGCATCACCAGATGACACAATAGAAACTATCTTACCTTCACGAGCTCTCTCTATCGCAAAATGGGCTCTATCTATCTCCTCTGTCATACCCGTCTCAAAAATCTCTTTATTTTTTATCTTATCAGGAATGTTTTCCCTGAGAAGGTCAATATATGTTTCGTAACCTATTATGACTTCGCTTTCTTCTATCGCATTCATAGCCCAAAAAGTCATATTTTTGAAGTCCCCCGGACCTATTCCTACAACATAAAGTTTTCCTTTCCCCTTCATAAATTCACCTCCAGGTTCTATAAACCTAATCTATTAGAATTTACAAGAACAATTGAAAAAAATTGAATTAGTGAATAAATTTATTTTCTGTTAATGGAAGTAAAAGTACTAGGAGCTTTTGGCTCAAAGTTCAAAGGTAAAAAAATGCTATCGATCTTAATTGAGAATAAAGTAATCATAGATGCGGGAAATATTGTGGAGTCGCTCGGAGAAGAGTCATTCAAAATAAGTGATATACTCATCTCACACCTTCATCTTGATCACATAGCAGATATACCGTTTTTGATAGCGGAATCATTTCCCATAAGAGAAAAGCCACTCAATATATGGGCGCAGAAAGAAACACTGAACGGACTTAAAAAATACATAATGAATCAGAAGGTCTGGCCAGATTTTACAAAAATAAAACTCAGGTCAAATTTATCATCTGTAAATTATCTTGAACTCAAAGCAAACGAAGTAATAAACATCAATGGACTAAAAATACTTCCTTTCATGGCTAACCATACAGTCCCAACAATAGGTTTTATAGTTATGAAAAATGATAAGTCATTTATGTTTTCAGGAGATACCTATAAAAACAACGAAATTTGGGAAACAATAAACAGAGATGAAAGAATAAAAGCGCTATTTATAGATGTATCTTACCCTAAAAGAATGGCAGAACTCGGAAAAGTTGCAAAACACCTCTCAACAGATATATTTGAAGAAGAACTCAAAAACCTCAAAAGAAAAATAAAGATATTTGTCATACATGTAAAACCCGTATTCTTCAAAGAAGTTAAGAAGGAAATAAAAAACATATCTTCAAGAACCGGATTAGAAATAGAGGTGCTTGAAGATGGGGACGAGATAAAAATATAACAGGATAAAAGCTAAAAAGTCAAAGATTTTACTGACAAAGAAAAATTTTTGATGTGAAAAAGCAGAAAGAAAAATAAAGGAGAAAAGCGAATAATTTTTATGTATATATGAAGATACTCGTAGTAGATGACCACGAGCCAATGAGAAGAATAATAAAAACCATACTGCGACAAGCCGGATTTTCAGATTCAGAAGAGGCAATAGACGGTAAGGATGCAATATCAAAACTCAAAGAAAAAAAATTTGATATAGTTCTGCTTGATCAAAATATGCCAGGACTCACAGGTATAGAAGTCCTCAAAATAATAAAACAAGACCCACAACTCAAAGACATTCCGGTAATAATGGTAACAGCAGAAACATCAAAAGAAAAGGTTATGGAGGCAATTCAACTCGGAGTATCAGATTACATAGTCAAACCCTTTACCGCAGAAATCCTTAAAAAGAAAATAGAAAGTGTGCTAAATAAAAAATAAATAACCCTGAAAAATCTCAAAATCAGATAAAAACCACCTAATAAATTTATCAAAAATGGATAGAAAAGAGAATGAAGAAAAACAGAACTCAACCCCAAAGGAAGAAAAATTAAAGTATAAAAGAATTCTTCTGAAACTTTCCGGTGAAATATTCGGAGGAGAGAAAAAATTCGGATTAGAACCATCTGTTTTTTACGAAATTGCAGACGAAATAGTGGAAGCATATAACCTCGGAGCAGAAATCTCAATAGTCGTAGGAGGGGGAAATATAATAAGAGGGATAACAGCAGAGAAAACCGGCATAGATAGAACAACCGCAGATTATATGGGAATGCTCGCCACAATAATAAACGCTCTTTTCCTTCAGGAAATACTGGAAAAAAAGGGATACCAATGCAGAGTGATGAGCGCAGTACATACTCCCGCACTTTGCGAACCCTACATAAGAAGAAGAGCTATAAGACACCTTGAAAAAGGGAGAATCGTCATATTCGCCGGCGGGACGGGAAACCCTTATTTCTCAACAGATACCGCAGCATCTTTGAGAGCATCTGAAATAAAGGCAGATGTTATACTCAAAGCTACAAAAGTAGACGGCGTATATGATTCCGACCCACTCACAAATAAAGAAGCTGTCAAGTTTGATGAAATCTCATACGCAGAATTCCTGCGACTCAACCTGAAAATAATGGACGCAACATCTGTAACTCTCTGTATGGAAAGAAAAATACCTATAATAGTATTCAACATATACCAAAAGGGAAACATAAAAAGAATTCTCCTCGGAGAAAAGGTGGGAACACTTGTCCATGCTTAAACCAAAAATTGAAAAAAAATGACAAAAACCATTAAAAAAAGAAAATCTTATCTGGTCATAATTACTATAACTTTATCACTCACACTTCAAAACTGCAACAGGTTCTTCTCTTTCTTCATAACAAAAAATCTCCCGCCAATATGCCACTCCGAGGTAAACCAAGAAAATAAAGTAATTCTTTTTGTATCAGAAAATCCAGATGAAAACTGCTTTGAAATATATATAAACGAACAAAAGAGAGATAAAAGATGTGAAACAAAAATACTCCTCGGAGACATCCAAGAGATAAAATCAGATCTAAATTATTCTATCTATCATAAAGAGGAAAATATATGCTCTGGAAAAATAAAGCCAATTGCAGAAAAAATAAAGTTCGCAGTAATAGGTGATACATCTTATAAGACAGGATACTTAAAAAATATGATAGAAAAAATAGCAGAATTTCAACCTGATTTCACTTTTCATGTCGGCGACTTCCAATACGATACTCAACTTGATAGATGGGATGAAATACTAAAAATCTTTAAACCAATTTTTCAAAATTCTTTCTTTTTCCTCTCTGCGGGAAATCACGAATACGAAAGTGAAACAGACGAGCAAATATTCAAAAAGTATTTTCCCGAGGAGGGATTTTTCGCTTTCAGAAACAAAGATATATGGTTCGTCGGAATAAATATGTTTTCAGAAAAATTAGATGAATTTTTAGAAAATATATCACAAAAAATAAACTATCCCACCATATTTTTCATACACAAACCCTTTGTTTCACTTGCAAGAGGAGAAAATTTAGAGTTATCTTATAAGAGCATATTTTCAAAAATAAAAGATAAAGCGTTTTTGATTTTTTCTGGACACGACCATCTGTACGGAAGAGTAAAAATAGGTAATATACTACAAGTAATAACAGGAGGGGGAGGAGCAAGAATATATCCCTGCTCAAAGAAAAACATTTCAGAAAAAGTTTTCATAGATGATAGCGAAATCGAAATCAAAGTTGAAAAATGTGTTGAAGAGTTCAATTTTATTCTTTGCGAAATTGAAAATCAGAAGGTCTTTTGCAAAGCAGAATCGCCTACATCTGGCAAAATAGATGAATTTTCCTCCGAAATCACACATTGAGAAGAAGGTAAATCAAAATTCCCCTTCCTATCGTGCTCAATTTTTTTAAACTCATTATTCTCATCTTCTTCAGAAAGTTTAGCGTTTTCACTACCTCTGCCAATGTTAGCAAGATACAAAAGAAAAATAAGACCTAAAATTCTTCTCATTACCAAAAAGTTTATAACGAGATAGAAAAATTCAAAATATTTTCTGTTTTTTTAAAATATTCCCAAATTCCAGAACATTTTTGTTTTGAATAAAAATAGAACTTTAGATATAAAATTTAGTTTAGAGGAGGTAAAGAATCTAATGGGAGGTATAGGATTTCAAGAACTCCTTGTGATATTTCTTATAATAGCTCTGCTTTTTGGAGCAAAGAAAATCCCCGAACTCGCAAGAGGTCTCGGACAGGCAATGAAAGAATTTAAAAAAGGTATGAAAGATCAAGACAGTGAAGAAGAACCCAAAAAAACAAAAGTAGAGAAACCAGAAGAAGAAAAATCAAAAATACCCCCCGATGAAATCATAAAAACACCTAAAAAAGAAGAATAAAACTCAACTTGAAAAATGAGAGTATCTTTTTTAGCAATAGGAGAAGAGATTATATCTGGATTCAGAGAAGAAAAAAACATACGAAACTCTTCAGCTTATCTTTATTCTCTCGGATTTTCAACTTACATTCAGTTAGTAGGAGACAAAAAAGAAGATATAAAGTTTGCTCTAAAACAAGCTGAAAATTTTTCAGATATAATAATATGCTCCGGTGGTCTTGGATCAACCGAAGATGATATAACAAGATTCGCGGTCTCAGAGTATTTCAATGTGTCACTTGAAGAAAACAAAGAAGCTCTCGAATATATGAAAGAAAAACTCAAAGCAAGAACAGGAAAAGATAATGTTCCTGATATTTTGAAAATACAGTGCTTAATACCAGCAGGTTCAAAACCAATATTTAATAAATCCGGCTCGGCTCCGGGATTCAAAATTGAAAAAAATCAAAAAATCTTCTACTTCCTTCCAGGAGTCCCTCAGGAATTTTCAGAAATGTTTCAGAACTTCGTCCTCAGAGAAATAAAAGAGAAGTTTCCACATATAAAATCGCTTGAAGAAAAGGTTTTCAAAATCTTCGGATTGACAGAAACACAAATACAAAAATATCTAAAAGATATAGGCATACCAGAGAGTGTAAAAATCTCCTATCTCCCCTCATTTCCAGAAGTAACCATAAGAATAATAGGAGAAAAAAACGAAAGATTCTTTCAATTTTGCGACAAGGTAAAAGAAGAATTGAAGAACTTCATTTACTCGGAAAACGATCAAGACAATATAAGCAAAGTAGTAGGAAAAATTCTTGAAAAGAAGGGATTTTCTATCTCAACAGCTGAATCTCTTACGGGAGGAGAACTCGCAAACCTGATAACAGACACTCCCGGCTCCTCTAAATATTTCAAAGGTGGGGAAATAGTTTACTCAAATGAGGCAAAGATTCGGCTCGGAGTGAGAAGAGAGGTTATAGAAAAATTCGGAGCGGTCTCTTATGAGTGCGCAGAAGAAATGGCAAAAGCGGTAAGAGAAAAATATAACTCCGATTTCGGACTATCTACAACAGGAGTCGCAGGACCAGACCCACTCGAAGGAAAACCCCCGGGGCTCTTCTATGTAGGATTCTCATCAAAAAATGAAACAACTGCTTTTGAATTCAAGTTCAATATAGGAAGAAAATACACAAAAATTTTATGCTCTCACTTGGCGCTTAAAATCCTTCTTGATAAAATAAAATAACACCACAAAAAACTATTCAAAAATGGAAGAAAAAAAGGTCTTTTTCTTTGAAGATTATTTCCTTGCACCAGAATATGTTTTCCAACCAAGACCTGAAACTGAACTTCTCGTTGAAAAAGCAATAGAACACATAAAAGAATATATTTATAAAATCTCAAAACCAAAAAAAGATAAGTTCGTTATTGTAGATGTAGGAACAGGAAGCGGATGCATAATAATTTCAATATACAAAAAGATAGAAAGAATGCTGAACTATCTTGAAATCCCATACAAAATGATAGGTATAGATATTGATATGAAAGCCATAAAGATTGCAGTTCATAACTCAAAAACTTTTAACTCTTGTGTAGATTTTATTCTTGGAAACCTCCTCGAACCCATAAAAAAAGCTGACTTCATAGTTTCAAATCCTCCGTACGTATCACTGAAAGTGAAAGATAAAATAACCGTCTCTGACCCTCCACACACTATTTTTGGAGGAGAAAAAGGATACGAAATCATTCTGAAACTGATAGCACAGGCGTATTCTGTACTAAAAGAAAATGGTTTCCTCATCATTGAAGTAGGATACGATGACCTGAAATTTTTTGCCCTTGAAGAACTAAAAAATGAATATAAAAAAGAGATTTTTTCTTTTGCGAAAAATATTGGATTAAAGATCTTTCCCCCTGTAAATGACTACAACAAACTTGAAAGGATTCTCATTTTTCAGAAGTAAGGCATATTTTCAAAAAAGCCAATTTTTCAAAAATAACTTTAAAATAAAATCATAAAATTCCAAAAAGGAAGAGATAAACTATGGCAATATCTGGAACAGCAACGAGAAGATACAAAAACAGAGCAAAAGAAATTCTTGAAGTAGCAGCAAAACTTTTCAGAGAAAAAGGTTTCAAATCAACATCAATGCAAGATATATCAAAAGCTCTCGGACTTGAAAAAGGTGCTATATACTACTGGATAAAAAACAAAGACCAGATCCTCTATCTCCTCATAGAAAACGAAGGGAAAGAATTTCTCAAAATGATAAACAAACTCGTAAAGGAAAACTGCCCCCCAGTAGAGAAGTTAAAAAAGTTCATTGAAAACCATATAAAAATTATGACCGAAAATATAGATAAATCTGCTGTATTTTTCAGCGAATATAAGTTCCTGCCTGAAAAGTGGAAGAAAAAGGTCATAAATTTCAGAGATGAATACGAATCAATGCTGATTTACATAATCAAGGAAGGACAAGATAAAGGATTTTTGAGAAAAGATGTAGACCCAAAGCTTATCGCCTTCGCAATACTCGGAGTCATAAACTGGGTATATATATGGTTCTCCCCAAAAGGAAAATACAAAGCAGAAGAAATAGCCAAAAACTTTTCAGAGATAATATTGAACGGAATCTCAAATAGAACTTGAAGAAAAAAATCAGGGTAAAAGTGTTTTATGATTTTTCTTTTCGGTTATTTCTGTAATAATAATAGTAGTAATAGTTATTTTTCGCAATAGGAAGTTCTGGAGCAAACTCACGAGATAGCTTATTGACAACGAGCTTTATATCTTTTGCTCCTGCTCCTTTTAAAGTTTCTATAAGATGTTTTAAAGTTTTTCTTCCCGTAGAGGTTATATCAAAAACAATAAGAACCATATCAAACTTACCCACAATGGGCAAAACATCTGGCAATATCAGTACGGGAGAAGAATCAGCAATAACAACATCAAACCTTTCAGAAAGTTCTTTTAAAAAATTCTCAAAAGCAGGAGAAGATAAAATATCCGGGGAGAAAAAACCGCTCCGAGAACCAAAAACAAAAATGTTCTCTCTGAACTCAAATCCCGCTTTTTCAATAACACGTGAAGGTTCCTGCTCAACCGCAATTATATCAAATAAACTTTTTTCTTCTGGCAAACCAACTGTCTCTGACATTACAGGATGTGATAAATTCAAATCCAAAAGAGCAACCTTCAAACCTGTTCCTTGAAACGAAAGAGCAAGATTTAAAGATATAAATGTTTTACCCTCGTTGTCTGTTGAACTTGTAAATAAAACTGAAAATCTTTTCCCATTACGTATTTGGAGAGCAACTCTGATTCCCCTCATACTTTCAAGAACAAAGGGATTATCTTCTGAAATGTAAGACGAAATCTTTTCAAATTTCGGAACAAACGCAATAGGGCTGAGTTTTACATAACTTTGGATTTCATCTACATTTTTAAACCTCATATCTATGCTTTCAAGAATAAGAGCAACAACTATTCCAGCAACAAAAGAAGCAATAAGCGAAAGAATAAGATTTACCTTCAACCTGCTAACAGGATTTTGTGGCAAAGAAGCTCTTTTATAAACTTCCGAAAAATAAGACCACATTCCCATCGTCATCTTGAGTTCTGCAAGATTATTGTAATAGTTTTCAAAAATCTTGTTCAGCAGGTCAATGTTGTTTGAGATATAAAGGTACTCTGAAATGTTCTTAGATATATAAGCTATATTTTTTCTTGCTTCTTCAATTTCTCTCGTAGCTCTTTGGTTCTGCGACCTCAGCTCCGCAAGTAAAACTTTGAGATTATAAACTATATTGCTGAAAATGTCTTCTATTTCCCTATCTATCTCTTTAACTTTGGGATGACTCTCGCTGTATTTTGAGAGAAGCTCCTTTCTCTTATCTTCAAGCTCAAGATATTTTAAATAATATGATGATATTGATTTATCTATTGAAAGAAGGTTAGCAGCTTTTGATTTTACCTTTTCTACCATCTCCTTACCCTCTGGAATACTGTCTTGTATAAACAAAGATTCTAAATTCTTGAGCGTCTCTGATGTCTTCTGTTTATTTTTAGATATATCTTCAAAGAACCTTTCTATCGCGCTTATTTTCAACTGATTCTCGTAAATTTTGGTCTGCAAATCTTTTATTCTGTTTATCTCCTCCTTTATCTGCAGGTCAGGGTCAATTACTCCGGTGTTTTCAGAAAATTCAGAAAGCTTTGAATAAGAATCTTTTAATTTCTGAGATATTTCCTCAGAAGATTCTTTCAAAAAATTGAGAGCACTTTCTATTGATTGATGGAACCACTTTTTTGAATTTCTGACATATGCTTCAGCAACGGCGTTAGCGACTGCCTGAGCTTCATAAGGTGAAGAAGAATAAGCAGAAATATTTATTATCCCATTCCTCTCCGATGATACTTCTATCATTTCTCTTAATTTTTTTATGTTCTGCTCGCTTTCCTGCCACCCTAAAATAGCTAATGCCTCTTTGAGGTTCTCCTCAGATTTGACCTTTATTACTTCCTCTTCCAAATTAAACTTTATTGGTTTTATATCTATTCCAATATCTCGTAGTATTACGGGTATATAAGATGTTTGAGATACTCTGCAAGATGCAGTAGCTTTGTAAATTTTTTCTTTCCCCCCGCTCAGCTGTTGAAGTCCAAAGATGATGCAGAACATAATAAGCGATAAGAGAACAACATATTTTCTCCATTTGTATAAGGAGTTGAGGAAATCTCTCAATGTGAGTTCTTCCATTTTTTAAATTTTATTCTTTTATTTATTTTTTTGTTATAATTTTAAAAAACTTCTTTTTTTACAATTTAAGAAAAAATCAAAAAATTATTTTTATTAGCTTTGCTAACTTTTTATTTTTAAATTTAATACCTTATAAATCATCAAAAAACTGCCAGCTCAACACTTTGTTCTGAATAAAAATAAAGTTAAAT
>Ga0105163_1001478_pt1 | contig 12283 bp, 17 predicted proteins | sample JNZ110809AmetaG_FD_81531 | JGI IMG/M metagenome (GOLD analysis project Ga0105163, IMG submission 81531) | Hot spring microbial communities from Jinze hot spring, China to study Microbial Dark Matter (Phase II) - JNZ 110809A | ecosystem: Environmental > Aquatic > Thermal springs > Hot (42-90C) >... | reverse complement strand
TGAGCATGGTGGGCCCGCCGGGGTTCGAACCCGGGACCACCGCCGATCCTAGGCGTTGGCCACGCCCTGTAAGGGCGGCATCCTGCCGCTAGACGACGGGCCCGCCGGGAATTCTTTTTTTCAAGCCCTTTTTAATTGCTTTCTTCGCGCGGCGCGGTAGCTTATTTAAAGCCTGCCTTCTTCGAGGGTGGGAGCATGTCTGTGGGTAGCTTGCCGCCGAGGAACCCTTTAGGCGTTCTGCTAGACCAGGTGAGAGGCTTCTTACTCGAGGGGCTACGCGAGGGAGGAATCCCGGTAGAGGAAACTGCGATTGAAGTGCGCAGAGAGAGGCGAGCTTTCGGAGACGTTTCCGCGCAGCTTTCCAAAGTTTGCGCACAGGCAGGTAAGAGTATTGAGGAGCTGGTGAGCGTTCTCAGCCCTCGGCGGCTGCCGAGCATGCTTGCCGCGTATTCTGCTAAGAACACGTTCCTCAACTTCACTGTGAACTTGAAGGATTACTCAAAGCTTGTCGAGTCTTCGATCTTCTTCTACGGTGACGAGTACGGAAGCGTGCCCAGCGGGAAGAGGCTGAAGATAATCGTCGAGCACACTAGCGCGAACCCCATACACCCCCTTCACATCGGCCACCTGAGAAACGCTATTCTCGGTGACGCCCTGGCGAGGCTCCTCCGCAGCAGGGGGCACGAAGTGTACACCCACTTTTACGTAGACGACGTCGGGCTGCAGGTGACTTTCGCGGCGCTCGGCTACAAGGTCGCCGGCTCCTACGAGAAGGGGAAGCCAGACCATTTCGTCGGTGATGTGTACACAATGGTTAACCTCCTCCTCGAGCTGGAGAAACTGAAGAGCGAGCTGCGCTCAACACGAGACCCGAGCCGCGTTGCGGAGATAAACGCGAAGATATCGGAGTATACTGCCAGGCTTCACGAGTACAGCAGGAAGCATCCCGAAGCTTTCAACAAGCTAGTGGACGAGGTGGGGCGGCTCGGCCAGGACATTGAGCGTGTAGCCAGAAGCCTCGGCGAGAGGTACGAGAATTTTGAGGAGGATGCGGTTAAAGCTATCAGGAGTGTCGTCGAGAGGTGCCTGGCCGGGATCAAGCAGACTCTCGACCGGCTGAGTATACACTTCGACAGCTGGGATTGGGAAAGCGAGATCACCGTCTGGAGCGGGGCTACTCAGAGAGTAATTGAGAAGCTGGTGAAGACCGGTCTGGTCGAGACGCGCGACGGCGCTCTCGTGTTTAGGGCTGATCTCTTGGCTTCCGACGCCGAGGTCCGCAAGAAAGCGGGCATCGCTGAGGGGTTGGTTGTCACGCCGATGACTTTGACACGCTCCGACGGTACCACTCTCTACGTTACACGCGATATCGCCTACTCCGAGTGGAAGCTAGCTAGAGCAGACCTGGTGGTGAACGTTATCGCCGCAGAGCAGACACTTGCTCAGGCTCAGCTCAGGCTCGCGCTCTTCGCTCTGGGGTACGAGGATATCGGTAGCAGACTGGTTCACTACTCCCACGAGATGGTGAGCCTGCCGGGCGTTAGGATGTCGAGCAGGAGAGGGGTTTACATCTCAGCGGATAGCCTCATAGACGAGGCTGTAAGCAGGGCTAAAGCGGAGATCGAGAAACGGGGTCTCGGAACCCATGAGGATGCTGAGCGTGTGGGGATCGGTGCTCTGAAGTTTTACTTCCTCAGCTCGTCCCCCTCTAAAGTGCTGACGTTCTCCTGGGAGAGGGTTCTCGACTTCGAACAAAACAGCGGGCCTTTCGTTCAGTACTCTTACGTTAGAGCTGCAGGCATACTGCAGAAGGCTGCCGAGCAGGGGTATGACCTCGAGAAGGTGAGCCTAATCGATGCAGGGGAGGAAGAGCGCGGTGTTCTGCTGCTATTGGGAGACTTCCCGGATGTTGTCTCCAGGTCGGCTGACCAGCTGAGACCAGACATGGTCGCCTCTTACCTCAACCAGTTGGCGGTCGAGTTCAACAGGTACTACGATACCTGCCCGGTACTCAGGGCTCCAACCGAGAGTAAGGTTGTCACCCGGCTGGCACTAGTTAGGATGGTGGGTATAGTTCTCCGCAACGGTCTCCGCCTGCTGGGGATAGAACCCCCCAAGCGGATGTAAACATCAAATAGTGGCTGCCACCTAAGTTATCGCTATGAACCAGAGAAGGTCTGTAGTACAGGTTGCTATCGATGTTACAGAAGAAAGGGAGGCTCTCAAGATAGCAGGGCTCATTCACGAGAGCTGCAAGACCGGAAGGATATCCCCGAGCGACGTGATCATCGAAGCAGGGACTCCGCTCATCAAAACAGCGGGCGTAGGCATCCTGTCTAAGCTGAAAATAGCGGCCCCTGGAATCCCCCTCTTAGCCGACATGAAAACAGCTGACGTAGGGAAACTCGAAGCATCTCTCGCTTACGAGCATGGAGCCGACTACACTACAGTGCTTGCTGTAGCGCCGTTGAGCACGGTGCGCGCTGTTATCGAGGCGGCTGCAGAGAGAAAGAAAGGAGTCTCAATAGATTTCCTAGGCTTAACGCCGCACGCAGCTAGGAGTAAGCTCGAGGAAATTCTGAAAGAGATCGAGGCAGGAGGCGTCGAGCCGGCGAAGGTGATCGTCAGCTTCCACAGAGGGATAGACGAGGGGGCCGCCCACCCCTCCTTCTTCCAGGAGCTGTCTTCCCTTGTGAACCTTGTGAGATCCAGGGCTCCAGGCGTCAGAGTCTCCATAGCTGGCGGTCTCACGCCGGAGCTAAAGCGCACTATCGAGTCTCACTTCAAGCCTGATATTTACGTAGTTGGGAGGTACATCACCTCCTCCCCTTCAGCCGAGAAGCTTTTAGAGTTTGTCGGGTAGGCTCCTTCCTAGTTCTCTGGAGCCCTCCCGGCTCCTGCTAAACACCATCGACTTCGGCTGGCGCGCTAAAGTCCTCGCCCCCCATGTAGATCTGCTGAAGGAAGTAGTACACGGTTTCAAAATTCTCCGAAGTCCTCGAGGAGACGGGGATGAAGGGAACGAGCTGCATGAAGTCGTGGAGAACTCTGAGAACTGAGCTCGTGAAAGAGCTCAGCCTGGCGGACTGCGCCCAGAGCAAGTGCTCCTCGAGAGACACTATGTTGGAGATCCACTCTTCAAGCTTCTCCCTGTCTTCTGGAGAAAGCATGTCAACTTTGTTCACCAGAGCTATCGTCGGGAGGTTGAGCCTATAGAAGGATGATGCTGCCAGGAAAACCTGGGAGATGAAATCCGAGGGTGAAAGCGATATCGTCGCATCCAGAATTACAGCAGCAGCACAGCGCCTCCCGCTCTCGCAGAGAGTTTCAGCTATTATCTCCCCGCTCTGCCTGTACATGAATATCTCCATCTGGCCGGGCGTATCCACGAGAATGTACCCGTCCGGTGCCTCGTCGATCTGCCTGCTCACTTCGCCTAGGTACTCTACTGAAAGGTCCACCGACGCGATTATCGCGCCGTTGGGCCCGAGCTTGTACTTCTCCTGAACATTCCTCACGAAAACATACTCCCTAATGTCTATGTCGGGTAGGTACGCGAGCTCCTCTACCGCGGGATCCAAGTTTAAGGTCGTCACAGCTATGTTTTGAGTGGCTAACCAGTCTCTGAACTGTGCCGTGAAAGTAGACTTGCCGGAGCCTGCAGGTCCTATGGCGAAAACTAGTAAATGCATTACATTACCCCTCCTCAGTCTCCTGTGCACGCAAAGCCAAAAGCTTGCCGCTTTAAGTTGTCCCTTAGCGTCTCCGGTATAGATGATGAGTTTCAAGCGAACCGGAAGCGGCGCTACCTTCTCCTCCCCTCAGCTAGCACATATTCTCTATCTCCCGGTCAGTTTGAAGGATTAGAGGCAATGATAAAAGTGAGGACTGGTTAAAGGCTTTGGAGTGGTGTACTGATGCCTTCGAGACAGAGAGCGTTCGAGGAGGAAGATGTAGAGCGGCTGGAAGAGTACTCGGTAAAGTACGAGATGATGGAGAAGAAAGTGTACGAAACCGTGCTGGAGGCTGGAGATACGGGGATAATGCAGCGCGACCTATGGAGGAAAATAGGTCTTGACAGCAGGCTGGGAATGAGAATTCTGAGGCGTCTAGAACGCCAAGGCTTAGTAAAGCGCGAGGAGATAATCTACAAAGGACGGCGAAGCTACCTAGTTCGAGCCGTGCCCTCCGCAGAAAGAGAGCTGCAGCTCCCCGACTTTCTAGACGAGGTTCCATGCTTCTACTGCCCCAACTTGCGCCACTGCGCGTACGGTGAAAGGGATATCTTGAGCTGTCCTCTCCTGAATCGGTGGTTGAATGAGGAGGACAGGGGAGCTTCTGAGAGTATTCGTAGCAGTGAAAGTTGACAACCCGCTAGTAGTGGGTAGGGTCTCTCAGATACAACAGGATCTGGGGAGAGCCGGGCTGAGAGCTAAGTTCGTGGAGCCCGAGAACCTTCACATAACTCTCAGGTTTATAGGGGAGGTACCTCAGGCCGGCGTTGAGCTGCTTAGGCAGAAGCTAGCCGGTATTAGGTACAAGCCGTTCACCATGCTCTTGAAGGGGGTGGGCGGCTTCCCCACAATGTCGTCCCCGAGAGTGCTGTGGCTTGGAGTTGAGAAAGGTGCTCTGCAACTCGAGGAATTAGCCCGAGCAGTTAACAGGGTAGTGAATTCTCTCAAGCTCGGTAAGGAGGAGCCTGAGGAGCGGTTCACGCCGCACTTGACTATAGCCAGGCTTAAGGGACCGCTGACACCCGAAGCCAGGAAGATTCTCGCAGGGCTCTCGGAGGCAGTGCTTGGGGAACAGCCGGTAGACTGCTTCTACCTTTTAAGAAGCACTTTAACCCCCAGTGGACCCATCTACACGACGATCGAGAAGTATGCGCTCACCGAGAGCTGAAAACACCTTGAGGCTCGAGGATTGCCTACGCGAGATCTCTGAGAGGCTTGAACCGTCCGTAGAGGAGAAGACCCGGTTGGAGAGAGAGGCCACTAGAGTGACAGAGGCGCTCTGGAGGGCCCTAGAGCTTGCTGGTCGCAGGACTCAGGTCTCTTCTATCGAGCTGCAAGGATCTTTTGCAAGAGATACCTGGCTGCCCGGGGATGTTGACATTGACATCTTCCTTCTTTTCGAGAAGGGAGTGGGGTTGGAGACGCTGCAGGAAACCACGAGGATTGTTTCCCGGTTAGCTGCAGAAGAGTTGGGCGCAAGCCTCCAAGTAAGGTATGCATCGCACCCCTACTACGTGCTTAAGCTTGAGAGCATAGAGGTCGAGGTCGTTCCGGCGTACAAGACCTCCTCCCCTGCTGAGTTGATAAGCCCCGTAGACAGGACGCCGCACCACACAGCATTCATCCGCAGTGCCCTCTCCGAGAATCCCCAGTTCAAAGCAGATATCAGGCTGTTCAAGAAACTTCTCAAGAATATAGGCGTATATGGCGCTGAGACTTGGGTGGGAGGATTCTCAGGCTTTCTCGCGGAAATTCTGGTAGTGCACTACGGCGGCCTAGTACCTCTTCTTCGAGCAGCTGCCGGGTGGAAGCCGGGAAAAACGTTCATACCGGAGGGCGTTGGAGAGGAGAAGTTTAGGGGTGCACCGCTCGTAGTCCTCGACCCAGTAGATCCTGAGAGAAACGCCGCGGCAGCAGTCTCCCAGGAGGCGATGCTCAAGCTGATCGCGGTAGCGAGGCTGGCTACCCTTAAAGAAGAGTTACTGTGCTGTTTCCTGGAGCCGCCCGAGCTAGCCCCCGATGATGCGCTGCTGCAGAGCTCACCGGAGAGCAGATCCTTCCTCTTCATAGCCGCTGAGGCTCCTCCAGGGATGCCGCTCGACGCTGCGAAAGGTAAGCTCGCACGCATTCTGCGGAAGCTTCGAAGAGCTCTAGAGAGGGAGGGGTTCACTGTGTACAGGCAAAGGCTTATCGAGACCGCGAATAGCCCCCTGCTCGCCCTAGAGCTGGAGAGCGGGGAGCTGCCGCAGTTCAAGAAGCACCTTGGCCCCCCGGTGTGGAGCCCCAACTCCATCTCTTTTCTAGAGAAATGGGTTTCGCGCGGCAGCGGCCCCTACGTAGAGGGGAAACACTGGGTAGTCGTTGCCCCCCGGAAGACGCGCAGAGCCGAGGATGTCGTCAGCAGGGTTCTTAGTAGCTACGAGGGAGTAAGGTGGGAGCTCTTAGATTTCGGCCAGGTCGTTGAGCGGTGTCGCACGAGAGAGGATAGGAGGAAGCTGTACTCTTGGCTCACGGGTGTTGAGGAGTGGATGCTGTGCCTTCAGAAATAGGAAAGTGGTGCCTAATCCTATGCTACCCTTCATCGACGCACGACTGCTGCTTGCAGCGGTTTACCGAGATGAAGCTACTCGGAGTGGCAGAGATCGCTGAGGAGGGGAGCGCGGAGGTTAGAGGCATCAGGGTCGTGGGTAAAGGGACCTCCAGCATCGTTGTGAAGGGGCGGTTTGCAGACGGAAGGGAGGTGGCTGTGAAGATTAGGCGTTCAGACTCCCGGAGGGAGAGCCTTCTCTGGGAGGCTGAGGCTCTCAAAGCGGCTAACAAGGTTGGGGTGGGGCCCCGGCTCTACGCCTACTCGAGAAATTTCATCGTCAGGGAGTACGTCGAGGGCGTGCCGATTCGGGTTTTCGCGGAGAGAAATTGCGGAGAGCCTCTGAGGATCGTTCTGCTGAAGCTTGCTCAGCAGCTTATGATGCTAGACAGCATAGGTTTAGCGCACAACGAGTTGAGCAGGTTCGAGGATCACGTGCTCGTTAGCGAGAGAGAACTCCTACCCGTGATTATCGACTTCGAGTCAGCTACTTTCAACCCTAACAGGTCGAACCTGACCCAATTCTTCAGCTTTCTGCTAAAAGCCGGGCATGAATACAGTGTTATAAGTCGCTGCGCTGGCATACAGCTTCCTCGGGAGGCTCTGCGGGGGTTGCTGAAGCGCTACAAGGCTGACAGGAACTTGAGGAGCTTCCTCCTCGAGCTCGGTTTAGAACTTTAAGCTCGAAGCCGGCTCACTTCAAAGTCTCTATAACCACGTAGGTTCTCGTCTCCCTCACACCATCCAGCGTGTTAATGGTGTTGAGCACCTCGTCGAGAACGGACTGCGAGACCTGGATGATGACGTCAATATCTCCAGTGACTCTGAAGACCTTGTCCACGGGAAGCTTCTTCAGAGTATCGTAAGCCTGCAGCCGCTTAGGAGGGTCCAGGCGCAGAAAGATGAAAGCCTCTCCCTCCTGCCTGCCCAAGTAGCTTAGGGCGCGATCTGTTACATCTATAAAGCCTCTGCCAGTTCTCACAAACTTCAGCTCGCGGAGCCTCCGCAAGTGAATGTTGAGGGCTTGCCTCGATATGCCAAGCTCGCTGGAAATCTTCCTCTGGCTCAGCTCGACCGTGTGAACTCTTAAAGGCTTACTCCTGTTGAAGAGAAACCTGAGCAGCTCCATCTGCTTCTCGGTTAACTTAACTTTGCTAGACTCCCCGCTAATCATCGCGGAAGTCACCCCAGTCAAAGTTATATTGTTTGCTTACAAATATCTAAGCGTCTTCACCACCCCGAGGCGGAGCTTCGCTTAGGCTCCCATCCCGCGGACCTAGGAGGAAAAACGTATAGGGGTGCACTGCAGGTGCTTGTACGTGAGCGGAACCGTCCCCGCGGTCCCCTTCGTGCCCAGCCCGCCGGAGCTCATACGCTACGCTCTGAAGCTGGCGAACCTTCAACCGGGAGAGCTGCTCCTCGAGCCCGGCTGCGGCGATGGCCGCACACTTGTCATAGCGGCAAAGGAGTTTAAAGCCAGAGCTGTAGGAATAGAGATACGTAAAGACCTCTTCGAGCTTGCGATGAAGAATGTTACTACAGCCGGTGTGGATGATAAAGTCCTCCTCATTCACGGAAGCTTCTACGAGGTGAAGTTCCCCCCAGCAGATGTCGTCTTCCTCTACCTTTTAACAAGCGTGAACGAAAAGCTTAGGCCAAAGCTGTTCATGGAGTTAAAGCCAACAACGCGGATTGTCTCTCATGATTTCGAGATCGTGGGGTGGAAACCGGTCAAAGTGGAGACGTTCTACGAAGGCGGGCGATCGCATAAAATATACTACTACGTGGTCGGTGAGAGCGCAAGGGGTTTAGTATGAGCCTGCAAGTCGAGGTCGTCAGCTACGCTAAGGACAGGCTTGAAGTGCGCCTTCGCGGTGAGGGACACACAATACTCAACATGCTTGTTGACGAGCTAAACAGTGATCCTAGAGTGACCGCTGCCTACAGAATTGAGCACCCGCTAGTTGACGTAGCGTACCTGTTCATCGCTACTGACGGCAGCAAGACTCCGCTCGACGCTTTAACGGAGGCAGCGGTCAGGCTTCACGAGAAGATAGAGGCGCTTAAAAAGCAGCTGGAAGCAGGCTTCCCCCATCTGGAGCGGTAATGAGAATTTTAAGCTTAAACTTGAAGCTCGCTAAGCTGGGCGACGCTTACGTAAACTTCCTCGTCTCCGCAGCTCTGACCCTCCACGAAGGGAAGCCCGTAGGCACGAAAGTTTCCGGAAAAATCCTGGCAGTAACCTACGCGCGGTCACAGCTGGCGGAAAAATGCGTGAAAGTCAGAGGAGTCGAGAAAGCGGAGGTTGTCGAGGCTCTCCTCGGCTACGCCTGGCTCGGCGGCATTCTCGATGCAGAAAGAGGCGTTAGAAGGCTAGCTGAGCTGCTGAGGAAAGGGTACACGCTGGAGGACGGGCTCGTGGAGCTGGTGAACTCGGTAGTCTCGGGATTCGACGAAGTGAAGGTCGAGGTTTAGACCTCCGAAGACTGCGCGTAGAGAATACGCCTTCTATAGTTCCTCTCGTTCCTCCTTCTCGGGAATAGGTTCTTTTTGGGCTTCGGAGGGATCTTGGGAGTAGCGTTCCTGACTTTTCCCGCTTTTGTGAGGCTCCCGTGGGACGGCATCTCCTACCCCTCCTGAAGTACTAGACGGCTCATTTAAGCGTTTTGCGACGCACCTCAGAAGAGCAGGGTGGTTGGCGAGCTCTCTTTCACTGAGCAGCGGCCGGTTTGTGGGGGATGATGTGGTCCGGCGTGGTGATGACTTTCTTGACCTTACCACCTACCCTAACCTCGATCACGTAGGCCCGCCCCCTCTTCTCAACTACGCGGCCCACGAGGCCCTGGTACCTTCTGTGGGGGGCTGTTTCCACGAAGGTCGGGTCGATGTCGATGACCACGTAGTCGCCTATCGAGTACTGGTACATCAGCCTGCTCAACCCGCGGTAACCTCTCTCCCTCGGGTGGTGCCTTAGGACTTTCCTTCCCCGGTTTCTGTAACCTTTCGAGTGCCGCAAAGCGAACCCCCACGCGAATGAGGAAGAGCGTATTTATTCGTTGCGGAAGCCATTCTCCGAGTGCGCGCTCAGGGCTCTTCAATGTTGACCACGTCTAGCTCGATACTCTCCACAGGTACGCCGAGAAAATCGGCTACGCTGGGCTTTGTGCGCCCTTCATCACCGTGAATAAACTCCTTGATGTAGAGGCCACCTTGTGCCTCGATCGTGAACTCTACTTCGACTGGTGAAAGCTGCTTTGCTTCGACCCTGTAGACGAGCTTTCTTCTGAGCTTATTCACCCTCCTGTGGAGGACGCGCAGCGGTGTTCTCTGCTCTACGACTACGCCCGACATGGTTCTCTCCAGCTCAGCCAGCTTCTCTACGTTCACGGGACCGGCGAACCTGACTCTCGCAACGTAAGTCTTCTTAGCGAGCTCGGCCAGGCTCTTGTACTTCTTAACGCTCTCGCTGGAGCAGTACCTCAGCTGGTGAACCTCGATAAGCCCGCCAGCGTTCTCGTTGATAATCTTCTCCAGCTCCTCCAGGTTCAGCAGCCGCATCTTCGGTTTTTTCAGCTCTACAACAAAGGGTCTGCCAGAGCCTAGTGTGCGAGCGTCTATATCCTCCCTGCCGGCTGCGTGAAACTTCGCCCCACTAGCTTCGAAGAACTTCACCATAGGTGCTACTATCAACTCCTCGATCGAAGTGTTGTAGGCTATCCGACCATCGGGGTAGGGCCAAGGGTTCTGGGGGAGGCCTCTGGCGAGCTTCAAGTACCTCCCGCAGATGTAGAGAGGTGATGGGTGAAGCTCTACCTGTAGATGCTCCAGGGATAGCTCGCGGAAGTCGAGAATTACTAGCATCTCAGGCTTCTCGACAGCGTAGCTGCGGCCCATCAGCGCCTGCAGCGCCTTCCCCACCTCTCTGCTGATCTCGTTCTTCAGAGACTCCGCGTCGGTTAGACCGTAAAGCCTCCAAAGCCTCTCCTCCCTGCTTATAACGGGTAGAGGCAAGCGTACACCTATCTGGAAAGTTTCGAACTCGTAACCTCTAAGCGATTCGGCCAGGATTTTGGCAATTTCTCCGGTTTTCTCGCATATATTGTTGCAGAGGTAGCACCGCCTCTCCTCAAAGGGCAGCTTCAGCCTTCTTGCGAGCGTCTGCGCCGGCTCAAAGCCGCTTTCCGCTAGAATAGTTACGAGCTCCTTGTCCGTAGCCTTAGAGGTCTGCGAGAAAGCCTTCATAAGCAGTAGTGTCTTGATCGCCCGTCCCCGCTGCTCGTTCGTGAGGCCGTACCCCCTCATGCCGAACAATCTTCCCAGGCAGCTGTCACACAAGCTCACTCCGTCCCTAAGGATCATCTCCGCTTTTCTCAAATCCTCACTTATCTCCATGAGAAAACACCGAAACCCCGGCTCACGGTCCCTTTATTTATGCTGCTGAAAAACCCCTTCACCGCTGCCAGCGCCCTTCTCTCCACCTCTCCTCCTCTGGCGTGTACCAGCGCAAAGGTCTTACAAAGAGGTAGCGGGTTTGAGGCTCCTTCAGCTCCTCTATTACTCTTTCCACGATCAGCTTCACCGGGTCTATGCCGATCCTTTTCTCGATGTCTTCAAAGCTCTCGAAAGGCTTCTTCCTTCTCTCCTCCAGAATCTTCCACAGGGTTTTCTTACCTATACCTTTCAGCAGCTCCAGCTCGTGGGTTCGCTTTGAGAGAGGCTGAGCCCTGTTGAAAAAATCCACAAACCTCTTGTCGTGCTCTCTAACCAGCATAACCAGTACGTCCCGCAGATTGTTTCTAGCCGTCGAGCTAAGATCGCTATACTTGATCACTCTCTCGAACGAGAGTATCTGGCTCTCTAAGCTGTCCATGAGATTTATCTTCTCCCCGGGCTTCAGCATAGGAGGTGTACTCACTAGAGGACGGAGCTCCATCAGGATTAATTTCTCTTCACCAATGCACTGGACTAGCGGATGATTTATCCGCCTTATTGGATCCCCGTAAGGCAAAACGTCAAGCACATAAGCTGTAGTCTCGGGAGGCTTTCTCCTAAAATCCCGCGTAGACAAAGTCCCACCTCATTAGGGGTTTTAGCTCAGGTATTGGCGAATGATCTCTAAAACTCTCCTTAACTCATCTTCGGTGAAAATTCTATTTAAAGGAGAAAGAATTAGCCTAACCTCCCCCGGATCCGATGGAGCAATATTTACAAGCTGAACCGCTATCTCCTCCGGAAGCCCCATCTCCGCCATCAGCTGCTCAACAGCTTTCCGGGCCGAAACCGGGTCCTCAATCTTAGAGAACCTTCTCGCGTAGTCCAGCGTGTACCTCTCCAGAGTAGAGAGAGACCTCTTAGATTCCTCCTTCTCCAACAGTTCCTTAACTTCGGCAAGTGTGAGGTTTCGTTCAGACACTATTCGTGGCACTTTGTGCTCACCGGGCTGATTACTCCTTGAAAAAGGAGTTCATAAGGGTTTTTATCTAGTAATGTGCCAAGAAGTTATCCACGTTTAAGACAGAAGAACTGAAGCTTCTCGGGGCACCTTTCATTAGACGGCAGGGAGAAAACACCGCACCCTACGGGCCAATCGCGCGTAACAGGTCGTTTAAACTGCGGTATTCCTCCTCCTTACCCCTAACGTTCACCAGTATTCGCTTCACCGATAAAGAGTTGAGTACATCCACCGGGGCCTTTGTCCCGAAAGCGCGGGTCCACGGCACTACGTCGCCCGAGGGGTCTACAGCCCTGTACATGGTGTTCACCCGTAACTTGTAAGCAGTCTCCTTGAACGAGATCTCTACGCGGGCCCCCTTGCTGCGTGTCCACTCTAGCAGCTTCTCCAGCTCTTTCGTCGTGACCAAACACTCTCACCCTCAGCGAGTCTTTCTCAGCTTCACGTATACTTTCTCGCCCACCTGGAAACGCTCGTAGTCCCTCTCGCTCTTCAGCACTAGCTGTAAAC
>Ga0105163_1001473_pt1 | contig 12315 bp, 11 predicted proteins | sample JNZ110809AmetaG_FD_81531 | JGI IMG/M metagenome (GOLD analysis project Ga0105163, IMG submission 81531) | Hot spring microbial communities from Jinze hot spring, China to study Microbial Dark Matter (Phase II) - JNZ 110809A | ecosystem: Environmental > Aquatic > Thermal springs > Hot (42-90C) >... | reverse complement strand
GTCCCCGGCCATCTGGCTGGGCCGAGCGGCGGTCGTCCATCTATTCCGGGTCGCCGCGGGCCTGGATTCCACCGCGGTTGGCGAGGCGGAGATCCTCGGTCAGGTCCGCGACGCCCTGGCCATCGCCCGGGAAGCCGGGACGCTCGGGCCGGTCCTGGGCCCCCTGCTGGAGCGCGCCCTGGCCCTGGGCCGGGCGGTCCGCGCTCAAACCGAGCTCGGCCGTCTCCCCATATCGCTGGCCACCCTGGCGGTCCAGGAAGCCCAGCGTCGGATCCCCCTGGAAGGGAAGAGGATCCTGATCGCCGGGGCCGGAACGATGGGGGCCCAGATCGCGCATGCCATCCTTCGCTACCGACCGGTTCGGATCCGGGTGCTTAGCCGGACGCTGGAGCGGGCTCGCGCCCTGGCCGAGCCAATTGGAGGGGAAGCGGGAACGCTAACGGATCTGGCGCCCGGGCTGGTTCAGGCGGATGTGGCCTTCTTCGCCCTGGCCGCTCCCCAACCGGTTCTTTCTGCGCCGGATCTGCAGGTGATCGCGGCCGCTCGCGGCGGGGCACCGCTCTGGCTGGTGGATCTGGGAGCGCCGCCGAATGTGGATCCCAATGGGGTCCTGCCCCCGGCGATTCATCGGATCTGCCTGGAGGATCTACAGGCCCTCAGCGCCCAGCATCGGGAACGGATGGCAGAGGCCATCGCGCGGGCGGAGGGGATGGTGAGGGAGGCCGTGGAGGAGTGGGAGCGATGGTGGCGAGATCGCCAGGTTGGGCCTCTGATCGCGCAGATGCAACAGCACGCCGATGCGCTCCGGCGTCAGGAGCTGGAATGGCTCTGGCCCAAGCTGGGGGAGCTCACCCCGCCCCAGCGGGCGCGGATCGAACAGTTCGCCCATCGCCTCGTCCAGAAGCTCCTCCATGTTCAGATCGCTGGCCTGAAAGAGATGGCCAGGGATCCTCACGTTCTCCAGCGGCTCCAGACGCTGTGGGATCAGAAAGAAAGCGCACGGGTCGAGATCCCCTCGACGGCTTCCGGGCCGCCGGAAATTTTCAACCATGGAGCCTCCGATGGTTCACCCACGCCCCTTCCGCATCGGCACACGAGGTAGCGCCCTGGCCCTGGCGCAGACCGAGCAGGTCCTCCGCAAGCTCCGGGCTCTGGACCCATCGCTCCCACTGGAGACCGTCATCATCCGCACCAGCGGCGATCGCGGGCATCGGGAGACACGGGGGGCCTTCGTGAAAGAGTTGCAACATGCCCTTCTGGAGGGGGAGATCGACCTGGCGGTTCACAGCCTGAAGGATCTGCCCACCGATCCTGTACCGGGCCTGCGGCTGGCGGCCGTGCTGGAGCGGGAAGACCCTCGAGACGCGCTGATCGCCCGGAACGGATGGACCTGGGCGACCCTGCCCCCAGGCGCCCGGATCGGAACCGGAAGCCCACGCCGGACGGCGCAGCTGCGGGCGTTGCGGCCAGATCTGGTTTATCTCCCGCTGGTGGGGAATGTGGACACCCGATTGCGACGGCTGGACGAAGGGCGTTACGAGGCCATCGTGCTGGCGATGGCCGGGCTGATCCGCCTGGGTCGAGCGGATCGGGCGACCGAGGTTTTCCCCCTGGAACAGCTCCTTCCCGCTCCCGGTCAGGGGGCGATCGCGCTGGAGATCCGGGCGGATGATGAGCGGGCCCGGATGCGGGTGGAACGCCTGAACCACCTTCCCACCTGGTGGGCGGTGATGGCGGAGCGGGCCTTCCTGCGCGCGCTGGGCGGGGGATGTCGCGTGCCCATCGCGGCGCACGCGGAGGTCCGAGGGGATCGTCTGACGTTAGAGGGCCTGGTGATGGCACCGGATGGCTCCCGGGGGATCCGGGATCGGGTTGAGGGACCCGCGGAGGCGGCGGAGGCCCTGGGCCAGGCCCTGGCGGATCGAATGCAGGCCCAGGATGCATGGATGCTGCTGGAGACAAAGGGATGAATCCGCTTCCCCTGGCTGGTTGTCGCGTGCTGATCACCCGTCCGCAGCGGGCGGCGACGGATCTGGCGGAACGGCTCCGGGCGCTGGGGGCGATCCCCGTGCCGTTGCCGGTCATCGAGATCCAGCCTCCGGAGGATCCCCGGCCACTGGAGGAAGCGGCCCGCCAGGCCGCCACGTTCGACTGGATCCTCTTCACCAGTGCGAACGGGGTTCACGCCTTTATGAACGCTCTTCAGGCCACCGGGGGATCCCCACAGGACCTGGCCCGGGTCCGCCTGGGGGCCATCGGTCCGGCGACGGCCCGGGCCCTTCGACAATACGGCCTGACGGTGGATTATCTTCCTCCCGTATATCTCTCAGAGGCCATCGCCGATGGGCTGGAGGACGTGAGGGGCCAACGGATCCTGCTCCCCCGTGCAGACATCGCCCGGCGGGCGCTGGCGGAGCGATTACGAGCCCGCGGGGCGGAGGTAGTGGAGGTGGCCGCTTACCGGGTAGCCCTCGGCGGGGATCCGAGGTCCCTGGAGGCTGCGCTCACCCCACGACCCCATCGGGTGACCTTCACCAGCCCCTCTACGGCCCGAGCTCTATCTGAGCTCCTGGAGCGCCTCCCGGCCCCAATCCGGCCTGCAGATTTGCCCGCGGTGTGCATCGGGCCGATCACGGCGGCGGAAGCCAGCGCCCTGGGCTTCCCGGTTGTAGCGGTGGCCCGGGAGCATTCTCAGGAGGGCCTGATCCAGGCCCTGGTGGAGAGCTGGGCAGGGAATGATCGTTAACGCCTCTTCCCCCACGTCCGGTGGGAGGACCGGCAAAGACGATTCGGAGCGCGACACCTGAACCAGGAGGCAGCCCATGGCGTTGATCCATTCGCGAACGCTGGTGGAGCCCACGGATCGATTGCGGCGCCTGCGGCGCACTGAGGGGCTGCGGGCGCTGGTCCGGGAAACCCGCCTGGCCCCGGAGGACTTCATCTATCCCCTGTTCGTGCGGCCGGGACGAAACGTCCAGGAGCCGATCCCCTCCATGCCGGGCCAGTTCCGGTTCAGCGTCGATCGGCTGGACGCGGAGATCGAGGAGGTCGTCCGCCTGGGGATCCGGGCGGTGCTGCTCTTCGGGCTGGCCGAGCGAAAGGACCCGGAGGCCCGGGAGGCTTACGATGAGAACAGCGTGGTGCCCCAGGCAATCCGCCGCATCAGGACCCTCGCCCCGGAGCTGGTGATCATCACGGATGTATGTGTGTGCGCTTACACCGACCACGGGCATTGCGGCATCGTGCGGGACGGCGAGATCGACAACGACGCCACCCTGCCCATCCTGGCCCGGATGGCTCTGGCCCACGCGGCCGCCGGCGCGGATCTGGTGGCCCCGAGCGCCATGATGGACGGCCAGGTGCGGGCGATCCGGGAGGCCCTGGATGAGGCGGGTTTCTCCCACGTGGGGATCATGGCCTACTCGGCCAAATTCGCCTCCGCCTTCTACGGGCCATTCCGGGAAGCAGCGGACTCCGCCCCGCGCTTCGGCGACCGGCGGAGCTATCAGATGGATCCACCGAACGCCCGAGAGGCCCTGCGGGAGATCGAGCGGGACATCGCGCAGGGAGCGGACATCGTGATGGTCAAGCCGGCCCTGGCGTATCTGGATGTGATCCGTCAGGCGCGGGAGCGTTTCCATCATCCCCTCGCGGCCTACAACGTGAGCGGGGAATACAGCATGGTGAAGGCCGCGGCGGGGATGGGCTGGCTGGACGAAGCGCGGGCCATGATGGAGATCCTCACCGCGATCAGGCGGGCAGGGGCGGATCTCATCATCACCTATTTCGCAAAGGAGGCGGCGCGTCGGCTTCAGGGTTGAGCAGGTCTCCTGTCGCATCGGGAAGGCAAGATCGGCGCATCCGGCAGCGCGCCTTCCGAAAACAAGGATGCTTCATCATCCATTCTGTTCGCAGGCATGGTTCCTTTGTGTCGTACCCGGTCACGAGCGTCCGATCGGAGGAAGCAGTGATGGAAAAAACCGTTCTGGGCCATTTCGCCTTATTCCGCCTGAGCGAGGCGTTCTGGGCGCTGCCGGCGGCCCAGCGTCGGGCCCAGGCCTCCGCCTGGTGGGAGCGGCTATCGGGCAGCGCCCGGCAGGTCTATCTGTATCAGGTCTTCCCCAGCCGCGTCGAGGCGGATTTGCTGCTCTGGAGCGCGGAGCCGGTGGAGGAGCAGCGCGCACCGGCCCGGTTCTTCGAGCGCTTCGCCCGGGCGATCAATGACTGCCGCGCCCTGTTCCAGCCTGTCCTCACCCTGTGGGGCTTCACCCGCCCTTCCATCTACGCCGCCGGGCGCTCCCCTCAGGAGATCGATCCCTTCGATGAGGACCGCAAGCCATATCTGATCGTTTATCCCTTCGCGAAAACTGCGGAGTGGTATCAGATGAGCAAGGATGCCCGCCAGGGGATGATGAACGAGCATATCCGGGTGGGGAAGCAGTACCCGGCGATCCGGCAGTGGCTGCTTTACACCTTCGGCCTCCAGGATCAGGAGTTTGTGGTGGTGTACGAGACCGATGACCTGATCCTGTTCTCTGATCTGGTTCAGGCCCTGCGGAGCACGGAGGCGCGTCGCTACACGCTGCGGGACACGCCGATCTTCACGGCCGTCCATCAGACGCCGGAGGAGATCCTGACGCTCCTGGGTTGAGCGGAGCCTCCGCCCGGCGCCCGGAACGCTCTGTGGGGCCGGAAACCCGATCCACTCTCGAAGGGGTTGAGAGATGCGCTACGATGAGCGACCGCTGCTGATCTACTGGGAATTGACGCGCGCATGCGATCTCGCCTGTCGACATTGCCGCGCGGAGGCAATCCCCTGGCGGGATCCACGGGAGCTTTCCACAGCGGAGGGCTTCGCGCTGCTGGAACGCCTGACCGCCTTCGGGGATCCCCTGCCCCATCTGGTGCTCACGGGCGGCGATCCGCTCAAGCGGCCGGACCTGTTTGATCTGATCTGCCATGCCCGGAGCCTGGGGTTTACGGTCGCCCTTACCCCCAGCGGCACCTATGCGCTGACGGAGGCCGTGATCGCTCGCCTGAAGGAGGAAGGGATCTGGATGCTGGCCCTGAGCCTGGATGGCTCGGACGCGGCACGCCACGACGGGCTGCGCGGGGTTCCAGGAAGCTTTGAGCAGACCGTGCGGGCGGCCCGATGGTCCGCCGCCGTGGGTCTCCCTTTTCAGATCAACACCCTGGTTTGCGCGGAAACCCTGCCCGATTTGCCCGCGATCGCCGAACGGGTGGCCGCTCTGGGCGCCCGCCGCTGGAGTCTCTTCTTCCTGATCCCGGTTGGCCGTGGGCGGCTCCTGCGGGAGATCTCGCCGGAAGAGAGCGAGCGGCTGATGCACTGGTTGCTCGATCTGGCTCCCCATGTCCCCTTCGAGATCAAAACGACGGAAGCCCACCATTACCGGCGGGTGGTTTTGCAGCGGAAAGGCCGGCATGCCCCTGCCTCGGCGCGACGGGGGTTCGGGGTCCGGGATGGCAATGGAGTTCTGTTCATTTCTCATATCGGGGAAATCTATCCGGCCGGCTTTCTCCCGCTGGCCCTGGGGAACGTGCGGCAGGACGATCCCGTGGCGATCTACCGGACCCATCCGATGTTCCAGGCCCTCCGGGATCCCGATGCCCTGAAGGGCAAATGCGGGCGCTGCCCGTTTCGGGTGGTGTGCGGGGGATCGCGGGCCCGCGCCTACGCGGTCACCGGCGATCCGCTGGAGAGCGATCCCCTGTGCCCTTATCAACCGTAGGAGGCATGGCTGCCGTCCTGCTCTGCCCCAACCGGGTTTTCGCCAATCAAGCTCAGCCCTCAAAGGAGCGAGGTCCCCATGCGCACCGAACGCTCGGAGCAGCTTTACGCCATCGCCCAGGAGCTCATGCCGGGAGGGGTTTCCAGCCCGGTGCGGGCTTTTCGCGCCGTGGGAGGGACACCCCGGTTCATCGCCCGCGGGCGTGGGGCGATCCTGGAGGACGTGGACGGCAACCGCTACATCGACTACGTCGGCTCATGGGGGGCCCTCATCCTGGGTCACGCCCATCCCGCGGTGGTCCGCGCGCTCCGCGAGGCGATCCGTCGGGGAACCAGCTACGGGGCCCCCACCGAGGCCGAGATCGAGCTGGCCCGCCGCATCCAGGAGGCCTTCCCTTCCATTGAAAAACTTCGATTTGTGAACTCGGGGACGGAAGCGACGATGAGCGCCCTGCGGGTGGCCCGGGCCGCCACCGGCCGCTCGAAGATCGTGAAGTTCGAGGGCGGCTACCACGGGCACGCGGATTTCCTGCTCGCCCGCGCGGGTTCCGGGCTGGCCACCTTCGGGATTCCGGACAGCGCTGGGATCCCTGAAGCCTGGGTTCAGGACACGCTGGTGGCGCCCTATAACAACCTGGAGGCGGTGGCTGCCCTCTTCGAGCGGTTCCCGGATCAGATCGCTGCGGTGATCGTGGAGCCGGTGGCCGGGAACATGGGGGTGGTGCCGCCGAAGCCGGGCTTCCTGGAGGGCCTGCGGTCGCTCACGCGCCGCTACGGGGCGCTGCTGATCTTCGACGAGGTGATCACCGGCTTCCGGGTGAGCCGGGGCGGGGCCCAGGCTCTCTATCCGGTGGAGCCGGATTTGACCTGTCTGGGAAAGATCATTGGGGGCGGGCTGCCCATCGGCGCTTATGGGGGCCGACGGGAGCTGATGGATTGGGTCGCCCCCACAGGGCCGGTGTATCAGGCGGGCACCCTTTCGGGCAACCCGCTCTCGATGGTCGCCGGGCGGGCGACCCTGGAGCAGCTGACCCCCGCCCTCTACCAGCAGCTGGAGGAACGATCCGCCGCGCTGGCGGAGGGCCTGCAGGCGGCGGCCGAACGGGCAGGCGTGCCGGTTCAGATCCACCGGGCAGGATCCATGCTCAGCGTGTTCTTCACCGAACAGGCGGTCGTGGATTACACCACCGCCGCCTCCACCGATCGCGCCCGCTACGCCCGTTTCTTCCATGCGATGCTGGCGCGCGGGATCTACCTTCCCCCTTCCCCGCTGGAGGCGTGGTTCGTCTCCGCCGCCCATGCGGAGTCCCACATCGAGCGGACGATCCGGGCAGCCCGGGCAGCGTTTCAGGAGGTGGCCCGTGGCGGCCTTTAACGATCGATTCCTGCGAGCCTGCCGCCGCGAGCCGGTAGATGTCACCCCGGTCTGGTTCATGCGCCAGGCGGGCCGGTATCTCCCGGAATACCGGGCGCTGCGGGAACGCTATGGCTTCCTCGAGCTCTGCCGGCAGCCTGAGCTGGCGGCGGAGATCACGCGCATGCCGCTCCGGCGCTTCGAGGTCGACGCGGCCATCCTGTTCTCGGACCTCAGCCTCCCCCTCCTGGGCATGGGGATCCGTCTGATCCTGGAGGAGGGAACCGGCCCGGTGATCGAATCCCCGATCCGGCAGGCCGCTGATCTCGTCCGCCTGCGCCCTCTGGAGCCGGAGGCCGATCTCCCGTTCGTGCTGGAGACCATCCGGGGACTGCGGGCCGAGCTCCAGGTCCCGCTGATCGGCTTCATCGGAGGACCCTTCACCCTGGCCTGTTATCTGGTGGAAGGCCGGGCATCCCGGGATTTTACCCGGGTCCGCGCCTGGATGTTCCGGGAGCCGGAGAGCTGGCACGCCCTGATGGATCTCCTCACGGACAGCCTGAGCCGCTACGCTCGGGCCCAGGCCGCCGCGGGGGTCCACGCCCTGCAGATCTTTGAGAGCTGGATCGGAGTGCTTAATCCGCTGGACTATCGGGCGTTTGTTCACCCCTATCTGCAACGCCTGATCGAATCCCTGCGCCCAGCGGGGATCCCGGTGATCCTGTTCGGGACCGGGACAGCGGCCCTGCTGGAGGATCTGGCGGAGGCTGGGGGAACGGTGATCGGGCTGGACTGGCGGGTGCCGCTGGATGTCGCGTGGGCGCGCCTGGGGGATCAGGTGGCCGTTCAGGGGAACCTGGACCCGGCGGTGCTGCTGGCTCCCTTCGAGGTGGTGGCGGAACACGCGGCGCGGATCCTGCGCCAGGCCGGTAGCCGGCCGGGCCACATCTTCAACACCGGCCATGGCCTCCTCCCCGAGACGCCGCCGGATACGGTGGCCCGGCTCGTCGATTGGGTGCATGCGTGGCCGGTTGCCTGTTCGGGCGCTCCCCTGTAGGACAACTGCTTGCAGTTGTCCTGCACGATGAGGCAGGCAGGAAACGCCCTTCCGCGCGTGGAACGGCGTGTCGCTCTACACAAGGGGATGAAGCGATGCGGGTCATCATTGTCGGAGGCGGGATCGCCGGGTTGAGCGTCGCGTATTTCCTGGAGCGCGCCATGGCGGAAGGCCGCTGGCGCGGGGAGATCCTGCTGATCGAACGCGGGCAGCGCCTGGGTGGGAAGATCGTCACCGTGCGCGAGGACGGATTCCTGGTAGAGGGTGGGCCGGATTCCTTTCTGGCTGCCAGAACGGAAGGGCGGGCGCTGATCCGGGAGCTGGGGCTGGAGATGGAGATCATCGCGCCACAGGCCCGCACCGTGTATGTGCTGAGCCGGGGCCGGCTGATGCCCATCCCTGAAGCGCTTCTCATGCTGCGGCCGGACCCGGGAGCGGTGCTGCGAGCGCGGAACCTGTCGTGGGGCGGGCGGCTCCGGGCCCTCCTGGAGCCCTGGATCCCGCCGCGCCGTTCGGATGGGGATGAGCCGCTGGCCACATTCCTGCGCCGTCGATTTGGCCGCGCCTTCGCCGAGGGCATCGCCGAGCCGTTGATGGCTGGCGTTCACGCCGGGGATCCTGAGCGCCTGAGTATACAGGCGCTCTACCCGCATCTCCTGGCCATGGAACGAAAATTCGGCAGCATTGCCCGCGGGTTGTGGAACGCTCGCTCCGCCAGGCCATCGGGGCCCCTCTTTGTTTCCCTTCGATCCGGCATGGGCGCCCTGGTGGATCGGCTGGCGGCCTCGCTCCATCGAACCCATATCGCGCTCGGGCGAACGGTCCTTGGGATCGCTCCCGCTCCGGGAGAAGGGCGCCTTTCATACCGGGTCACCCTGGACAGCGGCGAGATCGTGGAGGGGGAAGGAGTGGCGCTCGCGGTGCCTGCTTTCGAAGCGGCACGCTGGGTCCGGGATCTGGCTCCTTCGGCCGCTGCGCGGCTGGCGGAGATCCCGTTCGCCTCGACCGCCGTGGTCACCCTGGCGTTCCGTCGAGATCAGGTCCGCCATCCTCTGAACGGAAGCGGCTTCCTGGTTCCCCGAAGGGAGCCCTTCCCATTGACCGGGTGCACCTGGTCTTCATCGAAATGGCCCGGCCGGGCGCCGGAGGGATTCGTCCTGCTGCGGGCCTTTCTGGGATGGGCCGGGGATCCGGAGGCGATCGCCGGAGAGGATGCTATCCTGATCCAGCGGAGCGTGGAGGCCCTGCGGCCCCTGCTCGGGCTGCGGGGGGATCCGGTGCGGGCGTGGGTGCACCGATGGCCGGCGGGGATGCCGCAATACACCGTGGGGCATCTCGAGCGGCTGGCGGCCATCGAGCGGGCGTTAAGCCCCTTCCCGGGCCTCCGGCTGGTTGGGGCTTCCTATGGGGGGATCGGCATACCGGATCTCATTCGCCAGGCGCGGGAGGCTGCGGAAAGGATGGCCTCCTTCCTCGATTCTTATTGCTCTTACGGAGGATGAGAATGGGCCACATCGGCGTGTTGCTGATGGCCTATGGAACGCCACGCTCCCTCGAGGACGTGGAGGCCTATTACACGCACATCCGCGGGGGGCGGCACCCTTCCCCCGCGCAGGTTGCGGAGCTTCAAGAACGCTACCGGCGCATTGGAGGGCGCTCGCCGCTGCTGGAAATCACCCTCTCCCAGGCGCGGGCGCTGGAAACACGGCTCGCCCGACTGGCTGTGGGGCATTCGTTTCATGTCCGGGTGGGCATGAAGCACGCCCCGCCCTTCATCGAGGAGGCCGTCGCGGGTCTCCTGGAGGAAGGCGTCGATCAGCTGATCGCCATCGCGCTGGCCCCTCATTTCTCGCGGATGAGCGTGGGGGCTTATCTCGCCGCCCTCCGGCAGGCCCTGGTCGCGCGGAGCGCCATGTTGCCGGTGATCGAGATCCGGAGCTGGGGGGCCCATCCCCTGTTCGTTATGGCCGCTGCCGAGCGATTGAAAGAGGCGCTGGCGGATCTCCCCCCGGAGGAGACCCTGGTGATCTTCACCGCTCACAGCCTGCCCGCCCGGCTGCGGGAGGAAGGGGATCCCTATGAAATCGAGCTGCTGGATTCCGCGCGGCGGGTGGCGCGGGTGCTGGGGTGGAAACGCTGGCGCTTCGCCTATCAGAGCGCCAGCCCCACTGGCGAGCCGTGGCTGGGGCCGGATCTCATGGAGGTCCTGGAGGCCATCGCCCGGGGAGGGGAAGCGCGGCACGTGGTGATCTGCCCCATCGGCTTCGTGGCCGATCACCTGGAGATCCTGTACGATCTGGACATGGAGGCACGGGAGGCCGCTCAGGCCTGGGGGCTCTCCTTCCGGCGCACCCGCTCATTGAACGACGACCCGCTGCTCATCGAAACCCTGGCAGCACTGGTCAGCGAAGCCCTCAGCGATGGAGGATAACTCAGGGCTTTTAAAGGGTTCTCATGGGGGCTTGGGGGCGAGCCCGGCACCAAAGGCGCCCGGCTCGCCCCCAACTTCATCCTCCCCACGGCCCGAGGGGCTATGGGGAGAGGGATTCAGAGGGGTAGGGCCGGGGGTAGGGCCATCCGCTCAATCTCCCCCCAGCGCTTGCAGCAGCGCCTCCGCATCCTGGGCAAAGGGTGCAGGGGGGTTGGTTTCCAGAAACTGGCGAAGCCGTTCGCGGGCCTCCTCCTCCCGTCCCTGCTGGGCGAGCAGCCGGCCGAGCCAGTAGAGGGCCTCCGGCATCCCGGGGCGCAGGGCCAGAGCCCGGCGGAGGTCCGCCTCAGCGCCGGGGAAATCCCCGTCGAGCAGGCGGGCGGCTCCGCGCCCGACATAGGCTTCCGGGAAATCGGATCGGAGCCGGAGCGCCTGATCGAACGCCTGTCGCGCTTCCGGGACCCGGTTCTGCTGGAGGAGGGCCGCGCCCAGCAGGTAATGCGCCCGCGGCTCTTGAGGATGCCGCGCCAGGATGGCCTGGGCTTCGGCAACGGCCTCGCTCAGACGGCCGCTTCGATAAAGAACGATCCCCAGGCCCAAACGGGCTGGCCCGTGTTCCGGCGCCTGCCGCAGCACCTCCCGATAGACCTGTTCGGCCTCTCCCATACGGCCGGCCATCACATATGCATCTCCCAGCCAGACCCGGGCGTCCAGCGCTTCAGGATGCTCCCGAACGAAGGACTCCAGTTGCGCGAGGGCGGCGAGGGCGTCCCCTCGCTGCAACGCCTCCCGGGCCTGCGCCAGCCGGGGATTCAACGTTGGGGTTGGAACGGGCATCCGGGTCGGGCGACAGGCCAGGCTGAGCCCCAGCCCCATCAGGGCGAGGGCAAGCGCCTGCTTCATCCTTCCTCCTGCGCCTGGAGGTTGAGGACGATCACCTGGGTTTCCTCGGGCAGATCCCCCCGGGAGATCTTCAGGACGTCCAGGGTGGGCGCCTTCTCGCTGCCCATCTCTTTCAGGAATTTCTGGACCGGATCCAGTTTGATAGTCAGGCCGGGAACACGGTAGTGCATCGGGATCACGATGCGGGGCTCCAGGAGGCTGACGACCTCCGCAGCCTGGGCGGCGTTCAATGCCTCCCCGCCACCGACGGGGACGAGCAACACATCCACCTCGCCCAGGACCTCCTCCACCTCGGCCTGGGATGGCACATGCTGGAGATCCCCCAGGTGGCAGACCCGCAGGTCTTCCAGCTCGAAGAGGAAGATCGTGTTGCGCCGCCCGCGGTCCCGCTTGCGCCGGTTCTCCGGCCGGATCTCCAGGCCGGTGATGAACACGCCGCTGATCTCGTATTCCCCGGGCCCACTGAGCACATGTGGCTCACCCTTAACGGCGCGGACCGCGTTGTGGCCCGGTGCGTCATGGCTGACGGTGACGATGTCCGCCTTCAGCCGGGGCAGGTTGAGCCCCACGCTCCGATCATACGGGTCCGTCACAATCGTCGCTGTCCGGCTGCGGATACGGAAGCAACTTAAGCCAAACCATGTGATCTCCATCGCTCCAGCGCCTCACGAGCAGGGATGCGTTCGCTCTGGACCGATCCGGATGGACCGGGTCCCACTGTGGATTAATCGTTAGGTGTTACGCAGTTCGGGGCTCACGAGAGATAGTAGAATGGCCCCACCTCCCTTTCTCCCCCCTCCCCACGGCCCAAAGGGCCGTGGGGG
>Ga0105163_1001470_pt1 | contig 12327 bp, 12 predicted proteins | sample JNZ110809AmetaG_FD_81531 | JGI IMG/M metagenome (GOLD analysis project Ga0105163, IMG submission 81531) | Hot spring microbial communities from Jinze hot spring, China to study Microbial Dark Matter (Phase II) - JNZ 110809A | ecosystem: Environmental > Aquatic > Thermal springs > Hot (42-90C) >... | reverse complement strand
GGGTGAGGGAGTTTGACCTAAAATCTTTGTTTTTAAAAGTCACATTGATAAATTAAAAGGCAAAAATAAAAAATTAACAAGCACATTTTTTATGAAATCGCTTGACATAGATTCAATTCGCAAAGGGATGAGATATTCAATAATTGAGGGAGGTTTTGCGACTGTTTTCATTGCTCTTTCAACGGGCGCTTTTCTTACGGGTTATGCGTTGATGCTTGGGGCAGGGGAATTCGTCATAGGGTTAATCGGCGCTATCCCGTTTATCGCACAAAGTATGCAAATTCTCGGCTCGTATCTTTTGAGAAAGTATAAAAGCCCTCAAAAACTTGCTATCGTATCAAGCATATTTAACAGATGGATATGGATTTTTCTGATTTTTCTTCCGTTCACAAACTTTGAAAGAGAGACGAAAATTTTAATTTTTCTAATTCTTCTTTTCATTTCATCATCTGCGGGGACAATTCTTGCAAATGTATGGACGACATGGATTGGCGAAATTATACCTCAAAAGGTTTGGGGAAAATACTTCGGAAAGAGAACAGCATACACTAACATTGTCAACATCATCATATTTTTTCTTTCTGCACTGGTTCTTGACAGTTTGAAAAGAAGCGATATAAGAGTTGGATACCTGATAATAACATCGCTTTGTTTTGCAAGTGGCGTTGTTACGACATTACTTTTCAAATATCATCCAGATGTAAAATTTTCATTTTCCGAGAATTATTCTTTGAAGGATGAAATTTTAAAACCTTTGAAAGATGCTAATTTCAAAAAGTTTATATTTTTCTTCGCACAGTGGAACTTTGCCATTGGGCTTTCTGCTCCGTTTATGGCTTTTCATATGCTAAAAAATTTGAAAATTGATTTTTCAACGATCGCAATTTTCAACATGCTCACGATGTCGCTTAACATATTTTTTTACCAATGGTGGGGTAAATTAATTGATAAATTTGGAGCAAAAAATGTTTTGATGTTTAACGCATCAAACATTGCTTATATTCCTGTGCTATGGCTTCTTGCGACGCAAAACTTTACACTTCCTCTTTATCTTGACGCAGTGATAACAGGGATAGCGTGGAGCGGATTTAATCTCGCTGGGTTTAATCTTCAACTTGCAGAATCTCCAAAGGAAAGTCGCTCTTCTTATATTGCTATCTTATCAATTTTTTCAGGTTTCGGATATTTGTTAGCATCAACACTTGGTGGTTATATAGCATCTATTTTGAACGATTTCAAAATTGAAATTTTTGGGATGAGGTTTATAAATCTTCACATCTTGTTTTTCCTTTCGTTCATCTTGAGAATTTACAGCACGATAGTTCTCACAAGGATACCTGAAACACAGGATAAACCATTTTTCGCTATGGTTGATTCAATAAGCACGAGCATTTTGAGAGTTTTCGCAACACTTGGCAATGTGATCTTGCCAGCAAAGGGAGAAAGAGAAAAGTTTTGATTTTTATGGAAGAGATTTTTAACTTCAATTTGAAAAGATAACTTTGTGCAAAAATTAAAAAAGCAAAAGCCGTGAGACGAGCCTATGGCAAAAAATCCATCATCAAGTTTATTTTTACTATGCTATTTATCTTTTCACTTGCCTATCCACAAAAATTATTCTCACAGGTCTTCACAAATTTTAACGCAAGAGCGGTTCTTTATGAAATGGGAGTTCGCCCCGAAGATATAATTGAAAATGTTAAAGTCATCAGGGTAACTGCTGGGACGATACAGGGATTTGATGTGAATATGACGGAAGACGAATCTATTGGTGTTCCTTCCCATGTGATTTATGATTTCATAAGGGAGGACAACATCATCTTGTTAAAAGGAGCATCTGGATATGTCGCTGAAAATGGAGAAATCATAATAACTGCGGATTACATTTACATAAGTGCTGTAAGGGTTAAAATTGGTTTTGAGAAATATCTCGTTGTTGGTCAATCTTTAAAAGACATTGCTGATTTTCTGTTGTTTGGGAAGGATTGAATTTTTAAATCAAAAAAGGGCAAATTTGACTGAAAACGGAAAATTTGAAACATCAACGGATGTTAAGAATGTGGCGGAGTTTTACGACGAACTTTCGGAAGATTATGCGGATATGATTGATTTTCACACAAGGATTGAGTCGGAGAAGAAAATTTTTGAGAAAATTATCTCGGATTATAACATTAAAAGATGCCTTGACGCTGGATGTGGTGCTGGGATTCATTCAATAATCCTGTCTAAACTTGGGGTTGATGTAGTTGGAATTGATATTTCACAGGCGATGATTGAAAAGGCAAGGGAACTTGCACAAACTTTTAATTCAAGTGCAAAGTTTGATGTCCTTGATTTTTCACAGATAAAAGAAAGATACAAAGAAGAATTTGACCTTGTGCTTTGCATTGGAAACACGCTTGTGCATTTGTTAAGTGAGAAAGACCTTTTGATTGCTTTGAGAAATTTTTATAACGCATTGAAGAAAGATGGGATTTTGATAGTTCAGATTTTGAATTACGACAAGATAATGGGGAATGAAGAAAGGATCATAAATGTGCGTGAGACACCTGCGAAAATTTTTGTCAGGTTTTATGATTTTGAGCCAACGATAATTGGTTCACCAAGTTTGAGAGTTTTTGAAATAAGAAAAGATTTTTTGAAGTTTAATGTCCTTGTTGTTGACAAAACAAAAAATTACTCACACAAACTCATCACGACGAGGATAAAGCCAATTAAAAGTGAGGAACTTTGCAGAAAAATTCAAATGGTTGGATTTAAAAAGTTTGATCTTTACGGAAATCTTGAAGGTGAAGAGTTTGATCCGAAGAATTCAAAAAACATCGTTTTATTTGCAAACAAAATTTGACTTAAGAGATGATAATTTTTCCGAGAGAGCACGGCTCGTGGGCGATACTTCTTGTCCCGTTTATAATCGGAGCAAAAATCGGCGGTGGATTTGATATAAAAACTTTGCTTTTTTTAATCTCAATTCTTTCAATTTTCCTTGCTTATCAACCAGCGACGATGCTTGTAAAGTCAAAGTTGAAAATATCAAATGAGAATGTTAAGGATGCTTTAAATTCGCTTTTTGTTTTTCTGCCGTTTGCTTTGATTCCTTCGTTGATTTTGATTTTTCGTTTTGAACTTTATGGTTTGTTAATTTTTGGTGCTGTTGGTTTTGTTGCTTTTCTTGTTCAAATTTATCTTGCGAAGTTAAATCTTGACAAAACATACGGCGGACAACTTTTTGCTATGAGCATGCTTGTTATGTCCGCTCCATCTGCGTATTATGTTCAGACGGGAAGATTTGATTTAACATTGCTTCAACTTTACTTTTTAAATTTGATGTTTTTCGGGAGTGGGATTATTTATGTCAGGATGAAAATTTCGGCACTTGCGACGAAAAAAGATAAATTCACACTTCAAGAGAAACTTTTCATCGGAAGATATAACATCGCTTATCATCTTGCGATATTGTTTCTTATCGGTGTGTTGTTTTTAAATGGTTCAATTGGGATTTTGATATTTGCTGGTTTTTTGCCCGTTGTGATTCATTCAATTATGGGGACTTTTATGCTTGAAAGGAGGGTGAAATTTAAAAAACTTGGCTGGATTGAGACGCTTTACTCAATTTTATTTGCGGTTATGATGATAATTGAGTTTAAAAAGAATTTGCCTTGATGTGTGCTGTCAGATGTTGTGAAGTATGGTGGTGTTAAGTTTTTCCCAGCAGATATTGCAAAATTTTGAGGTTTTAAGATCAACTTCTTCAACCGATGTTGAGGGATGCATGACGCAGAGATAATTTTCGCAGTGCAAAAGCCCGAAGTTATGACCGAGTTCGTGCGTTGCTTCTTTCAGAAGTCGTTCCTCTGTTAATTTTCTATTTTCTGGCAAACCATATGCGATCTCGTTTAATCTAAAAGTTGAGACAACGGAAATTTTCCCGCCAAGTTGTGCTTCACCGAAAACATAAGTTAAGACAGGGATAAAAAGATCAACAGAGATCACACCAAGGACTTTGCCGTTGAAGTTTTGGAATTTTTCAGAGAGAATGGAAATTATTTTCGTTGAATTGAATTGTGCCCTTGAATTATCGTAAGCAAGGGATAAATTTATGTGATTTGTATTGTCAAGCAAGATTTGACATTTGAAAGTTTCTTTCAACGGGGAGACGAGAAAAAGCGCAAGTTCAAAATCAACTGGATAAATCGGGACGATTAAAATTTTGCATTGCTTTTGCAAAGTCATAAAATTTTCAACTTATCCTGTTTCTCTTCAATTTGTATTTTTCAATTTTGTTGTAAAGCGTAACTCTGTCAATTCCGAGAATTTTCGCTGATTGTGTTATGTTCCAGTTCGTTCTGTTTAGAATTTTGAGTATATGTGCTTTTTCAACTGCTTCAAGGGTTTCATCTTCGGGTTGTTCTTCTTCAATTATTTGAATTGGCAGATCTTGTGGTCTTATTGCTGGTGGTTTTGCAAGAACCATTGCTCTTTCAATTGCATTTTTCAATTCACGAACATTTCCAGGCCAATCATATCTTATCAAAATATCCATCGCCTCGGGTGAAATTTCTGTAATGGGTTTGTGCATCATAGTTGCGTATTTTTTCAGATAATAATTTGCAATTAACGGGATGTCCGATCTTCTTTCTCTCAACGGTGGAATAAAAATTGTGAAGACATTAAGTCTGTAATAAAGGTCTTCTCTGAATTTTCCTTCTTTGACTGCGGATTCAAGGTCGCAGTTTGTGGCGCAGATGACTCTGAAATCACTTGTGATTATTTCATTTCCGCCAATCCTTGTAAATTGTTTCGTTTCAAGGACACGCAAGAGTTGAACCTGCATTTTTAAACTTATCGTTCCAACTTCATCAAGGAAAATTGTTCCGCCGTCTGCGAGTTCAAATTTGCCTTTTCTTCTGTAAAGTGCATCTGTGAAAGCTCCTTTTTCGTGTCCGAACAATTCACTTTCAAGCAATGTGTCCGGGACAGCGCCACAATTTACGGATATAAATGGAAAGTATCTTCTTGGGCTGTGGGCGTGGATTAATCTTGCAACAAGTTCCTTGCCCGTGCCACTTTCACCTCTTATCATTACAGTTGTATTTGTCGGTGCGACGGTTTTTGCAAGCTCAATCACTTTTTTAATCTGTGGGCTTTCCCCAATAAGTTCATCCCCCATTACAAGCTCCGAGACATGTTCACGAAGTTTGATGTTTTCATCTGTTAATTTTTTCTGTTTCAATGCGTTCTTTACAAGATGAGATAAATAATCCGGGTCAATCGGTTTCGTGACATAGTCGTAAGCACCTTCTTTAAGAGCTTGAACCGCTGTGTCAACTGATGCAAATGCGGTTATTATGATTATTATCGCAGTTGGGTCAATCTCTTTTATCCTTTTTTGAAGTTCAAGTCCATCCATCCCTGGCATTTTAATGTCAATGAAAATTATATCCCAAGGACCTTCGTTCATCATTTTCAATGCTTGTGCTGCGTTTTCTGCAACGCCAACTCTGTATCCATCCTGAGTAAACCATTTTGAGAGCGAATCTCTAACTATAAATTCATCATCAACGATTAGGATGCTAAATTTTTGCGTCATAACTCGTGTTAAGTTTTTTTGGTAATGTCACTGTAAATGTTGTTCCAAAGTTTACTTTTGATTCAACTAATATATTTCCATTATGTCTTTCAACTATGCCATACACAACCGCAAGACCAAGTCCTGTCCCTTTGCCTTCTTTTTTCGTTGTGAAAAATGGTTCAAAAATATGAGGTAGTATATCGTCTGGGATTCCAACGCCCGTGTCTGTGATTTTTATCTGGATTTTATCTGTGTCTGTCTCTTTAAGCTCAATTTTCAAGATTCCACCTTCTGGCATTGCTTCAATTGCATTTATCTCCATAGCAAGGAGCATTTGCTCAATCTGTTGTGAATCGCAAATCATAAACACTGGATTTTCCGGAAGTTCAAGTTGAAGTTTTATATTGTTCATTTCAAGATGATGTGAAATCAAAGCGACACTTCTTTTGATTATCTGGCATATGTCTTCTTCTTTAAACTCACCGAGTTTTTGCTTTGAAAAGAGAAGAAGGTTTTTAACAATGTTTCCACATCTTGATGTTTCGTCAATTATTATTGAAAGCGTGTCAAGGATTTCTTTTTTATTTTCGTCCTCAATTGTCTCGTTTTGAATTTTTCTTCTCAAAAGTTTAGCATAAGTTAAAATTCCTTCAAGTGGGTTGTTAAGTTCGTGAGCAACAGTTGCAGAAAGTTTTCCAAGTGAAGCCATTTTTTCAATTTGGAGCATATAAGCGTGGGCTCTTTGAAGTTCTGCGGTTTTCTCGTTTACCTTTTCCTCAAGGATTTTAGCCCAATTCACAAGTTCTTCGTGTGCCTGTTTCAATTTTTTCGTCATCTCGTTAAATGAGTTAGCCAAAATTCCAATTTCATCTTTTGATTTCACATCTATTCTGAAATCAAGATTCCCATTCATTATTTCCATCGTCCCAAGTGTTAATTTTTTTAGCGGGACATTTACAAACTTCCAAATAAAAGCAAATACGAAAAGAGATATAACCAAAAACATCACAATTCCGCTCGTGTATTGAATTTTGCTCAAGCGTGCGGTGTTTTCTTGAACATCTTTAAGAGAAAACATAACATCAAAAACACCTAAAATCGTCTGCTCCTTTTTATGTGCGTGGCAATCGGCGTTATAACAGGATTCTTCGTTTTTTATTGGATTTATGGCACCGAGAATTTCATAACCGTTTTGAGAGTGAAAAACGCGCGTAAGTTGAGATGCTTCCGCTGGCACTTTTATCTCTCCGTTGTAATGGCATATATTGCAAGCTTCACTTTGCAATGAGACAATCTTTCCGACCTCGTTCGGGATCGTTGAGAAAGTTATCTCCCCCTGTTTGTTGTAAATTCTTATCACTTCAATTCCGGGTTGTTTTCCGAGCATTTGGATTATTTGATAAATGTCTTCTCTTCTGTTGTGAAGCATACTGTAATGAGTCGCTCGCTTTATTAAATCGCTCGTTTTAAGAGCGTTTTCAAGCGTCATCTTCATACATTGCTGTGTCTGCCAGCGGACGATAAGAGTTGAAAAAATTGAGGTCACAAGAAGAATGATTATGAAAATCATTGCGGACAATTTGAAGGACAAACTTTGAAGAATTTTCATATCAAATTGAAAAGTTATTTTTTCACCCCGAAGAAGTTCAAATTTTGTGCCACTAAAAATTTCTTGAAATTTTGAAATTTTCAAAGCTAAAGCTGTTGCATTAAGTCGCTGTTTCTTCGGAATTTTGTCCCAAAATTATACATATTTCTGGCTTGTTTTAATGAAAATTTTATCCACAATTGCGAAGTATCTTTTCACGCCGAGCAAATCTTTCAAAGTTTCAACCATTTGTCCACCATCCGGAAGCGTTTCAATTGAAGAGATGCTCATTTGATTTAAAGATGAAATTACCTCTTTCTTAAAATTTTGAACTTTCTCGTGATGAAGTTTTAAAAATTCATTGTGTGTGAGCAGGTTTAATTTTACGGTGCTTGGTTTTGTCTTTATTTTGAAAAGCCATCCACTTGAATACGGATCACGATTTATGATGTCTGGTGATTCTGATAAAGTTTTATTCACATCAAAGAGCTCGCCCTGAATGGGCGAGCGAATTGTTAATATGCCATCTCTGTGCTTTACCCAAGCACAAGGTTCATTTTTTTCAACATTTGAAAACGAGCACAAAAATATAACCTCAATCAAAGGTGTATAAAGAAGCACGATTAAAGCATTTAGACCAACCGTTGCAATTTCTCCGTCAAATTTTATCCAAGTGTAATTGCCGGAATAAAATCTGTCTTCGGGAAAATTCACATTCTCAATTTTCTCAATGAGTCGGGATATCAACTCAATTGTTTTTGCGTTGATTGTATTTTCAATTTTTTGAGTTTGCATCTTGAAAAATTAATTTTGCTCTTTGAAAACTTCTGTTACTGGTATAACTTCAAACCCTTCAGAAAGAGATTTCCTTTTTTCAATTTCTGGCGGAAACACGGGCAGATTTTTAGCAATAAACCTAAAAGCTGCAAAGCCGAGCGCAACGAGAAACAATGTGATTGAAATTTCCGTCCATTTCGGGAAATAACCTGCCTGCGTGTAATTTTCAAGCGCTGTTATGCTGACATTTAATCTGTTAAGTATAAATCCAAGAACTGTGATGAACTGCGCAACGAATAACCCTTTTTTGCTTGCTCTTATCTTTGGATTCACAAGAAGAATTATCGGGACAATGACGCCGATGACAAATTCAAGCCAGAACAAAATCGCTTCGTAGTTAAAAGTGAAGATATACGGGAAAAGTTTGTAATTGACTATGTCTTCAACCTTCAAGACAAAATAGACCATCAAAGCAACGGCGGTGACTTTGGCAAGTTTTGAAAGTATGTGAAGTTCAATTTCTCTTCTAAATGCTCTTGAACTTAAATATGATTCAATTGTCACCATCGCTGGACCAACAGCAACTGCGGAGAGAAAGAAAAGATAAGGGAGATTGCTTGAATACCATATTGGATAAAGTTTTTCTGGGACGATTAAATAAAGTGAGCCAAGAGAGGATTGATGCAATGTTGAGAGAATAACACCAGCAACGACGAGCGGAATCGTTATGCTTTTTATAATTTTTCTCGGTGTTTCAAGTCGTAGTTTTTGAAAGAGCATCGGGCTGAATTCAAGTGCTAGAACAGTTGTGTAAAGCATAACGCACCACGCAACTTCAAACATAACTGATTCAGGATTCCACATTATGATCGGATGCCAAATGTTCCACGGTTTCCCAAGATCGTAAAGCAAGGCAAAGATTACGAGAAGGTAACCGAGGAATGCTGTTAAGATTGCAGATGGAAGAATTGATTTATATTCTTCAAGGTTGAAGATGTAAACTGCAGCTGCAACCACGAATCCACCAGCTGCAAGTCCGACACCACAGAGGACATCAAAACCAATCCACAATCCCCACGGGAATTTATCGCTTAAATTTGTAACCGCTCCAAGTCCTTTTGTGAAGCGAACGATTGTTGAATAAACTCCAAGCACAATTATGATCCAGAAAACAGCGCCCCAGAATGTAAGTTTTGGGATTTTTATCCTTTTCATTTTTCATCTCCTTTTTTGTTGCTTTCTTCCATTTCTTTCAATTTTCTCTGAAGTCGCTGAACTTCATCTCTTCGTTTCGTGATCCACCATATTCCGAAAAGAAGCGTTCCACCCCAGAAGATATAATTTGGAATTTTTGACATAATTTGTTCTGTGAAATGCGAAAGTGGAATCTCTGGGATACCTGCCTTGAAGCCAAGTTTATGCAAGGGTCTATCCGCAAGATAAAGAACAGACGTTCCACCAACCTCTTTCAAACCAAAGATATGTGGATAATAAGTTTCTGGATTTTCTTTGATCCTACGATTTGCTTCCTCTATGAGTTCTTCTTTAATTCCGAAAACTCTTGCCTCCGCAGGGCAAGCTTCAACGCAAGCTGGAACTTCACCGTTTTTGATTCTATCATAGCACATATCACATTTCGTCACTTTCGGATTTGTCTTATTCCATTGATATTTTGGAATGTTAAATGGACACGCTTGCATGCAATATCTACAGCCAAGGCATTTTGATGGATCGTATATAACAGGTCCGAGTTTTGTTTTTTGGAATGCTCCAACAGGGCAGACGGAAGCGCAGGTTGGTTTTTCACAATGCATACAAAGTCGTGGAACATAAATTCCATCGTGATCTTCAACAGCGGTGTTTTGAATTGAAGAAAGTTGATGTGTTTCTGTTACAGGATTGCCCCATCTCTGGGCGCAAGCTTCTTCACACGCATAGCATCCTATACAGCGTGTGATGTCAATTAAAATTCCATATTTTGACATTTTTAAACCCAGCTTTATTTTTTAAAGTTGCTGAATAAATTCCTTCTCAAATTTTTCCCAAGTTTTCTCATCAACGTTTTGCAAAACACCTTTTATCACAAGTCCGCCATCTGCAAGTGTTGGTTCAACCGCTGGTGAAAACTTCGGGGCTTCCCTGCTTATAAATTCTCTAAATCTTTTTATCTCATTTCTCAACCATTGACTTGCTTCATTTCCGATCAAAAGATTTTTAACTTCAGATGCGACATCTTCCGGCTCAATCATAACAACCCATCCGTTGATATAAGGGTCATTCAAAATTGTCTCTGGAGATTCAAGTATTGTGGGGTTGATCGCTGAAATTTTTCCACTTACTGGCGAATAAAATGTAAGCGTTTTCCCATCCTGTTTAATTCTAAACAATGGCTCACCTTTTTTGACTTTTTCACCAGCAGGAAGAACTTCAACAGAATCAATTTTTCCAGCAACTTTTGATATGAAATCATCAACACCGACATAAACTTTACCAGTGAAAAGAAGTTCAAGCCAGGTATGTGCTTTGCTGAAAAAGTAACCACGCGGTAAGATGAAACTTTCTGTGCTTAATATAACTTGAGGTTGGATTGCTTCGCGTTTTTTCTGCGCTCTCTGGACAAAATAGTCAATTGTAAGGCAGATTAAAATTGTTGCTATTACAAAAAGTGCTACCATGGCGGTTTCTCCAATTTTTTTGTTTTCTCACTTTATTTAATTTCAAATTCAGTGCCAGCCGATTTTTGGAAGGGAAAACTTATTGAACAACATTGAAATTTTATGATTGTTCTAAAAAGTTGATTTTCATGTCTGTTTAAAATTTAAACAGTGTAAGATTGGGTCAGTGATGAAATTTTTGAATGTCAATTTCTTTGCATTGATGAAAAATTCAACAGCTTGGTGTTGAAAATTTAAACGGGTAATTTTTAAAAATGTAGAATTTTTGAGTGTGGCTTTACTGTGGAATCTTTCTACATTTTTGTTTTGAAGGTTTCAAAAATAGCGTGAAAAAAAATTTCCTGCTGGCACACAATTTGCGAAATAAATCCTGTGAATTTAAAACAAAAGCACCTTTTTGCTATGAAGAAAAAATTAACACGTAAGCAATTTCTTGAAGTAGCAACCAAAGGGGCAATTGGAGCAGCTGTCGGCGTCTCCGTTCTCAAACTCGGTGAAAAAAGCAAAGCAGAAACAAAAACAACCTGGCCTTATCCTTATCAACCACTTGATATTGAACATGTAAGAAAACTCGGACATCAGTATTACTGGACCGCTCCTGGAGGTTGTAGCTGGGGTGCATTTAAAGCAATTATTAAGGCACTTTCAGAAAAAATTGGAGAACCTTACACAAGTTTCCCGGCTGAGATAATGACATTCGGTCATGGTGGGGTCGTCGGCTGGGGAGGAACCTGTGGAGGTCTTTTAGGCGCATGTGCTGCAATTCAACTTGTCTGCGACAAGGCAACCGCTGACAAACTCATCCACGAACTTCAAGGTTGGTATACGCAGGAGAAGTTTCCAACTGATATAAGCAATCAATATGGTAAGAATGGCGAGTTTTATGTGAACAAGTTAAATCAAGAGCTCCCGCAATCAACATGTGGTTCTCCGTTATGCCATATTTCTGTGACAAAGTGGTGTGATTCTTCGGGTTATAAAGCTGGTTCACTTGAAAGAAAAGAGCGTTGTGCGCGTCTGACCGGTGATGTAGCTGCTTATGCGGTGAAGCTTCTCAATGATTGGTTCGCAAATCAATTCCAGCAGCAATATCAAACCCCATCAACTGTCACTGCTTGCATGACTTGCCACGGTTCATCTCAGCGTGATGATGTCAAAGCAGTGATGGAGTGCACGCAGTGTCATAAACCGAATTGGGCTCATCCGCAGACGAAAGTTGAGCAGTTGTCAGAAGTTGCTTTAACATTCCGACTTGGACAGAATTATCCAAATCCATTCAACCCGATGACAAACATTGAATTTGCAGTGCCGAAATCGTGCGATGTGAGGTTGGAAATCTATGACACAAATGGGAGAATTGTGAGAAGATTGATTGATGGAGTAAGATATGAGCCAGGCGTTTACAGAGTGACTTGGGATGGGACAGATGATCACGGGAATCGCGTCGCAAGTGGAGTTTATCTCTACAGATTGATTGCTGGTGGCTTTACATCAGCGAAGAAGATGGTTTTAGCAAAGTGATTTCTTGATTTCTTCTTTTGATATTGCCCCGGCAGGTTTGTGTGCTAATAACCTGTCGGGGCTTTTTTATTTTCCACAAAATTACACATTTAGCAAAAACCTTCCCTTTTCTCAATTCTTGGCAAATATAAAAAATTTGGGGACTTGACAATTAAAGTTTTGTTTATTATATTTAACTCGTTCCTGTTCTTTTC
>Ga0105163_1001468_pt1 | contig 12349 bp, 9 predicted proteins | sample JNZ110809AmetaG_FD_81531 | JGI IMG/M metagenome (GOLD analysis project Ga0105163, IMG submission 81531) | Hot spring microbial communities from Jinze hot spring, China to study Microbial Dark Matter (Phase II) - JNZ 110809A | ecosystem: Environmental > Aquatic > Thermal springs > Hot (42-90C) >... | reverse complement strand
GTTGTATGTGGAGGGCATTGCGGACGGCAGAGGTTTGCTCAACGCCGTGTTGAAGGCTAGACACCGTGGTAAACAGGTTGTGGTGCTTAAGGCTGGGCGGACAGCGGTGGGGGGAAGGGCTGCCTACACTCACACCGCCAGCATGGTCGGCGAATGGGATGTTTTCACCGGCTGCCTCAGACAAGCAGGAGCCATGGTTGTAAACGGCGTGGAGCAGATGGTTGACGTCGCCCATCTAGCCAGCCTCCAAAAACCTCCACGAAACAAGAAAACCCTCATTCTCACAAACGCGGGCGGCTTCTCAGTGCTTGCAGCCGAACACATCAACATGAACGGGCTGGAGACACCTCCGCTATCTCAACATACAGTGGAGAAGCTTCTGCATCTCAGGGAATCTGGAGGTATTCCGGCGGTTACAGTTCCAGCCAATCCGCTGGACCTAAGCGGCAGCGCAACACCGGAAGCCTTTGAAAAAGCCTACAACGCCGTCGCAGATGAGGATTTTGGAATTCATCTTTTGATGCCCTTTCACATACCTCCTCCCATGGATGAAAGCGTTGTGGAGAAACTTGTACGCATAGCAAATGGATGCGGGGCGACGGTTGCGGCTGTTGATACAGGATACTCGGATTGGGGACAACGGATAAGAAAGCTGCTCACGGAAAACGGTGTCCCAGCCTTTGAAAGCGTGGAGGCGGCGGCACAGGCACTCTCCATCTACGCATCAGCCAAGACACCCAAACGCACCTCTTTCCCCGCATTCCAACAAGTCTCCGGAGAACCCGAGCCAATGGAGAGGAAACGTCTTCTCAGTCTTCTAAGCAATTATGGTGTGGAGACTGCTGAGGAGAGGCTGGTCTACAACGCCGATGAGGCTCTCGCGGCCGCTGAGGAATTAGGCTTCCCTCTGGTTATGAAAATAGCTTCGCAGAAGATTTCACACAAGAGCGATTTGGGGGGCGTGGTTCTCGGTATCAGCACGCCGAAAATGGCCGCGGAAGTTTTTGAAAAGCTGATGAATTTGGCTCAGAAGCTTGGTGTGGCTGATGACGGTGTGGTGTTGCAGGAAAGCTGCATCGGGCTTGAGCTTTTGCTAAGCACTAAAACAGACCCGTCGATGGGGCCTGTGGTAACATTTGGCTTGGGAGGCGTTTACACAGAGCTTTGGCGAGACATCATCACATATGCGGCTCCCGTGACAGAGGAAGAGGCCATAAACATGCTTGACTCACTTCAACACGCCAGAATATTGAACGGTTTCAGAAACATACCACCCATCAACAGGCATGAAATCGCCAAACTCATAGCACGCTTCTCAAACATAATACCTGAAAACCCGTCGATAAACCAGCTGGAGATAAACCCCCTAACCATCAGAGGTGAAAAAGTAAAGGCGGTTGACTGCAGAGGACTCGAGACAAAGCCAACCAACCTTTAAAAACACGTAACCACAGCTTTCAACAAGGGGCCGTGGTCTAGCTTGGTCTAAGACTCCAGCCTGGGGCGCTGGCAATCCTGGGTTCAAATCCCAGCGGCCCCATCCAAAAGAAATTTTAAATACCATTAAAATTTGACGAATAGTAATGTATTTGTTGAATTGTTTGAGCTTTGGAGGTTATGGTGTATGGATGTAGTTGGTTTCCTCAGCCAGATTGAGCCGCCTCTTCCGCCGCCTTGGCTTGACCCCGCTGTTTTTCTGTCGAACCTTTTCTGGGTCTTCTTGAGAACTTTTACCACGTTTGTCGTCGTCTTCATTCTCGGACTTGTCTCGCTCCGTGTCGTTGACTGGATAACTCCGGGTGTGAAGGAGCTTGAGCGAGTCAAGGGTCATCCGCTTGCGACGGCTCTTTTCGCCGCTGGCTTTTTCGTCTACCTCTCGTTCGGCTACATCGCCTCGATGGCCTCGCCTATTCCAGTGGGTCTCGAGACAGGAATAGTGTCTGGACCCAACCTCAGCCCCCTCGTCCTAATAGGCTACAAGCTCGTGACACTCCTTTTCGGAGTCCTCCTATCATACGTATTCGCGATAGTATATTATCGCATACTGGCTAAGGTTGAGCCTTTCGGCCTCGACTTGGACGATGTTGACAAGGAGCCGCTCGCAGTAGGTGTTTACCTTTTCGGCTACCTCGTCTTCCTAGGAGCGGTCGTCTACGTTGCTTTGATGCTTCCCGCGGCGTAGGGAAATGTCTTTCCGAGAAAGCATCTCAACTTTTTTCAAGCGTCCATCACCCATTGTAGCACCAACTCAGGAGATATACGCGGCCGGCGTCGTCACTCCACGGTTTTCCCGTCTAGTTCTTGCTTTGGCTGCTGTTATGGTTTTGATGGGGTTGGTAGCTGTTTTAGTAGAGGGCCTTTTCACATTGGCCGCCTCTCTAGCTTTTTCTCTACTGCCTGTGGCACTACTTCTTGTGTGGGCTTTGAAGACCGACCGGTATGAGCCTGAGCCCAAGTCTCTTGTTTTGATGGTGATTGGCTTGGGAGGAGCTTTAGCCGCATTCTTTACAGCCATCTCCTTGCCAGGTGGATTGCTGGGATACGTCGTCAAAGTGGCCTTGGTCGAGATAGTGTTCTTCCTAGCTCTCTATGGCTTAGACGCAAATAGATTCACTGGTAGAGAGTTTAACGACCATATGGATGGCGCTGTTTATGGGCTTGCGCTTGGCGCAGGATACATCGCTTACGCAAACTTTCTAACAGTTCAAGCAGGTGGATATGTTACTTCTCTTGCTGCGACAGTCTTCGCGCTGGAGAGGTTTTTCACAATGGTTTTTCCGGGGCTGACAGGCTGGTGGATAGGATATGTGAAGGCAAAATATGTCTCGGTCGGGTTTAGGCCCCTCTTTATCGGCTTCCTTCCCGTGCTCTTGCTACGGCTTGTTTATGAGGGTGTTTTGACAGGTTTCGCTGGACTAGTGCTACCTCTGAGGCTTGCCGCAACCACTTTGGTTGGACTAGTCTTCCTCGCTATCCTAGTAAGGCGTATTCGCTGGGCTCTGGAGGATGAGAAGATTTGGGGCTATGCTTCTGGCCTCGCACCGGTGGAGAAAAAATGAAGCAGGTTAAATCAGTTGCGGCAATAGTTGCTTTTCTAGTCGCGTTATCATCCCTGGTGGCTGTCTCGGCTCAGGGTGCTCTTCCTCCCTACATCCAGCCGGGGCTTGTCTTCGTCTACCAGCTACGTGATGGACAGAAACAGCAGCTGGAGAACGCGTTCCACAAATACGTCATCGAATCTGTCTCACCGCAGGGGGTCACGATAGCCATAGTATCTGACGTTGCCCAATCGGGGAGATTGACTGTAAACGCCAACGGCGAATTTAAGCCTGGTGAGAGAATCGACCTCTGGATTCCACAAGGAGTCTCTGCCGGCACCCGTTTCAAGATGATGGGCGTCGACGCTGTTGTCGCCCAGACAGGCTATGAGATGCAAAACTTCAAAGTAACAATTGTGGTATCGGCGGACCAGTCAATTCTTTGGGTCTTTAATGAGGATGGGCCTCCGCCATATAACCAACTCAAGGGGCTTCTGCTACTTGTCATATTCAGCTCGAACGGCAAAGCCCTTGTTCTTGTCAACATAGAGCAGGCGGGGGCGGTTACAACCACGTCAACCTACAGCACAACTACACGAGCCGCCACAACAAGACCCGTAACAACCACGAGGACGCAGGTTACCGAGGGCAGGACTGAAACAGTCGTGGAGACGCAGACGGTCACCGAGACAACAATCGTAACAAAAACAGTCGAGACGGTGCAAACCTACACCACGACAACCACCTCGTCTGTGAGTGTTCAGGCGGAGAACCCGCCACCGGTGATACCTCTGACAGTGGCTATACCGATAGCCGCCGTAATAGTTGGAGGTGGACTGTTCTACATCAGGTCGAGAAGAAGGCCTCTGCCGCCGACTTATCCCTACCCCGCTTATCCGCCTCCTCCGCCCACATCCGGCTACACTCCTCAGCCACCTAGACAGGTTATCGCTCCCGCGGCCTACTGTCCCGCCTGCCGGTTCCCAATATATCCCGGCGAGTACATGTGTAGGAGGTGTGGTTTCCGTGTCGCCTAAACCAATCATCGCAATTCTGCTTGTTGTCTTATTTGTTTCATCTGTTTTGCCAGCCGCTGCGCAGGAGCAGGAGTTTGAATGGAATCGGCAGATACCGTTTATAGGGGCTCAGCCTACTCTCGTCCTGCTGGTTCAGTTTAGCGACGTCAAGCTAAGCATCTCGAGGACTCAGGCTGAGCAGATTGTGAAGATAGTTGACAACTTTGTAAGAGATGCATCATATGGCAGGACATGGCTGGAATACACTATTCATCCAAAGGTGATAACGCTGCCTAAACCCATGTCCTACTACGGTGGACCAAGCTCCGGTGCACAGAGAGGAGACGACAACCAAAGGATTCTTGAGTTTCATCTAACAACAATACAGCTCGCCAAGAAGGATGGAGTGGACATAAGCCAATACAAACACGTGATAACAATTCACGCAGGAAAAGATGAAGCAGCCGGCGGCTCAGCCAACGACATCTGGAGCCACTGTAACTGTGTCGTACCCAAGATTCTCTATTTTTTAATAGAGCAGTATGGATTTGACGCTGTCGAGTCAGATTTGAAGAAGCAGGGATATGATTGGGTCGTTGAACTCTTTATGCATAGAACACGGAGCGGCGAGGGCAGATTGCTTTCGGGAATAGAGACAGTCGCAGAATATGATATCCCGTCCACTATGGCTCATGAATTCACTCACAGCATGTGGATACCCGACCATTATGTTTACGCTAAAGACGGCTATAGTGCGGGGAGCGAGGTCAGCGTCTGGACTAACATGGACTCCGGTTCTTTTATGGACCCTCCCGTCGACATAGACGGCTGGAGCAAATACTTGCTGGGCTGGATAGAAGCTGTTACAGTTGAAAGAGACGGGGAGTTCACTATTCAAACTCTCGATAAACCCGATGAACCACATGCCTTAATCATACCGATAAACGAGAAAGAATACTACTTCATACATGCTCGTAGGCCTGTGAAGAATGATGCAGCACTACCCGGCCCAGGCGTCCTAGTCATGCGAGTCAACAAATTCAAAAACAAGAATGTTGAGGGGGAGCCTTTCATGGTGCAGCTTTTCGACGCCAACCCAGACACCCCAAGAGAATGCGAACAATATGCATCCGGATTCAGAGATCCGCGTGGTTTTATGACTTTGTGTGTAAAGTTTGACGCATCCTTCTACAGCGCAGATGGCTATAGCGGCACATGGGTCTCAAAATTTGCTGGAGGAAGAACATTTGGAACTTATCAGATAGACTTGGGTAATTCCGAGTATGTGACTGAGGAGGGGTTCAGGATTTCTGTTTTGTCGTTTGATGAAAGAACGGGTGTGGCGAGGATACGTGTTTCGTTGGGTGGACAGCCTAGGGAGGAGGGCGGTGAAACAACTGTTGTCACGGTAACACGAACGGTGACGGGAACAGCCACCGAAACACTCTACACAACCACAACAATCGTAGGAACAGAGACAAGAACAGTCGTCGTCACAGTTACAACAACCCAGCTCCCACGCTCAACAGGAGAAGAATACATCTCCATAGCCATCATACTCGCCGCACTCCTCTTCACAACAGCCATAATCGCCGTGGGACGAAGAAGACCAAGGACAGCGCCTCCACCGCCGCCCCCTGCATGGTAGCCGTTGATGACGTTTATATCAACCATGTCTCGATGAGAATGCGGAAAAATTGGCTGGAAAACCTGTCATCGAGATTGCATTCGACACACCGCGGCTGGAGGAGAAGCTGTTAGCCAAGGCGGTGGCCGCAAAAGGAGCTGAACTCCGGCTGACAAACATCAAACAAAATGTCTTCACTCTCCAGAAAACCTCTCTGGATGTCTGTCTCGTGCGATGCGTCTCCCTCTACAGCGCCATACACACAGCCGCGTTGAGAGAGGGCGCTGGTGTCCGCAGCATAAACAGCTCCGAATCCATTTTCCTCGCGGGAGACAAGGTCTTGACGGTTTCGCGGCTCAGGTCAGCGAACCTTCCTATTCCGAGGACCGCTGTCGGGCTGAACACGAGAGCGGCTGAAAAGGCCTTGGAGAAAGTTGGGCTGCCTGCAGTCGACAAACCACCCATCGGAAGCTGGGGCAGACTCATCGCCCTCGTGAGAGACATCGACGACTTCAAGCTCGTCGCCGAACACCGCGAAATGCTGCCCAGCAGCTACATGAAAACCCACATAATACAGGAATACATCGACCTGCCGAACCGAGACATCAGAACAATCGTAATCGGCGAAGAGGTCGTTGGAGCAATCTACCGCTACAGGTCTTCAAATGACTGGAGGACAAACGTCGCGCTCGGAGGAGAACCCGTCCAAGCTTTTCTCAACGACGAGCTGGTGGAAATAAGCCTCAGAGCCGCGAAAGCAGTTAAAGGTGATGTTGTCAGCATAGACGTCTTCGAGACAACCGATGGCAGCTACCTCGTCAACGAGGTAAACGGCGTCCCCGAGTTCAAAGGATTGATGAAGGCAACAGGAGTAAACGTTCCCGAGAAAATCATCGACTATGTAATTGCCTCAACAAGAAGGTAGCTCGGCCCCTGCATCTTTCACATAGCTCGCCGCTTTTCAAGTCAACCTCATCAACCGAATTGCTGAAACTCATAACACAGCTTCCCGCGTTGCAGTGCCTCAGGCCAATCAAGTGACCCACCTCGTGAACAGCCTCCTTCAAAACCCTATCAAGCAGCAAAGACCTCCCAAACCCCCCAACCTCTACAGAAGGCTTCAGCCTATGGATAGAGAGAACACCCACGGGTGGAGGAGCATATCCGAAGACAAAATTCAGGCCCTCGACATAAAGGTCTCTACCGGTCAGGATGAGCACAAACGGCTCCCCGGGATGTATGTGCTTCACAAGTTTTTCCGCGTCATACTGACGTCTCTGAGAATTCCAAGCCTTCTCGGCAGAAGACACTAAACCATTCTCAACAACAACATCAAACCCATAAACCTCCGCAATCCTCGCCGCGACCGCCGAACCGAGGCCCTCGTCACCCGTCTCATTCAAAACCTTTAATCGCAACATCTCCAACAACCCGCGGAATACGTTGATAATATGGGTGACGGGGACACCGGGGGTGGGCAAGACAGCCACGGGCAGAGAACTTGCAAAACGTCTCGGAATAGGTTTCATAGACCTTCCCGAATATGTATCGATGAACAACCTGTATAAGGAGAGGCTGGAGGATGGCACGATGGTTGTAGAATCACGGAGGCTTGCCCAGCATCTATCCAAACATGTTAAAGGCGACACGGTCATAGCGGGACACATCACGGTCAAGGTTCGAGGGCATGAGACAAGATGCGTGGTTCTCCGACTCAACCCTCTCCAGCTTAGGGAAAGGCTTGAGGAAAGAGGCTACAGCGTGGAGAAGGTGGCGGAAAACGTTGAGGCAGAGTTTCTCGGAGTGGTTTACCTCGACGCATTACGTGTGTTCGGGAAGAACCGCGTAAGCCAGATAGATGTGACTGGGAAAGAGGCTAGCGATGTGGTTAACCGTTGTGTTGATGTCTTGGAGGGAAGAGATGCTGGCGATGATGTTGAGTGGATGAGCCGCTTAGATGAAGCCGCTGTCTCTCAGCTTTTACGCTATCTCTCAACCACTAAATCGAGAATCCTGTGATATCTTTTTTACCGGCATGCGGCAGTATGTGGCGGAGAAAACTTTCCTAGTATGGATGGGTGACGGAGATGGTTTCCGACCACCGTGTAGCGGTCCTCGACAGGGATAGATGCGATTCGAAAAAATGCGGAAACTGGCCATGCATAACCTACTGCCCACCCGTTCGAAACAACATCGAAGCCATCAAAATGGGGGAAGACGGCTTCCCCATAATCAGCGAAACACTATGCATAAGCTGCGGCATATGCGTCAAAAAATGCCCCTTCGAAGCCATCACAATAATCAACCTACCAACCGAGCTACGAAAAGACGTGGCGCACCACTATGGCGTCAACAAGTTCAAGCTCTTCAGGCTACCCTATCCCGAGGCTGGGAAAATCGTCGGCCTACTCGGCAAAAACGGTATAGGAAAATCAACTGCACTCAAAATACTCGCTGGACAGCTTGTCCCCAACTTCGGCATACTCGACAGACCCGTCACATGGGAGGAGGCTTCACGGTTTTTCCGCGGCTCACTAATCCAAGAACATCTTAGCAGCATCTCCAAGGGAAAGTCCAGGGTCTCCTACAAGCCTCAGAACATAGCCGAGATACCCAAGGTGGTTTCGGGAACCGTTAAGCAGGTTTTGAGCAGACTCGGCGACTCCGCCGCCGTCGAGGACGTGATGGAGAAGCTGGAGCTGACGAAGCTCAGCGACCGCGACATCCGTTTCCTCAGCGGCGGAGAACTGCAGAGGCTCGCCATAGCCGCATGCCTCCTCAGAAAAGCAGACACTTACATTCTCGACGAGCCGTCCAGCTTCCTCGACATAAGACAGAGGCTGAGGATGGTTGAGGCTGTGAGAAGCGCTGTGCATGACGAGGTAAAAATCGTCGTAGCCGACCATGACTTAGCTGTTCTCGACTATTTCTCCGACACGATTTTCCTCTTCTACGGCGAGCCATCTGTCTACGGTGTTGTCGCAGGCCCCTACGGGGTGAGAGAAGGCATCAACATCTTCATCGAGGGATACATTCCCGACGAGAACATGAGGTTTCGGAGCGAGCGGATAGATTTTCAAGTGAAGCCTCCCACACGTGAACAGACAAGCTCCGAGAAGCTTGTGTGGCCCAGTTTCACCAAAACTTTTGAAGGGTTTAGGCTAGAGGTGGAGGAGGGCTGGGTCTATAGAGGAGAGGTGCTCGGCATCGTCGGCCCCAACGGCATAGGGAAAACCACTTTTGCATCAATCATCGCAGGTGTGCAGGAGACCGACCAAGGCTTCTCCTTCGACCCAAAGGCTGTAAGCTACAAGCCACAGTATCCGCAGGCCGACGACAGAACAGTTGAAGAACATCTCAGAGAAGCCGCGGGACAGGAATATGACACCTCGCTCTACCAATCCCTCATACTCAGGCCCTTCAGCCTCGAGAAGCTGCTGGAGAAAAACATGAAGGAGCTGAGCGGAGGAGAGCTGCAGAAAGTCGTCGTTGCAGAATGTCTCTCGAGAAAAGCCGACATCTATGTCCTGGATGAGCCGAGCGCCTTCCTCGACGTCGAGGAGAGATACCATATGGCGAAGATTCTGAAAAGGCTGGCTTTGGAGAAAAAAGTGTATGTTTTATTGGTTGAGCATGATTTCACGGTCCTCGACTTCGCGTCATCGGCCCTCATGGTTTTCAGCGGCGAAGCAGGTGTATCGGGACACGGCCACAGTCCAACAGACCTTAGAACAGGTTTCAACATGTTCCTCGAGCAAATGGACATCAGCTTCCGCCGAGACCAGACCACCAAACGCCCCCGAATAAACAAGAGAGACAGCCAGCTGCACAGGCTACAGAAAAAGATGGGCGAATACTACTACCTCTCCGCTTGAGGATGTGGGCTAAGGTTTTATACCTGCCCTATATAGGACCCGATAGGTTATGTCAAGTCCATCACCAACCAGGAAAAAGGAGTTAAGTCTGAGGGTCGCCGAGGCTCGTCAAAGAGACATAGGTCGGAAAATAGCCCGCGTCGACAGCCAAGGGATGAAGGAGCTTGAACTAAGCCCCGGCGACTTGATAGAGATTACGGGCAGAAGAAGCACCGTCGCCATAGTTTGGCCGCCGTATAAAGAGGATGATGGACAGGGAATAATCAGGATAGACGGCGAAATTAGGAGGAACTCAGGCGTCAGCGTAGGCGAGTATGTACGTGTAAGCAAAACAACAGCCAAGCCAGCAACAAAGATTGTTCTCGCACCTTTCGAACCTCTCCCCTTCGTGGGCGATTTTGGCAGAATCGTGAGGAGCCAGCTGCTCAACATGCCCGTTGCCAAAGGCGACATCATCGTGGTCCCCGTTCTTGGAATGGGTGTAGAGCTGAAGGTTAGCTCAACAAGTCCATCACCCATAGTCATGGTCACGGAAAGCACCGTCGTCGAGATCAGCTCCACAACAGCTAAGAGAATTGAGGAGGTCTCAGGCGTCACCTACGAGGACATCGGAGGGCTTCACGACGAACTGCAGAGGATTAGGGAAATGATTGAGCTTCCTCTCAAGCATCCCGAGCTATTTAGACACCTCGGCATAGAGCCGCCCAAGGGAGTTATTCTATACGGGCCGCCAGGCACAGGTAAAACACTCATAGCCAAGGCAATAGCCAACGAAACCGGCGCCCACTTCGTCTCCATAAACGGGCCTGAGATAATGAGCAAGTTCTACGGCGAGTCGGAGGCGCGGTTAAGGGAGGTGTTTCAAGAAGCTGAGCAGAACGCTCCCTCGATAATTTTCATAGATGAATTGGATGCAATCGCGCCGAAGAGAGGCGAGGTCACCGGAGAGGTTGAGCGCAGAGTTGTCTCACAGCTGTTGACGTTGATGGATGGACTTAAGAGCCGTGGACAAGTAGTTGTGATAGGCGCCACAAACCGTATAGAAGCCATCGACCCCGCTCTCCGAAGACCGGGCAGGTTCGACAGAGAAATACGCATAGGTGTTCCCGACAGAAACGGGAGGAAAGAAATCCTGCTGATACACACGCGACGAATGCCTTTGGCAGATGACGTCAACATCGACGAATTGGCTGAAATCACTCACGGCTTCGTTGGAGCAGACATAGCCGCGCTGACACGTGAAGCCGCTATGAATGCTCTGAGAAGATTCCTTCCACAGATAGATTTGGAGAAGGAGGTTATCCCGGCGGAGGTGTTGGAGAAGATTAAGGTTACGCGGGAGGATTTCGCCAACGCTTTGAGAACCATTCAGCCTTCGGCTCTCAGAGAGGTTGTCCTCGAGATACCTAACGTGAAATGGGATGACATTGGTGGGCTGGAGAATCTTAAACAGGAGCTAAGAGAAGCGGTTGAATGGCCTCTGAAGTATCCCGATGTGTTTAAACGGCTTGGAATAAGGCCTCCGCGTGGAATACTGCTCTACGGCCCACCGGGAACAGGAAAAACGCTTCTGGCCAAGGCAGTTGCCACAGAGAGTCAAGCCAACTTCATAAGCGTCAAGGGCCCCGAGGTATTGTCCAAATGGGTGGGAGAATCGGAGAAAGCGGTTCGCGAAATATTCAGAAAAGCTCGGGAGACGGCGCCCTGCATTATTTTCTTCGACGAGCTTGACTCGATAGCTCCTCGTAGAGGAATTCACACCGACGCAGGCGTCACCGACCGGATAGTCAACCAGCTGCTCACGGAGATGGATGGAATGCAGTCCCTCAAGGGAGTGGTTGTACTCGGAGCAACAAACAGGCCCGACATACTCGACCCTGCGCTCCTAAGGCCGGGAAGGTTTGACAGAGTGCTCTACGTTCCTCCACCCGACAGAAACGCCCGACTCGCGATATTCAAGATACACACCAGGGAGATGCCTCTTGACCAAGATGTTGACCTCGAGCAGCTGGCCGCGTTGACGGAGGGCTACACAGGAGCAGACATCGAGGCGGTGGTGCGGGAGGCCGCGTTGATAGCTGCTCGCGAAAACATCAACGCCCAGGTTGTCTCGATGAGGCATTTCGGGCTTGCGCTGCAGAAGATTAAGCCGAGTGTGGGCGCTGAAGAGAAGGCTGAGTATGATAGAATTGTCTCCAACTTCAAGAAATCCATGGCATACATCGGATAACCGAATACACGTGTAACACCGCAACACTATCCACATATTCTTCGACGCGTCGAAACGGTTCAACCGATAAATACGCCGACGATGGGCCCCGCATGTGAGGTAGGAAAAAATGAAAATGCCTTGGACAAGGGAACCAGTGCAGCAGCCGGCCTACGTGCGACCAGTCAACTACCAAGACCGAATGCTGGAGATACTGACGCAGCTCAAGATTCAGAACGAGAAGCTGAACCGGACGATTGAGAGGCTGAAACACCGCGGCAAAGAGCTTTTCGAACAATGTGTACGGGCTGAGCAGGAGAAGGACACGGCACGTGCAACAATCTACGCCAACGAGATTGCGCAGCTCCGTAAGATGACTAGAACTCTGCTCGCCAGCCACATGTCGCTTGACAAAGTTGTTCTACGTCTTGAGACGGTGAAAGAGTTCGGTGACGTGATGCATGTCCTCGGCCCGGCGACGCAGATAATCAAGCAGGTGCAGCACGAGATATCCGGAATCGTTCCAGAAGTGGCCCACAGTTTGAGAAGAGTCGACGAGATGCTGGAGAGCATCATAATCGAGG
>Ga0105163_1001462_pt1 | contig 12381 bp, 11 predicted proteins | sample JNZ110809AmetaG_FD_81531 | JGI IMG/M metagenome (GOLD analysis project Ga0105163, IMG submission 81531) | Hot spring microbial communities from Jinze hot spring, China to study Microbial Dark Matter (Phase II) - JNZ 110809A | ecosystem: Environmental > Aquatic > Thermal springs > Hot (42-90C) >... | reverse complement strand
ATCGGGAGATAAAGCAAGGTTTGAAATTCTTTTCATCGCCCAAAGGTCTCCAACCGTTATAGCTCTTTTTTGTGCACAAACTGGAAGTGCAATTGAAATAATGAGAATGACTAAAATCGGAAGGTAAAATTTTTTGAACATGGTTTGCATTTACTTTTGTTTTAAAGTAAATCGGGAAGGCGAGAACCTTCCCAATTTTTAGACAGGTAAATTTTAATCAAAAATGCGAATTAATTCAAGATTATAACCCCCGCAAGTTGCGCTTAATCCTTGTTCAACTTGAATCTTCCTGGAATTACAACTTTGACCTTAACAGGTTTGCCCTGTGAATAAGCAGGTGTAAATTTTGCCTGTGATACTGCTTTTAACACTTCTTCATCACATCCATAACCAATTCCTTTCACAATTTCTGCGTGATCAACTCCGCCATTTTCATTCACATAAACCACCGCATACACAGTTCCTTCAATTCCTTTTTTTAGCGCTTCTTCTGGATATTTGACTTTGCTTTGGATTGATTGAAGACCGCCGATTAATTGTGGCATTGTTTCAGCAAGTGTTGCGTAGTTTTCTTTTTTGAATTCAGTGCTTGGAGCTGTGGGTTATTCACCAAGTTTGATGCTGTTCTTTTCATTGGTTTTTGAACAGGCAAAGAACAAGAAAATTACCGAAGCCCAGATAAAAAATTTCACTCGCATTGTAATTTACCTCATTTTTGTTTTTGTGTTTCTGGGTAAATTGTTATCTGTGGAATCCCATAAACTATGATAGTTCTTGTTTTTGTATAAACTGGCGTTTGCGTTTTCATCGCTTCAATTGTCATTGCTCTGTCATAGACAAAAATCCCAAGCAAAAAAGAAAGCAAAAACAACATAAAGATAACCGCAGAAAGAAGTGAAGCTGGAATTGGAATTTCCATTTTTAAACTTCTCTTTATCTTCTCTGGCAAAGTTTCTTTTCTCGCAATTTCAATTTTCTTAATTTCAGGAATTTCAATTTTATCTTTCATCGCCTCGGTTTTAAACTTGAGCGAAATTTTCAAAAAGTCCTGACAATCCCTGCACGAAAAAACATGTGAAAACGCCTCATCAACATTTTCCACAATTTCACCATCAATAAATGAGCTAATTATTTCTTGAATTTCTTCGCATCTCATTTTTCTTCATCTCCGTATAATTTTTTGTAAATTTCTGTGAGTTTTTTTCTTGCCTTAAAAAGTTTTGACTTAACAGCTGGAATTGTTGTGTTAAGCACCTCCGCAATATCGGCATAACTTAATCCATTCCACTCTCTCAAAATCAAAATTTCTCTGTATTCATCTCCGATTAAATCAAGCACCTTCATTAATCTTTCTTTCGTTTCTTTGATTTCAAATTCTTTTTCAATTTCAAAGTTTGAATTTATCTCAATTTGTTCGGTATCAATTTTTTCTTTTTTGTCCCGTATAAAGTTAAGGCACTTATTTCTTGCCATTTTAAAGAGCAAAGCGGAAAGAGATGAATTCGGCTCAATTGAATTTATGTTTTCGTAAAGTTTCAAAAAGACATCCTGAACTATATCAAGAGCAGTTTCCTTATCCGAGATCATTCTGAAGCAAAATCTGTAAAGTTGGTTTTTGTATTTTTCGTAAATTTCCTCAAATGCGGATATTTCGCCGTTTTTTATTCGCTCCAGTATTTCCCTGTCGCTGTCCATCACAAAGTGCTGTCTTTTGCTTTCATTTAATATAACCCTGAAGAAAGACAAAGGTTTCTACTTTTGGCAGAATGTGTGAATTTTGCATAAATTTAAATGAGAAAATAGAATTGTTGAAAAATTGCTAATTTTTGAAATAGCAAATAAGAAAATTTTGATTGAAACACCCTTTGACCCGAAGGATTATCTGAAATCCGTTGATGATGTCGTTGAAAAATACTCAACCGATTACAAAATTCCATTCTGGATTGATGTCTGGCCATCTGCAATTGCTCTTGCGGAATTTATACTTGAAAGTGATGAATTCTCTGGTAAAAAAGTTCTTGAACTTGGATGTGGGCTCGGGCTTACGACAGTTGCCCTCGGACTTAAAAACGCAATCGTCACAGCAACAGATTATGAAATGATGGCTTTGCAATACGCAAGACGAAATTACATTAAAAATGTCGGAAATGAAGAAAGTGCAAAATTTGTCTATCTTGATTGGAGACATCCTGTTTTGTCCGAAAAATTTGACTTTGTAATTGGTGCGGATATAATCTATGAAAGAGAATTATTTCAGGACATAGTCAATGTTTTGAGAATTGCGATGACCCCGAATTCAATCTGTTATCTTGCGGACCCGAACAGGATATTTACGATTGAGTTCTTTGAAATTTTGAAAATGGAATCATTTGATTTTGAGATAGCGTCAAAGAGAGAAGTTATTTACAGAGATATGAAAGCGAATGTATCAATTTACAGAATAAAGAAATCTCAAATGAGCAGATGAAAAAAGCACTTGTCTTTTTAACTGGATTTATGGGCTCGGGAAAAAGCACAATTGGACCAATCCTTGCGAAAGAAATTGGATATGACTTTATTGATGTTGATGAACTCATTGAAAAAATTGACGGAAGAAAGATCGTTGATATATTTCGTGAAGACGGAGAGATTTATTTTAGAAATCTTGAAAGGCAAATTTTAATTGAAACAGTTTTAAAACTTTCAAAATTTGTCGTTGCTTTGGGTGGTGGGACGATAACTTTTTCAGATAATCTTTTTCTCGTCAAAAGGTCTGGGATTTTAATCTACCTTAAAGCAAGCCCCGAAATTCTTTTGCAAAGAATAAAATTCAAAACCGATAGACCTTTGCTTCTTGATCCGATGGGCAATCTGCTTCCAGAAAATTTGCTTTTTGAAAGAATTACAACATTGCTCCAAATGAGAGAGCCATATTATTTGCAGGCGGATTTTTTCGTTTCAACAGATGATAGAGGTATTGAAGAAACGGTTGCGGAAATTTTAAAGAAACTTGAGGGAAAAATTGCGTAAAATTTTTTTGAACTTAAAAAATGTTAAGTATCCGATTTACATCGGAAAAGAAATTTTTGATCGCTTCCCACAGATTTGCAAAAGGCATGGAATAAAACCGCATCTTGCGGTCATAACCGATAAAATAGTCGCCGATTTATATCTTGATGAGTTTTTAAAGTTGATGACAAAAAATGGATTTTACCCTGAACCAATAATCGTAAATGCTGGTGAATCAAGCAAAAGTTTGTCCGTTGTTTCAAAAATTTACACTAATTTAATTGAAATGAAATTAAGGCGTGATGAAAGTGTCGTCGCTTTTGGTGGTGGAGTCACAGGAGACCTTGCTGGCTTTATCTCCGCAACTTACCTTAGGGGTGTTAACTTAATTCACATTCCAACGACGCTTCTTGCTCAAATTGATAGTTCAATCGGTGGAAAAGTTGGGATAAATCATAAGCTCGGGAAAAATTTGATCGGTGCGTTCTATCATCCTGTTTTTATCTTTACAGATGTTGCTTTTTTGAAGACATTGCCAAAGCGAGAGTTAATCTGCGGACTTGGTGAGGTTGTAAAATATGGAGTTATAATGGATAAAAAAATTTTTAAAACGGTTGAAGCAGAACTTGAAAAAATTTTAAACTTTGACCTCAAAATTATTGAACCGCTCGTTTTTAAATCAATTCAAATTAAGACATCAATTGTTGAAAAAGATGAGAGAGAGAAAAAATTGAGAATGATTTTAAACTTCGGTCATACGATCGGGCACGGGATAGAAGCAGGGTTAAATTATAAGAGGTTAAAGCACGGTGAAGCAGTCATGTTTGGAATCGTCGGGGAAAGTTTCATCGCTTTTGAGAGGGGAATTTTGAAAAAAGATGACTTTGAAAGGATAAAAAAAATAGTTTTTGAAATCGGTGTCAATTTTCCCAAGAAAATTCTTGCTAAAGATGTTGTCTTGAAGCATATTGGTTATGACAAGAAGATTTATTCTGAAAGATTGAACATGTATTTACCTATTAGAATTGGAAAGATGAAGTTTTTCAATGATGTTGGTTTCGGTGAGATTGAGAGAGCAATTGAGTTTTTGTTTAGTCAAAATTAAACCAAAATTGCACATGAGAAAAATATATTTTCTTCTTTTTCTCTCCTGCTCATTTCTTTTCGCACAGGTTTATCCAAAAAGAGAAGTTCGTGCGGTTTGGTTGACGACTGTTTATGGTCTTGACTGGCCGAGTGCAAAAGCGACAAGTTCAAGCGGGATTCAACAGCAGAAAAACGAACTTATTCAAATTCTTGACAATTTAAAATCTGCAAACTTCAACACTGTGATAATGCAGGTGCGTGCTCGGGGTGATTTGATCTATCCAAGTCAATATGAGCCATGGGCAACTTCTTTAACCGGAACGCTTGGGAGAAATCCGGGCTATGATCCGTTGAAATTTGCCATTGAAGAAACCCACAAAAGAGGTATGGAATTTCACGCGTGGTGGAATGTCGTCAAAGTTAAAGATGATTCAACTTTACCACCGAACACAAATCCACAACACATAGTTTTGCGTCGCCCGGATTATGTTAAGTATTACAGACCAAACAATGAATGGTGGCTTGACATGGGAAAACCTGAAGTTAGAGAATACCTGATAAATGTCGTTATGGAACTTGTCCGAAATTATGACATTGATGGAATTCATTTTGATTTCATAAGATATCCAAACCCTGATTTCCCTGATAGCGACACATACGCACTTTATGCCCGGGAATATCCAAATAAAGATGAGTGGAGAAGAGAAAACATAAATAAATTTGTAAGGGCAGTTTACGATAGCATAAAGAAAGTAAAGCTGTGGGTGAAAGTTGGTTCAGCTCCGATTGGAATTTACAAAAATATCTGCGACTCGTCGGGAGTTTATATTTACAGCACAAATTGTGGTTCATGTCCGGGTGGAACAACCCCCGTTGCAACTGGATGGCAGGCATATTGCTCAATTTATCAGGATTCAAGAAGATGGCTTATGGAGGGGAAACACGATTATCATTCACCACAAATTTACTGGGACATAGAAAGCAATCCCAAATTTAATGTTCTTGTGCGCGATTGGAAAAACAACAGTTATGGAAGACACATTTACGCAGGTTCAGCTGCTTATAGAATGGCAAGCGGTTCTGGTGATTGGAGTGCTTCGGAAATTCTTGCACAAATTGACACAACAAGAGATGTTGGCGCGGAAGGAAATACATTTTTCAGATATAAATCTTTACTTCTGAAAGGTTTAATTGACAGCTTGAAAAATTCAAGATACAGATATTACGCTTTCATACATCCGATGCCTTGGCTTGATAACATAAATCCAAATCCACCTGTTAATTTGACACTGCGAAAAATTTCTGATAAAAATTTTGAACTTGTCTGGGGTGTTCCTGAAACGCCAGCAGATGCCGACACGGTGAGGTATTACGCAATTTACAGGTCTGAAACTTCGCCAGTTGATATAAACGATATAAAAAATCTTGTCGCAGTTGTTGAAGGAACGAGAATAAGTTTTACAGATCAAATCCCAGATGCAAGCAAAATTTATTATTATGTTGTAACTGCATTTGACAAACTTCACAACGAAAGCGCACCCTCAAATCAGGTCTCAACAATCGTGGTATTTGCTGGAAAGACAGAAGAAATCCCGAAAAAGTTTGAACTTTATCAAAATTATCCAAATCCATTTAATCTTGAAACAACAATTGAATATGAACTGCCGTATGATTCGTGGGTGAGTTTAAAAATTTACAATGTTCTCGGTCAGGAAATTAAAACACTTGTTGAAGGATTTAAGGAGGCGGGAAAACATAAAATCATCTGGGACGGCAGAAACGATACAGGTCAAGTTGTGACATCGGGAGTTTATCTTTGCAGAATGGTTTCTGGAACATTTAGCAAAACTGTTAAGATGATCCTTGCGAAGTAGATAAATACAAAGTCAAAATTGCGTTCGCTTTTATCGTTAATTCAACTTCGCTTTTTGAACTTGCTATTTTTTTAATTTTTTCCTCTTTTAAATTTGAGATGAAAATGTTGAATTTTCGGTAAAGTTTGAGATTAAACTTTTCTTCGGAACTTGAAATGTTGTAAAATCTAACAATGATGCCTTTGCCATCTTCGGCGATTTTAATTGCGCTTAAAACAATTTTTTCTGAATCAATTTTCAAAAAACTCAAACTCTCATCAAGAATTTTTTGATGTGGATAATTATCTGATTTTTGAAGTGCGAGAGGTTCAAAGGCAAATGAATATGCTTTGGGTATTGATTTTTTAAAATCGCCGTTGATTGGAATAATTGAGTATTCAAATACATGTTTCCCAAGGCATTGTGCATCTGGAGTTTGAATTTGTGGTCCTGCCTGTTGAACCCTGTGCAAACTTTTTCTTGAAAGATAACCCACGCTTCTTAAAAGCGTCAATGCTATGACATCGCCACTTTCTGAACTTAAAATTTCATATTCTGGCAATCCACGATTTGCTATCATAAGTCCAATTGAACCATCTGTCAAGCAAACAAAAGCATTTTGATGGCGTGTCGTATATGGTTTTTCATTTGGATTTAAAACTTCTGCGTCAAGATAAGGATTTAATCTTTTAAGAATTTCAAAATGAGCATCAACAAAGTGCGACTTCGTCCTGATTCCTGTTGGAAATAAAACCCTTAATCTATGATCTTTGACATTGTTTTCAAATTCGGTCTTTACATCAACTCTATCAATTCCAGCGTATAAAGTTACAAATGTTCTCAATTTGCAGACAACTCTTTCCTCTTCTCTTCTTTTGAAATCGCTCGTGAGAGATTTCGGGAGTTTAAATTCATATTCAATTTTTATCGTGTTTTTAAAAGAAGTTTTTTCAAAAATTGAAATTTTTGGCTTAAAATCGGTGCTGTAAATTTTCTGGCAATTTTCTGCGTGTGAGTAGGTGTATTCATCGCCAGCGTCTTCATCATCTTCAAATAAATTCAAATTTTTATAAACCGCTCCATTTCTTTTGTCTTCAATCTCAAATGTTCCATCTTCTGATACTTTAACCTTGAAAAATTCGTTTTCAATAACTGCATGTTTTACTCTTTGACTTTGCGATTGTATTGTGAAGTTTTTTTCCGATTTTTCTGGAACGATGTAAAAAATTTTATAACCAAATGCTGGCAAATCCGAGATAAATTCAATCTCAAAAACATTTTTGAAATCACCTTTTAAAATTCCCATTACAAACTCACGCTCTCGTGATGTAATTTTGAACTCTATCTCATTGCCATTGGTGTCAAGAAGTTTAAATCCATTTTTGAATTTTTGCTCATCAAGATAAAGTTTTGCTTTGACAATTTCTTTTATTTCAAAGTTAAGCGGGTTAAAAACGAAAAGTATTTCAGCGTCTTTTTGAGTTTTCACCATTGAAGAAATTCTATCGCTTGCTTGCCAAATTATAAATTTTGCCAGTTCCTCAACTTGCTTGAACCTGTTTTCCATATCTTTGTGGATTTCATCAACACCGCAACCGCAGATGTCATCATGTGGATGATTTTTGAGCAAGGTTTTCCACGCAGTCAATATCAAAGGTGCAAAATTTTCCCCTGTTTCAACAAAAAGAATTGCTGATAAAGGTTCGGCGTATTTTTCAAGCAAAGATTGACACAAAAAGTTTTTTTGCTTGAGATAAATTCTCGTTGAATAAACACTTTGAACGATGAGATGATGATAATTTTTGTTAAGTTCCCCTTTAAATGTTTTTAAATTTGATTTTGAACTTAACACACAATCAACGAAGTCGGAAAAACTTCCGTGAATTAATTTTAATTCGTTCAAGTTTTTGTTTATGAATTTTAAAATCTCGGGTATCTCTGGCTGGATTGGTGCGTGGTCTGTTCCATTGTTGAAAAGTATAAATTTTGTTTTCGCACCTTGCTTTAATTTTTCAAACGATCTTTTAATTTTTTCAAGCGCAGTTTTAAAATCTGGTTTTTCAAATCTGTAATCTCCCCATCCATAGTCAAAACCTAAACAACCAGCGTTCCAATATCCATCTCTCTGATAAATTGCTAAAACTTTGCTTCCATCAGATGCTTCCCACCAGAATTCATTTCCAAGTTCTTCATATTCCTTCCCCATTCCTCTTGTGAAAATGACCGAACGAATTCCGAATCCAACTAAAATTTTCGGCAAACTCACAATATGACCAAAAGAGTCGGGAATATAACCTTCTTTCATCGTTGTTCCAAGTTCATCGCAAACTCTTTTCCCAAGCAAAAGATTTCTTATCATCGCCTCTGGACTTTCAAGAAATTCATCCATCAAAACATACCACGGACCGATTACAAGTTTTTTCTTGCTTACAAGCCTTTTTATCCTTTCTCTGTTTTCTGGTTTAACTTCAAGATAATCTTCAATTATGGCAGTTTGACCGTCAAGAACAAAACATTTGAAATTTTTATCGGATTCAAGGACATCAAGGATTTGATCAATCACTTCAACCAATCTTGCTCTCATCAATTGAAAAGACCAATACCATGCTCTATCCCAATGAGTGTGGCTTACAAGAATCCCGGTATATTTGTGCATCAATCTTCTCGTTTTATCTGAATGTGAAGTTCTTCAAGTTGTTTCGGGTCAACTTCGGATGGGGCTTCGTCCATAAGTGAAATTGCACTGCTTGTCTTCGGGAATGCAATGACATCACGAATTGATTTCATCCCTGTAAAGATCATCACAAGACGATCAAATCCAAAAGCAATTCCACCGTGCGGTGGCGGTCCGTATTTAAAAGCTTCAAGCAAAAAACCAAATTTCTTCCTTGCTTCCTCATCTGAAATTCCAAGTAATCTGAAAATTTTCTCCTGAAGCTGCGCATCGTGTATTCTTATACTTCCACCCGCGATTTCATTTCCGTTTAAAACAAGATCGTATGCCCTTGCTCTAACTTTCCCAGGATCTGTGTCAAGAAGTTGTATATCCTCAAGCTTTGGAGATGTGAAAGGATGATGAACCGAAACCCAGCGATTTTCTTCCCCATCCCATTCAAGAAGTGGAAAATCAACAATCCAAGCAAGTTTAAATTCATCTTCATCAATCAAATTTAATTTCCTCCCCAATTCAATTCGCATATTCCCAAGTATTGAATAAACTTTTTGAGGTTCGTCGGAAACGAGAATCATCAAGTCGCCATCGTTTGCATCCATTTTCTCTTTCAACTTTTGAAGTGAAAGTTTTGAAAAGTATTTTGCAACGGGTGAATCAATCTCGCCATTTTCAACTTTAAAATGAACGAGCCCACCAGCACCGTAATTTTTTGCAAGCGTCGTCAATTCGTCAATTTGTTTCCTTGAATAATTAGCACAACCTTTAAGATTTAATCCACAGATTATTCCGCCTTTCTCTATCGTCTCTCTGAAAATTTTAAATTCAGTCGTTTTAAAAATTTCAGTCACATTTACGATCTTCAAATCAAATCTCAAATCTGGTTTATCAGTCCCGTATGTCTCAATCGCTTCTTTATATGTTATCCTCGGGAATGGCGTTGGAATTTCAATGCCTTTTATCTCCTTGAACAATCGTGCCATCAAACCTTCAACGATGTTAAAAACATCTTCTTCCGTGACGAATGACATTTCAATATCAATTTGCGTAAATTCGGGTTGTCTATCTGCTCTTAAATCTTCATCTCTGAAACACTTAACGATTTGGAAGTATCTATCAAATCCAGCAACCATTAAAATTTGTTTGTAAAGTTGTGGGGATTGTGGAAGTGCATAAAATTTTCCTGGGTGAATTCTGCTTGGGACGAGAAAATCTCTTGCTCCTTCGGGTGTGCTTTTGACAAGAAATGATGTCTCTATTTCAAGAAAATTATTTTCGTCAAAATATCTTCTAACAATTTGTGCCATCTTGTGTCGTGTTATAAGATTTGCTTGCATAATAGGTCTTCGTAAATCAAGGTATCTATATTTCAAGCGAAGTTCTTCGGAAACATTTATGTCATCTTCAATCAAAAAAGGTGGTGTTTCTGACTTGCTTAAAATTTGAACTTCATCAGCAAGGACATCAATTTCCCCCGTTGGAATTGATGGATTTTCTGCGCCTTTTGGTCTTCGTTCAACTTTGCCCGTGACGGAAATTACATATTCGGATTTTAACTCCTTTGCAATTTGAAACGCTTCATAATTATGTTGTGGTGAAAAAACGATTTGCGTTTTTCCGTATCTGTCTCTCAAATCAATAAAAATTAATCCCCCAAGGTCTCTTCTTCTATCAACCCATCCATTTAAAGTTACAATTTTCCCTATATCACTTGCTCTTAATTCACCGCAAGTGTGGGTTCGCTTTTTGAAAATCATTTATCTTTTGTTTTTGTTTTTCCAAAAATATATCAAATCTGCAACTTATTATCAAATGTTTTAACTTGGGGAATTCCTAAGGAAGGAAGGCGGGAAAAATCCCGCCCAAAATTTTTATAGGAAGAGATACGGCTTCCAATGTTCGTCAATTTCACCGACGAAATTTTTGATAAAAAGTATCGGATTCGGTCGCATCGGCTTACGCAATAGTTTCATCCCGGCTTCCTCAGGTGTCCTATCACCTTTCTTGTTATTACACTGAATACAAGCGCAAACGAGGTTTTCCCAAGTATCCTCTCCACCTCTTGACTTTGGAATAACATGGTCAACCGTAAGAGGAACTCCCGTGCGTCCACAATATTGACATCTGTAATTGTCACGCTTGAGAATATTTTTTCTCGTCAAAATTACTCTGCGATAAGGCATATGGATATAATACGATAATCTCACAACACTTGGAAATGGAATTGAATACGAAACAGACCTTATATACTGCCCTTCTCTTGCTGCAACAAGTTCTGCTTTTCCCAAATAAAGCAAAGCAATTGCTTTTTTAACAGGGCAGATGCTCATTGGCTCATAATTTTGATTCAATACGAGGACTTTCTTGTGTAGTGGATTTGATGAAGATTGCTTTTCCTTTTCCTCGTAAAACCGAAATTTGAACGGTGCTTCGTTTCTGAATTTAATTCACCTCCGTATTAAAATTTTAAATTTGCTCTTTTTAACTTATAAAACTCTTCTTGCACCGACAAAAGTTCTCACAAGTCGCTCGCTAAACAGGTTGCTTTTTCTATCAAAACTATTTATTCTGACAAACCCAGATGAATGAATTATCTCCTTATCTTTTCCAGTGTAAATTCCAACATGCGTTATCCTTTTACCATCTGAACTGAAAAACAAAAGATCACCCTTTTGAAATTTATCAAAATTTTTCCCAACATACTTTCCAATTTTCCACTGCATATCCGAATCCCGTGGAAGATAAATTCCATTTATTCTGAAAACAGTTTGAACAAAACCAGAACAATCAAATCCTTTTGGCGTCTTTCCACCCCATAGATAAGACACGCCGAGGAATCTTTTCGCTGTTTCTATTATTTTATCAGGTAAATTTCTTCTTGGTTTATTCTTTGGGAATACGACGATAAAGTTTATATCAACCCAGCCAATTGTCCCATCTGGAAGTTCTACCCTGCTCCATCCATCTTTTATACCCAGATATCCTAAAACAGAGCAAGCGACGATATCCCTTAAAGTTAGCGAATCTTTGTTCGGTTTTGAATAAACAAATCCAGAATTACCTACGAATTCAACTTTTGGTCTTTGCCTATACTCCTCAAACTTTTTCTCATCTATCAAAACAACATATGGTTTATAAACCCAGCCAATGTATCCATCAAAATGCAATCTCAATCTTATCCATTCATCTCGGAAAATTTCAAGCACATCAAATGTCTCTCCAAGTATAATTTGCGTGGTTTGTTCGCTTTTCATTGATGGTTCTTTAAAGACAGGCGCTGTTCCGACATTACAAATTCCATATCTCAAGGTTAAATTTTTGTCGGGGAGAAGTTTTATCCGAATCTTTGATTTGAAATGCTTTGCAAATTCTCGGGCTGGTTCAATTAAACTTTCGTCGGAGATTTTCAAAACGCTTTTGGAAATTTCAAAAACGCTGGTTCGTGTGTCAATTTCAAACTTTTTGCGAAATTTTTCAATACTTAGATTCGCCTCGTCCATCTCTTAAACACATTTTGTCTTTGCTTAAAATATAATTCAGGATAAAATAATTGTCAAGTTAAAAAGATAGGCTCAGAACTTATGCTATGACTCTTTGACTGTCAAACTATCAGTGAGTAACTCCTCAGCCATCTTTCTTATTGTCTTTCTTTTGTTTTCATTACGCTCATCGTTTAGAATTATTTCAATTTCATCGTTAGAATTTTTCCTCAATTTAATCGTATTATATTCAAATCCTGCGTGCGCAAAGAAATTTCTTTTGTCAATCTCCTTTGTGTAAAGT
>Ga0105163_1001461_pt1 | contig 12389 bp, 11 predicted proteins | sample JNZ110809AmetaG_FD_81531 | JGI IMG/M metagenome (GOLD analysis project Ga0105163, IMG submission 81531) | Hot spring microbial communities from Jinze hot spring, China to study Microbial Dark Matter (Phase II) - JNZ 110809A | ecosystem: Environmental > Aquatic > Thermal springs > Hot (42-90C) >... | reverse complement strand
GGGCCTGAACGAGAAATCAGACGGCCCGTTTGTCCAAAGTCCAACTATTCAAAAATCCAGGATGGCTTGTGATGTCATCCTATAGACCGAGCGTTCCCTTCGTGGAAGGGATATCGTGTCGACGCGGATCCAGGCGCACGGCCATATCCAGAGCCCGACCCAGGGCTTTGAAAAGCGCCTCTGCCCGATGGTGATCATCCCGCCCATAGAGCAGCCGGGCATGCAGGTTCATCCGGGCGTGGACCGCCAGGGTTTCCAGGAAATGGGGGATCAGAGAGGTGGGCAGGGCCCCGATGGCCGGGCTGTTGAAGCCCAGATCCAGCACTGCGTAAGGCCGCCCGGAGAGATCCACGGCCACAAAGGCCAGGGCCTCATCCATCGGCACCCACGCATGCCCCATCCGCACGATCCCCCTTCGATCCCCCAGTGCCTCGTCCAGGGTCTGCCCCAGCACGATTGCGACATCCTCTACAGTGTGATGCGGGTCGATATGCAGATCCCCGCGGGCCTGAACCTCCAGATCGAATAGCCCGTGGACAGCCAGGTGATGCAGCAAATGGTCCATAAAGCCGATGCCGGTTTCCACCCGTGCTGTTCCCTGTCCGTCCAGCCGCAGGAAGATCACGACCTCGGTTTCCGCGGTGCGCCGCTGGCGTCGCGCTTCACGAGCGGACATGGGATGCCTCCCGGTGGATTTCCGCCAGGGCGTGAAGCAAGGCCTCCGTATGCTCCGGCCGTCCAACGGAGACGCGGAGGTAATTCCGCAGATCCGGCGATGTATAACGGCGGATCAGGATCCCCCGACGCAGGAGTTCCTCCCAGAGGCGATGGGCATCCCAGCCGATCACCCGGCACAGGATGAAGTTGGTCTGACTGGGGAGCGGCTGGAGGAAGGGGAACTCCTGCAGCGCCTGATAAAGCCGTTCCCGCTCCGCCACCAGCCGCGCGACGTTCGCCAGCAGATAATCCCGATCCTCCAGGGAGGCCAGGGCAGCCTGCTGGGCGGCCAGGTTCACGTTGAACGGCGGCCGAACCTCATCGTAAGCCCGGACCAGATCCGGGTGCATGAGCGCGTAACCCAGGCGGAGGGCCGCCAGCCCCGCCCACTTACTGAAGGTCCGCACAATCGCCAGATTGGGATGCTGGGGAAGCCAGCCGGCGAAGGTGTGGCCAGAGAACTCAAAGTAGGCCTCATCCACGATTACCATCACATCCTCTGCGAGCAGGGCTCGAAGGATCTCTTCGGGAAGCAGGTGACCATCCGGGTTGTTTGGGGAAGCCAGAAAGACCGCGGCCGGACGATGGTGGCGGACGGCTTCGAGGAGCTCCGCAAGGGGGATCCGAAAGGCTTCATCCCGGCGGATGGTGAGAAGCCTTCCGCCATGCCAGCGGACGGAGAGGGCATACATTTCGAAGGTGGGCTCCACAATTAGCGCGACGCGCCCGGGCCCGACCAGGAGGCGGGCCAGGAGGTCGATGACATCATCGGCGCCGTTCCCGAGGGCGATCCAATCCGGGCTTAGCCCGGTATATTCCGCCAGCGCCCGACGCAAAGTCCTGCCCTGGGGGTCCGGATACTGATGCCATGCCCCATGGGTCAGGGCGGCATATACCCGTGGGGAAGGACCGTAGGCGTTCTCATTCGCATGAAGCCGGATCAATCGCTCTGGCGATACCCCATAAGCAGCCGCCAGGTCCTCGGGTGAGAGCGACATACTGTAAGTCAACAGATCCCGGAGGTCCGGTCGCAACCAGCGTTCGATCACGGACGCGCCTCCTTCAGGTGTGTTTGCAGGACAACTGTGAGCAGTTGTCCTACAGCTGTTGTAACACTTGCTGCCATCGAGGGGGCTCTTCCTCAAAGATATAGGTCACCGGGGCGATCACCACCCCGCTGCCTCCGATAGTCCGTAGCTGCTGGATCGCTTCGTTCAGACGATCCTTCCGCACGATGATGTGAACAGCGAACCATCCAGGATCCCCTTCGCGAACGTAGACACGGGAAATGGTGGGTCCCTGGAGCCCCCCCAGATCAGTCTGTGTGAAGAGGCGATGGGCGATGGCCTCGGCGGATTCCCCCCGCATGTTTGCGAAAAGCATGTAGTGGCCTTCCGCCCGCAGGTGGGCCTCGAAGAACTCCACCAGCTGGCGGGCCACTGTCAGGACCTCCGGCCGGGACTTCAGCGCATCGCGGTTGGCGATCAGGCAGGCCTGGGCGTGAAGGATCACACCGTCGCGTAATGGCTTCAGCCGGTTGTCGTGTAACGTCGTCCCGGTGGTGGTCAGATCCGCGATGAGATCCGCATAGCCAATGCTGGGGGCCACCTCCAGGGTGCCCTCCGAGATCACCAGGCGGAATTCAGCGATCCCGCGTTCCCTCAGGAAGCGGCTCACCAGGTTCGTGAAGCGGGTGGCGATCCGAAGGGGGTGCCCTTCCCGGGCGCGGGATCGGGCCAGGGCGGCCAGCTCATCGACCGTCTCAATCGGCCAGGCCTCCGGGACCGCCAGGACGAGATCGCAATGGCCGTAGTTGAGCGCCTCATGCAGGATCAGAACCCGTGGGTCGTGGTCCAGACGTTCCATCACCACGTCATAGCCCGTGATGCCGAAATCCACCCCGCCGTCCCGCACGCTCAGGGGGATATCCCCGGCCCGCTGAAAGAGCACGGTGACCCCGGGCAAGGCTGGGATCCGGGCGACATACTGGCGGGGATTGGCTTTCTCCACCGCCAGGCCGCAAGCAGCGAGAAAAGCCAGCGTGGGTTCCTCCAGACGCCCTTTGCTGGGTAGAGCCAGCCGGATCTCCTCCGGACTCCTTCCGGTGGATCGCAAAAGGTTTAAAGCAGACAAACTTCCCTCCTCGCGCCGGATGTTCGGGTTGTGGCTGGAGTCTGGCAGCAAGTCTAAGATAGAGTAGGCCGTAAAGCCGGCCGCTTCACCGCCCCCATTTCCCTTATCTGCTGACAGGTAGCAGCAGACCGTTGTAGTTTTAATTCTACATCCTGGTTGTAAGACAGCTGCCTGCAGTTGTCCTACCTGGAAGGGCCGGGGCTTATGAGCACGCTGTTAGAGACCTTGCGATCGGTTTTCCTCTTCAGCGATCTGGATGAGGAGGCCTATCATGAGATCGGCCACTGGACGGAGATCCTCTCCTTTCCAGCGGAGCATTACATTTTCTATCAGGGAGAGGAAGCGGATGCGGTATGGATTGTGGCGAAGGGGCGAGTGCGCATGCTCCGGCATGCGTCCCCGGGAAAGGAGGTGATTCTGGAGCTTCTGGGCCCGGGCGAGGTGTTCGGAGGGGCAACCCTCCTGCTGAGTCGCAATCCCGCTACCGCTCAGGCCGCCACCCCTGTTACGGTCCTGCGTATCCCCCGGTCCACTTATCTGGAACTCCTGGAGCGCTACCCGCGGGTTGCCGTTCGCTTGCTGCAGATGCTGGGCCGGCGGCTGGAACACGCCATGTCGATTCGTTCCCTGATCCTCGAGAAAGTGGAGAATCGCATCGCTTATGTGCTGTTGACCCTGGCGGAGCGAGCCGGGCATCATGACCCTCAGGGCATTCGGATCGCCATCCCGCTCTCGCGGGAGGATATCGCCCGTATGGCGGGGACCACGCTGGAGACAGCGATCCGCATCCTGAGCCGGTGGACTCGCGCAGGGTGGATCCGCACCGAACGGGGCGGGTATATTCTGATCCGCGAGCGGAAGGCATTGCAGGATCTCGCCCGTCAGGAGGAGCCTTGAGAGGACTCGATAACTGTTTCGCTCCGCGCCCGACTACGAACAGATGGTCAGATGCCTGGCACGCCTCCATATTCATAACCCATAACGGAATTTCCAGACACCCTCTCAAGGGGGAAGTTGCTCCCAGGGGACGGGTGATTCGGAGGGCTCCTAACAGAGGCCTGACGGAGACCCGTGTCTCACTCCGGGCTGACCGACGGGAGGTTTAAAATGCGGCGATCACCTGGTGTTCTGAGGAGCCCTCCAGTGTGGGGCGCTCTCGTTCTCGTGGCGGCCTGCGCGCGGGGGATAAGCGCTCCTCCCACGCAGACGCTTCCGGTCGAAGTTCCCGCCTCTCCTTCTCCATCTTCCCCGCCGATTCTGGAGACGAGCACGGTGCCGGCAACCCCAAATCCGGAGGTCACGCCGATCTATGGCACCGTGCCCCCGGAGGCTTTCCCCACGCCTCTCGCTTCACCTGCAACCTCTGGTCCGGCGATTCTATCCTTCCAGGCGGATCGTGAGGCGATCATGCCAGGGGAGGTTTTCACGTTGACATGGAAATCCGCCGGAGCCGTTCAGGCCTGGCTGTATCTGCTGGCGGAGGGCCGGCTGCTCCGGGGCGTTCCAGTTCCTCCTGCTGGCTCCCGAACCCTGACCGCCCCAGCGGATCTGCGTCAACCGCTGGAATACATGCTGTTCGTTTTCGACGCCTCCGGTGTTTATGCATCCCGTAGCCTGCGCCTGCCCCTTCGGCAATGTCCGGAGTCGTGGTTTTTCCCGCACGCTCCAGCGGAATGCCCATCCGGCCCCCCTGTCATCTCCTTTGCCGCGTATCAACCCTTTGAGCGCGGCCACATGATCTGGATCCAGGCCCGTGATGAGATCTTCGTGCTCTTTGCCGACGATCAGGTGCGCCGCTGGCAGGTATTTGCCGACTTATTTGAGGAGGGGATGCCGGAGTATGATCCGACGCTGACGCCTCCACCGGGTCGGCTCCAGCCGATTCGAGGGTTTGGTCTGGTATGGCGGAACGATGCGGAGGTCCGATTCCGTCTGGGCTGGGCGCTCCGGCCGGAACAGGGATTCACGACCCGAATTCAGGCGACCGCCCGGGAACGGTATAATGTGCTGTTCATCCAGGCGCCGGATGGAGGGATCTGGCAGCTGGATCCGGAGGGCTCAGGATGGGCTTATCATCCCCCTCCATAGGGATCGAACCTTAACGTGTTCTCCGGGTGTCTTTCTATTGCCCTGTCCTTTTCCTCCGGGCCTTTCGAGGGTTGGGTCGGGGGTTAGAGGCTCCCGTCCCAATCCCTGAAAGATACGTTCCCTGTGGCCTCTCAGGAATAGAGACCAACGGCACAGGTCCTCTCTCGGATTAATGGCCGGTGTTCTGGTCCAGCTGATCCCGGCCTCCCTGGTGGCCCTATCGCCGTGGCGATCGCGGTGGCCAGCCTGGCGATCCTGATCCGCTTCCCGATCCACACGACCTGGCTGGTGCTGGCCGGGGCGGGAGTGGGGTTGTTGAAATCGATATGAGGGAAGGGGGACCACGAAATCGTCCTTTACATTCCCCTCCGGAGGATGATTCGCCACACCCGGCGGGAATCGGCTCCGGGGCGGATGAAAGCCGCGGGCCGCACCCCGGCGACCCACAGGATCTCATCCCGCTCGTTGACCAGTAACGGCCATCGATCGCGCCAGACCTGAGGGATCTTCTGGTTGATCAGGAAGGTCTTCAGACGGACCGGGCCGGGCATCCCGTCAGGGTGGAAACGGTCTCCCGGGCGACGAGCCCGGAAAGCGAGGCGGGTTCCCGCGCGCTCCGCATCCAGGTAAAGGGTCCACGGATCGGCGTGTTGCAGTCGGGCCGGATCCCAGGTGGAGATCTCCTCCCAGATCACCACCCACCGACCATCCGGCCAGGAAGTCTCTCCCGGGCGCAGTGGGAGTGGGGCCGTCAGCAACGGAAGGTCAGGGTCTGGCCAGACCGCGCCCTCACGGGCCACAATCAGATTCCCGTAGGCCACCACCACCCGCAGGTTCTCCGGCCAGGTGAGCATGCCCCCCGTCATCCTCTCCCCGGCCATCCGGATCGCTTCTTCCACGTGTTCAAATCGCAGGTCGCGCAGGCGGTGGGCCAGGCGGAAGGCGGCTTCCCGCAACGCCATGCGCCGGAGACTCAACGGGAGGTCCTGCCAGCGGGCGAGGTCGAAGACGATGCGGTCGGACTCTTCGACGAGCGTCACCGTGGGCCAGACCTGATGGAGGGTTTGTTCCAGGAATTCATAATCGGCCGCCAGTGTCTCCGCCATCCGCCACCAGGTCTCCCGCAGGCGAGGGTTCAGACGCTCCAGAAAGGGAAGAACCTCGTGGCGCAGCCGGTTGCGGAAGAACGTGAGATCCAGATTCGAGCGGTCGAAGCGGGGGGTCAGGCCTTTCGCCTGCAGGTAGGCTTCGATCTCTCGACGCCAGTCCCCTAAAAGCGGCCGCACCAGACAGAGCCCCTCCGGAGGCCGACGCAGGAGACCGTGATATTCGGTGAGGAGCATGCGGGGGCGCATCCCCCGCAGCCCGGCCAGGCCGCTCCCGCGCAGGAGGTGCATCAGCACCGTTTCCACCTGATCATCGGCGTGGTGAGCCACCGCGATGGTGCGGCTGCCTGCGCGAGCCGCCACCTCGGCCAGGAAAGTGTAACGAGCCTGTCGGGCCGCTTCCTCCAGTGAAAGGCCCTCGCGGGCGGCCAGGGCGCTGACATCTTCCCGCTCGATGGTGCAGGGGAGCCCCCACTGCTGAGCGATCCCGGCCACGAAGGCCGCGTCGGCATCGGCCTCTGGCCCGCGCAGGCCATGGTGGAGATGGGCCACGTGGAGCGCGATCCCGAACTCCGGGGCCAGATCCCGCAGCACATCCAGCAGACATAGGGAATCCGGCCCCCCGGAGACGCCAACAATGACTGTTTCCCCGGGGGGGAAGAGCTGGAAACGGCGGGCAGCTTCCCGAACGGCCCGCCGCACGACGGCGATGGCGCGTTTTTCCATGGATCGCGTGCTCATTCGGAATCCGCAGGGGCGGGCGCAAAGGGCCCGCCCGGATCGCAACTTTATTCGGTGAGTTCCCGCAGGAAACCCCGAACCGCCTCATTGAACGCTTCAGGAGCCTCCACATTGGCCAGATGGCCGGCCCGGGGGATCACCACCAGCCGGGCATCGGGGATCCCTTCCGCCATCTGACGGGCGACATCGGGCGGGATCGCAGCATCCTCCTCACCGACGATCACCAGCGTCGGCACCCGGATGGCGGGAAGGAGCTCCGTACGGTCCGGGCGTTCGGCCATTGCCTGGAGCGCGCCGATCAGCCCGGCCGCAGGGTTCGTTTGCATCTTGCGCCGGAGCGTTTCCACCAGCTCCGGCCGTTCCTGCTGCGTGGTAACGCCAAAGAGGCGGGGGAGGAAGGCCTCCACGGCGGCGGGCGTCCCCTCAGCCCGGATCCGTTCGATCAGGGCATAGCGGTTTGCCCGCGCCTCCGGCGTGTCCGCCTGATGTCGGGTGTCTGCCAGAATCAGGCCCCGGACCCGTTCCGGGTAGGCGGCGTAGAAGGCGAAGGCGACATAGCCGCCCATCGAAAGCCCGGCCAGCACGACCCGATCGATCCCCAGCGCGTCCAGCAACCCTTGCAGGTCTGCTGCATAGACATCCATGGTGTATGGGCCTTCCGGCGCGCTGCTCCCTCCGAACCCGCGCAGGTCTACCGCAATGGAGCGGGCGATATCCGCCAGGGCTTCGACCTGCGGATCCCAGAGCCAGCGTCCCAGGGGAAAGCCATGGATCCAGAGCACCGGGACCCCCTGGCCGCGCATGTCATAGACGAGGCGGATGCCATTAACGGTTGCGAACGGCATGGCTTCCTCCTTGAACGGAGTGCTTTCGGCTCCCAGACTTTTATCATAATCCAACTTGCGAACCGGGCATCTTTCCTGGAGGGGAGTGCTCCTCTCCCGCGGCCTCTCATAGGGAGAGGGCAGAGCGTTCTGCTTTCCCAACCCAAACTGTAACCCTGCCCGGGAAATAAATGGCAAATTGCGCTTTGTCGCATGCCTGGGGCTTGATTCGCCCTCCTCCCCACGCCGCGAAGCGGCATAGGGAGGGACAAATGCGGAACCCGAACAGGCACCACCAGGATCGCAACAGAGCAGGCAAATTGGATTATGATTGAGAAGCAACGACGCGATGACTTGCCAGGAGGGTGAAACGTGCGCCGTGAGGGACGGTGGTTGCTGCTGGGAGGAGCCCTGGGCGCTCTGTTCGGGGTGCTGGCGGCCTATCTGTATATACGGGCCCGACAGGAACGCGGAGGAAGCGCGCGGCCATCCCCGGCCGCTCTGGTCCAGAGCGCAGTCACGCTGGTCACGCTGTTGCGCCAGATCGTCGAGCTGGCGGAAGGGAAAGGGCGCCGGTCATGATCGTGCAGGAGCCTGACCTCCGCAGGCTGGTCCCTGGCGGCATACCGGGGGTCCTGTCGAAGCATTCAGGATCCCCTTTCCCCATGGCCCGAAGGGCCGTAGGGAGGGGCATGAAAGCGGATCACGGACCATATCCGCAGAGATCCAGCAACGTTACTCATGGCGTGGGTGAACAGGGCGCGATGGCCTGGAGTGATCCCACCGAAGGAGAGAAATTATGGATGAGATCCTGGAACGTGTGAAAGCGAAGCGCCCCGCTCTGGAGCGATGGCTCCGGCTCCTGCCCGGTTACGCGGGATACAAAGAAAAAGAGCAGCGGCGGGACGCCGACCGGATCCTCCGGGAGGCCATTCGGCATCGGCTTCGGGAAATCGCGGATCGCCTCCTGAGGATCCAGCGTGAGCTGGCCGAGCGCGATCTCTCGCGGGTCGATGAAATGGACCGTTTGGTCCGTCGGATCCAGACGCTGGCCGATCAGATCGGGGTGGCGCGCTACGGCTACGCGGGCTTCTTCGACGCTATTCGCATCGAGGAAGCGGAGCTTGAAGCGCTTTACCGATTCGATGCGGATCTCCTTCAGAAGATAGAGGAGCTGCAAGAGCGCATCGACGTTCTGGACCAGACGGTCCATGGTGGCGGCGACCTCTCCGCCGTCCTTCCCCCGCTGGATCGCCATCTTCAGGAACTTCAGGCGACGTGGGAGCGCCGTGTGGAGGTCCTGACCCGCGCTTCATAAGCCATCGCGCAGGCAAAGAGGGTTTCTCATCCATCGGCTTCGTCTCTCCTACCGAAAGCCGAAGAAACGAGGCTTCCCGCCAATCCTTTCGGACGGCCTTTCGCTGCGGGTGCGGGCCACCCCGGGCGTCCGCACCTCAAACCGGGTTATGGGCCCGCGAGCCGATCGCCTTCTGATCCGCATCCTCCTCTAAAATGAAGCGAATTCCTCTCCCTTCTCCTCACAGACCCTTGGGGCGCGGGGGGAGAGGAGGGGTCCTGCTTGTTTCCGATTGCTCCAGCGCCACGCAACACACTTCCAATCAGCGGTGGGAAACGGACAGGGATCCATCGCTGGTGGGCGCGCCCCGATTTTTGACGTCCTGTATTCCATTGCGTAGACTCAAAGCGTCTTGTTCAATTCCTCGAGCGGAGGATTGCGCCCATGGCGGAGCATGAGACCACATGGGGGGATCATCCACGGACGACAGTGCAGGTTCGACCCGGGGAACGGGTCACGCTATGCCGTTGCTTTCAGTCCCGCCATTTTCCATTCTGTGACGGCTCACATCGGGAAGTTCCCGGGCGTGGGCCAGTGATAGTCATCGCGCTTCAAGAGGAGCCATCCGGTCCGGTCGGGATGGTTTGATGAAGCGGCTGGGCGTGTTTCCCCTTCCCCCGGGTCTGTCGCTGACCAGCTTCAAAAGCCTCCCGAGCGGCAGGGAACAAACCGGGTTCATCCTTCAAGGAGGAAGCTACGATGCGGGAACATGAGGTCGTGATCACCGTTCAGAACTTTGAACAGGAAGTTTTGCGATCTGAGAAGCCGGTCCTGGTGGACTTCTGGGCGGAGTGGTGTGGGCCGTGTAAGGCCCTGGAACCGATTGTGGCCCAGATCGCCCAGGAATATGCGCAGGTCCTGAAAGTGGGCAAGCTGAATGTAGATGATTACCCGGAGCTTGCGATGCGCTACGGGGTGATGGGCATCCCCACCCTCATCCTGTTTAAGGATGGGCGTGAGGTTGTGCGGATCATTGGATATCAGCCGCGTGAGCGTTTGCTTCGCCAGATCCTGCCCCATCTTCAGCCTCAACCCCAACGCTGACGCTCATTCCGCTCGTGAGATGGGAGCCAGATCAAGTCCCTCCGACGCGTGACCTGGCTTCCTGTGAATCCCCCTGCCTCTATCCCCCTGAGGCCCCTCCAGCCTCAGGGGGATAGAGGTTGCTCTTCTGCCCTGGGGGACGACGTCTGGAGATGAGTCAGGTGGCTGCCAGCGATCTGCCTGGGCCTCATCCCATGCAGACTTCCAGTCCGGCCTGAAAAAACAACAAGGGGGGCAGGCTCACGGCGCGACGCTAATCCTATTTGAACTTCGGATGCACACCATGAAACGAAGGGTCGAATGGGGGATTTTCAGTGGCTGGCTTTTCCTGGCCGCGTGCGGGCCCCTTCGGGGATCGAACCTTCTGCCTTCCGTTGAGCCAACCCCGATCATTGCTGTCATGGGGGAGGGGCCCTCGCCCACCGCTCCCGCCGGGTTTCCCACCCCGCTGCCTTCCATCACTCGGATCACCGCTTTGGAATCTGAGCCCTTGCTCACCCCTTCCCCGGAGAGCTGCGCGCCGACCCCGCCGGATGCTCTGGGGCCGTTTTATGAACCCGGCGCTCCGACACGCGATCGGGTGGGGGAGGGGCATGTGTTGCGAGGGGTAGTTCGATCCAGCCGGGATTGTTCTCCAATTCCCAACGCGCGAATCGAATTCTGGCTAGCAGGACCCGACGGCCGGTATACGGATGCCTATCGGGCGACCGTGTTCTCCGGCCCGGATGGAGCCTATCGCTTCGAGAGCCACTTCCCACCCTCCTATGGCGGCCGTCCCCCTCACATCCACATCCGGATCACTGCCCCGGGCTACCAGACCCTGGTCACCCAGTATTATCCCCAGCCGGGTCAATCTGAGGGGGTTTTCGATCTCGTCCTGATCCCGGCCCAATGATCCTCTGGACGCGCTCATGTCTGGATGCGTCAGGTGGGTGCCCGGGGAAAATCTCGGAGAACCATAGTCATCATGGGTTGGGCTGAAAGCCTCCGGCCCAACTCATGACCGCCCCATGAAAAGCAGGCAGGGCTCTCATCGCTTTTTTGTTTTTCGCTACGCGAGATCAGCTGGCCACCCGAAAAATTGTGCCGCGTATAATGGTGAGCGAGGGAAGCCCCTCGAATGGTTGGGCTGATCTTTCTGCGAGAATGAGGGAGCGGTGGTAAAGCGGGCGGCGTCGGAAGCGCCTCTGGCCTATCGGGCGGTGCGGGGTGGACTATGGGTGGCCCTGAGCACTTACTGGACCCTGGTCTTTGGCTTCGCAGCCAATATCCTCCTGACCCGCCTGTTGCCGCCGGAGGCCTTTGGGGTCTTCGCCCTGGCGATGTTCTTCGCGCAGCTCCTGCGGGTCCAGACGAAGCTGGGATTGGGGTATGCCTTTGGGCAGCATAAGGAGACTACAGGGGGATCCATTGGGACCTACGTGATCCTGGAGGCGGCGGCCGCTCTGACCGGATTGCTGTTCATGGGATGGGTGGCCCCCGTGCTTCCGCTCCTGGGCTATGAATCCCTCGTGGCTTGGGTTGCCCTTGCTCTTTCCTTCGCCGCCTGTCTGGAAGGGCTTTCCGCCATCGCGGGGACGTTGCTTGAGAAGGAATTGCGCTTTGAACTCACCAGTTTTTATCAGAGCCTGATTTTCCCGCTCTCGTATCTTCCGGCCTTCTGGCTGGCGACCCGCGGTGGAGGGGTCTGGAGCCTGGTTGCCCAGACGACGGCTTATAGTTTCCTCCTGTTGGGCCTGTGGGGAGTTCTCTGGCGCAGGGAACCCCAGCTATGGAGGGAGCCCTGGCAGTTTCGCTCCGACCTGGCTCGCCATTTCCTGCGGTTTGGAGCTGCCACGGGCCTGTGGCTGATGGCCGGGATGCTCTTCTCCCAGCTGGACAACTTCCTGATCGGCACTTTCGCCGGGGTTACGGCTCTGGGATATTACGATCGAGCCTATCGGATGGCCCAGTGGCCAGGGCTGTTGTTCAATGCTGTGCTTCTGCGTCCGGCCTTTTACACTTATGCGCGCCTCCAGGATGACCGGACGCAGCTGGTAAAGACGGCGACGATGCTGATGTGGGCGATGGGAATGGTGGCGGTCCCACTGGCCATCGCTGTCTTCACCGCTGCGCCGGAGATCGTTGTCCTGCTCTACGGAGAGCGGTGGCTGCCCAGTGTGCTCTTCCTGCAGATTCTCATCGCTTTCTTTGTGGTGCGGCCTTATTTAGAGAACGCCGGGGTGTTGCTGAATGCGATCGGCAAGCCTGTGCGCGCAGCAATACTCCTCTGGATCCAGGTAGGGGTTCTGGGCATCGCCGGCCTCCCGCTGACGTTGCGCTGGGGCGCTCTGGGGACCTGTGCGGCGGTGGGGCTGGCGCTGGGGGCAGGGATGATGC
>Ga0105163_1001460_pt1 | contig 12390 bp, 10 predicted proteins | sample JNZ110809AmetaG_FD_81531 | JGI IMG/M metagenome (GOLD analysis project Ga0105163, IMG submission 81531) | Hot spring microbial communities from Jinze hot spring, China to study Microbial Dark Matter (Phase II) - JNZ 110809A | ecosystem: Environmental > Aquatic > Thermal springs > Hot (42-90C) >... | reverse complement strand
GTATACTTTGGTCCAAGCACTATTTACCCGCTCTTAAACGCACTGGAAAGGAGTGGTTACGTGAAAAGCGAGTGGGACATGAGCAACGAGAGACCCAGAAAAGTGTATAGGTTGACGGCTGAGGGACGTAACCTCTTGAACTTCACTGAAGATTCGCTGAACTTTATATGCAAGAAAATAGGGGCAACGGGCATCCCTAAAGGGATGACTTTAGAAGAATATGGAACGCAACCAGTTTTGCGCTCCTTCCTTAGAAACGGTGAAAACGTGAAGCCAAGGGCTCCATTCCTGAAATAGTTAGGGGCAGTTGATTTAAAAAGAAGCTTGAAGGAAAATTATCGCGTATTCTTTTAATAGCTACACTTGGTTACTTACAAAGTTAGGGATTGCATTTTGAAGGAAATAGACCTCTTAATTTGTGGATGCATCCTCTTGCCCATGAAGGATGAAAGAATTATTGAGGATGGTGCCGTAGCAATTAGAAACGGAAAAATAGTTTCCATCGGAAAAAATGAATCTTTACGTGGAATTAAAGCGAAAAAGATTATAGATGCTAAAGGCAAGGTTGCACTGCCGGGACTTATAAATTGCCACACTCATGTGGCTATGACTCTTTTTCGCGGTTTAGCCGAAGACAAACCCCTAAACGTTTGGCTCCAAGAGACCATTTGGCCCTTGGAGACGAAACTGACAAGTGAGGATGTTTATGCCGGAGCGCTTTTGGGCTGTCTGGAAATGTTAAAAAGTGGCACCACATGTTTTGCAGACATGTATTTCCATGAGAAGGCTGTAGCGGAGGCTGTTCGCGAAAGCGGAATAAGAGGTGTCCTATCAGAAGGCATCCTCGAAATCGGTAACAGGGAGATGGGAGAAAAAACGTTCAACAACAGCCTGAATTTTGCAAAAAACTTTATGGGGTTTGCTGAGGGCCGGGTAACCACAATGTTGGCGCCCCACGCCGCATATAGTTGCAGTCCGGAGCTTCTCCGAAAAGTTAAGGAAAAAGCCTTAGAGCTTGGTGTTGGTGTCCACATTCATCTTGCGGAATCCGGTGAAATGTTCAAAGAGTTTGAAAGGCTTTATGGCTGTAGCGAGGTCACTTTTCTTGATAAGCTTGGGTTTTTTGATGGACGCGTGCTCGCAGCCCACTGTATAAGCCTTTCAGAGGCGGATAGACGCATTTTGGCTTTGCGCGGTGTTAACGTTGTTCATGTGCCTGTGGCCAACATGAAGCTTGGTCTGGACGCCGCAAGGGTCAAGGAGCTTGTTGATTTAGGTGTTAATGTGGCTCTGGGCACTGATGGACCGGCGAGCAACAACACGCTTGACATGTTTGAAACCATGAAGGCCGCTGCTTTGCTTCAGAAACATATTTATCGTGATCCAAGCGTTTTAACTGCTTATCAAATTTTAAGAATGGCTACTTTGAATGGTGCCAAGGCGCTTGGCCTTGATGGGTTGATCGGCTCGCTGGAGGTTGGGAAAAGAGCGGACATCGTGCTCGTAGACCTTTCTAAGCCTCACCTAAAGCCTTTGCATAATGTTTATGCAGCGCTAGTTTATTCGGCCCGTGGAAGCGATGTGGATACGGTTATAGTTGATGGCAAAGTCGTTATGGAGAACAGGGAGGTTAAGACTCTAGATGAAGAAGCCGTGATAGAGAGAGCTGAAAAGTGTTCAGTAGATTTGTTAGCGCGTAAACTTTAAGTATTCGGCGTTTAGACGTGTTTATCCCATCGTCTGGAATGTAGATGCCGCCAATAATTCAAATCGAAAATTTGACCAAAAGATTTGGAAATTTCACAGCAGTTGACCACTTAAACTTGGAGATTGAAGAAGGAGAGATCCTTGGCCTTTTAGGGCCTAATGGTGCCGGTAAAACAACAACGATATTAATGCTTGCAACCGTCATAAGACCTACGGAAGGCACGGCCTACGTTGGGGGTTACGATGTCAGAAAGAATCCAAATAAAGTTCGGGAGCTTTTAGGCGTAGCCTTCCAAGAGCCTAAACTTCTGTGGGTTAGCACTCCATGGGATGTCGTCAACTGGCACGCGAAGGTTTGCGGGTTATCAACTAAAGAGCGCAAGCAAAGAGTTCGAGAGGTTTTAGAAGCCCTAGATATTTGGGATTACCGTTACAAAAGCGTTCACGCGCTTTCTGGTGGAATGCGGAAAAGAGTTGAAATAGCGAAAGTACTAATCCAGAGGCCCAAAATAGCCATAGTGGATGAGCCGACCGCCCAGATTGACATCGTTGGCAAGCATAAGATTTGGAGAATGCTTCGGAAGCTTCGCGATGAAGGAACAACTATCATTCTTGCAACCAACGAGCTTTATGAGGCCGATGTTCTTTCTGATAGAGTTGGTATCATGCACAGGGGTAAACTTCTTGTCTGCGATACGCCACAAAAACTCAAAGACAGCATTGTGGGCGGCGACATTGTTGAGATCCGGTTCGAAGTTGAACCCTCATCAAAAATCGTGGATGAGCTTAGACAATTCAAAGAAGTTGTCAAAATCGTCAAAACTAAGGATTTGACGCTTCGTCTATACTTGAACAAGGTTGAGGAAGTTGTGCCAAAAATAATGAGCACATTAATAAGAGAGGGCACCGCAGTTTCTTCAATACGTATGAGTGAACCAAGTCTCGACGACGTGTTCGCCCATTACACTGGTTTGACGCTTGAAGAGGCACAGAAGGGAGGCAGCTGAAACGCGGAAACTCTTCTACGTTGTCGAGCGAGATGTACGCCTGTTCTTCCAATATAAAGTTATGGTTGTCATGAGGGCTATATGGTTTGTTTCTCAAATCGCATTTTTCGGGCTTATAGCTTCCCGCATGGTTGTGGTGGAAGATTACTTCCGCTATTATGTCAGTGGCTTATCCATTATGACGCTTTACTCCGCGGCAATATTCATAGGCTTCGATATATATGAGGAGGCTGAACACGGGGTCTTCGAATACCTTCTCAGCCTTCCAGTTACAAGAAGACAGTTAGTCCTTGGACGTTCTATAGGTGGGGGGCTCCGCGCCTTCATATATGTAGGTCCATTGATTTGCGTGTCGCTTTACGTTATCGGCATTGTAAATCCTCTTAACTTTTTGTTGGCTCTGTTTTCGCTTTTTCTTTTCGCTTTTGGGGTTTCTGGGATGAGTATAACTTTGGCTGTTGTTATCAAATCCAGCGACCGCTTTGACATTCTTATGGGAGTTTTAGACGCCTTGATAGTGCGTCTAAGCACCGCCATGTACCCGTTAAGCTTCGTTAAAGAGGCGAACTCCCTTTACGGGTGGATAGCCAGCTTTAATCCAGTCACATTTGCAGCTGATCTTTTCCGTTGGGGCGTTGGGATAGAATCAAACTTGTCTTTTGAAAATCCTCTGTTGCCTTTTCTCGGAATAGCCATGTTTTTCGCCTTCTTCACTTTTGTTGGAGTGGTGCTTTACGACAAAACTATAGAGGGCGGTGGGTGGCGGTAGATGAGGCACATCATACACCTATTGGAAAACGATTTCCGAAATTTCTTCCGATACAAATGGTGGCTTGTAGGCCTAATAAGCATGAACCTAACCGACCTGTTTATTATGGCTATAGTCTATAACCGTATGCTTAATCCGGAGATAATTCAACAGATAAAAAGCTACTTCGACTTCTTCGCGCCCGGATTAACCGTTACTGGGTTGTTTGCCTCCGCCTTCATGATAGGGCGTGAAATCAACATGGAAAGAAGACAAGAATTCCATCGGTACATGCTCAGTTTGCCAATGACGAGGCTGGAGCTTGCCTTTGGACGAGTGCTTTCCGGAGGGTTGCGGGGTATGGTTTACATGTCGCCCTTGCTGGCAACATGCTTCGCTTTCATAGGCTTTCCAACACTAATGCAGTTTTTCACAATCTTAATTGTGCTGTTTTTCCTAGCCATGGGAATTTCTGGGCTGAGCATAGCCATAGCCGTTTCTACAACAAGCCTTGACAAATTCGTGACGGCGAGAGGCTTAGTCTATTACTTTTTGTTCTTCTGCAGCAGTGTTTTCTATCCGCTTTCGCTGATCGAGCAGCTTGGACAAGAGGGCAAGTTTCCGATGATTCTTGTGGCTTTTGCGAAGGTTAATCCGTTAAGCAACGCCTCAGACCTTATACGTTCGTTCCTTCTTGGAACACCATCCTTTTCATTTGAAATGATCGTTAGCGTATCAACTTTTTCAGCGGTTTTCACAATTCTGGCGGCTTTTGCCTATATCAAACTGATGGAACGCACCTGATTTGAGCTGAAGCGTTAAACTCTTGGGCTTTTACAGCAAAATATTAAGCAAGTGTTGGACATCTTAACTTTAGAAGCTTGGTGGAAGCTTGTCTTTAAAACAAGAGAGCCCCGATGAAAGTCTAAAAAGTCAAATTTACACTTTTTGTAGACAAATTGCTAACTCACGTCCTATAATAAGCGTATGCCTATGTGACGGTTCCATGCGAGCCTTTTTCGGCGGAACGAAAGCCTTGCTTGAGTTTTTGCTTATCATAAAGGGATTTAAGCCGCGATTAATGAACTACGTGAGGTTTTTCGATGATAGACCAGCAATTTTCTACGCCGTGGACAGGTGGGTCTTCGAGAAAGACGTAGATGTAGGCTTTCTAGGTGAAGCCTTTGCCGTCCACCTAATTTTCCCGTACACACCGCTGGTTAACGCTGGATATTTAAGGGCGAAAGAGGTTAAACTAAAGAAACGCTTAATCCTCGAGCTTCTAGAAAACCTCGTCCTCACATTTCCAGAACTTTCCCGTGAAATTCGGATAAAACCAGAATACTTTGTATATGAGAGCATGCTCAACAGGGCAAGACTGTTTCCACCAATGTATAACACGCTTTCTCACTTCTTTCAAAACGAGGTGTGCGAACAAAATTTTAACCGAGTCATGGAAGGATACTTGATTGCCCTAAAAGAGTTAGAGAAAGAAGGGCTTGTGGAATGTGAGAACGGCTTTTACAAGATTTCGAAAAGTTTCATTGAAAACTTTAAAAGCAGAAAAACTTTGTTTACAAACCTTTTTAGATCTGCGCAAAAAGCCTTATTCATGTCTCTCCTAGGAGCTTTTCCGAAAGTTTTGGGTGTTTTGTCTGAGAGAGCTGACATCCTTCTAAAATTTCAGTTTTTTGAAAAGGGCGGCTTAAAAATGGAATTTCATATCGAAGATCCAAAAAAATACTTGTTTGTGCCCACGGCCCACGGGTTTGTCTCGCTGGCTGTCCAAGTTAGTGTGGAGGATTTCGTTGACAAAATTCTCAAGATTGACGGTGGTAAGACCGTTATTGTTGAGGCTTTAGGCGGGGTTTTGAATGATGTCTATCTTATTAGGGTTCCAGTGAATGGAGAGGAGCGCAGGTTTGTTGTTAAGAGCTTCAAAGACTGGTCTGGGTTTAAGTGGTTCCCATTAACCTTGTGGACTGTTGGAACGAGGACTTTTACCATTCTTGGGCGTTCGAGGCTTGAAAGGGAATGCTCAATCAACCATTTCTTATATTCAAGAGGTTTTGCTGTTCCAAAGCTTTTAGGCATGAACCATAGTGAAGGGCTCATTTTCATGGAATATGTGGAAGGAGAAACGTTAGATAAAATTGTCAAGAGAATTCTCAGCCAGCCTAATGTAGATAAGATTGGAGAAGAGTTAAAGCTGATTCGCAGAGTCGGCGAAATTTTTGCCAAAGTTCACGCTCTTGACGTAACGTTGGGTGACACGAAACCAGAAAACATTCTCATAGGAAAGGATAACAAGATTTATCTGATGGATTTTGAGCAAGCCTCGCGAAAGGGCGACAAAGCTTGGGATATTGCCGAGTTCCTTTACTTTGTTGGGCATTATGTACCTCCCCTTACTGGAACAAAACCGGTGGAGGCCGTTGCGAATGCTTTTATTGAGGGCTACTTGAAGGGCGGTGGAAGTTTGGAGGTTGTTAGAGCTGCCGGGAAGCCCAAATATACGAAAGTTTTTAGCGTGTTCGTTCTTCCCCACGTAATTTTGACAATTTCAAACATTTGTAGAAAGGCTGGCAAAAAGAATGGTGAAAAGTGAGACAACTTTAACTTTTTATGGTGGGGTAAACGAGATCGGCGGGAACAAAATTCTCCTTAAGGATGGAGATACAGTGGTCTTCTTTGATTTCGGCATGTCCTTCGCCCTCAGAAAGCAATATTATTCGCCCCCATTTCTTTCACCTAAGAGCGAGAAAAGCCTCCAAGAGTTAGGCATTCTACCAAAACTGGAAGGCGTGTACCGTTTCGACAACAAACCTCCAGCCGTAAACGCCATATTCATCTCTCATGGACACATGGACCATTCCGCCTACCTATCCTTTGTGAAAAGAGAAATTCCCGTCTATTGCGGCGAAACAACAAAAATTATCCTGCAAGCTTTCGGTGAAATCCGCAGGGCAGACTTGGAATTCAACGTGGAAGGCATAAACTTCCACACCTTTAGAACAGGCAGCGCCGCTAAGGTTGGTGGCTTGGAAATCGAGCCTGTTCACGTTGACCACTCTGTACCCGGCGCTTATGGCTTCATAATTCACACCTCAAAGGGGGCTGTTGTTTATACAGGAGATTTTAGGGATCACGGTGCTAAAGACGAAATGACCCAAGAGTTTGTTGAGCGGGCAAAAGCTGCGGAGCCCGTAGCTGTAGTCTGTGAAGCTACCAACATGACAAATGTCCATGTTTCCTCTGAAAAGGAAGTTGAAGCCAAACTGCATCATGTTGTCAGCCAGACAGAAGGCTTAGTGCTTGCGGAATTCGCTTACACAGACGTGGATAGGCTTAACTCGTTCTACAGAACAGCCCTTAAAAACAACCGCTGCCTAGCTGTTTCACTACGGCAAGCTTATTTAATTGAGGCTCTAGCCAGCGACCGAAAGCTCCGCATTCCAAGACTCAGCGATGAAGGCGTTTTGGTTTTTCGAAAGTCGAAAGAGCGCATATACGCTTGGGAAAAACAGATTCTTGAACGTTATCCAGACAAGGTTATTGATGTCGAACGAGTTTCGAAGCAGCAGCAAAACATTATCTTAACCATGTCGTTATATGATTTGGAGCAACTGGTTGAAATCCAGCCCAAGCCCGGGAGCTGCTACGTGTTTTCCTCTTCTGAGCCTTTTAACGAGGAAATGGAGATAGACTTTGAACGGTTGGTGAACTGGCTTAGACATTACGGTTTGCCCCAGTACCATGTTCATGTTTCGGGTCACATAACGCCTTTACGATTAAAGGCTTGTCTGAAAGAGATTAATGCTAAAAGAATTTTTCCAGTGCACACAGAGAACGCCGAACTCTTCGCCAAATTCATGCGAAACCTCAAAGGCCAAGTTGAAATAACTGAAAAAGGCAGAGAATATAGACTTTAAGTTTTTGCATTTAAAGGCTCATCTCAAGTCAACAGTGGCTAGCCCCCTATAGTTTTCGGTGATTTGTAGTTTTGAGTTTTGGTTTTGAAGATTAATCCTAAGGCTTCATCGTGGTTTTGGATTAGCAACCTATAAGTTAAAGCGCATTTCTTAATACACACGATAACGATGAAAGCTGCCCAAACAATAAAAATAGGCAAACGTCTCCAGATCATCATCCACACTTTAGGCTTAAGCTGCCTAGGTGGAGCCATATTCCTCCAAATCCTAGTCTTCACGGACATACTCCAACAAGGCTACTTCGTGGCTGTGGAAACAAACCCAGCCATTCTAGCCTTCGAAATAACCCTAACAATTTTTGCGCTTATCTACTTCCTATATATGTACCAACGGTTTATACGATCAATAAAATAGCCGAAAATAAACATAATTCTTAAAAATAAACAACCCAAAAACAGCAGAATAACAAAAGAAGAAACATAAAACTGTTAAATAAGCCTACAGAATATCGAGTTTTAAAATTAGGGTGCGGATGGTGAATGAATAAAAAAGTGATGTCCACCTTATCGCTATGTATAAGTCTATTTCTTGCTCTAATATGCGCTGGTGTAGGTGCACAGTCCCAAACTAATGAAATTGAAACGTTCTTCGACTCAAAAATTCCTGGCATAAGGATACAAGTTAATGCAACATCAATAACTAGACCTACAGAAGGCATCACATTCAACCTCAGCATAACACCGGATGTTCAAGCAGAAATCAAGATTACATTCATAAACTTGACTATTTACGGCTTTAAGAACGGAACGGACAAAGTCAAAATTTACACTAACTGCTCGAGGAATTTCGATCTTACAAAAACCGAAATCTACAGCGACAGCTTTTATGTTCCAGAGCGGGTGTGGGGAGTCGCATACGGAGAAGTTGTTCTGGACTATAACGTTACGGTCACAGATCAGTTTGGTAAACACCAATACACATTTCAAGACATCATCTTAGGCTTTACTATGACCCGCATCGAAAACGTGTATCTCAAATCGCTTGAGGAGCAACTTGCAAACTTACAAAACATGCTTAAAGAGTTAAATCAGACTTTCATGGATTGTTTTGGGAAGAATCTTACTCGTGATGAGCTGTTGGATCTTAATCAAACTCTGAGGCAGCTTCAGCAAGATTATGAAACTCTTAAAGGTGTTAAAAGCGAATTGGATAATACGCGGACCGCCGTGGTTTTCTTGGCCGTTGTTGCTGTTTTCTTTGTAGTTACAACCGCCTATCTAGCGCTTCGGAAACCTAAAGGCTATCTGTAGCCTTGCCTCATTTCCTATTCTTTTTGAGAATGTTCTATCTACCATAACAGGACAGCTTGTTGCCAATTTCAAAGGACTTAAATTGGTTTAACGTTTATGGTATTCCGGGGAGTACGCTAAACATTCCTAATGCACACGCCCTAAGGCTGAGTGAAACCTTGCTAAGTCAAAGGGTAATTGAAGGTGAATATGTGCTTCTCTACTTGGACCAGCGGAGAACATACCTTGTCAAGGTTGAGGCTGGAAAAAATTTTCATACGCATAAAGGTTTCATAAAACTTGACGACTTAATCGGCAAGGAGTATGGCTCTACAGTGGAGAGCAGCCTAGGTGTCCAGTTCACAGTTCTTAAGCCGCTACTTCGCGATTATATAATGAAAAGTGTAAGACGAACCCAGATAATGTACCCGAAAGACATTGCCCTTATCATAGTCTACAGCGGGATAGGCCCGGGCAGCCGCGTCGTTGAAGCCGGAACAGGCACAGGTGCATTAACAATGGCTCTCGCCCACTTCGTCAGGCCAAACGGTCATGTCTACAGCTACGAGATTAGAGGCGAATTCCTTGAAACCGCTGAGAAAAACATTAAACGGGCCGGCCTAGCGGATTTTGTGGAGCTTAAAAACAAGGATATTACAGTGGGCATAGACGAAACAGACTTAGACGCCGTTATACTGGACATGGCGACACCCTGGCTTGTAGTTCCACATGCTTACAGGGCGTTAAAACCGTGCAGAACTTTCGTCTCCTTTAGCCCAACCATAGACCAAACCGTTAAAACCGTAGAAGCCTTGAAAGAAAACAATTTCATAGACATAGAAACCGTTGAATGCCTAGTGCGGGGAATACAAACGGAAAAAGGCAAAACAAGACCGCAAACACTTATGACCGCACACACCGGCTACATAACCTTCGCAAGAAAAGCCCTAAATCACACCATAGCAAACTACAGTAAACAATGAATGCCGTCTGAGTAACTCTGAGATTTCATCCACACGTCAACCTAATGCCTTCTCATCATCCGGCAGTAAGGATAAAACGCATTGAAAAATAAAAAGCTTCCACGAGAACATTTACGAGTCTGACACTCTCATCTGTGACATATACCGGAGGACTGGAAGAAGTAGGCTAAATATTTATATAGGATCTGTATTATTGTGAGTTTCATATAGTGGCAAATGGAAGGGACTTAGTTGAGATTGCTCGAGGGTCACGGCGTCACCAAGCGATTCGGTGGATTAGTGGCTTTAAACGGTGTTGACTTTCACATAGATGAGGGCGAAATCGTCGGTTTGATAGGCCCCAACGGGGCTGGAAAAACAACGCTTTTCAATGTAATTGCTGGCACTTTTCCGCCAACGATGGGGACCATAAAGTTTGACGGGAAAGATATAACCGGATTAAAACCTTATAAAATTTGCAGGTTAGGGATCGCAAGAACTTTCCAAATACCCAAACCATTCCCCAACATGACCGTGTACGAAAACCTTTTAGCAGCAGCTCGCTTTGGATGCACCAAAGAAAAAGGTTTCTCAAATGTTAAGGAGGAGCTCAAAAAAATTCTAGAAAAGTTCGGCTTAGATAAAAAAAGTATGGCGCCAGCAGCAAGCTTAACAATATTCGAACAGAGAATGCTTGAACTTGCAAGGGCGCTTGCCACAAAGCCTAAGCTTTTAATGCTTGATGAAGTCATGGCGGGTTTAAACCCAACAGAAACCGTGCAAATGCTCAATGTTATCAGAGAATTACGTAAGGAAGGAATAACAATATTCATGATTGAGCATAACATGCGAGCTATAATGGAAATAGCCGAACGCATCATGGTGCTTCACCAAGGAACGAAGATAGCGGAAGGAAAACCCGAAGAAATAGGTACAGATACCAAAGTTATTGAAGCATATTTGGGTGAAGCTTATGTTAAAGGTTAACAACCTAAACGTACTACGGGGAAACATGCAGATTCTATGGGATGTTTCAATCAACGTTGAAAAAGGAGAAATTGTATCCGTAATAGGCGCAAACGGAGCTGGAAAAACAACGCTCCTAAGCACCATCGCTGGGCTTCTCAAACCCTTGTCAGGTTCCATTGAGTTTAATGGACGAAGAATCGACGGTTTACCGCCACATCGAATCGTCCCCCTTGGAATAGCCTTCGTTCCTGATGACAGAAAGCTCTTCCCACACATGACCGTGCGTGAGAACCTTCTTCTTGGGGCCTATAGCAGCAAGAAGAAAACATCAGGCAAACTTTTCTCAGTCTTGAAGAAAAGAGACAAATCAAAAAAGGAAACATTAAGAGAAACATTGAATATGGTGTACGAGCTTTTCCCGGTCTTAAAGGAGAGAGAAAAACAATTAGCCGTAACACTTAGCGGTGGAGAGCAAAGAATGCTTGCCATAGCACGCGGCTTAATGTCCAACCCTGAACTGCTTATACTAGATGAACCTTCAGCAGGCCTCTCACCGAAGTTAACCATTGAAATATTCAAAGCTGTAGGCGAATTGAGGAAACATGGGCTTAGCATACTGGTGGCTGAGCAAAACGTTTACTATGCCCTAAAAGCTTCTGACAGAGCCTATGTGATGGAGACCGGCAAAGTAACTTTACATGGAGAGGGAAAAGAACTCTTAAAAAACAAGTATGTTAAGGAGGCATTCTTGGGAATCTAGCCTCAAGCGAACCAAAGAAAAGTAAAGCTTCAAACAATAATAAACATTATATCTCTTAGGCGGGTAGTTGTAGGCGATTAAGGGGTATTGTATGTCTGGACATGGAGAAGAGTGTAAACATGGTGAAGTGGAACTTTTAGGAGAGCAGAAAGGAGACAGAGGAGTTAACCGCTACTACAGATGCTTGAAATGCGGATGTATCCTAGTACTATCAGAAGACGGGGTCTTATACAAGATAGAGAAAGAAGAAAGTAGTAAGTAAATCCCATACACATGAATAAAGGACTATGCCATCAAAGCGACAGTTTTTATACAAAACAAAAGAGTATTTATTGGAAGGTTTTTCGATGTTTTTCTACTATCTGTTTGAAGATTTCGTCTGGTATGGGAGATTTTCTTTTGATTGACTCTGTTTTTACATCTTCCAATACCTTGTCCACGTCTATCGTTACTGGGTCAACTCTCATTTTTTCAAGTTTATAAAGTATTGAATCTCTTCCGCTTTTCTTGCCTAGCAGTATTTCTATGTTTTTCTGGCCAACTAGGCTCCAATGGTATGGAAACATTACTAGTGGTTTGTTTTGTTTCTCAAGGTTTCTCCACCAGCCCACTATTATGCCTGACTCAACCTTGTAGGCCCCGTCTCCGACGACAGGTTTGTGTGGTGGCATTTTTATTCCTGAAAGTTTTTCGACAAGCTTTGATAGATTGTATAGCTTGCTGTAATCTAGGTCCAGCTTTAAGCCGTATAATGCCTCTAGGGCTAGTGCTGTTTCGGCCAGGTCGGCGTTTCCCATTCTTTCGCCTATACCGTTTACTGTTGTGTGAATTATTTCAGCGCCCTCTGTGACAGCTGCTAAGGTATTTGCAACTGCAAGCCCGAAATCGTTGTGGAAGTGAACTTCGACTGGAGTGCTGAATCGTTGCCTTACTTTTCTGGTCAGGTACCTTATGGCTTCAGGGTTGCAGACGCCGAAGGTGTCAACTAAGACAAGCGAGTCCATGTGGCCCTCGGT
>Ga0105163_1001459_pt1 | contig 12392 bp, 12 predicted proteins | sample JNZ110809AmetaG_FD_81531 | JGI IMG/M metagenome (GOLD analysis project Ga0105163, IMG submission 81531) | Hot spring microbial communities from Jinze hot spring, China to study Microbial Dark Matter (Phase II) - JNZ 110809A | ecosystem: Environmental > Aquatic > Thermal springs > Hot (42-90C) >... | reverse complement strand
TACAGCCATATTAATCGGCTCATACGCAAGAGGAGACTTCAACCTCTGGAGCGACATAGACATACTACTCATCTCAGAAGATTTCGTGGGAAACCCACTAGATAGGCTGAGGAGCATAGATGCGCCCCCAGGATACCAAATTATCGCCCTAACCCCAAAAGAATTCAAGACACTAATAGAGAGAAGAGAAATGATGGTTATAGAAGCGATGGAATACGGCATAGTTTTAAGGGACGACCTTAAAATCCTCCCCTCAAAGGAAAAGAACCCTAACAATTAAACCAGCTTATTAATAATACTATCAAATCAATAAATCCAGAAACAACTCCGATAAACCACAATTAAGAATAAAAAATACGTTCCAAGCAAATGCAAGAAAGAATGAAGACCATAAAATTACTAAGGGAGTTCGCCGAAGAAATAGACAAGTTCACAGACTCTAGGATACGAGAGAAGAAAGCAACTAACAGAATTAATAGAGAAGAATAGTAAAGTATTATAACAAACAATAGAAAAATATGAAAATTTAAATAGCCAACCCACTCCCCATTAAAAGCGGGGGATGGAGACCACGCTAGAAGCCTAGCCCCTCAACTAAAGCTTCTTTAGCCCCCTCCATCCCCCTCTAATAAACAAAGCATCTCTCCACATCGAATTTTGGAAATAACCTGAACTATCCGCATAAACCTAGCTTCCTTTAATGCTAGTGGACGAAGAATATGGATTGAAGCATGAAAAACATGAGATCCTTAAGCTCACAGTAATTATAGTATAGTAGACAAAAGAAAATGTTTTAGATAGATTCTTAGAGATTAGCGTTAAGGCGCTCTACCTCTTCGAGCTATAGTCTAGGAAGTCATCGCCCTCAGAAAGATACTTTGCTAGAGCCTTTTCGTTAAGCTCTACGCCAAGCCCCGGTTTATCCTGAACTTCTACGTACCCGTCTTTAACAAGCGGGTTTGGGAGCCCTTTAACTATCTCCCACCAAACAGGCTCTACTACCGGCATCTCAAAAGCAATGAAGTTTTTGGGTAGTGTAGCACAAACCTGCGTTAACGCCGCAACCCCAATTATTCCGTCAAAAACACCGTGAGGAGCTATTAGTATGCTATGTAGGTCGGCGAATTCCGCAACCCATTTAAGCTCCGCCAGCCCGCCAACGTCACATGGATCCGGACCTATGACGTCAACAGCGTTGTTCTCAATTAAATCCTTGAAGCCCTGTCTCAAATATATTTGCTCACCCGTATGTATTGGGGTTATAGTGTTAGATGAAACTAAACGGTAAGCTTCAACAGCAGTGTACGGCGTATAATCCCCGGTTATTAAATCCTCAAGCCACATTAAATTAAACGACTCCAAGGCTTTAGCTAAGCTTAAAGCCGACTGCACGTCGAACCCCGGCCCACAGTCTAACGCTAACCCATACTCGTCTCCAAGGACATCCTTAAGCGCCCTAACACATTCAACAATATGCTTTAACCCTCTTTCAGTTAAACGCCCCCTATTCAAGTATGGTGTAGGCCCCTCCTCAACTTCACCATAAAAGAAGTTAGGGATAGCTGCCGGCATCCTAGTGTGGAAGCCGATACCAAACTTAAATATTTTGAAGCCCTCGGGAAGAGCTTTTCTTTTCCTAGCGCTCTCAGCATACTCTTCCGGCGTGAAACCCGTTGGTGCGGGACCTATGCCAGTATTGTAGACGCGCACTTTATCCCGTATCTTACCGCCAAGAAGCTTATATGCTGGCAGCCCGGCAGCCCTTCCAGCTATATCCCAAAGGGCGATCTCTATTGCGCTGACGGCACTACCCCAAGGTTTAAAGCCGCCTAGATCGCGGATCCTCAACATAACCCTCTCAACATTCGTTGGATCCTGCCCAACTATGTAGCGCTTATAGAAGAGGACATGCGGCTTCATATAATACTTAGGTTTCTCAATCTGAGCGAGACCACTTATCCCCTCATCCGTATCTATTCGAACTATAGGGTAGCCCTCCACAACGGTGCACTTTAAATCAACTATCTTCATACCCGACTACCACAATAATAGCTATATATGTTTTAAACGAGTGTAACAATAGTATAAGAATTTTCTGGTAATATGTGAAATATCGAAAGACAAAAATATTGTAGACATGCAAACATTGTTTTATATGATTAGACGCGAAAGGATAAGTGTTTTAATTCCAGTTTATAGGGAGTCTGATCTTCTTGAGCCTTTAATCGTGGATCTTCTTAGAGACCCGTATGAAGAAAAAGAGATCTTCATCATCATAGATGAGCCGACGCGGAAAAGCTTAGATATCGCTAAGAAATTCTCGGATAGGAACGTTCACTTCATATTTAATGGTGTAAGGAAGGGTAAAGCTAACGTGCTAAATGAGGTTGCTAATAGAGCTGGAGGCGACATATTACTATTCTTAGACGCCGACGTTTCGATAAAGGGAAATGGAGAAAGCTTCCTTGAGTCAATAGCTACGGAAATGAGGGACGCTGAGATACTCGAAGTTAAAAAGGTGGTTATAAGAGACTCATTTACGGCGAAAATCGCAAGCTACGATTATATAGGCTTTAATTTGACGAGCTTCTACTTTTCCCGCAGCATAAGAAAATGTTTAGGCATTAATGGTGCAGCATTCGCCATTAAAAGGAAAACGTTTGAAGAATTAGGGGGGTTTAGGAGGGTGATATGCGAAGATCTAGATATGGCTGTTAGATCTTTCACTAATGGCGCGCGCTTCAAGTTTATAAAAGACTTAACCGTTTATACGAGGGCTCCGTCATCTTGGAGAGAATGGTTTAATCAAAGGAAACGCTGGGGTATCGGCGCAGCCTTTTGGTTTAAAGAAAACTTAAAAATACTTAAGGATGCTGTGTGCAAGTACCCTAAAGTTATAATTCCGTCATTACTGCTGATTTTCCCAGCTCTACCAATAATGTTAATGAACCTTTTCATTCCAGACGACTTATCGCTCAAAATGCTATATCTATCTCTAATCTTATTGTCAACCAAAGCAAACATACTTCTACCCCCAACAGCTTTAACCTCCACAACCCTTTCGTTATTAAGAAACTTCCTTATGGTTCTCGGAAATTTAACCGCCTACTCATTCACATTCTACTTTATTGCCAGAAAACTTCGAATTTACTTCAACCCTTTTGAGTTCATAGTGTTCTATTTTACTGCGGCTCCACTATGGCTCCTAATAGTTGTAGCTAGCTTGATCAGGGTTTACATTAAACCTGATGGCATTAAAATCGATTGGAAGGTCTGACCTACGCTTCCTAGAAACAAATGGATTATCTCTTATATAGAACCTTAATTTTATATCTAAGTCCCTCTTAACACCTATTCTATTTGAGAGCCAGATTTTCTGCCAGATTACATACCCACCATCGGAGATAAAGATGGGGCTCTCGCCGCTTGTCAAGTCAGCGCAATTTAACTTTTTATCAATTTCCAGCGCTTTTGTTAACTTTCCGGGACCGTTGGTTAAATTAATGATACTGCCGTAAATTTTTCTATTAGCCATCATAACATCCACGCCCTTCAATGGTTCTATTGCCCTAATAAGCACCGCGCCTACCTTCCCAGATTCATGGGCGACCACGTTAAGCATCCACTCTTTATGCACATTATATATGAACGCTAAGCCAACTTCACCCCACATGGGAGCATTATATTTTTTCATACCGTTTCTAGCCCTCGAAGCCGGGTCATCAGATCCATAATATGCTTCAGTTTCAACAATCATACCTTCGAGGCACCTATCGCTAAGCCTCCTGACCAAAACTTTGCCCAAAAGCTCTATTGCAACAGATTTAGAATCCCTCATATAGAAGGTCTTTGGTAGTGGATTCCTCCCGCTCAGCTCAGCTGCCCCCTAGAGATTTAGGCGTATTATCTAAGTTCTTTTCATACAGTTGATTTAGTGAAGTTTAATTCGCTAATCAACGCGTAAGGCGCAAGAGTTGGGACCTCAACCTCCCACCATCTTACCCATAACCTCAACCTGCTTAAGTCCACTATGTTCCGTAATATTCTAAGCATGTTGTCACTTATTCTAAGCTCCCTAATTGACTCAACTATTTCCCCATTCTTAACTCGGAACATGCCGTCTCTGGGTATGGTTGAGAAGTCACCCGTCCTATAGTTTTGGTATCTTAAATACCAGTCGTTTGTAACATATATGCCGTCATCTATCTCTAACAATAGATCTTCAGGCGATTTATTGCCGGGTTCAACTATTAGATTCCAAGGGTACGGCACAATTATCCCAGCGTTACCGGTGGTTTCCACACTAAATTTTTTAGCAGTTATACTGTTGTGCAAATACGTCTTCAGAACACCTTTCTCAACTATTATGTTCCTCCTCGTTGGAACACCCTCATCATCAAACGCTCTCGCCCCAAAAGAGCCAGCTAAAGTCGGATCATCTATCAAAGTGAATTTTTCGGAAGCAACCTCTGAACCTATTTTATCGACTAGGAATGATTGCCCAGCGTCGACTAGGAAGGCTGATGAGAGAGAGCCAACTTGACTAACTATGTCGGCGAAAACCATTGGTCCAAGGAGAGCCATATATCTTCCAGGCTCTCCAGGCTTAGAGTCTGAAGCCGCCTTAGCTATTTCACCAGCAATTCTGCCCGCTTCTTCCGGGGAGAAGTCTTCAATTTTACCAGCGACTGAGACGGCGTGCCCCGTAGCTAACTCTGAAACAAAAGCTCTAACGGATATCTCTATACCAGATTTCTCTTGCGAAGCGTAAACGTCGCCTGATGTTGCAAGCGTTATCCTGGATCTGTGAGCGTCTAATGTTCCAGCAACTCTTTTAGCGCCCTTCTCTAACGCGTGTTTAACCGCTGACTCGACATAAAGGGTTAGTCTATCTGGATTTAAAGATATTTTTGGCGCTTTAATTAGCTCGGAATTGTAGGTAAATGGTCCTTGGGGCAACGGCGCATATATGTCGGCTGGCGGGGTTGATTTAGCTATCTTTACAAGGTTCTCTACAGACTTCTTAATGTTTCTAGCGGACAGCGCGCTTATAGTTGTTGCAGCCCTATGCTTCTCTATCATCACAAATACATCTATGCTGCTTTCAAGGAAAACTTTTGACACGGTCACCTCATTATTTGAGAAACGTATCATAACCCTGCGAGATTCTGTAAGCTTGGCTGCCGCATCAGTCGCACCTAAACGCTTCGCTAAATCAACAATATATAGCGGGATATCATCCAACCTCATATATGTGCACCGCCAACCCTAACTTTCCTTAGACGTATATGTGGACCGCCAGTCCAAACCGGTATGCCCTGTATAGGATCACCCTTACCGCAATATGCTGCTTGGAACTCTAGCTTTTTGCTTGCTGCATCAACAGAAGACCAGAGCCCGGTAGTCGTTATCTCTAGAACTGGATTTTTAACCATGTTTTTCAGCTCACCATTCTCTATTCTGTAGGCTTCTAGCCCAACGTAGCGCTGATTAAACCTTCTATCATCAATATTCCATTCCATGAAGCTCTTAATATAGAGACCGTCTTTAATATCCTCAAAGATCTCTTCCTCCGTGTAGTCGCCCGGTAAAAAGAAAGTGTTTGCCATACGAATTATGGGCTCGCGATTATAAGCCACCGACCTGGAAGAACCGTTGCTCTCTACGCCGAAAACGCTAGCGGTTTCACGGTTATGTAGAAACTCGTTGACTATGCCCTCCTTTATTAAAGTACGTCTCCTAGCCTTAACCCCTTCATCATCATAAAGGTAAAATCCAAAAGAGCCCTTTAAAGTTGGGTCGTCAACAACATTCACGTGAGGTGAGCCCACTCTAAGCCCTATTGAATCAGGCTTAAGGAATGTTTCGCCAGCTTGAGCTGCCTCCCTACCAAGTATCCTATCGGCTTCACTTGGATGTCCGCACGATTCATGGCTGACTATTCCAACAACCTCAGGTCCGAGGACAACATCCATTTCACCTTCAGGGGGTTTAACCGCCTCGATCAAAATCCTTGATAAAGAATAGGTTTCATTATGGAATATTTTTGGTAGATCCCATTTTTCAACAACCTCCCATCCGCCTGTCTCACCAAGATTAAAATATCTTTGGGCGGTTCCTTTCTGTGGATGGAAGACAGTTATAAGGGCGAAGAGGGCGGCTCTTGGAGTAACACTATATATGTTTGCTCCATCGCTAGTTAAAACAATTTTTTCAGTTATCCACGTGTCCAAGGTCATCATCCTGGATGGAGCTTTAACGCTGACTATTGAGGCTACATGAAGTGCCTGTTCATCAGCTTCTTTAAGTAGATTAACCCTTGACTCGAGATCCACGCTCCCGAAACTTACTCTTGGCTTAACTTCAACTTTTCCATATCCAAGCTCACCCTCCCCCATAGAGATCTTTTGCCTCATTACTCTCAGAGTAGACTTAGCGAGTTTTATGGCATGTTTAAGAGCGTTTTCCACATTATTCTTTCTAAAAGAGTTTATTGAGGCAAAGCCTAGAGCCCCATCCACGAGAACTCTTATACCTAGCCCCCTATTCTCTTCGAAGACTGATGCCTCTAAAACTCCATTTTTCACTATTATGGATTCACGCAGATCTATTTGTAATCTTGCCTCAGCGTATTTCGCGCCCCTCTCTTGCGCTTTATCGACAACAAATTTAGCGATATCTTCCAAAAGCCATCACTATGTGTTTTCTTTAAACTACCATATTTTGTTTTCTCTATAAAGTTGTTGATCAACCTTTTTAAGGAATCAAGGTTCTATTTCTTATGGGAATCAACATGTCATTTCATAAATATGTGTCCGGCGACAGGGAATTGGTTTTGACAGAGATCTGTCAAGTTCTCAAGAAAACGAATGCTATTGAGTTTGGAGCATTTAAGTTACCTAACGGCAGAATAACCCCCTACTACATTGACTTAAGGGTTATTCCAAGCTTCCCTGATGCTTTTGCAAAGGTGGCTGAAATATTTACTAACGCTATAATAACTGAGGTAGGATTAGAGAACTTCGATAGAATAGCTGGTATACCAACGGCAGGTCTACCCCTAAGCGCCGTCGCAGCGTACACTCTTAGGAAACCCTTCATCTATGTTCGGCAGAAACAGAAACTTAAAGGCAGAGAGCGCAGGGTTGAAGGGATAGTTATGCCGGGGGATAGGGTTCTACTAGTAGATGACCTGATAACTACTGGCTTGAGCCTTAAGAGGTCGGCTTTAGCGGTTAGAGCTGAAGGTGGACTAGTCTCAGACGCGATCGTGTTGTTGGATAGGGAGGAGGGTGGAAGTGAAAAACTTGAAGGTATAGGAGTGAAATTACACTCAGTGTTAAAGATGAGGGAAGTTGCCCAAAAACTCTACGAGATGAACGCTATAGGGGAGGACGAAGTAAAGCTGATATTAAGCCAAGTGAAATCCAAGAAATCCTGAATACTTTAGATTTTTAGATTAACTTCTCCAGATCCGCAATTATCCTATGTGGTTCATCAAAGTCAAATTCTAAGAACTGTGCGCTCAACCCCCTTTCAAGCATGTGCTTCATTAAGGCATCCATAAAGATACCTTTCTCCTTAACTAATCTAGCTTCATCCCCCACGATTCGTATTACGCTGCTTACAGCGCAGGAAGGGGAACGCTTAACACCGATAATCGCTAATATTTGGATGCGCGGCTTCACGCTCATGGACACTAAATTATTCAACTGCTCAACAACACTCCTCGCCAATCTATCGCAATGCTCCTTAAAACCCGGCAGCGCCTCATATTCATCCTTTGTTCTAGATGGCCGGGGGTTACCGCAGAAAGTAAACTCTGGACATGGCATCTGAAAAACTCCAATACTATGTCTCAAGGAGAACTCTACTACCTCTGCAACAAGACCGATGTTCCTCTCAACTGGTTTACCGTCCTGCCACCATCTTGTACTCTTATTGAGCAAACAATGGGAGAGCACAATAATCTTGGATGAAAAGCTCATTTAGCCCACTATCCCACTACCATATTTTCTTAAATCATGTCTAGTAGTCATTATAATGTTGGTGGTCTCTTCTGCGCATAAAGATATCTTTTTGCTTTTCCTTCTCGAGTTAGTATGCCATCCCTAACGAGGTCGAGTAAAACATGCGCAACAGCTGTCCGGTCATAATGATAGCCTATACGTGTCATCTCTTTATGAACATCGTTGAGGGAACGTGGTACGGAAAACCAGCCTTCCCTCCATAACCTTTCAATAACACCGCGGCATGTTTCAGCTCTGGGTGGTTGTGTAGTGGTCTCGGGAGCTGCGGTCTGCAGGGAGGCGTGGCTAGCTACGCTTGAAAGAATCTTGTCTATAACATCTTTTACCTGATCTTCTCTACAGTTTATTTCGAACTCCATGTTTCCAACTTTCATTTTTATGTGGACTAACGGTTTTTCCTCATTTTTCTCGCTCATTTTGATCTCTCTTGTATTTTGTTGCTCATTTTGTTCATGCGCAACATTTATATACAACATCACTGAGCTATAAATTGGTGAAAGATGTTGATTGAACAAATACATTATGCAACAACACCAAAATATAATTTTCCCCGATTTATTGGGGATATGGGTCTATCAAAGAAGTTTATCGAGATAAGTCTCAGCTCAATGAGCGAAATAAGGGAAAAGTTTTTTCAGCCATGGATTGATTTCAACAACCGATCCTTAGAGAGAATTGATGAGCAAGAAGATACAGTTGTTGAAATCCATGGTAAGGACTCCTTCCCTACAATTTTGCATTTAGAGCCTATTCTCGATGATACCCCAATAGTGGCAATTGACGCTTCAAGTATTAAGGTCGGTGAGACGGACTGCGGGATAATATGTGCTGTTAGAGGAGCGATCGTCTGGAATGAGAGAAAACAATATAGATGTCTGCGCATAGGACCATTCCCGTTCCATATAACTGAGGAGAATAGAAAAGAAATTTTGAGGGCTCTTGGGCAATATTCACCAGCAGCCTTCAACTCAAATCTATCGTTTTTAATTGAGGTGCAAAGTCGCTTATGTAGCGCTCTTGAAAGGTGGATTCAAATGATGGTATCTAGGTCTACGAACAATAGCATTATACTTTGGGATGGCTCGCTTTCATGTAATTCTCAAAATGGCTGCACTGAAATACTGCTTCAGGCTTTAAGAGACGCGAGAAGCAATTCAAACATAGTTTTATCGTTCTCAAAGGCTTCAACTGTTAGATTCCTGGGCAGAAAAATTACAGACTTAATTGTTAAACAGAAAGGATCATGTATCCTAGAAATCGATGAACGAATGTTATCTATATCTTCTAAGAGGAATCTGCGTTTGCTGGGCAAGATCTATGTTGTTAAATTGAGTGAGAAAGGCTATGCCTTTAGAGTAGACGTTGATAAAGCGTTGCCTAGAGAAGTACAAATACTTACGCTTAAAAGGCTCCTAGGGAATGATCTAGTTTTTCAGGGCTACCCTGAGACGCTGCGATTAGCCCACATATCCTCAACCTTTACGGCGAGCGACGTCATAGGTATACAGCGCTTTATAGCAAAGAGATATGGACTTAAGATTGTTACTTGGCCGAGTATTAGGAAAGCCTTGTTTGGACCCTTTGGAACTGGCGGCGCCGGAGACTAGGTGTATGCGTCTCTATAAGAAAACTGGTAACACTATACATATCATTAGCTTTCCAGATGAGGAGGTTGAGAAAGGCTGCTACCTTCTTATTGAGGATAAAAAGGCTGATAAATCAATGGTGGTTCAGGTTATTGATGTCCAGTTCGCGAACGTCCCAGGGATAATGGAGGAGCTTTTACGTGAGCCGCTGATAGATGAATCAATTAAGGGGGATGACGTTGATCCATTCGACATAACTTCACACATACTTTATGTTCAGGATGCTCGACTACTAGTTTGCAAGATCCATGGAACAATAGAGAATGGTAAATTAAGCTCAAATAGTTCATGGCTACCTTCAAGAACCCACTCCATAATATTTAGGTTGCCCATCGAGAAGCTGATGGAGATAGTTAACGCTGAGATAAAGTATCCAATAAATCTCGGCGAAACAATGGAGAATACCCCTATATTGATAGATGCCTCTAAACTGGATGGAAAACTAAATATTATTACTGGGAGAAAAGGGGCTGGGAAATCCCATTTATCCAAAATTCTGGTTCTAGGCTTAATTAAATATGGTGCAACCACGGTTATCTTCGACCTGAACGGTGAATACAAGAGTCTAGGGCTAAATCTTAATGGTGGAAGAAACGAGTTTTACAATAGAATTCATGTGTTAATTCCCGGCGGGAACTTTAAAGTCACTTTAGCCCAGGCGGGTCTCTCGGTTATCATGAAGATACTTGTTCACGCCCTTAATCTCCCCGGGACTTCAGCCCGTGAATTTAGGCATATATGGCGTTTTCTAGAGGAACGGAATATGCTGTCGTTGCAGGAGATCGGCGAAGCCATCAGGAGGTGGCAATGCAATCAACAGGTTAAGGATGCTCTCTTCTCCCGATATTACACGCTTCTACATACGAACTTCTTCACAGACAGCATAAATGAATCAGTTGACTTTGAGGGTTTACTGCAAAATGTCGAGCGGGAGGGTGGCGGAGCAATAATTATAGATTTAAGTAACTCCCCTTCTATAGATCGGCAGATAGTTGTGGAATATGTTCTCGCCAAGCTACAGGATTTGCTATCACAGTGGAAGATTAGGGCGGTCTTCCTATTCGCTGAAGAGGCCCACCTATATCTTAGGGAAACATACTGGGATGACATAGTTACTAGGATGAGACACTTCGGCATATTTACGACGTTCATAACTAATCAGCCAGACACAATAAAAGAGAGCATATACCGCCAAGCTGACAACATATTCCTATTCAACTTTGTGAATGAGCATGATCTAGAGGTTATTTCCAGGGCTGCTAAGGTTGACGCTGAAACGACAATATTTATTGTTCGAGATCTGCCACCGCACCACTGCCTTATATTAGGCGATGTCGTTGGAAACTTTCCAATCGTGGCTAAAGTGAAGCCGCTAAGTGTTAAGGCAATGGGTGAAACAAGACTATTTTTCCAGAGGGAGAAGGAGAGTTTAGAAAGCGTAGAGCAGCAATCTGTGAGCCTTTCTATAGGATAAGAGAAGTTGAGAGGAGGGGCATCATCGATTTCCTCAGCAGCTCGTGCCCATCAACATCAAAGCTCAGTTTAGGCGGCTATGGTTAAATTAAAAATAATCTATCCTAGATTTTAAGTTTACGTCTTTTATTTAAGGGATTTTGTATACTGAAGTTTAAAAGAGTTATTTTTGGTTTTTATCCATTTTGACCTCTCTTTTCTTAGATAGCCCTTTCTTAAGGTGTTAGCTTTTTTCGCGGATTGCGATCATCTTTTTAGCTTTTATAGCGGTTTTAGCCTCTCTCTTGCTTCAATATCCCTTAGTATGTCGCTCTCAATTGGCTTTACAATAACGAAGTATTTCTTTCTAGGGTCTGGTGTAAATGGTTTCTCGGAGAACTTTAGCTCGCAGTTCATGTCGAACTCAACGTAAGGTTTTATTTGAAGGTTTACTGGACGTAAGTAGTAGACGAAGACTCTGCCTCCCGCTGCCCCGAAAGTATATAGCGTATCAGATTGATGGAATAGGATGGATTCCGTCGTTATGCTGATCCTAGAAACAGTTCTGAAAAACTCCACGGGATCATCAAACCTTATTAAGACCAGTCTCTCAGCGTCTATCATGTTAGCTCCCAAAAGCAGGTTTACGTAGAATTTAAGATATTAATTTTATTCTAGGGCGCTAATCATAGTGGCGGAAAAATAAACCTTAGAGCGTCTACAGCGGTTCAACAGTTACTTTAAGAATTCTGCTAGGAATGCATCTTTAGCAAGCTCGTTCTTTAAGTATTCCACTGATTCTCTCGTGTCTATGAAGAGTGATCTAACGCGTTCTATATGCTTTGGCTCAATCATGCTATCTCCCATAGCTTCAGCGACAGCCTTAGCCGGGAGCATTAGTTGGGCTGCATGTCTTAGGGAGTATTTCTCACCTATATCCGTGAGCATTTCTAGCGCTTCCTTGGAGATCCTCAGTTCCTCAGCCTCAGCCCTTATGTCAAGAATCTTCATTATTTCGTCCCTAGTTGGGAACCTGGTTCTAGCTATAAGTAATCTATCGAGCATGTCTATCGGTATTCCATGCGGAGACTTTATATCCGTACCCTTAACAGTCGTTATTGCCCTATTCGTTGCTAGGACAAGCACCGGGGCGAACTCTTCTTCTAGGGCTCTACTTAAGAATGCAAAGGATTCGACGTCCAGCATGTGCGCCTCATCGATGAATAGTACTCCTGGAACAAGCTCAGCTTTATGGTCTTTAATG
>Ga0105163_1001458_pt1 | contig 12407 bp, 8 predicted proteins | sample JNZ110809AmetaG_FD_81531 | JGI IMG/M metagenome (GOLD analysis project Ga0105163, IMG submission 81531) | Hot spring microbial communities from Jinze hot spring, China to study Microbial Dark Matter (Phase II) - JNZ 110809A | ecosystem: Environmental > Aquatic > Thermal springs > Hot (42-90C) >... | reverse complement strand
TGAGAAGGGAGAGATAGAGGGGGAAAATTTGGAAGAGGAAGAGATAGAAGACATCGGCGAAGAGGGGGGAGACCCTATGGGCCTGGGGAAATTCAGGGTTCCACTTGGGGTGGAAGAGGGAGAAAAGGAGAAAGGAGAGGAAGAGCGGGCTGAACCAGGGGAGAGAGGAAAACCAGAATAGGAGTGGAAAGAGGAGGAGAAAGGAGAGGGAAGAAAGGAGGCGGAGGAGCCTCAGGCCGAATTCCTCCCCCCTTTCGGTAACCAGCGTTTTCAGTCCCACCCTCCTATCCCTCTCCAGGTCCTTCAGCTGGTGCTCCACTTGGGAGGTCAGCTGGACGGAGAGGTAGAGGAGGAGGAAGAGAAACACATCGGGATCCCATCGGGGGAGGCGCAGGAGGAGGATGGAGAAGAGGAGGGGGAGGAACTCTATACCCACGTCCGTTCCCACTCCCATCCATCCCCTCTCCTTTAGTCTTATTCCCTTCACCGAGTAAAGGAAGGCTAGGATCAGGCCAAGCAGGGAGAGGAAGGACAAACTGGGGGATAACAGGAAGGAGAGCCCCAGGCAGGCCGAAAGGGTAAGGGAGGAGAGGAAGAGGATCTCCGTGCGCGAGAGGGGTTCAACCTCCTTGCCCGCCGCGAGATCGAAAGGGAAATCAAAATAGTCGTTGATCAGCACCGAAAAGGCACCGTATAGAAAAAGAAAGGGAAGGAGGAGAAAAAAAGTGGAAAGGAAGGAGGAAAAGAGGTCCCTGCTGGAGACGAAGTAGAGGAGGGGTGAAAGAAGCCAGATCATCCTGTGGAAGAGGGGAAATCTCCAAGCCCTGAGGCGTAGAAACCTCATCATTTACTGTTCTTCTTTCCCATAAAGAAACTGAGGGCACTCCTTTTCAAATCTGCCCGCAGGTCACCAACCCTCTAATGACCCACGCTGCTCGCGGAGGGGTTCCATCTATAGCATTCGTTATGTCGAAGTTCCGTCTCGATGGGGCCCCGCTTGGGAAAGTGGAATAAGCACCTTTGGGCTTGAAGAAAACATAGCCGGATTTTACCTAGGGGGAAAATCTTCTCTCCAGCAGGTAAAAGGGAGATCCCCTGAAGAGCCTAGTGACGTGGAAATAGGAGGAATTGGCACATCCGCCGCATTCCCGCCAGAGTTCCTCCCTTTTTTTCTTCCCCCTCAGTCTGACCTCTTCCAAACCCTCCCCCACTTTCCCCACCGGAAAAGGGTAAAAGCATCCGCAGAGATCTCCGTTGGGCATGAGGGAAACATGCAGGGTGAAGGGTTCGCACTCCACCACCCTCTCTCCCCGAAGGTACCTCACTATGGCCCGTAAGTGCTCCGAGGAATTGGAAAGGAAATTCCCGTGCTCCCTCTTCAGCTCAAAAAGCTTGCCTTCCAACCACCTCACCTGTTCCCTGGTGGGCATGAACCCCTTGGCCTCACAAACGGGATTGAAAAAGAGATGATCCACCCTTTCCCTCAGAAAGTTCACCACTTCCTCTATTTCCCCCAGGTTGAGGTTGGTCAGGATGAAGTTCACCCCCACCTCACACCCGCTCTCCTTCAGAAACTCTATTCCCCTCATGGTCCTCCTCCAGGTGCCCTTCCCCCTCATCTCATCGTTCTTCCTCTCCATCCCCTGAAGGGAGACCACCGCACTGTCGAAAACTCTGGAGAGGGTTCTCGCCCTCCTTTTGGTTATGAGGGTAGCATTGGTGTCCAAGATGGTAAACATCCCTTCTCTCCTGGCCTTATCGGCTATTTCTTCCAGATCTGGACGTAGGAGGGGCTCGCCTCCGCTGAAGGAAATCCAGAGGGTGCCAAGCTTTCCCAGTTCCTCCATTGCCCTCTTAGCCTCCTCCGTGCTGAGTTCCCGTCTGGAAGAGGAACAGTAATCAAAGATTTTGGAGCCTGTATCCGTTCTCACCGGGCAGTAAATACACTTCAGATTGCATTTCACGGTGATGAAATAGTTGGCAAAAGAGAGGGGGGGAGAGGCCAGTTTGTACCTGAGGTAGTGGGTCCATACCCTCCACCATCTCCGAACCCGGTTCATCTTTCCCCCTTTGAATACCTTAAGAGATCCAGGAGCTGCCGCAGGTACTCTCACCCCTCCCTCACCCATTTGCTCCTCCCCCATTTCCTTTTTCCCTTGAGAGTAGAAAACTTCAGCCAACTTCTGTACCTCCCCCTCACCAGACATTCCAGGAGGATTTTGTACCCCCTCGGTTTTATCCTCCCAACCACCCGGCGTAGGAAGAAGCCCGAATGGGGATCCCGCACGGGAAGGTGCAAAAGGGTCCTCACCAGTTCGCCCATCAACTTGGAGGCAGCCCCCCTCCATCCCACCCATCGCGTCCTGCAGGCCAGGACCAAATCGTTTCCCTCCTCCACTTTCATCACCAGCTCTGGAACCAGCTTGGGTGGATGCTGGAGATCGGCATCCATCACCACCAGGACCCTGCCTCCCGCATGCCGCCATCCTTCCACCACTGCGGAGGAAAGAGACCACCCCTCTTCCCACGCTGAACCAGCCTGACAGGATACTTCCTGGCCAGGATCTCCGCTACCTTCCCCGTACCATCTGGGGAGCCATCATCCACACCACCACTTCCACCTCCTGCCCCTCAAGGCCCTTGCCAACCGTCTGATCAAGAGAGGGAGGTTTCCAGCCTCGTTGTAGGTTGGGACGACCACGGAAACGTCTATTTCCTGATCCACTTCCCTTCTTTTTTCCTCAGAGGATAAAGAACCGTCCCAGAGAACCCCCGCCGGATTCCCTTTCAGGACAAGCCTTAAGTATGCCCTCCCCCTTACATATTATTGGCTCCACACCCCCAAGGCGTCGGCCGGGAGCGGGATGTTTGACCAGCGATGAGGGGCCGAATTCCGGGTGTGGAATCAGTATGTGGGCCCGAAAAACCCAGGCCACTGGAGAGTTCGGGTCCGAGAGAGGTCCGAGGCCTCCGCCTAAAGGTCTTGCGGCCACCTAACTCCGGTTGATCCTGCCGGAGGCCACTGCTATGGGGGTCCGACTAAGCCATGCAAGTGGAGGGCGCGGTCTCCGACCGTGGCCCCGCGCACGGCTCAGTAACACGTAGTCAACCTACCCTCGGGTGGGGGATAACCTCGGGAAACTGAGGATAATACCCCATAGGTGAGGGAGGCTGGAAGGCGCCCTCACCGAAAGCTCCGGCGCCCGAGGATGGGACTGCGGCCTATCAGGTAGTTGGTGGTGTAACGGACCACCAAGCCTACGACGGGTACGGGCGATGGGAGTCGGAGCCCGGAGATGGGGACTGAGACAAGGCCCCAGGCCCTACGGGGCGCAGCAGGCGCGAAAACTCCGCAATGCGCGAAAGCGTGACGGGGGGACCCCCAGTGCCGCTGGTCTCACGATCGGCGGCTTTTCCGGAGTGTAAAAAGCTCCGGGAATAAGGGCTGGGCAAGGCTGGTGCCAGCCGCCGCGGTAATACCAGCAGCCCAAGTGGTGGTCGCGATTATTGGGCCTAAAGCGCTCGTAGCCGGGCCGGCAAGTCCCCCGTGAAATCGGACCGCCTAACGGTTCGGCTTGCGGGGGAAACTACCGGCCTAGGGGCCGGGAGACGTCCGGGGTACTCCGGGGGTAGCGGTGAAATGCGTTGATCCTCGGAGGACCACCCGTGGCGAAGGCGCCGGACGAGAACGGTCCCGACGGTGAGGGGCGAAGGCTGGGGGAGCGAACGGGATTAGATACCTTAAAGGTGTCTCCCCTGCCGGCGACGGCAGGGTGTAAGCAGCAGGATCTGCCCTAGGTCCTGCTGTGACCCAGCTGTATCGGCGAAGCCCCGAAGGGGTAACGCCGAGGGAAGTCGGGGGTAAAATACTCCCGACCCCGTAGAGACTAGTGATGAAGGCCAGACAGAAGGAGCGATCCGCTCCTTTGTCGGAGGAGGCGAGACAAGTGATCCTGGGAACCCTCCTGGGAGATGGATCCCTCAGGAAGTACAGGGGATACGCCTATCCCAGACTCGTAATCAGGCACAGCGCTAGACAAAGGGAGTACCTGGAGTGGAAGGCTGGCTTCCTCTTGAAGGAGCTGGGGGGAAGGATTGCGGAGGTGCAGGATACCACATCAAAAGGCAGGGAAAAAGTGGTCTACGTGAGTTCTGCCAGTCCAAAACTCCTTGAGATCTTCGGTTTGACCTCCAAGGGGGTGCGGAGGAAATGGCTCAACCAACTCCGTCCCCTGGGTCTCTGCGTCTGGTGGCTGGACGACGGAAGTCTGGTCAGGAACAGGACACAGGCGGTCCTCTGTACCGACGGCTTTTCCCTGAAGGAGGTGAAGGTCGCTAGGAGGTATTTCCAAAAGGTATGGGGGTTACACTTCAAGATAGCTCCGAAGAAAAAGGGAACGGAGAAATACAGGCTCTGGTTGCGTTCCACCGCCGAGACCAAGAAGTTCCTGAAACTCATAGCCCCCTTCGTACCGGAGTGCATGAAGCAAAAGATCCTCCTCTACCGCAAGCCTTCATCACGTCAACGCTGGGCATCTGAGATAGCAGGGCTCGTTAAGTTCGCTATCTCAGATGAAGACATAGTCCAGGCCTCACGGTAACGTGAGGGTCCCTGACCCCGGTAGTCCCAGCAGTAAAGGATGCGGGCCAGATGTTGGGAGTCCCTTGAGGGCTCCCAGTGTCGGAGGGAAGCCGTTAAGCCCGCCGCCTGGGGAGTACGGCCGCAAGGCTGAAACTTAAAGGAATTGGCGGGGGAGCACCACAAGGGGTGGGACCTGCGGTTCAATTGGATTCAACGCCGGACAACTCACCAGGGGAGACAGCTGGATGAAGGCCAGGCTGAAGACCTTGCTCGACTAGCTGAGAGGTGGTGCATGGCCGTCGTCAGCTCGTACCGTGAGGCGTCCTCTTAAGTGAGGCAACGAGCGAGACCCTCGCCCCTAGTTGCCATCGGTGGGAAAGCCGGGCACTCTAGGGGGACCGCTGGCGCTAAGCCAGAGGAAGGAGAGGGCGACGGTAGGTCCGTATGCCCCGAAACCCCTGGGCTACACGCGGGTCACAATGCGCGGGACAATGGGATGCCACCCCGTAAGGGGGAGCCAATCCCCTAAACCCGCGCTTAGTTCGGATCGAGGGCTGAAACTCGCCCTCGTGAAGGTGGAATCCCTAGTAATCGCGGGCCACTATCCCGCGGTGAATACGTCCCTGCTCCTTGCACACACCGCCCGTCAAGCCACGGGAGTCCGCTCCGCAATAGGCGCTTCCAAGTTGGGGGCGTCGTTTGCGGGGTGGATGACTGGGGCTAAGTCGTAACAAGGTAGCCGTAGGGGAACCTGCGGCTCGATCACCTCCTACGTATATATCTGGCGGAGGCCCGGACTTCTCTTGGGCCCGTAGCTCAGTGGTAGAGCGTCGGCTTTGCAAGCCGAAGGCCCCGGGTTCGAATCCCGGCGGGTCCACCAGCATGCAGCGCGGGAAGAGAGAGCGCTTCTCGCGCGAAGGGCTCAGGCTAAAAGCTGATGAGGCCAGGCACAGGTCCGGAAGCCGTCGAGCGGGGAACCAAGCCACCTGGGGGATGGCTCGGCTCGAGCGCCGAAGAAGGTCGTGGCAAGCTGCGAAAAGCCCGGGCGAGGCGCAGGCAGCCGTAGAACCCGGGATCACCGAATGGGAATCCTGCAGGGGTTAACCCCCTGCGTTCGCGGCTCTTTTGGGAGCTGCGAACGGGAACCCCGGGAAGTGAAACATCTCAGTACCGGGAGGAAGAGAAAGCAAAAGCGATGCCCTCAGTAACGGCGAGTGAAGAGGGCACAGGGCAAACCGAACCCGGCGGCGAAAGTCGTCGGGGATGTGGAGTTGTAGGACCTCCCCCAATTCCTCGCACGGGAACCCGAAGTCGCCTGGAATGGCGCGCCGTAGAGGGTGAAAGCCCCGTAGGGGTAACTGTGCAGGATACGAGGGGAGGGATCCTGAGTAGGGCGCCTTGGGATTGGCGTCCGAAGCTGGGAGGCACCAACTCCCAACCCTAAATACGTCTCGAGACCGATAGCGAACGCAGTACCGCGAGGGAAAGCTGAAAAGTACCCCGGAAGGGGGGTGAAAAGAGCCTGAAACCAGGTGGCGACAGTAAGGTACGGCTCGAAAGAGGTGAGCCCTCCCGAAGGAAGCCGCCGTGAGGCGGTGGTACGAGGGAGGGGGATCGGGGTCGTACCGTCCGTCTTGAATCACGGGCCAGGGAGTTCACCGTCGTGGCGAGGTTAAGGGGTTGAAACCCCGGAGCCGGAGCGAAAGCGACGGTCCGCAGCCCGAAAGGGCGAGGGACGGGGTGTTAACAGCGCCCGGAGTCACGGCGGTGAGACCCGAAACCGGGCGATCTAGTCCAGGGCAGGCTGAAGCCCCTCTATGGGGTGGAGGGCCGAACCGGTCTTGACGTGCAATTCGGTCGGATGACCCTGGGCTAGTGGCGAAAGACCCATCAAGCCCGGTGACAGCTGGTTCCCCCCGAAGCTGGCCGCAGTCAGGCCCGGCGCGAGGTAGCCGGTCGTGTAGAGCACCGATTGCGGGGTGACAGGGGGAAACCCTTGCCCTCGCTGTCGAACTCCGAAGCGACCGGCGCCGTAGACCGCCGGAGACGGGGTGCGGGGGGTAAGCTCCCGCTCCGAGAGGGGAACAACCCAGACCGGGGTTAAGGCCCCCAAATGCTGGCTAAGTGCAGAAATCCAAAGGGCGTCTCCACCCTGAGACAGCGGGGAGGTAGGCTCAGAAGCAGCCACCCTTTAAACAACGCGTAAAAGCGGACCCGTCGAGGGTGGGGGCACCGAAGATGAACGGGGCTTAAGCCAGCTGCCGAGACCCCGGGGCAGGCGAAGTTCAGTAGCCTGATCCGGTAGGGGGGCGTCCCGCGTGGGGAGAAGCCCGGCCGTGAGGTCGGGTGGACCGCGTGGGAACGAGGATCCTGGTGGTAGTAACAGCCTAGTGGGGTGAGAATCCCCACCGCCGAAGGGGCCCGGGTTCCTCGGCAATGGTCGTCAGCCGAGGGTTAGTCGGTCCTGAGGCGGCCCTCAACCAGAGGCCGCCGAAAGGGAATCCGGTTAATATTCCGGAACCACCCAGGTACCGGCGGCAACGCAGGCCGGTCCTCCGACGCCTCGGGGCAGACCGAGTGGGGCCGTCGCCCCATCCAACCGTCGAAGTCCGGGGAGTTCCGTAATGGAGAGAACCGGATGAGGGCGGGATGGGCCTGCCGTTAGGCGGGTTCGGTTCATCTCCGGGGCCCGTGAAAAGGGGGACCGGAAATGGGATCCTGGGTGACCGTACCTAGATCCGACACAGGTGCCCCTAGGTGAGAAGCCTAAGGTGTGACGGGAGACAGCAGGCCAGGGAATTCGGCAAGTTGGCCCCGTAACTTCGGGAGAAGGGGTGCCTGCCCTGCGGAGGGCAGGTCGCAGTGACCAGGGGGGGCCGACTGTTTAATAAAAACGTAGGTTCCCGCTAGCCCGAAAGGGTGAGTACGGGAGCTGAATTCTGCCTACAGGCGGTACGTGAAAGCCGGGTACAACCGGCCGAAGCGCCGCCAATGGGCGGGGGTAACTATAACCCTCGAGAAGGGGGTTGTAAAACCTGGCTGTATGCGGGGAAGACGTGAGGGGAGATGGGCTACCCGAAAAGGGTAACAAAGTCCATCTCCGATGAGGTCGACCCGCAGGAAACCCCAGAGGGCCGGAAACGAAATAACAGAGTCCCTCTTAAATCCAGTGATGACAGAGTCCCTAGCTTACCTCGTCGGTGTAATGCTCGGTGACGGAGGTGTCTATGGAAATTCGTACACGGTGTTTTGCAGGGATATGAACAGGGAATTTGCGGAAAGTATCGCAAAGACCGTCGAAAGGATCTTCGACTTCAAGCCGAGGGTGAACAGGGGTTCGCCGAACTGTTGGATAGTCAGTACCAACCGCAGGGACATCCATAGGTTCTTCGTGAAAATGGGGTACCCGAAGGGAAGGAAACTCACCACCCTCAGAATTCCGAAGACTTTCACGGAGGACAAAGTCTCGAGGCTGGAGGTGGCAAGGGGGCTCTTCGATGCAGAAGGCTACTGTGGAGTCGACAAACAAAAGCATGGGGGAAAAACCTACAGCTATCCATATGTCGGGATCGACATGATCGCCAGGCCCCTCATCGGACAGCTACATGGAATTCTTCTGGAAGCAGGGATTGAAAGTGCGATTTCCGTCAAAAAACCGAGGGCATGGGGGAAAAATCCGCAGTTCTCGCTGGTCATAAAAGGCTTGGAGAGGGTGAAAAAGTTCAGGGATGCCATAGGATTCAGGCATCCCGAAAAGAGGGAAAAACTGGAAAGGCTCGTTGAAGGGGAATCCTCAGAGACCATACGCCAGGCGCCCGAGGAGGGCGATGATATGGTCCACCTTCCGACATGTGAGGAAGGGAGCTTAAGGTAGCGTAATACCTTGCCGCTTAATTGGCGGCTTGCATGAAGGAATCAACGAGCCCCCCACTGTCCCGGCCTGCAACCCGGTGAACCCGCTTGCCGGCGAACATGCCGGGGTCCCCCGAAGGGAAACGAAGACCCCGTGGACCTTTACTGCAGCCTGTCGCTGGGACGCGGTTGCGGGTGCAGAGGGTAGGCGGGAGCCGTGGAAGCCGGATCTTCGGGTCCGGCGGAGGCGCCGATGTAACACCGCCCACTCCTAACCGTGCCCCTAACCCCGTCAGGGGGACAACGGCAGGTGGGCAGTTTCGCTGGGGCGGCAGCCCCTCGAAAAGATATCGAGGGGGTCCAAAGGTCGGCTTAGGCGGGTCAGAACTCCGCCGCCAAGGACAAGGCCAAAAGCCGGCCTGACTGCGCGCTCACTACCAAGGCGCGCAGGGGCGAAAGCCGGGCCTAGCGAACCCGGATGTCCCTCTTGGTGAGGGCTCCGGATGACAGAAAAGGTACCCCGGGGATAACAGAGTGGTCGCGGGCGAGAGTCCATATCGACCCCGCGGTTTGCTACCTCAACTTTGGGGTATGGCGGCAGCAATGCCGTCCAAAGCACCGGCTAATATCGGAGGAGCTCCCCTCGCGGGTAAAAAATAAGGGGAGTAACTCCGAGGGAAGTGGGAAGATGGAACTCACGGAGATCCAGAGGGAACTCCTGATAGGTTCACTGCTGGGGGACGGACAACTGCGGAAGCACGGAAAAGGGGTGATCTTCGAGTTCTCGCAGAGTCCCAAGCGCAAGTTCTACGTGGAGTGGAAACACAGGATCCTGGGAGAACTGGCCTGTCCGAAGATCTACCATCACAGGAACGAAAGGGAATACTACAAGCTGGTCACCAAAACCCATCCAGAGCTGGACGAGCTCTACAGGGACTTCTACAGAAACGAGAGGAAAACCGTACCGGAACGAATAGGAAAGATGCTGACGCCGTTCGCCTTGGCGGTCTGGTTCATGGACGATGGTAGCAAGTCGAAGAACGCGATCTACCTCAACACCCAAGCGTTCAGCGTGGAAGAACAGTTTCGCCTGATCAAGGCACTTCGAAAGTTCCACCTGATTTTCAACCTGAACAGGGATGGCGAGTATCACAGACTGCGCCTGCTGAAAAGACACAACCGGAGATTTCTAGAGTTGGTCAAACCCTATATCCTGCCTGAGTTCGAGTACAAGCTTCCCACCCCGTAGAGACTGATGCCGAAAGGCAGATGAGTCAGAACGCACGGTGCGTTCTGACATACGCCGGCCCCCGCGAAGAGCGGGGTGGAGAAATAGTCCGGAGCCAAAGCTCTGCGATGTCGGTTCTTCCTATCCTGGCCGTGCATAAGCGGCCAAGGGTGGGGTTGTTCGCCCATCAAAAGGGAACGTGAGCTGGGTAAGACCAGGTCAAGCCCAGCGATGAATAAACCGGCTTATAACGGTGGAGTCCCCAGGAAGTTATGATGCCGACCGAAAGGCAGAGGGAACTCGTGATCGGATCTCTGTTGGGCGACGGATACTTGGAGAAACGCGGGAAAAAGCATGCGACGAAGTTCAGCGAACTCGTGAAACCCTATATCCTGCCCGAGTTTCGGTACAAGCTTCCTGGGGATAATACCGTGGGAACCCAGACAACTGGGACCCGTAGAGACTGAGGCCTTAGGGCCGAGGTGGTGAGAGAGTTCTCACCACAAAACGCCGGTCAGCGGTTGGATGATACGTACGTATCATCCAACTTGCTGAAAGATATAGTCCATGCCAACGGAGGCATGTTAGACCGTCGCGAGACAGGTCGGATGCTATCTTTCGGGGGTGCCCGGTGCCTGAGGGGAAGGTGTCCCTAGTACGAGAGGAACGGGACGCCGGCGCCTCTAGTGTACCGGTTGTCCGACAGGGCATCGCCGGGTAGCCACGCGCCAGCCGATAAGGCCTGAAAGCATCTAAGGCCGAAGCGGCCCCCGAAAACAGGCACCGTGTCCTTCCGCTCCGAAAGGGGCGGAAGGCGAAGGGCTGGGGCTAGAAGACCCCGTTGATAGACCGGGGGTGTACGCATCGAGCCCGAAAGGGCGAGATGCTCAGCCCACCGGCACTAATCGCCCGAACCCCTCTCGATCTCCGGACCTGTGCCTGTGCCCATTTTTAACTCATGGCTTTCTGTTTCATCAGGGAGGTGAGATAGCCGGCTATGCGGTTCTTCAGGGGTTTGCTTTCCACCTCCAAAAGCTCATCCAGAACTTTCCTGTTGTGGAGGAAGTCCGTGGTGAAGCGATCCGGATAGAGCTCGAGGAGCTGTCTGGCGGCCCTCTTCACATAAACCTGTCTCACCCTTCCCGTTCTCCCACCTCCTTCAACAAACGCAGGGTCAGCTCGGCCACTTCCATGGGTGTCCTGCCCAAGAGTCTGATCATGGCCTCCTTTCCCTTTCCACCCCTATCCACGATCACCCTGGGCACCCTACCCTTCTTCTTCACCACGTATTTAATGGCCCACTCCATCGTCTTCACCCCCTTCGGTTCCTCCTCCCTCCTGAACTCCCCCACCTCCAGCCCCAGCTTCCTGCAGGCCCTCAAAAGGAAGGGAGAAAAGCGGAGGTTCAAACCCGCCCGAAGGGAGGGATCAAAGGAACTGGCGGTGAGCACCAGCCTGGCCACATGCTCCGAACCCCCAGGCCTGGGAAAGCCCGTGGGATACGGCTTTCCTTCCACCCTTACTATCCTACCGGAAAGACCTATTACGTCGGAAATCCCCCTGGCTCCCTCCGGAACCATCACCACGTTGGTACCCACCTCGGGGAGAAGGGAAGCGAAGCCTGGCTCCGAACAGAGGAGTTGGACCGCCTTCCATACCTCCTCGGTAGCCCTCCATTTCCCGGCCTCCTCCCTCAGGGGAAGGACGGGGTCCAGGAAGAGGAGGTTTCCCCTTCCCACCTTTCTTCCCTTTTCCAGCAAACCCCTCAAGAAGCCTATGGCCTCCTCCACTGCCTCTCCCATTTCCTTTCCCTTCGCCAGGAGGGCGGTGAGGGAGGCTGAAAGGATGCAGCCCGTTCCGTGAAAGGAAAAGGGTAAACGGGGGGCCTCGAAGATCCTCGTCTCCCCTTCACTGTAGAAGACGTCGAAGACCCTTTCACCCTCCAGATGCCCCCCCTTGAGCAAAACGGCACGGGGCCCCAGCTCACTTATCTTCCTGGCCGCCTTCTTCATCTCCTCCAGGGAACTTATCCTCATGCCCGAGAGCTCCTCAGCTTCGGAAAGGTTGGGGGTCACCACCTCCGCCTCCCCTATGAGGTCCTCCATCCTCCCCTTCGCCAGCTCCGCCCCCGTGGAGGCCCTTCTCACCGGATCCACCACGAGCTTCAATCGATACCTCTTCACCGCAGCCAGTACTACCTCCCTCACCTCCTCCGTATGGATCATGCCCGTCTTTCCCCATTCGATGGGCAGATCCTCCAACACGGTCTCCAGCTGCTTTTCCACGAACTCCGGGGGGACCTCCATGATTTCCCTGACCCCCTTGGTGTTCTGGGCGGTGAGGGAGGTGAGGACACAGGCCCCATGCACTCCCAGGGCCCTAAAGGTGGCCAAATCTGCCTGGATCCCAGCCCCACCGCTCGAATCCGAGCCCGCTATCGTCAGGGCAAAAGGCTTCATCACCCTATCCTCTCCGCCAGCAAATAAGTGGGTTTGGCCTCCCTTATCCTGATCCTCACGAATTCTCCAGGCTTTCCTTCGGAAAGGACCGCGAGTTTGTAGTTGGGAAGCCTAGCCACCCATCCGCCCTTCCATCCTTCCTCCGTGATGAGGGCTTCACCTTCCCACCCCAAGTATTTCCTGTTCGCTTCCAGGGAAAGGGAGAGACAAAGGGAACTTAGGATCCTGGACCTCCTCGCCACCTCCCTTCCCGTCTTCCCCCCCTGCCGGGAAGGGAGGTGGCGAG
>Ga0105163_1001457_pt1 | contig 12420 bp, 12 predicted proteins | sample JNZ110809AmetaG_FD_81531 | JGI IMG/M metagenome (GOLD analysis project Ga0105163, IMG submission 81531) | Hot spring microbial communities from Jinze hot spring, China to study Microbial Dark Matter (Phase II) - JNZ 110809A | ecosystem: Environmental > Aquatic > Thermal springs > Hot (42-90C) >... | reverse complement strand
CGTTTATCAGAAGTGCTGGAATAACAACGTTTGGTCCTTTATTAAACGGTCTTATTATATATGCAAGCACGATTTGGGGTTGGCAGAGTACTATATTCCAACATGCGTAAATCAAGATGGACTCATGCAGTATCATAGGGTCGTTGTTTCGGTTTTGCCTGAACTTGACCAAGAGGTCTTTGATGCAGAGGTTCGGCGTATGTTGAAGCCGTTCATCCTACCCGCGGGCAAAATAGACAGCTGCACAGTGTTTGTTGTGGCTCCTAGGACCACTAAAACGCAAAAAATGAAAGTTAAACAGTTTGGCCGAAAAGCTATGGTGAAAATAAGCCGCATACCGAAAGGGTTAGCTATGCCAATAATCGTAAAAGAGCCAGAAATCGCGTTCAAAAAACTTCTAACACGTCTAACCCATTTCTGGAATGTGCGCGTTAAGAGATTACTCGAAAAGTTAGAAGTTCAACCTATGCAATATGATTATAATTTAGGGAACATCATAAAAGATTCTATTACAGTAATAGAAAATAAAGTATATGGAGTTGTCAAACAGAATTTAAAAAGTATGATCTCAACTTTCCTTTGGCTCGGAGACAAACTCAAGCTGGCATTAAAACGCATTGGCAACTTAAACATCTTGAAGAGCAAGGTTTTAGCTGGCTTAAGCGAGGTTGACATCACTGCAATTCCAAACCGCTTCGTTTATGAATTAAAGATTGCGCTTGAAACAATTATTGAAAAAGCCCAATCGACTAGGTTTGCTGATGCAAAGATGAAGCGCTCCTAATTCATAGATAAGCCCTCAGGTAACGTGTTCAATATCTAAAAAAGTAAGTCAAATTGGTTTTATGAATGGAAACTATATATTTGCGATTTCCGCCCCATTTTAACACAATCCAAGTAAAGCCTCTAAAAGTTGTCACAAACCTCTACGATACCTTTCTCCGTCGCTTTTAAGCTTCACAGGAATCCATCGAACATTAATGCGACTTTCGTTTATGACATAATTGCCGCAACAAAACCTATTTCAGTTTACTCAACCAACAAAAGTGTCAATCGACATTCTGGGATTTTTGTTAAGGTTTTCCTCGTATTTTGTAGATTTGCCTTAAGTCTATTAAAAACGATGCTAGAAAAAGCGATAGAAAGACTGCATGAGGTGGTATTAAGGCTGGAGGTACATCTATTGGGTAGGCTAGAAATGTTGGTAAGAGAATGGTGGTTACTGGTATTATGAGGATTAAGTTTGAGTTGTAGGGTTGCAGTAGCTTTTTAATGTCTTTGGTTTTTGTTAGGAGAGTAATGGCGGCTAGAAAGGACAGCCACTCTATGCATATGTTTGTGTAGCTTTTAATGTTGATTTCCATTCCGTAATATCCGCTTGTTAATGGCCAAAAAAGTTGCGTTTGTCCACCAATAATAACATCGCTTAATACAGAATGTTGAGCCAAGGCTATAAAGTATGGGATCGCTTTACGCCGCCAGAAAGCGAGTATTGGAATAAAAACTATTATTGCGATTATAACAGAGTGTGTTGGTCCTCTATGCTTTAAAAAGGGTATTAATATATCAATGTCAGGGATTACTGAAAGCGTTAGAACTATAGGAACATTTAACTCTGTTTTTAACTTTTGAGCAGCACTCTTACTTAGGATATATCCTAGGGCAAAGTGGCCTACGGCGAAACGATTTGTTATCCTCCCATGGCTGGATTTAAGCATTCAATTTTTTATATACTCTACCGTAGATGTTGACAGCCACCAGCCTCAGCCTGGTAGAATAGCTGTCAACATTTTTTAAAAAAGGCGAAGATATAATTATTTGAGAGGAAAATCATCCATCAGTTTTTTCAGCGTCTTCTTGGCTTTCGCCTGTAAGTCTTTCTATTGGTCTTGGTGGCGGGGTCGTAGCCATAGTCCAACCTATCCATGCGCCTATGCATAGCACTGCAATGAATCCTATGAGCACGGGAGTGGCAATTAGCCAAAATCTGATATTATCTTCGGCGACTTTCAGTCCGACTATTTCGATCCATCTTGGATAAATCATGGTTGCAATGTAGGAAATGGCGATTGTAATGCAGAGTGCAAACACCGTTGCACCGATTATTCTATCTTTATCCATAGATTTTCACCTCCCTCTTCCATATCGAACTCTTAGATTAAAAATTTGCTTTATCTATGAGGAATTTCAGTCCTTCTGAAGTGTTCAACGCTAGTTAAGTGTCGCTAAAGTATTGTGAATATAAAATTCAGATTTCTAATATTTGGCAACTGTATTTTTGTTGGTTAGGTAAACAAAAAAGTTTATTAAGTCTTAATACTTACGCTTTTCGGTGCACTATATGGAAAAAACATCAGTTTGCATAATCCTAATCATAATCACTTTAGGAGCTATATCCTCAACGGTTTTGGCTCTGCTTGCAAGTAAAACCATTCATAGTACGGGAACTATTAAGGCTGTCAGGGTTGGTGTGTATAAGGAGAGTAGTTGTGCGACTCCAGTTTCATCATTAGAGTGGAACGATTTGGTGCCTGGAGAAAATAGAACTATAACAATTTATGTCCGCAATGAAGGAACAGTGGAAGTCTTATTAAGAGCAAGAGCGGAGAATTGGAATCCGGGAACGGCTTCTACATACATCAAATTTAGCTGGAACCGTGATAATTATAAAATATCTGCTGGAAGCGTCGTTCAAGCGACTTTAACTTTATTCGTTTCAGAGAACGTAAGTGGCTTTCAAAGTTTTAGTTTTGATATAGTAATAACAGGGGAAACGTCTTAGAAATTCCAACACACTATTTCATGTTTTGAACATTAAACTTTGAGCGTACCAGTTACTAATCTAAGGATTCTCCTTTGATATTTTAACAATGGTTTCATAACGAAGGATATAAACTTGACTTTTTGTATGATAAGATCCGATGTAGCTAGCTCTGCATCTGTTATTGTTTTTGTTAAAGGAATCAACGTTAAATAAAGGGATAAGTATAGCACTACACCTCCAATAAAACTGGCAATGTTAGGGAGCTTTGTAAGTTTAAGCATAAAAACTGGGAATGCGGAGAAAATTGAGCACAAATAAATTCTGAAGAGTGAATGTTTATCAAATGTTACTTGAAGTTTTTTAACTGCTGTACGGGCGCCATATAGTGTGCCAAACATGTTAGCTATAATGAAGGATATGATCAAACCATAAACCTTATAATTTAATGTCAATAGCGGGGCAAGCACAATTACTGAAAAAGATGTTATTAGGCTTATTTTAAGGGTTGTTTTTGTGTCACCTAATCCATTAAAGAGGCTTGTTAACGTTAAAAATCCAAGTCCCGTCAACATGTAAATTAGGCAGTATGATGCTAGGAACTGCGGGGCATATTGATATGTTGAACCGTATATTATTTGGACGATCTCGCTTGAGAAAATGATGATCAAAAAAGTTATTGGCAAGATTACGAGCGTTGCGTACTTATTCGCAAGTTTAAAAAAGTGTCTTATTTTTTTGGTGGTTTCAGAATCTAGTTTCGAAAATGCGGAAAGCAAGGCTGTTGTGATTGGAACTGTCAGTACAGTCATTAAAGCTATGAAGTTTGTAGCTGCTTTGAAGTTTCCAACGTCAACATCGCTGGTGTAAATAGCTAAAACTATGCTTTGATAGTATGGAATAAATCCAATTAATATTGCGGAAATGTAAAGCGGCAACCCATAGTTTATTAAAGTTTTTATTTCATTTGAGTCATTAAAGCCCTTCTCTTTGCTACTATTTTTTAAACTGTTAAGTACTGTGGTTAAAAGTAGCACTGATGTAATGGCTGCAATAATGTAGCTTGCTACGTGTCCTAATATTGCGCCAAATAGGCCGAAGCCTAGAAGAACTAAGGAAATTGATATTATCGCTTTTGATATTGCATGTACATTTGTTGCCAAGGCGTTGTATTCCGTTTTATCAAGGCCAACAAAAGTCGATGTTAATGTTGTAAATATTGCCTGAAAAAGTACGGAGATTGATGCTATTCTCACGTAAAGTGTTAAGTCGGGTCTTTGTAAAATTGTGGAGGCAAGCGTTCCAGAAAAAACGTAGGAAATAATGAAAATTGTTATTCCGCTTAAAGCTTTGATTAAAAGTCCATACTTTATTATTCTTACTACACGGATCATTTCGCCGCGTTGACGCAAACTTGCAGTATATTTAATTAATCCTTGGTTTATGCCCATATCGGTAAACAGCAATAGAAGTTGTGGTGTAACGAGGGCCAACGTATATTGACCATATAATTCGGGTCCTAAGAATCTCGCAACTAAAATTGAAGCTAAAGCCATTATGATTGTTGAAAGAGCTGTTCCGGAGACTAGGAAAAAGCCGCCCCGTGTTGATTCAGCTGCGATTTCCATAAGATCGTTAGCCATTTCATAACCTCTTAGTGGTTATTCGGCAACCTTCTGGCGTATTGATATTCACGTATAAGAGCTACGGTTGCGAAAACTATAGTCAAAGCCATTAGGCTTATTACTATTGGTGTCAATCGTATTCCCCATGGAGTGTAATTTAGGAGTAGGCCGATTATTGGAACGATGGCTAGGCTCATGCCGAGACTTAAAGCGATGCGTTCTATGTTGTCAAGGGCTTCCTTTGCTTTCTTGACTGTTGGAAAAAGGAGTTTTATGAACGTGTATCCGGGTAGCCAAAGTACAAATATTGCTCCTAGGATATGTCTTATAATAACCCATGGGTAAAGGTTTTCAGGAATTGTGAAAACGGTTGTGGTTGTTGCCGCTGAAATTAATATTGTTATCCAATACCAATAGGATTGCTCTGTCTGCAGGTAGCTGATAAAGCTTTTTGGTGGAGGTTCATACTTTTCAAATTTTATTTTTCCATCGCTTTGTAACTTTAAGATAAACTCAATTATTTCTTGATCTGGGATTTGAAGCTGTTCTTTAACGTAAGTCGTTAGCTCTTTGACTGTTTGCGGTTTTTTTTCCTTTACGATTCTGATTATCGTGGATTCCAATTTGTTGTCGCTTGAATTTTCCTGCAACTGATTTAAGCCCTGAAAAAAGAACGTTTATCTTCAATATAAGGGTAATTACGAGAGCTGAAATAAAGATGAAGAAAAACTTTGATATGTTTTAAGTAGCCTTTAAGTTTGCGGGTTATTTAGTTTGATTATGGTCTGCTTCACTTTTTCCTACGTTTTATGCCGTATATTCCAAGGGTGCTAAATGATGCTGTGGCAAGTATTACTGGAGCAAGATCTGGTACAACGAATCCGGGCTGCGTAGGCGGCACTCTTGTGTTGAATTTCCAGCAACAGCAAGTGTCAAATAGGCCACGGGACGGATAAATCTTGCCTATGGCGTACACAAGCATTCTCGGATTTGTGGAAGGTAATGTGACGGTGAATTCTTGAGGGGTTTGATTGACTGGTTTTGACAGAAATGGTCCGAGGGCGTACCACAATGTATCGTCTGCCGTCCCGTTTACTCCAATGTGTTCCTTTAAGGATGAGACCATGTACCTAGCACCTTTAGTCGTGCCGGTTGGCGGGATGTATGCATTGTTATCGCTTATGGGCTTGAAGTCTGTTTTGGAAAAGCTTATTGATCCACCATCCCATTCCACTGTCACGTCGCCTGTTAAACCTTGATATGAAGCATTAGTCATTACTAGCAAAATGTGGGGATCATAAACTGTCTTACTGTCTATAGCTGTTATTTTGAATGTGGCTGGGCTTTTTAACATTATAGGTAGGGGATAATAACTGCCGTGGGGGTCGATCCTTAATGCTCCTGTAGCCTCTCCCCAAGCTTCTGCTTTGTATGGAAGAACGGCGAGTGCCAACAATAGTAACGCAACTATTATGTATATCTGCCTTCTCATTTCAACCACTAAATCATCACGGTTGGTTACTTATTAATATGTATGTATGAATGTACTAGAAAATTTGGCAGTTTTTCTAGATTTAGTTTCTGCTTGAAGTAATTTGCAAACTTGATATCTTTATGAGGTCATGAGTATGTTGACTATTCTTATTGCTACAGTTGCCAGAAATATAATCGAAATAGTTACTGCGGCGTTTTTTAGCCGTTTCCTATTAATTTTAATGTTTACTTTTCCGTAGTATGGAGAGAGCATCTCTGACGTAATAAGCAGTATTATTGCAGTTATGGCGGTTAAGAGGCTAAAATCCCAGAAGTTTAGTGGGAACATCATTCTAGGTTTGCTCCTCCATTATGTGATATTCGATTTCAAAGGTTCCATCTTCTTTGTCTAATTCTTGTTTCTCAATTGTTATTGGTTTTCCGGAGGCTTTTACAAGGGCACATGCTATGGCGCTGGTTAATGGACAGCCGAGAATTTGGTGGATGTTTGCAAATTTATCAGACGCCTTTATCAGATTTTGATAAGCTGTTTTTTCCATCTTTACTTTGATTAGATTATTTTCTATGATCATCTCAAAATTCTGGGCGATTTCAAGGTCTTCTATGAAAAGTTTTGGCATGTTTAGTTGAAGATATTGGATATCTACTCTTGTGAAGCTTGTTTCTAGGATTTTCTCAAAAAGTTTCGAAAGTTCGCTTCCTGGTGGTGTTACTAGTAAGCCTTGAGGATTTTCGATGAAGAGTTTATCTTTTTCTTGTTCCTGTTCTAGGGTTGGCAGTTTTAAAATCTCGTTTTTTGGGATGAATGCTTTGTTGTCCTCTGGATCTTTTAGGTATTTTGGAGGGAGGTAGATTGCTTTTCCTTTATAACCCAGTTCGGTTATTAATTGATTTAGCGTTGATAGTAATGATATTGTTGTGGCGTTGAGAAGACTTTCCTTTACATATTCTTCGGTTTGAATATAGCTTAGTATGAGTCCCCAGAAAACTAATCCCAGACCTATAAACGCTAGTATTTGGGAGCTATAAAATATTGAGCCTATTAGGGCTAGGCCTCCAAGGCTAAGTGTTGCCCAGCCAGCAACGTTTGCCAGACTCAATTTTCCTTTTTTCATTGCTTTTCTCTCTTCTAGTATTTCGTTTGTAGGTATGTTTTCCATGCTAAGACAGGTTCGTCATTTACGTTTATTATACTTCGTTTTATTATTCCTATTCTTTCTAATTCTGTTAGTCTTTTAAGCAGTTGATTTTTTGTAACTCGTGTTTTTTCCTTGCAAGTTGCTTCAATGTTGCTTAGTGTGGGCGGAATCTTTTTTGTTTCCATTTCTTTTATGACGTCTACAGTTTGTTGATGGATTCTTGAAAGCTTTTGATAGGCGGTTGTGTTAGCCTTAGCTTGCTTTTTGTTTTCAAATACGTGTATTCCTATTATGGCAATTAAAATTGCACTATTTATTGCAGCTAGGTGCGCCCCATTTTGCGCTATAATCATTGTTATTTGCGACCACAGTTTTATTGGTTGCCAGTAATTCACAATTTCCTTTGCCACGGATAACATCCGGTTTTCGATTTCAGGTAGTTCTTCAAGCGTTTCGGGATAGGTTATTACGCTGATTTTAACGTACTTTTGCATTGTTGTTAGATTTACTGTGAACCAAGCATTTTCGTACCAGTAAAGTATTGCTTGGGTTAGGTTTGTGGCTTTATATTGGAAGACGAAATAGCGGCCGATTATTGGCGGGTTTTGGATCAGTTGGATATCTTTTAGTTCTATTTGGTTTACTCTTGGTTGGTATCCTTTAGAAAGTGGCCATGTGACGAGGCATGCTTCCCAACGGTGGAGGTTTGAGCGTGTGGCTGATATTTCAATTGTTACCCAAATGTAATCCTCTGTTTCGTTAAGGGGTTCGTATAGATATATTAGCGACATGTCTTGCTTTGCCTTTGCCTCGAACTCTGTGTCCCGGTACCAGAAGTACAAATTGTATCCTGAAATTTGGGGTAAGATTTCTGTTGAAACCTGCTGCCCTGAAGATGTGTTAGTTACGATTATCGGTGTAGTTTGGGTGAGGGCAAATACAGGTGCCTGCAGGTAATTGAGGAGAATTATGCTAACGGCTATAACAGCTATTTTAGCCGCATCAACTTTTTGGATTTTAATGCTTTTAGGTTTAAGCATTTTCCCACAATTCAAGCAGAAGATTTCGTCTGATGTTTGTTGCCGGTTGTTATGCGGACATTTGTTGTTAGGGCGGTTAAACAATTGTGTTTTTAAAATTTTCTCGGAGATTGCTAGCAGCAATAGTGTTCCGAAGAATATTAGTATCCATCCGCCTATTAAATGGAATATTTGAAGGGCAAGTTGTTCGCCGTAATAATATCCTATTGCGAGAATTATTGTTATGCGGATGATGTTAAGTAGGTAAATTAGGGGTAAGCCGAGAACGATTAGGACTAGCTTTTTCCATAGTTTGTCTCTGATTATGTACGCGATGAAGACTGCAAACAGTAGGAAGCCCATTAGGCCGTATATGCCTGAGCAGGCTATGTCAACCGTGAAGTTTAACTGGGCGCCATCGGGCCTTGTGATAATAATTGTTGGATTGCCATATTCGGGTGTTATTGTAGAGGGGATGCCGAAAGCTTTAATGATGGCGTTTGATGCTTCTGCGCTAATCACAGAGAGTGTTGAGCCAACTGCGTATAATATTTCAGATGGTGGCGGCACGAGAAAGGCGAGCAAGGCTATGGGGAAGACAAGTTGCCTTAAGGTTTGTGAATTAAAGAGGATTAGGGTTAAGCCTGCTACGAATATGGGTAATGTTAGCAGGTGGTGTTCTATTGGTGTGAAGGTGTAGGAGCCATACCAGTAAAGGAGTATGGCGGTTGTTGAGAGGATTATTCCGCATATCAATGGTATATTTCTGATTGATTTTGGCGTGTTTGTGCTTTCTATTGGAGCGACGGCTCTGAGCATTTTCCTTTTTCTATAAATTAGATAGGCAAACAGAATTGGTATTGCGAGTAGGTGGCTTGTTGTTTCGCTTTGGAGAGCATCATTGAAGATTATTGTTAGATCTTGAATGAAAAGGAATATGGTGGCCAGAATTAAAGCAGCTGCCTTGATGCCTAAACCTAGTTGAGGCACCTCTCGCCATGATGAAATTTTTCTCAGCATTTTTATTCACTCAACAATTTTTGCTTCGAAAGGGGGAAGTTTTACTGTTCTAAGCGTTGAAGAGTTGCTGACATTAATTGGCTGCTCTCAGGGGCTGCTTGCTTTGCCTTGTCTGGAGCCTTTTCTTTTGCGAATTACAATGATGGATAACAAGGTTATGATTACCAACACTGTTATTATGAGGGCTAATATCCACGCCTCTATTGGTTGTTTTGTTTGCTCTCCACTGTCTGGGCTGGGTTCAGGCTGGGGTTCTTGTGCAGGTTTTATTTCAACCTCAATTATGCTTATCTGAACTTCGGAAGGTTGCACAAGCAAATTTATTGGGTAACATATGACAGCTGCTACTTGTCCGCTTTCTGGAGTGAACCCCCTTCCATTTTGTAGGGCGTCGTTTACTATTTGCCATGCGGCTTGGCTTGTTGGTGTGTAGTTGCCGTCTATATTGATGAAATACCATATTGCCTCCTGAATGTCTTTTGCTGTCGCGTTTTCTGATTTGTGGTTTAAGATGTAGTTCACCATGTCCCATTCTTCATTGGCCAATTCGCCTGGCGGGTTAAGGCTTGAATATAAGATCACTGAATGAGTCGCAGGGCTTCGAGCCATTTCAGCCCTTGTGTCTATGCACCAGCCTAGGTATGTTCCGTTGGTTACATCGTAACCTTCTGGAACATCCATTAATTTCGTTAAAAAGTAGCTTTCAACGCCGTCGAAAACTTCGATCCTCACGGGCATTGTAGGCAAATTTAAATCATTTTCAGTTGCATATGCAACGCTGACTATGGGCAGTAGAAGCATAACTGTTGCAAAGACTGGTAACAAACTTTTTTGGGCTGCTTCCATATCCCTTTCACGTTTTTGAAGGTTTAAAAGGAATATAAGAGTTTATTTTAGTTTTGATATATTACTTAATTGGACGATTACAAGGCAATAGTGTTGGCTATAAAAATGTTAAAACTCCTCTGTGATAGGCCTCTCGTTTTATTGACATGGTAACGTCGTGCATTTTTGCTCCTAAACACCTGAATTAGCTGTTGCGGATATTGCCGCACTTTGTTTTATAAAAGTCTTGTCAGTATGGAAATTCCGTTACATGATATGCTTCTATAGGTGGCTTTTTACGTTTCAGTTTATCTATGAAGTCTTCTTTGTTTAAAGATACTAAGACTGCGCGATTGTCCAATGCCACCTTGAGGTAAATTGCATCTATAGCGTAGATATCGTATTTGGCGCACAGAGGGTATGCTGAAACGCAGAACGCCCTATCACAATTAACAAGAAGTCTTGGATGGATTATTAAGTCAAGTTGTTTTCTCGCTTGGTCGGCTATGTCTACACCCGCCCTTCTCGCTAGAGTTCCGCAGACCTCTTGATAGATGATGCTTGGCTCTGACAAAATAAATTGTCGGGCACAAGGCTTAGTATTTGGAGACATTTTTCGCTGCGGGGCTCGTCTTCTTTTAGGGCTGCTATCAAAACGTTTGAATCTAACGTTAATAAGCGCCTAGGCTGTACCATGCCGTCTAGACCTTCTCAGCTCTTCCATTGCAGATGGTGGTCCAACCACCTATTAGAGACGACACTTTTAAGCTCCAAAAAGCCCTGGACACCCACCCTCATCTCGTCCAATTTTTCTTCAGTTAGCGAAATCGCTTTCCCTGATTCAACAAGTTTTGCCAAAAGTTCAGCCCAAGTCCTGCAACCAAGCTCCACTTTTAACTTCTTCAGCTCTTTTAGAAGGTCTTCAGGCAAATTTTTTATGAGGATTGTCGCCATAGGATTTCCCAGATATTTGGATTATCCAGAATATAAAGTTATCCAAAACAATTCCGCTGATATACTCACCCCATAATGGATTTGAGTGTGAAAAGAATCATTTCTTCAATAAGCCATGGCCTAGAAAGTATGATTATAAGCAGGCCACAACATTCACGGATGAGGATTTAGAATTTCTATTTGAATGCAAAGAGGAGTTTTGGGATAGATACTTCACTGTTTGCCTTAAAAAGAATATAAACTTAGAGCATGGGTTTATGGGCATATTGGGGATTAATTGGACGCAGATGGCCTTTCATGAACAGTTTGAAAGACCTTTATATGTACCGGTTTTGGAAGCCTTCAAAAGATATGTTTGCGAAACGCAGGATGCAAGAGGCATATTGAAGAGGTTGAGGGAAAACTTTAGTCCAAAGCTAATTCATGACAGCCTAATTGATTTAATCGAGCATGAATATCCAGCTGAGCCTATACGGAAAATAATCGATGAAATGCTTGAATTGTTGCACAATGAAGAGGGTTTAAGGCCTTGCTATAATTGTAGATGCAGCTGGTATGTGTATTTTTGTCGAACCTGTGGACTGAAAGATTTATTACGTCTTAACATTTAATATTTTCGATATGTCGTCATATAACAAAATAGCCGCATTAGTTGTATTGGTTAGCATATTGGCTTTTGCAGCTTTGGCGCTAAACTTTCTAGGGCTTGGGTTCATAAATAATAGCTCGCGTGGCTTTGTTGAGGGTTCAGACGGCTGCGTCGATTTCGATGGTAATTCCGATGCTCGTAATGCTACACTAGATGGAGGTGAAGATGAAGGGGAAACTATTGCTTTCAGGGTTATGGTGCATTATGTCAATGGTGACAGAATATTTGATGAAAATGGAAATGAGGTCATTTGGCGTGGTGCTGGTGGGAGCTATCTTTTTCACGCGGGAGAGAGCTACCAAGAAGCTTGGCAGAGGCATCTTCCGGAGATTTTGGCTATGGGTTTAAACACTGTTAGGTTGGCTTTTGCGTTCCCGGATAGTTCGCCAAATCCCGATTATGGTGTGCCATCCGCCGATATTTTAGATTTCGAGAATATGGACTGGGTTTTGGATTTTTTGAGCCAGTATGGCATTAGGGGCATTTTAGACTGCCATAATTATAATGATATGTTTGGGGATTTCGGCTCACAGAAGTTGATTGACAATTGGCGAAAGGTGGCTGAGCATTATCGCGGGGATCCGCGTGTGGTTGCGTATGAATTGTTTAATGAGCCTGGTTCTGCAACTTGGGCTCCAAACATTAAGTCGAAGTTGGATGTAGCGGAGTTTTATGCCAATCTTACCGATGCTATTCGGGAGGTTGACCCTGACCATATTGTTATTTGGGAGTCTCAGCCTTATGTTCCGCCTTTGGAGGAAATTGTTGATTTGCTTAGGCCGAATGTGGTTTTTACTTTTCATAGGTGGTGGACGGATAGTAAATGGGAGTTTGACGTTTGGTCTGTGGAGCAGCTTTCATATATGTCTTTGTCTTATGCTGTGGAGTATAGGCGGAAGCTTAATGTTCCCTTCTGGTTTGGGGAGTTTGGCTG
>Ga0105163_1001452_pt1 | contig 12442 bp, 9 predicted proteins | sample JNZ110809AmetaG_FD_81531 | JGI IMG/M metagenome (GOLD analysis project Ga0105163, IMG submission 81531) | Hot spring microbial communities from Jinze hot spring, China to study Microbial Dark Matter (Phase II) - JNZ 110809A | ecosystem: Environmental > Aquatic > Thermal springs > Hot (42-90C) >... | reverse complement strand
TTACAAAGGAGAAGACCTAAAGGATGAGGAATTGATAGAGGATATAAAGGGAATTATAGAAAAGTCAAAAATCGTGCGGACATCAAAGAGGAAAGACAAATAGGCGAGGCAATTGAAAAATCTGTCAAACAGATACTCAAAGAGACTAACATTTTGGACACAAGCTATTTCCTGCAAAGGAAAACTGCGGAATATCTACCACTTTTTAAGCTCTGAAAAGGCTTTGAATAGCTGTGCCAATTCCATTGTAGTAGTGGTTATATCAAAAGGTATATCTGTCCTATAATTAGAAGATACTTTTATTCTAAGCGAGAAACTTCCTTGTCTTCTTGGCGCCCATTTAGGTTTTACATAGGGATGGCTTGCGGTGTCGGTTTCAAAGGCAAGCCATGAGATGAGACTTAGGGCGAAAAGGTCTGTAATGCCTGGATTGCCTTGCACCTTCTCGTCAAGCCAGAAGATGTTTAATTCTGAACTCACGAGGTTATTGTCTGCGAATTTTTTAAGTAAGGCATAGGGCAAAACAGCATGAATGCCAAGATTAGCCCTTAATTTGTCACCTGTGGGGAGAAGTTGATGAAACTTAACCATGTTGTCCCTGTAAAGCAAAATAGCGGACGCTTCCCTAACTTTTCCCTTTTTCTTTGTTGTTATATTACGCAATTGTTCTTGAAGTAGAACTGTTTTTATCTGTCTTACATAACCTCTATAGTATTGAATGTCCCTTTCAAAAATCTTCTTGTCATAAGAGATAAGTAATACATAATCCGCAGGCAAAGATTTTAATATCCGGTCTATATCACCAACAGTCTCGCCAAACCATGGGATTTTGTAAACTCCTTTATCCGCAATATCTAAAAGCTTTACACTCACATTAATCTGGTTGTTGTGCTTTTTGAAAAGCAATTCAAAAACTTCATAAAATACGCAGGTAATGTTTTCATCGTAGTCAAAAAGTTTAGGACTTAGATGTTCTACTACAATATAAACCTTTAGTTCTCGTTTTTTCCATGCTTGAGCGATATTAAAGCCTTTTATATCCCAGTTTAAGTCCACCTTGCGAATATTCCTTGTCGCAGAAAAAAGCAAGTTTTGTAGCCCTACTCCTAACTTGCTATACAAGGGAGAACGCAAGAAAAACCTTCCTTCTTTAGACCTAAAGGTATCCAAAGTTTGCAAGGGGAAAGCGGTAAACCTTGCATAGGCTTTGACCATATCCCAAAACTTATAAGTAAACTGTTCATCTTTCCCCCAGGAAGTATCAATCACAGCAAAAACTAAGGGCTTTATCTCCTCCTCCTTGCTTTTGCTTTTAGCGTGTAATTTCAATGCATAGAAAAGGGCACTTGCGGACAAGAGGAAGAAGAAAGCCTTTCTACTATATTCACTGTCTGAAAGAGTTTTCTCTACCTTCTTCTTTAGACGAGGAAAGATATCCACATCCTCTGTCCATTTCAGCTCATCATAAAACAGAAAAACCTCCCTTATGTCTATTAACTTAATATCCTCAAGGTTTACACAGAAAGACATATCACAGATATATATCGGCTCGGCCTTGTTTGTATCCTTGCCATGGAGAATGTTATTCTTTAAAGTAAACACTCGCTCGTTGTTCTTATTGCAATATTGCCCATTTAAAAGCCGAACAAGGTCTTCCCCTGCCTGTTTATCTCCATAAAGCACATACATGTATACTTTCTGCGTTTGGATAGATATTTCATTGAGCCTTGCCAATTCCTTAAACTTATAGTATTTACCGACATGCAAAATCTTGGACGGTTTCCTATAAAGACTTTTACCTCCATTTAGAACTTCCCTTAAATACATACCAAAAAACTTATCCAGCTTTGCTAAAAACTCGTTTCTTTTATCCTCTTCCTCCTTTTCTTGCTTTGCCTGTTTATCTTTTTTTCTTTTATTAAGTTGTGGGTCATAGACTGTTTTCAGCCAATATAAAAGGTCTACTCCAATCTCTTTACTTTCATCTTGTAAATCTTTTAGTGTCTGTGCTACTAAGTCTTTATCATCCATATCGCTATACTGCTTTAGCTCATCCTTTGTGTATACCTTTAAGACAACCTCATCTAAGGAAAGTTTTTTGTCTCCCACTAAGAATTTGCTTAACACTGGCACTAAAAGTTTCTCCTCATCTTGCTTATTATCTTCCTCCAGCCATATACCAAAAGCCCAGTCCACAAATCTTAACCTGTCATCCAATAACCTTAGTATTCTTTTTATGTTTACCTTATTAAGCATATATGGAGTTTTGTAGACTATATTCTCAAGCCATTCTTGGAGTTTCCCCATATCCTCTAAAAACCTCACAACTATCTCATCCTTCTTAATATCCTTTAAAAGGTTTCTCGCATCCTCATATACCTTAAAACTCAAGAGAAGTTTTAAAAGCCTGTAATACATACCATCTTTCTCTTTGTCGTTTTTGCCATTAAAATACTCCAGTGCCTTGACAACTACATCTTCCAAATCACTAAAAACCTTCTTATCCACATAGTAAAAACTAAAAACGGGAGTTTCAGACTGACTATCGTCTTTTACGCTGTAGACACTCAACTGCTTTCTGCTCTCTTTCGGTTTCCAAAAGTCCACATAAGACCTTTCTAATCTTGTAGAATATACATACCATCTGTTGTCTTTAACTATCTCTTCTGGTATTTCCTCTTTCTTTTCCTCTTCTTCCTCATTGTCCATCTTTTCAAATACGGAGTATATCTCATTAAGCTTTGTGGAAAGCTCTTCAGGAGTTATTCTCTCTTGCAAGTAATCCAGATATGCCTGAATTAGTGAGGATAGCAGGGTAGTTATAAACTTCTCATTGGCACTTATATATCCACCAGCCAATGCACTGCGGTGTTTTTCTTTTGCATGGCTATACGATCTGTAAATGTCTTTCTGTGTCCTTATCCTCAGTTTAGTAAGCACCTCTTCCATTAGAAACCCTCCTCAAAAAGTTCAAACAAAAACTCTTTTGGCAAAACTGGAAAATTGCCAAGTAGATAGCTTTTCCCATAAACAAAATTTTCCACAGGGAAGACAAAGGAAGAACCTTCATTATCATCCAATGTTCGCAGGTATGTCCTGCCTGTCATAGCCAAGTCAAAACTGGTTTTTATCCTGTATTTACCTAAATATTCGTTTTTAACAAACTCTTTCACAAAGCCTTTAGGATACAAATCTCTCACGAAAGCGTAGGCAGGAATATATCTGTAGAAGAACATATCCGAATTCAATTCTATAATCGGCACATCGTTCTTGAATCTCTCTAAAAGTTCAAGGACGCTTTCTCTAAGACCAGACGCATTAGCCAGCTTTACTATTTCATTCCACTTTTTCCAGATAAAAGCTCTGAGTGTCCGATATTCCTCTGCATTTAACTGTGTGCGGACAACTCCTCTGTATAAGGCAAAGCCTATCCGAGAACGTGCGTCCTGTGGGATTTCCGCAAATGACACCTCATGGAGCTTTCCTAATAGCCCTATCAAAGTGCCACTTATAGACCTCTCTCCTTTTTCGTCTTTTGCAATAGAAGACAAAGCCTGAATAAGCGTTGCTATATCAGACAGGAGAATGGTGGTAAATATTCTCTCATATTGTGCGGGCAAAGGCACTACATAAACCTTTGGCTTGAGATTAGCCATGATAAAACTTAAAAAAACATTCCTACTTAAGAGTTCATAGGCATACATACTGGAATACTTAAGGTATTCCATGCGAGCCAAAATAAAGTTTTCTAAAGCGGTCTTATGTCGTGAAGAAAGGCTATCAACCGGCACATCCCCCAAAAGCATAGCCATTTTCTCCTCTATATCCTCCTCCTTATTTCTCTTTCTAAACCAAACAAGTCTTATTATCTCCTTCTCCACATTGTCTTGACCCCCTCGCATCCTCGCAAGTGCTTGAAGTTCCTCAACAAGAAAGTTTTCTACTCCCACATGAAACTCCGTATTTACCACTATAGTCCTCCTAAACTCACTACCTAAAGTTATTCCTCTGGAAAGTGTGGAAGTTCCTATTACCACTTTTGCTTTGCCTATCTTATGGTCAAAGTTTTCATCTTTTTGGCTTTCTGAAAAAGCATTAAAACGCACAAAATCCTCACCTTCTCTTTTGCCCCTGGTAATGAGAAAATCTCTAAACTTTGACATGAGGGCTTTGTTTTGCATATAAATAAAAACCTTATCCTTGCTTTCCTCTGCATAAGTCCAAAGTTTTTCAAACAATTCCTCCTCCTCTTCCGTCTCTACAAAATCACACCTATACCTTATCTTACTCGCAGGAAAACTAAAGCCTGTATACACTTTAATTTTGACACCCTCAAAGGTAAAGCTGTCCCTTTCTCTAAAGTTTTCCAAAGAAACCATATGCAAGGAGGGAGCTAAAAAGCGGGCAGACATGTATTCCTCCAATGCCCTCTGTAAAACTTCCTTAGAGTGCAAATTGGCATCCAACAGAAAAATCAAAACATGTATATTGCTATTCTTAGCCATTTCATTCTTAACTATATCTATTAATGACTTCAGAACCGCAAAACCATTCTCTGAGCCAAGCACCTCATCAAAAACCACTACCAACCTCTTTAAGCCATTTTTCTTCATGTCTTCTAAGATGCTTGACAAATGACTGCCTGTGTGAAAACCATAAGTGTTTTTTAGCCAGCTTTGGGGAGTAATAGGAGTAAACACAATTTTGTTCTTTACAAAGAAATCTTCCTTGTTTACTGATTCCCTTAACCTCTTTAAATTACCTTGCTTTCCTCCCTTTCTTAGCTCATGAGCTCTATTCTTTACCTTTAATGTTTTTGCCTTTTTCTCTTTTTCCTTTTCTTGTTGTTCTTTGTCAGTCTCAACACTATCAGTCCCAATACCCTTTTCGTAGGGATTAACCATATGCACATGAGATAGGCTTGCTATTTTGTTGTTAACCTGTTCCAAAAGTTTATGTCTTGGGGCAATGTATAGAAACCAAAGAGGATTGTCCTCGTTGTCTTCCAAGAAGGCTTTGATGATGGAAGTGGTTTTGCCAGCACCAGGGCTGTGTAAAAGGGCATATACCATGCATACTGGTTTGCGGTCTTCTTGCTTGAAAAACTCCTCTTTAACCTCCTCCACAACAGACCTCACCTCCTTCCTTATATCATCCATGCTCTTTTCAGGCACTATCTCTAACCATTCTTGGCTTAGCATTCGCATTTTTTCTTTTATTTTTTCTGTCTTCTTTTTCATACTTTCCGTATCTAAATTAAGAAGGAAGGTGTCTTCCTCTTCTATCGCTTTGGTATTAACAAAGAAACGCTTTTCTATGTTTTTGTAAAGCCCCTTAAATATCTTCACCTGCTCTTTTATCCAAGTTGGTTCAAGCTCATTTATCGCATACTTGTAAAAGCTACAATCATACCAAGGATTTATAATTCCAAAGGATACCTCATTGATAGGGTAGGTCTCTCTGTCCCAACCGCGGTCTAAAAAGTCAAAAAGATAAGACAATACTTGCACTGTATCCACAAGCTCTAAACCAGCAGAGATACTTTTGCCCTCTAAAAGTTCTCTACATGTCTTTAAAAAAAGCCCAAAACTCTCTTGTCTTCTGCCCGTGCTAAGATAAAGATTGAAATAGCCAGATACTGGAGGTAGTCTCACAGGTCTATTTTCACCGTCCTCTCCCCAAAAACTCTTTATCACCCTTAAAGACCCAGAAGATTTCAAATCATACACATGTAATTCACCCTTACCCTCATGCAACCGCCAAAATAGTAAGTCCGCATTCTCCCATACGCCCTTCTCTCCATACAACTCCTCTGAAATGCCAAAACGAAAGAACACCAAATCGTCAATAGGTTTTCCAGAGTTTCTTCTCCTTATAGGAAAATCCTTGCTAAACTCATAACCTGTATGCCAACCCACTGTATATGAGCTTACAAACACAGTCCACTCCTTGTCTTTTTGATAGTTCAACTCCTTTGGCAATAAACTTGCAAATGACTTTTTATTCTTCCCCTCTCTTATGTTTAAAAGCACCCTCTCCTGTGCAAGCATGTAGATATCCTCTCCATGTGCCTGCTTGCTCACCCTCTGTAGTAAGAAAGCCATATACTCCTCTATACCAACACTTTTTACCTCTCCACACTGAAACAACTTTATAGTCCTGCTACTTTCTGAAAGCCCCCTCAAAAATCCCAACTTAAACCCAAGCTCAAAAACCCTTCCCGATTTGCTTGCAAGCTCTAACAAACTCATAGGTTATATTCTACCAAAACTTCCAAGTTGGGATACATGTCTCCCAACTGAAAACCCGTGGAGAGAGCTTTGGCTTACGAACCTCTCGCAAGAAGGCTCTCCTTTGAAAAGGATGGTCTCCTACAAGCAAAAAGCAATAAAATAGTTTCGATAGTTTCTAACATGGTTAGGGAGAATTTTTATAGAAAACTTAAAGAAAAGGCAGGTGGACTTAATGGCTTATATTTAAAATTAGGTTCATCTAAAGAGGATGCTTTACAGTTTTTGTCAGACAATTTACCGGGTGATATTAGCGAGCGTTTGGGTCAGGATGGTCTTTGGGTTATATGGGAATATCTATGGGATAAGGTTAATTTAGAGTTAGCAAATAGGTTTGAGGATTACGGAGAGGCTCTCACACTTCTGGAACTATCTTTAACACAAGGCCCTTATTCAGAAATCTCCAAGTTTTTTATTGTTGGGTATATTACCGTGGGATATAAGAGTGAACTTGCAACGGATATAAACGCTTTTAGGAATTTTATCGCTTTGTGGGACAAGGTTTATATGTATGAAAGCATAAGGGGTAGGTTTTTAAGAGTTAGCGACATAAACCATGCTTATGAGGTTCTTCGTAAGGTTCTAAGGAGTAGGGCTGCTATAAATTCTTGCGAGTTTCTAACGCAAAAGAGGATGGCTGACCTGAAAACCGCCTTGAAAGAAGTGAGCGAAATAGGAAGTAAGCATGACTATCTTAAAATGAAAATAATAGACACTGACAAGCCTGAATTTACTCTGATGCATGAGGACACATTAAGTGTTGTGGAATTGACAATTAAAAACGGTGTCATGCAAATAGTAGAAGGGAACTTCCCTCGCCTATTCAATATTTTTCAGAACGATTTAAATCTAATGCAGGATTATATTAAACATCTGCAAGAAAAAATGGAAGAACTTTCCATTGAATTTAAAGATATTGTCAAAAACGCATGGGTTATTGATTTTCGCTTGTATATAGATAGTGGGCTCAAAGACATGATGGTTTTCACAGAAATTGATAAAGAAACAAAAGAAAAGCTATTGAGATTTGCAGAAAAATATTTTCTAACTCCTAAGGAGTTTTACGAGATGATGTTAAGGATACAAGCTGTTAATAATATGCGAACTTTGAGCTTTTAAATACCGCTTTTTGCATCTTCTTCCTTCCTTTGTCGCAACATAATGTAAGTCATTACAAAGGGAGATGCCAGCAAGAGTTCCTTACTTGACATATAATCCCTCTCTTTGAGTTCCCAAAAGGTTATTGCATACATAACAGGAAAAAGAATCATCAGCCCTATCAACCCCGCAAAAAAGAGAGCGGACTTTCCTGCTCTCCCTTTGCCTTGACTCGCTATTAACACTGGATAGAAAATTGTCCCCAAGAATGCTATAAATATAAGCCTTAGAAGTCTCATCATATTAATATAACAGAAACTTTTACCAATTTCCGACATACCAGTTAGGAAACATGTATCCTAACTTGTTCAAAGAGATATTCTATGCATATTCTCTATGGTTTGTTTTTTGAGAGTGGATAGGATAGCTTCTTTAATCTCGGTTTCGTTCTCTTCTGTGAAAGATTTTGCAACTTTTGTGGCGACATGGTCAATGAGAGGCAACTTCCTGCGTGCGGTCTTAGGAAATTTCTCTTTTAAGTGGTTGGCAAGATGTTCTCGCAAGAGGCTTTCAAAATCCTCTATGTCTAATACGCTTATGTTTCCTTCCTTAAGCGATTTTAAGACTTTCTCTGCCTCTTGTATGGCGGTTCTTTGATATTTAATCACTTTGAAAAGTTTTTTAATCTCATCTTCGTAATAGTCAATTGTTGACATCGCAAGGTCTTTCGCTAAAGCTAAAAGTCCATTCTCTTCTGAATACCTCTTTGCCAACTCCCTCTCTATCAAATCAGGAATGACCTTTTCATAGTTTTCTTCATCAACCTTTATGTCTCCATCGTTGGTCTCTACGATAAAGGTCATTCCATATCCAAATGCATAAAAAGCATCTTCAGGAAAAGCATCATACAAATCAAACTCTAACTCATGCAAAATGTAATCGGTCAATATATCTCTTAAGTCCTCAGTCCTGCGAATTTCTTTGGCATTAATGTTTCCTTCCTCCAAATGCTCTTTAAACATCTCCATTACTCTATCGCTTACCTGATACAAATCCTTCCCCCAATAATCAACGATTTCGGATGCTTTGACTCGTTTCATGATAATTATTTTATTTTGGAAAGAGACAAGGCACGTCATCAATTTGATGCTGGCTTTTTGTGAAACTTGCCTTCTAAAATAATATACATGAAGCGTTTTGAAGTGTGGGAGCTTGTTAACTATTGGGAATGGGACTTGAATACATTAAGTAATGCAGCAGCAGAGCTATTTGTAGATGGTTTAAAGAGCGGCTACTTTGATTACGAAGACATTCAAGACCTTAAAGACATGAGGGGCTTGTTGGCTGACCACATATTGCATGAGTTTGAGGGAGATTTAGCAGAGCGTTTCCCTGAATATGTTTTTAATATTCTCGCAGATAGAAAGCCCTTTATCATAAAAACTGACGAAGGAGAAATAAAGGTTGATGAAAATAACTTTAAAAAAGTTATTCCTGATGTGGTATTAAAGGAATTGGAAAAGCAATATAAATTTGGACTTTGGGACAAAGCAGAAAGGTATGCGAACTACATATTTGAACTTGACAGTGAACCATTTAAGAAACTGTTAAAGGAACACAAGCGAAGAAGGAAGATAGCGGAACTAAAAGAGAATGCTACACAAGAGGCAGTAAAGGTTTTAAAATCACTTGAGGCAGGAGAAATAATAGTATCGGATATAGAGGACTTTAGAACTCTCCTGCAGGAACACCTTACAAATTACTTAGGAGAGGCGTTTCCAAAGGCAAAAGGAAAACTTGTCAACCTCATCAACCATATAGCTAAAGAAATTGCAAAATCTTTCACGGAAGAAAACCAAGAAATTATCCAATCAGTCATCACCCTCAGAACACAAGCCATAGAGAACATGCGTAGAATATCTTTGTAGTCAAAGGGAGTTCACTTGCATGCAATCGCTAAGGGTTATTGAGTTTGTAAGAGCTTTAGAAAAGGAAAGCTATGAAAAGCCAAAAAGATTATGGCACCAGGCTTACCATATCATCAGAAGGCAGTCTGTCAATGCAGGTTTTGAGTTTCTTAAAAAGCTAAGCAAGGAACTTCTTGGTAAGGAACTAACGCATGAAGAAATAATTGCCTCTATGAATTATATAGAGGCAAAGAAAAAATTGGCTGCATTTGTATCTTCTGAATTGTATAAAGAATATTCTCCCTATCTTTATACTGTGCGAGAGTTTGATAATGTTATGATTGAGAATGCGAAGGATTTTAAAGAGCTTGAGAAATTAATCTCGCAATGGCAGAAAAAACAGATAGACCAAGCATATGTTTATATTGCCTTATTTACGAATAGGTGGTTCACAGAGGATGCGGTTGCTTTCAACCTTGAGGAAACCATAAGTCTTGTAGAACATTATATGAAAACCGCAAAGGACTATAAAAACTATGCAATTCTTTGCAAATTTAGAACACACAAGGGTTTTGACACAATGGAAAGCCTTTTGGACTATATAGAAGGCTATTTAGAAAGCCATGCTCTGATACTACGCAAGCAAGCGGAAGGAGTAAGGATAAACATAGAGAAGGATACGGATTATTATGCTGCAGTTTATATTGAATATTGGCAAGAGACTTGGAAGGGATTAGATGTTGAGTTAGATGTTGATGGGGTTCAGGTTGAGATTGATGGAGATTGGCTAAAGAGAGTTTGCGACACATATGGCAAAAGGGCAGTTGCGGAATATATGGAGTATCTATTCAAGGAAAAGGAATATCTCTCTCCCGCAATAGACTTTTTGGAAGAGTATAAGAAAAGTTTAGACAAAAACAAATTTAGTCAAGTAAAATTAAGTGTAAATATATCGGACAAAAATGGCGTTGATGGGATGTTTGTTGACATTTACACATTCCCGCCATTTGATTTGGATTTAGATGAGCTGATAGACGGTCTTATCAAAAGGCTTACACAAACAAAATGCACGCCTAATAACTTTTTACACTCCTTACTTCTACAGGATACATTGCAAAACATGTGGCACTTGAGATTATAAGAAAATTTTCTCATGGATATAGCACAAGTCAAGAAGGAGTTGTTAGGGAAAGTGCCAAAGGATGAGCTTGAACTCATGACGTATGCAAAAAGGCTGAGAAGAGATTGGGAGAGGGGACTGCCTGCCTTATCCAATGTTATTGAAGGACTAACAGGAGAGAGATTGAAAGAGGAGGAGGTTAGAGATTTTGCGAGAGAATTTTGGGAGTATGTATTTATTCGGAGAGCAAAAGAAAGGATATTACTGGAAAATCCTTATACAGACAGCAGGTTTATAGTGGTGGGGAGCAGGCTTATAGCAAAAGGGAACGAGGAAGTGAGAAAAAAGGTTAGGACTTTTATGGCAACATATGGATGGGACAAGGTTTATGTGATAGAGGCAGTAAAAAAGGTTATAGAGAAGTCAAGAGATGTGGGTTCGTCAGTTTTTGAGTATGGGATATATTCTTTTAAGGATGGGGAATTTGTAGAAGAAAGACCCTTTCCAGAAAGTTCAGAAAGTCTAAGTCATCCACTCTATTGGATGGTTGGCTATGCGGAAAGGCAAGATATGAACTCTGTGCTTGATATATGGCTTGCGGAAGAACCTGATATCACAAAGAAACGGAAGCTATATGTAATGGAGGAACTGAATCTATATATAAAGGATAGGGATAGGAATGTAGAGTTCACTGACATATATAATTCTCATAGGATACGAGTTTTCTTATTCCATTATGGGTCTGCATTGGTAATGGTAGATATTGATAGGCTTTTGGACTACTTGTATAAAGAAAAGGAACAAGTAGCTTCCTACCTTGAACACTTAAGCAAGGCTTTGCATGACATAATAAAAGAAGAGCCACTTGGCACACAAAGACTTATCTTTAATGTTCCTTTTGAAGGGGGCATAGAATTTGAGGAAAAAGAGAAACTGGCAGATAGTGTAATAGAGAAGGTGGCGAGCTATGTAAAGGCAAGTTCTCTTTCTCCACAAGAATATCTTATAGCAAGCTCCCTTGAAAACATGAGACCGATAATATTGTGAACTACTCCCACTTACTTGTGTCAGAAACCACCGATTATGCCCGTTATGTTATTAACCATGAAGGAGGTGAAAGCAATGCTAAAACACATGGCTTTGGCAGTGTTAGGAACTGTGCTTTTTCCTTTCTTCTTAGCAGGGGAAGGAAAGAGCAAGGTAGAAAAGATAGCCTTGTTTTGCGGTGGACTAATAGCTATAGCACTTGCCTTTCCCGTTTTTGCGGTAGTTAGCTTTGTAGAGCTAAGAGAAAAGGAAAACAAGAAAAAGAAAGAAGTGCCTACTGAAAGCCTGCTTATGGCATCTCCGTTAGGGATGACACTTCTTGCACTTCTCCTGGGGAGGAAAAGATGATAGACAGAATAGGTATGGATGTGGAGTTTGAAGTAAAAGACAAAGAGGGCAAGGTTATATATGTAGATGACAAAATGGCAAAAGGATACTCCATAGGGCATGATAGTGGAGTTTTGGAACTTCGCCCTGAGCCTGCAAAAGACCCTCAAGAACTTGTAGAAAACCTAAGAAAGCTTATAGAGAACTTTCACAAAACACACCCAGAACTTGTGCTATCTTCAAAAGGACAAAAATACCCTCTCGGAGGGCATCTGCATTTTAGTTTTGTAGAAAAGGACTGGAAAGAGAAAGGAGAAAGTTTCTTTAAAACCTGTGAATATGCCATAGGAGATAGCTTTTGGCTCTCTGAAGAGCTAAGAAGAAATGAAGAACTCTGGAATGACATAGGCTACTACCAAGTGCAGGCAAAAACCTTTGAATACAAAAAGAGTGCAAGTGCTATAGCCTACCATCCTGAGTTTTTGTCTTTGACTTTAAAACTTGCAAGCTACTGGATAGAAAGGGAAATTCCTCAAGACCAAGACCTTATCACTAAACTTAGCCCTCTTACAGAACAAGAAAGAAGTAGGTATTTGTATCTCTTCCATGCATACAAAAGCAATGAGCTAAGCAACAAGATTGTGGACTTCTGG
>Ga0105163_1001451_pt1 | contig 12447 bp, 15 predicted proteins | sample JNZ110809AmetaG_FD_81531 | JGI IMG/M metagenome (GOLD analysis project Ga0105163, IMG submission 81531) | Hot spring microbial communities from Jinze hot spring, China to study Microbial Dark Matter (Phase II) - JNZ 110809A | ecosystem: Environmental > Aquatic > Thermal springs > Hot (42-90C) >... | reverse complement strand
TTTTCCAGCTTCAAAATTTTTATTAAGTGTTTCGCGTTTTCCAGCGCGATTTAATTCGCTTTTGTTTTTGTTTTTCTTTGAATATTTAAAATATCTTTATAATAGTTTGACATTATTTGGCTATTGTGATTAAGATTTTAATAGAGGAGTGTCCCTTATGGCTAGTGAGCTGTATGGCCATCAAAAAATTGTTGCTTTATGATGATGGAAAAAGGCGCATGATTAAGGAAATTATGGTTTTTGAGGACCCTCAAAAGTTGAAGTTGGTTCTGGGTAAGCTTAGCTGGAAAATTTTGGTTATGCTTTCTGAGAAGGAGATGTACCCGCTTCAGATAGCCCGAGAGCTTAGCGTTCACGAGCAGAAAGTTTACTATCACATTAGGAAACTTGCTAAGGCTGGAGCAATAACTGTTGTGAGACAGGAAAGCAGGAAAGGTGCAATAGCCAAATATTACCGTGCAACCTCAACAGCCTTTGGTGTGGAAACTCCTCACGGATATAAAGTCATGGAACAAAATGTTGCACTAGCGGGTGTTGCGGAACCTCTTCAAAGTTTTTTCCGTGAGTTCCTTTTGGAAAACGGGGTTTTCGATGGGAAAATAGTTGTAGGCAGCCCGTTACCTCACGGGCCTTTCAGTACAAGCGCTAGAGACGGACATTATGCTTCGCATTTAACTTTCTTCCTCGGGCAGTTTGCACGTGTACCTGAGGAGTTTGTTGTCAAGTTGGATGTGGATGTCAAGGCTGAAAAAGAAGAGAAAAACAATCTGATTCTTGTTGGTGGTCCAGGAACAAATTTGTTGACGCAGGAGCTTAACGATTACTTGCCAATAAAGTTTAATATGCGTCCGTCCGAGCAAGGCTTCTTGTTTGGTGGACTTGTTTCTTCAAAAACTGGACGGGTTTACACAGCTGACGCTATAGGGCTTGTGGCGAAGATTGTTAATCCGTGGGATTCTAATAAGCGAATCGTCGTTTTAGCTGGAAATAAGGCTGTTGGCACAAAGGCGTGTGTGTTGGCGTTAACAAACTTTTGGAAGAAGACGCTTGAAAAGTATAGGGGTAGCGAGCCATTCGCTGTTGTCATTCAAGGTCTCGATTTAGACGGTGATGGTAAAGTGGATTCAATAGAGGTTTTAGAGTAAAATTGTGAAAATTCAAGAAGCTACCGTGATGAAAGTGTAAAAGCTGGAGAATAGCTATCATGCGAGTAACCGAGTTCATAACGGCTTTCGGCCACAAAAATATCAGGGCTACTCATAGAACGACGCTTGAGATTACAAAGGAGAAGGAATTGTCAGTTAGGGGTGACTGTATAGTTGCGGTTTCAGCTGACAAGGGTTTTCCGGATTTTAAACCCGAGTTTAGGGAGCTTTTGCGCAAGGATGGTGCGAAAGTAGCCGTTGCGATAGATGTTGGTGAGATAGTTGAAACGGTGTCTGCTTTTGGAAGTTCGAGGCTTGTTTTAGCGCATCCCACAGATTTGGTTGTTAGGAAAAGTGACTATGTTTGTGATAGGACTTTAGCGATAAGGGCAGATAAGGCTGCGTGTGACCTTTCAAGGAGGTTTGTAGCGAGACTGCGGAATCCTCTGCAGAAAGTAAGGGTAACTATAACCGTTGAGGTTTAATGAATTTCAGCGTCTAGTACTGCTTGCCACTCATAGGGGGCTGTTTCGCGGACAAATCTTGAAAAGAGGATTTTCTTAACAGCCCGTCCGCACTTTTCCACTTCCGCCGTAAACAGTGCTTTCAAGTTTTCTAGATTGTCTGAACCTTTCACGAAACTATAGAAGTGTATGATCCCGCCTTCGGGCTTCAGAGCCTTGCATGCAGCGTCTGCAAATTCTATGGCTTTTTCTGGCAGATTCATTATCACACGGTCTGCTATTCCGCGTAGTTGTTGTTCTATAACTTGTCTTGCATCTCCATGTATTGGGTAGACTTTCCCATCAACTCGATTTAGTGTAACATTTTTTCTTAGGAGTTGGATAGCATCTGGGTTTTTGTCTATTGCGTAAACTTTGACGTTTGTGTGAGTTTTTGCAATGAGTATTGCGAATGGTCCAACTCCCGTGAACATGTCTATGACTATTTCGCCCTCCTTGACCATGGACGCTACTCGCATGTGTTCGTGGGATAGACGTGGCGAGAAGTAGGCTTTCGCTAGATCAACGTAGAACTGGCATCCGTGTTCTTTGTGGATGGTTTCTGTTTTGGCTTGTCCAGCGATTACCTTAAACTCTCTCAGGCGGTATTCGCCTTTTACGGCTCCAGCCTTAGCCAAAACCGTTCGCAAATTTTTGTGCACTTGGAGTACCGCGTTTCCTATTTCTGTCCCGTAGGCTTCAAGTTCTGGTGGGAGTTCGATTATGGCTATGTCCCCGACGAAGTCCAAGGCACGGGGGAGACAAGCCAGCAAGTGTGGGGGCATTTTGTCCTCTAAGGCTTCATGGATCGTTTTAGGCTGCTTTCGTCGCTCTGGAAAAGCATAAGTTAAAACTTCTATTGAGGGAACGTGTTCTCTAATTTTTTCAAGTTCATCTTGTCTAGGGTTTCTAGTCAACGGCACGTAGATGTGGTTGTTGTCTCTTTGGATTTCAAGTTCCCTGTCTATGATTCCAAGTCTATGGACGGTGGTTATCACTTTTTCGCCATAAACCTTCTGTGTTTTGAGGCAAGGAGCGGTTTTAGGCACCTCTGAACGACCTGCTGTCTACTCTATTATCTTGAAAAAGTCCCTTTCAGTTATTATGCCTACAAGTTTTTCATCTTGGACGACTGGCAATGCGCCAAGGTTTTTCTCTCTCATTATTTCTGCCGCACGTCCTACGTCTGCTTCTGGCTCAATGGTTTGAACTTCTTTTGTGGCTATCTGAAGGGCTTGTGTGTTCAGCACCTGTGTTATTGTTCCGGACTGAATGTGCTTAAAAACTTCACCTGTTCCGAAAAAGCGTATTATATCCATGGCTGTTATCATGCCGATCGCTTTGTTATCTGCGACTATTGGAATCCTTCGGAAGCCATATGTGATCATGGTTTTTTCTGCCTCGAAAATTGTTGTGTGGGGTGGGGTTGTGATCACTTGGTTTGTCATTAACTCTGAAACTTTTACTCCGCTCATGCGTCCCGCGAACATGTGAACTATGTCTCTTTCGGTTATTATTGCCCTTACATGGTTTTCTTGGTCCACAACTGGTAAGCCGCCAATGTTTTTCTCCTTCATTATCCGTATTGCTTCACCAATGTCTGAGGTGATTTTGACTGTGAAAACCTTCTGGGTCATTATCAACTTTATTGGCTCATTTATGGCTTTGAAAAAGTTCCCTGAAAACTTCTGCTGGGCAATTTCGAATTTTTTGCTTCCGCCAAGATAGTCTATAAGATCAGTGGCTGTTACAATTCCAGCTAATGTTTTTGTTCCTGGATCTGCTATTGGGATCCTTCGGAATCCTTCCTTAGCCATAATTTTGATGGCGTCGTAGATAGGAGTTGTCGGTGCCATTGTTATAACTGGGCTTTTGGCTATGTGGAGTATTTCGCCTTCCCGTTTTTTGGCTGTTGAGCTTTTGAGCGAAACCGGACCTTTTCCTCTTAAAGTTCGTCTGAAAGTTTCTTTACTCAATTTTCATCCTTTCAACGTTGCTTTAAGATCAGTTTGGCTATGTCTTCACGGTCTACAATGCCAATTAGCCTTCCATTTTTGTCGACAACTGGGGTGCGTCCGAGATATCCTTTGAAACCATCACTTTTGCCACTCTTATTGCTCTTATTGAGGGCTGCACGGCTATTACATTGATCTTCATAATTGCTGAAACCTTTGTTGGCGATCTATGTCTGCCTTTGTCCGACTCGAATGTTGGAAGCAGGGCTCCGCTTTCAAGGAGGTCTTTCTGTGTTACAATTCCTACAAGTTTGTCTTTGGCGGCGACGGGGATTCCAGCTAAAGCCTTCTCTTGCATTAGCCGCCAAACATTGTCAACTTCATCTTCCGGTGTGCATGTGAAAAATTTTGTTGACATCATTTCGGATACCGGCTTAACTAGTTTTTCCGGACTGGTTTTTATGATGTTTTCTATGAATTTTCTAAGCCTAAAACTCCCTTCAAAATTTTTTCCGTATAAGTGTTTACGACTGGTATATACCACTCGTCCACGCGAAGCATTTCTCGGACCGTTTTATAAGCGTCATTTTCTAACATGGCTGTGTATTTTGGGTTTGCCATTATGCCCTTTACTTTTATTGGCGAAACTGATGAGGATATGGTCATTACTGAGGCTCGGGAAACAACTCCAACAAGTCTTTTTTCGATATTTACTACTGGAAGAATTCTTAGGGAGAAGTCGCGGATAAGTGCACGTGCCTTTGTTGCAAGCTCATCTTCATAAATAGACGGGTGCTTTTGGTTGGCTACTTCTTTGACACGCAAGCAGTCTCCCTTTCACTCTTCTTCAACCAACTCGGCTCGGCAGTCCTCGCATAGAAAAGCACCGTCTACCTCTTTTAGGTTGTCAGACCATCCCCCGCAGCGGTCGCAATACCCGCTTAAGGCTGCTTCCTCTTCTTCTTCGCTTATTTCTTCTTCCGATGCGGCTTGTGCCATGTTCTCTCCCTCTATCAAGGCTTTTTCGTATATGGTTTCTATGAGCTCCGGCATTACTGCCAAAATGTCTTTGCTTGAAATAAGTCCGACAAGTTCGCCTTTGTAGACTACGCCAAGCCTTCTAATGTTCAGTCTGCTCATTTTTCTGGCTGCTTCATTTATCGTCTCATCGGGCTCTATTGTTATCAGGGGAGACGTCATCACGTCCTTCGCTTTAACAGTGTCTGGTTTGAGATTTTTTGCAAGAACCCTTTCAACTAGGTCCCTTTCAGTTATTATTCCTATGGGTTTTCCCTCTTTGTTCACAACTATAATGCAGCCCAGTTCATGTTTTTCCATGAGTTCTGCAACACGAACCACGGTTGCTTCCTCGTTCACGGTTATAACTGGGCTGCTCATAACGTCTCTTACAAGCATTCTTGATCTCAAACCCATTTCAGCCATTAGTTTTCCAACCGCGGTTTTCTTAGCCGTAAGTTGTCCAATCAACTCAAAATAGAAAGTGACATTTAAAACTTGTCATGTTTAGTGCGCTACTCGGTTTTAAGGGAAAGTTATTATTCTCGGCTTCGGTGTTTTAACAAGTGTGCTGGAGAGGCGTGTATGCTTAGAACAAACGTTGATAGGCTTGTAAAAATTTCAGTGGTAGGCGAGGTGGCAAGTCCCGTTTTTGGGAGAGGCGTATACAATATTTCAGCCGAAGGGGTTCCATTGGTTTTGCCAGGTGTCGGCGGCATAACCTACAATGTGCGTGTCGGTGATCCTGCTTGTGGCTGGGAGGCGGATCATGTTGAGCCAGGTGTTAGCATTGAGAACAAGGAGAATGACCCAACTTTTGGCCGTGCCGCGAACACTGCTTTAAACGTGCTTTCATGCGTTGGGAATGAGGCTGTTGTTGTTTCTGGCGACGCGAAAGGCGCTAAGGGCGTTGTCACAGGTAAACATGGCGGCATTGAACATGTACTTGTTGATTTCCAGCCAGAAGTTCTTGAAAAGCTCATGTTGGGCGACAAGGTTCTTGTGAAGGCTTTCGGCGTGGGCTTAAAGCTTCCGGATTTCCCAGACATAAAAGTCATGAACATGGACCCACGCTTTTTGGAGGCTTTAGACCCCAAGCCCGTGGGCGACAGGCTTGAGATTCCCGTGACCCATGTGATTCCAGCGGCGATTATGGGTTCCGGGCTAGGTGCAAACCAGACCTATTCTGGCGACTATGACATTCAGCTCTTTGATGAAGCAACCCGCCGTGAATATGGGCTTGATGATTTGCGACTTGGCGATTTAGTGGCGATTTTGGACGCGGATCACTCTTATGGGAGGATTTACCGTAAAGGTGCTGTTTCAGTGGGCATTGTGGTTCACACAGATTGTGTAACTTCGGGGCACGGTCCAGGCGTTACAACGCTTTTCACGTCTTCGAAGGGCAAAATAATTCCTAGGATAGACTCAAAAGCCAACATTGCTTATCTGCTTAAGCTACGAACAGATATATAAGCAAGAACGACATTCTCATTTTTAGAAAATCGTGTGAGATGTTTGTTTATGCCGTATAAGCGGAAGAGCCGTGGAAGGTCGAAAGGTGCAAAGGGTAGAAGCGGCTTTGTCCACTGTGCAAACTGCGGTGAGCTTGTGCCAAGAGATAAAGCCAAAAAGGTTACACGCAGGCTTTCGTTGGTGGATCCTGCTTTGGCTAAGGAGCTTCGCCAAAAAGGTGCCTACATTTCTGCGCCAGTTGACACCAAGTATTATTGTGTTTCCTGCGCTGTGCACTATGGCATTGTGAAAGTTCGCGCAAGAGAGGAACGCAAGCTCCGTATGGGCAAGAAGTTTTAGGCTTCGCGTTTTTCCTCTTTCTTTAGGGCTTTGTAGGCATGATAGCTTCTTTGAAGCACTGTTAAGTTTGTAAGCACCGCCAACACTATTACGCCAGCTTCTAAGGCGCCTTTCCAGAAAATTTCAATTAGGCTTGTCGCCGCGATTATTATCATTCGTTCGGCTCTTTCAGCCAAACCCACCCCCTCCATTTTTACGCTAGCGGCTTCGGCTCTGGCGCGGGCATAGCTCACCAGTAATGAACCTACAAGCGCTACTAGTCCCCAATAGGGTGTGCATAGTCCGCCCAGCATTATGCCAGCGTAAACGGCTGCGTCTGCATATCTGTCCAGCAGCGAGTCTAGGAAGCCGCCGAAAGTTGTTGCTTTTTGGCATAGTCTTGCTAAGGCTCCGTCCAGCATGTCGCAGTATCCAGAAAGCAAAAGCAAAACAGCAGCCAAAGCAAGGTTTTGTTGTCCACCTGCATAGGCTATTGCGGATAGAAACGCGAAAATTATGCCTAATGCGCTTATGGAGTTCGGTGTTAAGCCTATTTTATCAGCGGCTTTTGCTTGGGCTTTTATGGCAGACTGCACTTTAGCCTTTAGTTTTGTCAGCATAGTGTTTCGCTTTTTCTGTGTGGCAATCCTTATTTAAGAATTACAACAACATAGAGAAAGGGGATTAATTTGATCAACGTAGCCTCAGTTAAGGTCGGCGACAAGGCTTGTTTGGGCGTCAAGGTTGAGCTTCCAGAATCGCCTCCGCTTGTGTTGATTATAGCGGAGAAAGGCTTTGTTATGTGCGGCTTTCTAAACATTGAAGCAGCGGAACGTCTCGGCGTGGCAGCAGCCATGGTCAGTGGTATAAAAACCTTTGAGGATGTTTTAAACGCTGAGGTTAAAGCCGCCACGACAAAAGCCAAAAGCCTAGGCGTTCAGCCTGGAATGCGGGGCGCAGAAGCTCTCGCATACATGTTGTAACATCAATTTTGTTGCTGGCGGCGAACTGCAAAATTGATAGCCTCTCTAGGATTTTAGGTTGGGGCGAGGGAAAATGGTTGCGTAAAACCGTTTAAAGTGTCTCCCCCTCTAGGGTTTCTCATGAATTTTGACTGTTTCGTCAACCAATAGTGTCCAGTCCCTCCATAGATTTTTGCTATTTTTCGCTTCTTTCGCTGTTCATTTATAAGATGACTGTCGCTGAAAGCAGTTGATGCCATGGCATAATTTACATTCCAAAATAGTATAGTGAAAATAATATTTCCGTTATTACCCGAAGTGAAATGGGACCACGATGAGAGCGCTTGTTGCTGGTGGAGGAGGTTTTATTGGTTCTAGGCTTGTACGTGTCTTGCTGAATAACGATTGGATTGTCAGAGTTCTTGACATCCAATACGGAGAACTGGTGGATTGTAAGGATAATCTGGAGTTCTTCGGTGTCGGAAGCGACGATTTACATGGTGGTGTGGCTGACAGAAACATTGTAAGGCAGGCTGTTAAAGGCGTAGATGTGGTTTACCATTTAGCCTTGAATTGGGACGGAGCCACATGGAAGCATGAAGTTTCCTTGGCAGACTTATTTGATGTTAACATTAGGGGAACCCTAAATCTCCTAGAGGAAGCAAAGTCTGGAGGTGTTAAACATTTTTTGTTTGCAAGCAGCACTGCAGTTTATGGAGATGGAAATGTAGAAGTTGTAGATGAAGAAAGCGTCTGTAAACCAGAACTTTTCGAAGGAGATCCCGGACCAGCCTATACAATAATGAAACTTGCAACGGAACGCTTGTGCCTCCTATATTCCAGCGAACATGGGTTGCCAGTAACCGTCCTAAGGATTGGATATGTTTTTGAACCGCCGGGAGAGGGCGAAATACACGTTAAAGATGTAGTTCAAGCTTTCATTCTGGCAACATTAAACAGCAAAGCCTATGGTCAAATTTTCAATGTGACTTGTGAACCCATAGTTTCAACGAGAAGAATAAGAGAGATTCTTGACTGGAAGCCAAAATTCACAACACGCATCTGCCGCTAAACCGACTGGAGGTCATGAACTTGTCGAGGGTGTCTGTTTTAGAAGCCGTTGCCTCGGAGGTCAAAGCTTGTACAAAGTGTAGTCTTTGGAGAAACCGTAAAAACGCGGTTCCCGGCGAGGGCAATCCAAACGCTGAAGTGATGTTTATTGGGGAGGCTCCGGGCTATTGGGAAGACATTAAGGGCAGACCTTTCGTTGGGGCTGCTGGGAAATTTTTGGACAGTTTGTTGGCTGAGGCTGGTCTGCTGCGAGGTCAAGTTTTCATTGGAAACGTTTTGAAGTGCCGTCCACCCGGAAACCGTGAACCAGCCCCAGCTGAGATTGAGGCTTGCACGCCGTTTTTGGATCGGCAGATACGGGCTATCCAACCAAAATTGATTGTCACACTTGGAAATCACTCAACGGCTTACATTTTTGCTAAGGCTGGGTTGCCCTTCAAGGGCATAACGGAAGCCAGAGGAAAATTCTACCAAGCAAACGTTTTGGGTTTGGCTGTTGTAGTTTTTCCAACGTTGCATCCCGCTGCGGGGCTTTACAGCGCCAAATACAAACAGCTTCTTATCGAAGACTTTAGGATGTTGAAGGCTAAAGTCCACGAGTTAGGTTTGGCTTAGCCATTAGTCTAACTTTTTGACAACCTTCAACTCTTTTAGAACTTCGTCTGCGCTTTTGTAGGTTTTTGATGGCAGCTCCGCCAACAACTCCGCAAGTCTAACCTGTCTGCCTTCTTCGATTTCCACAAGCCTCCAACCTACTTTTTTGACGAGCATGCTTTTAGCCACAGGATAACGCGTCTTCTCTATTATGCTTTTAACGGATTCCAATCCAACGGAACTTGCCAATTTTGGGAACTTTCCAGTTGAAAGGTACTGCATGAAGCGTAAGCCGTCTTCAAACATGGCGAGATTGTTAAACAGCACGTAAACAGTTTTGCCTTTCGCCTCAAACCCCTTGGCGATTTCGCCTAGTCGTCGCAGTTCCTCATCCGTGTACTGGTAGTAATAGAGTTCCTTGCCCAAGCCGTGAAGCCTAAAATAGGCGACTTCACTCGTGTAGGCTGGCAAAACCCGGAATGGGTCAGTTACGTGCACCACATTTAGACGATTTAAAACTTGGCTTAGCTTTTCCATGGTTTCTGGTTTTTCCCATTCTGGTCCGCGGGTTTCCCAAACGAGGGTTAAGTATTCCCTGTTTACGCTTGCGAAGAATTTTTCCGCTTCGCCGAGTTTGTCCGGGCGGAAGGAGCCCGGCGTCTGTATTAGCAGTATTTTCGCCTCTAATGTTTTGCATATCTGTTTCATGGCTTCAAAGGCTTGATTGCTTGTTCTGTTCAACTGCATTTTGGCTTTGTGGCTTATATCTTGGTGGGCTTTAACCGTGAACTCAAAGTTTTGTGGTGCTTTTTCCCGCCAGCTCTTGACGGTTTCCAGCTTCGGATATTCGTAGAAGGTGCTGTTTAGTTCGATTAGGCTATAGTTTTCGAAGTAACGCTTCATTGAAGTTGGAAACCCGCAACACCCCACCTTGATCAAGGCTCAACGCCTCCCAAATCGCGTTTACGTGCTCACTTTTGGGGGTGGGCGGACTGCTCTGCCGAGCTTCACTCGCAGTGCAACGCGGTAAAGTTTACGAAGCGACTTTACAAGCTGTTCAACAGATGGTAGTGCCGAATAGATTAGGGGTATGTGGTCATATTCCGCTAATCTAATTGAATACTCGTCGGGTTTGACGCCGTGAAAAACTACAACCCGCGGCTTCAAGCTGCTCATGCGCACAAGCATCATGGGCGAGTTTTCATTTCCAATGTTTGTGAATACGAGCGCCCGCTCTGTCGTGGCGCCGAAAAGTTGGGCGTACTCAAAACCGGAAAGCGTTTCAATAGTTTTCTTGCTGTCCACAACCGTGTAGCCCAAAATCTCCTTAACGTTTAGGCTTGAGCACGCCACAACCTCGCCTTTGATGGCTTTACATAAATATTCAACCCGCACTGGAATTGGGAACTCTCGCAAGTCTACAACAGCCATGCTAGGCGAACTCGTGAGCTTGGCGAACTCGCGGATGAAACGGCTACCCCGTTCTTCGTCAATCTTCAATAAAGCCCAAACAAAACGCCGCACAAACTTTGTGCCGGGGCTTTTCCGCCTCCCGCTTTCATAGTCGCTTATTACGGAAGGCTAAAGCATCATCTTATCCGAAAGAGTTGTCTGCGAAATGCCAAAAAGCTCCCGCCACTTTCGCATAGTGGCGCCCGGCTTGTTTGATAGAATAATCTCGCCGGCAATTCGCCTAGCAAGAACCTCGCGAACACTGGGAGACACGGACATGTAAACGCCTTTCCCTTCAGCTCGCCCAATCTTCACCCATAAACATGCAAGTATAAAACTGTACCGCTAAATGGCATGAAGCAGAAACGAGGAAAACCTAACGCCATGAACAGTTTCGAATTTGAATTTCTGCAGAAATCACTTTGCCTTCCCTAACCGCGCTATGGTGTTCCTGAAGCGACTTTATAGTAAACTTTCCATTTTTCACACGTTCAATAGCCATGACGGCGGCATGGGCAGCTGCAATGGTGGTTATGTATGGCGTCTTACATTCAACAGCAGCCCTTCTAATGTAAAATTCATCGTCTTTTGGACCTTTGCCCTTTGGCACGTTGATTATTAGGCTGACTTTTCCAGACCTTATGTAGTCAACGATGTTTGGCGGTCCCTCGCTGACCTTTGGAACAACTTCGGCTGCAACGCCCATTGCAGATAGACTTTCCGCCGTCCCACGGGTTGCCAAGATTTTGAAGCCAAGCTCAGAGAGTTTTTTGGCTATTGGTAGGATGCGCATTTTCTCTTCGTCCCTAACACTTATGAAAACAGTTCCGCTTTTGGGCAGCTTGGTTTCTGCAGCCAACTCCGCCTTGTAGTAGGCCATACCTAAATCGCTGTCTATGCCCATAACCTCCCCAGTGGACTTCATTTCCGGCCCAAGCACCACATCCACCCCGGGAAGCTTGTCAAAGGGGAAAACTGCCTCCTTAACGGCCACGTGGTTAAGCTTTGGAGTTTCTGTTACGCCAAGCTCCTTCAGTTTTTTGCCGACCATAACTTTGGCGGCGATTTTCGCCAATGGAACACCGGTTGCTTTGCTGACGAATGGCACGGTTCTTGAAGCCCTTGGATTAGCCTCAAGCACGTAGACGGTCCCATTTTTCACTGCAAACTGAACGTTTATCAATCCAACAACGGAAAGCTCCCTAGCCAACTTATACGTGTAATCAATCATTGTCTGAATAACTTTGTCGCTTAGGCTGAAGGGTGGCAAAACGCACGCAGCATCTCCGGAGTGTACACCAGCCTCTTCGATGTGCTCCATGATCCCGCCTATATAGACGGTTTCGCCGTCGCAGACAGCGTCTATCTCCGTTTCAATGGCGTCCTCCAAAAACTTGTCAATCAAAACCGGGTGCTCCGGAGAAACCTCTATGGCTTCCCTCATAAACCTCAGCAGTGTTTCCTCGTCATATATTATGTCCATAGCCCGTCCGCCAAGCACATATGAAGGCCTGATGAGCACCGGATAGCCCAACTTTCTAGCCACTTCTTTGGCTTCTTCAACGCTTGTGGCGGTTCCGTTCGGAGGCTGCGGTATACCAAGCTTCTCCACAACTTCGGCAAAACGTTTCCTATCTTCCGCTCTGTCTATGCCGTCCGGCGGCGTTCCAAGGATTCGGACGCCCTGCCTCTCCAATGGTATAGCCAAGTTTAGCGGTGTTTGCCCGCCAAACTGAACTATGACGCCTCCGGGTCTCTCCCGCTCAATAATGTTCATCACGTCCTCAAAGGTTAAAGGTTCAAAGTAGAGTTTGTCGGCGATGTCAAAGTCTGTGCTGACGGTTTCAGGGTTGCAGTTCACCATTATGGTTTCGTAGCCCTCTTCCCTCAAAGCCTTAACCGCGTGAACACAGCAATAGTCAAATTCTATTCCTTGGCCAATTCTGTTGGGCCC
>Ga0105163_1001450_pt1 | contig 12454 bp, 9 predicted proteins | sample JNZ110809AmetaG_FD_81531 | JGI IMG/M metagenome (GOLD analysis project Ga0105163, IMG submission 81531) | Hot spring microbial communities from Jinze hot spring, China to study Microbial Dark Matter (Phase II) - JNZ 110809A | ecosystem: Environmental > Aquatic > Thermal springs > Hot (42-90C) >... | reverse complement strand
GTGTTGAGCAGTTCAAAGAGTTTCTCCTTGCCAATTCCCCAATCTCTACACATGGCCTCTACGTTTATCGTGGGAATTTTCGAGTAAGCCAAATGGCTAACGATGGCTTTCATGACTGCGAGGTGATTTACGCTCAGCGAATTGACAGACATCAAAGTGGGTTGGATAATTACAAACCTGGGCGAAAGTTAGGCCCTACTTTTATGCAGCGCTATCGAGCCACTGTCGCTAATCCAAATTTTTTTGTTTGGAAAGGAATCGTATAGTGATTTGATTTGTAGTCCCCAGTCTTTGAGGAAATGTACTTCATCGACTATGAGTCCGTTGTATGATAAAAGGACGAGTTGGGCTAATTCTAAAAAAGGCACGGCATTTATTAAAGGATCATCAGCTGAGACATAGAACATCTCCTCGCTTTCCGCTGTGGAAAGAAGGAAAGTCGTTTTCCCGCTTCCCCTCGGTCCGAACAGTAAAATTCCTCTACTCGTCGACCTCCCTTTTAGCTTCTCAAAGTACAGTCTCTGCTTTTCGGGTAAGAAAGAAATAGCCCTCTTTGTTCTTAATTCAAGAGCCCTATCGACCGTCATTCCGCACACATCCCTCTTCTAATATATTCTGTTACACAACGATTATGCAACAGAAACGTTCTAATATGGAACGAAAACTAAGTCTTTTTTAAAAAATCGTTCTATTATAGAACGATTTATGGCTGAAATCGTTCTCACCCAGAACGATTTGACAGGTTATTGGGTGGAAATGTTGTGTAATTGTTCGAACTAGGGCTTGCTTATTTAAAGAAACTGAACATTAACTTCTGCATATGGTAGAATATTTATGATTCGTTGTTGTTCCAGATTTGAAGTTGTTGTGGTTTCTAATTTGAACTAAACTGTACAGACAATTGCTAATATGTAACCATCTGTCCGGTTTCTGGTATTTGGCACGAAACAGGACAGAAGAGAAAAGATGCAAAATTTGGTGTTAATAATATTGTTCGAGCGCTATCGAGAAATGGAACTTGGAAAAGCAGGACAATTTTTCGAGGTGAGAATATGAATAATATTTTAATCACAAAAGAGTGGTTGTATATAATCATAAGGTAAAATCCAAATTCGATAATGCGGGAGCATGAATATATGGCACATTCGGATAGGAATACAAACATTTTCGGTTTTTCAGTAGCGGGTGTTAATTTCAAAGTTGAAAGGAGCAGGCGAAGAAAGAGAACGGTTCAGCTGCATTTTGAAGATGAAAACACGATTGTCTTAATCGCTCCGTGGCATTTTGATAAAGAGAGAGCACTGGAGTTTGCGACAAGAAATATCGATAAAATTCGCTTGCTTCTTGATAAACATCGCTCACGAAGTCTGGAGAATGGGAAAGATGTGATTTTGTATTTTGGGAAACCTTTTAAAGTCGTGCTCAGTAGCAAAATTGTCGTTCCCATACTTTTCGACACCGAGCATTTTGTCGTTAATGAAAGATACGCCAAAGATATCGATATTTTGGCAAAGCACTGGCTCCGAAAACGGGCAGAAGAGTACCTTCCAAAAAGGTTGAAGGAAATTTCCAATGTCATGGGGATAAGCTACAAGAAGGTGCAGATAAGGGATGTTAAAACGCGGTGGGGAAGCTGTTCGTCTAAGGGGACGATTTCTTTGAACTGGAGGTTGATAATGGCGCCGGCTGAAGTGATAGACTACGTTTTGATCCACGAGCTTGCGCATATTGTTCATCCAAACCACAGTAAAGCGTTCTGGAGCTTTTTAGCAAGTTGTTTTCCTCAATATAAAACCTGTCGCATGTGGTTAAAAGATAATGGATGGACCTTACTCACGAGATACTGAGCAAGAATTTCAATACCCCTTGCGTTCCTTCCTATGGTACACACCCTCTAACCGTCACCCATTATTTGAGCCAGCCATCACAGATTTTATTAGAAAATTTCAGATTTTGAAAGAAACTTAAAGATTTCATTAGTTAACTGTGACTTATTCTGAAATAAGAAATTTTTGCGTATTTTGAAGAAAATTACAAATATGTTATAAGAAAATTGATTACACTCTGGAAATAATTAATTACTCCAATGAACTGACGTAACCAATTGGTTGTGACATAGAACATTACATGATCGAGTCAAACTATAGTCCGTGAGAATTTTGTTTAGTATACTACAGTTTGGGAAAGGAGTGGGGTGGATGAAGAGGAGGCTTCTGGGTATTTTACTGATAGTGTTAGCGGTTGTGGGATTTTCAGCGTTGCCTGCGGGAATTGAGAGAAGTGAAACATTCATAGCCAACGCACTTACTGGAAGAGCTGCTAACCCGACAAATTTCAACGTTTGGGCGACTTGGGTGTGGCAAGACAGAGGTATTCAGAACTTACTCTTAGAACCTTTGTGGTGTGTTGAGTACGCAACTGGGAAAATTATCAACGCTCTCGCATCTGGAGACCCGGTTTATAGTAAAGATTTAACTGAAGTAACGTTTAAACTGCGCAAGGGTGTATATTGGAGCGATGGAGTTCCATTCACAGCTGACGATGTTATTTATACAGTTGAGGTGGTAAAAAACACACCTGGAATGAATTATTACGATCAGATGCAACAGGTTGTTCAGATGACAAAAATTGATGATTACACTGTGAAATTCAAGTTAAAGGAACCGAATGGAAGATTTCATACTTACTGGCTTGATAGATGGGGTGCACTAAGACCTCTCCCAAAACATGTTTTTGAAAAGGTGAAGAATCCACTAACTTTCAACTTTTATCCTCCGGTTGGTACCGGTCCTTATGTACTTAAGGATGTTGATCCGGGTGGATACTGGACTTTGTGGGAAAGGAGAAGTGATTGGAACAGAACTCCAACAGGAATGCTTTTTGGTATGCCACAACCTAAATACGTCCTATTCATAGCAAGCGGAACCGCAGAACAACAAATTATTTCTATGGTTCAACATGAGTTAGATGCAGCAGACCTTACGATCGAAGCAATGAAAGTAGTCTTGTCCCGCGATAGTTTCTCTAGAGCTTGGAGAAAGGAATTTCCGTGGACAGTGAATATCGATCCTGCTATTACTGGTTTGGGATTCAATACAATGGTGGCACCATTCAACAATAAAGATGTACGCTGGGCTCTTACTTTGGCTATCGATATTGTGGAGTACGCTATAAATGCTTTTGACGGTGCTGTGACACTTAGTCCTATTCATCTTCCTCTGACTAAAGCATACTATGACTGGTATTATCTAAGGATGGATTCGTGGCTGCGGAATTTTGAGCTCGATCTTGGTGGTGGTAAGAAATTCAAACCCTACGATCCAAATGCAGGACTACGATTGGCGGAATATGCGAAGAAGAGAGGTTATAAAATCCCAGAAGATAATGCGGAGATTCGAAGAATTTTCGGACCTGGCTGGTGGAAGTACGCACCTGATATAGCTGAGCAACTCTTGACAAAGAACGGATTCAAGAGGGACAAAAACGGCAAGTGGCTCCTACCTGATGGAAAACCTTGGAAGATAACGATTATAACAAACACTAACCCAGCTCATCCATCTTACAGAAACGCTTTTGCAGCATCTCAGGCTTGGAAGAAATTTGGTATCGATGTTACAGTAATGACAACAGATGCTCTGGCTACTTTGGGACAAAAAGGTCAGTTCGAAGTTACAACTGATTGGCCTGCTGCAGAGCCTTGGGGTGGACATCCAGATTTGTTCAGAGTTCTGGAACCGTTCCTCTCTGATTATAAAGCCAATATAGGAGAAAATGCACCTTGGGGAAATTACATGAGATGGTCCAATGAGAAAATGGATGATGTAATAAGAAAGCTTAGGGTAACTCCGTGGAATGATTCAACAAACTTGATAAACATAGGCATAGAAGGTCTAAAGCTATTGGTAAGTGAGATGCCGGGGATCCCTACTTTCAACTATCCAGGTGTTATTGTTTGGAATGAGTATTACTGGACCAATTTCCCGGGTGCTGAAAATATGTATGCGCAACCTTACCATCACTGGCCAAACTTCAAATATATGCTGCCATATCTGAAACCAACTGGTCGAAAATAGCAAGAGGTGAGTACTTCGTTGTTTAGGGAGGGAACCCTTCCCTCCCTAATTTTTAAGTCGGCTATACTTTAAACCTGAAAAATAGAAATTCACGTCCCCAAGAGAAGGGAGGCCCAAGTCTTGAAGTTTGTAAAAAATTATTTAATCCCACGACTGATAACCTATTTTCTTGTTATTTTCGTTGGTATTACAATGGTTTTCTTCATACCAAGATTTCTGCCAACTGATCCTGTTCAACAGTTTATTGCTCGATTTACAACACAAGGTGTTTATATGGATCCCAAGTCTGTTGAGAATATGATTTCTACTTTGAAACAGCTGTATGGACTTGAAGGAAGTTTATGGGAACAGTATAGAGATTTTCTTGTAAGATTCTCAAAATTGGACTTTGGACCCTCTTATTATCAATTTCCAACACCAGTTAAGACGCTTATAGCTCAGTCACTTCCTTGGACCGTTGGGTTATTGCTGTCTACAACCCTTTTGTCATGGGTAATAGGAAGTATTTTAGGAGGATTTGCTGGATATTATCCCGACAAAAAGTGGGTCAAGATAGTGGATTTGATTGCGATGGTGATTAGGCCTATGCCTTACTATATATTGGCGCTTTCCTTACTCATCCTTTTTGGTTTTATATTTCCTATATTTCCTGTTAGAGGTGGGTTTTCAATAGGAGGTAAGATTCGGTTTGATTTGTACAGTATAGTAACAATACTTAAGCACGCATTTTTACCCGCATTGTCGTTGTTATTAATAGGAACGTTCGTCTGGTTTCAGGGTATGAAATTAATCGTTCAAACGGTCAAGTCAGAAGATTATGTCAGGTACGCAAAATATGCAGGAGTTCCTGAGAAAAAAATTGTATATCAATACGTGATTAGAAATGCAATGTTACCTCAAATAACAGGATTGGCGCTCTCGCTAGGTCAAATTTTCAGCGGAGCTCTTATAACTGAGATGACTTTCTCCTATCCGGGAATGGGAACTCTTCTTTATAACGCCGTATTTACAGGAGATTATAACTTGTTGATGGGTATAACGAGTATTTCTATAATCGTCATTACAACAAGTGTTTTCTTAATAGATTTGTTATACCCATTACTGGATCCCCGTGTTAAATACAAGTGAGGTGGATTTATGAAAGTGTTCAGAGAACTTCTTAAGGACAACAGGTTTAAGATTGCGTTTGTAATAGTGCTTCTGCTGTGTGTCCTCTCATTCTTGACTGCATTTTCACCCTACGATCCTTCCCAATGGAATGTGGTTGAGAGAAGTTCACCACCACGCTGGCTACACATCCTTGGTACAACTTCAATGGGTCAAGATGTCTTTTGGGTGCTTACTTATGCAGTGAGAAATTCTTTACTTACCTCACTGATTGCAGGAATCGTTTCGAGGATTATAGCATTATTGGTTGGTATTCTCGCAGGTTTTAAGGGTGGTTTGATCGACAGAATTTTGATGTTTTTGACTGATTCTTTCTTGGTTATACCGCTTTTTGTGATTATAGTGCTTTTCGCAATGATAGCAAAAGCAAGAATGGATATTATAAATCTTGGGATATTGTTGGGTGCCTTTGGGTGGGCGTGGGATGCACGCGTCGTGCGTTCGCAAGTCCTTAGTTTAAGAGAGCAGGATTTTACTTATACCTCAATTCTCTCAGGCTCAAACACAAGGTCGATAATTTTCAAAGATTACATTCCGTTCTTAATACCCTTAGTGTTTTCTACTTTAATCGGGAACATGTCTTGGGCTATTGGTATGGAAATCACGTTGTCTATACTCGGGGTATTCAATTTGGAAATACCAACGCTAGGTACAATGCTCCAGTGGTCAATTTCAAGTCAGGCGTTATTTTTAGGTTACTGGTGGTGGGTCCTTACGCCTGTTGTATTCTCGATTCTCATTTTCGTCGCACTTTACCTAATGTCAGTAAGTATCAGTGAGTACTTAGATCCACGGATGCGTTTGCAAAGAGTTGGAAAAGCTTGAGGTGAGAGAAATGAATGTTATAGAAACGCGAAACCTGAGCGCGTACTACATGCTTGATATATATGGCAGAAAGGTAGTTGTAAAGGCTGTTGATAATATCAGCATCTCTTTCAATCAAAATGAGATTTACGGCATAGCGGGTGAAAGCGGATGCGGAAAGAGCACTTTATTAAAAGTACTCTTCGATTTGGTAGAACCACCACTTAGAATTGTTAATGGCGAGGTTCTTTATATCGAAGATAACAAGAGCGTGTCAATATACAAGACTCCATTAAACAATAGAAGGAAGTACAAATGGAGATTTATTTCTTACGTTCCACAGGGTTCCATGAATGTACTGAATCCTGTTCGAAAAATAAGCCAAACTTTTGAAGACTTTTTGAAACCTAACATCAATAACTCTGATCCTACAGAGCTTAAAGAAAGAATAGTAAAACACATTTTGGAACTTGGCCTGAGAAAAGAGGTATTAGATGCTTATCCACACCAACTATCAGGTGGTATGAGACAACGTGTAACCATAGCTTTGGCGACAATCTTGACTCCAAGAGTCATTATAGCTGACGAACCGACAACGGCTCTTGATGTTGTGACACAGAGGGGAGTAATCCAGATACTAAAGGATATCCAGTCGAGGTTTAATAACACAATTATTTTAGTAACTCACGACATGGGGGTACACGCTAATGTTGCTGACAGAATAGGGATTATGTATGCTGGAAAGTTTGTCGAAGAAGCAAAGACAGCGGAAATATTTGAGAATCCCCTACATCCTTATACTAAGTTTTTGATAGACTCGTTACCTCAATTTGGAGATGGAAGAAAAAGGGAAAGTGCACCAGGTTCACCTCCTTCACTATCTTCTCTACCGGAAGGTTGTGCGTTTCACCCAAGATGTCCTTACGCTATGGCAAAGTGTAAGGCAAGTGCTCCTCAATTTATCGAGGTAGATAAGGGACACAAAGTGGCATGTTGGTTATACTCGGGGGTGGACCTATGAGCGAACTGCTTAATGTTTCAAACCTGACAAAAGTTTACAGGATAGGAAGCCTGATTGGCGGTATAAAATTGACGGCTGTGGAAAATGCTTCTTTCGATGTGAACAAAGGTGAGGTGTTTACTTTAGCTGGTGAGAGTGGTTGTGGAAAAACTACGGTAGCTAAGATAATTCTCGGATTTGAAGAACCAACAAGTGGCGAAATTCACTACTTAGGTAATAGAATAGATGTCTTAAAGGACAAGGAGAGAAAGAAACTGTTCAAACACATACAGGCCGTATTCCAAAATCCTTTTACCACTTTTAATCCCCTCAGAAAAGTTGACTCGTATTTTTACGAACTACTGAGAAACTTTGGAATTGCCCAAGACCTTAGTGAAATGAAAAGAATCATCTCGGAGACGTTAGAAGTGGTGGGGATTTCTTATAACGAGTTTGTCGATAAGTATCCGAATGAATTCTCTGGTGGACAGCTCCAACGAATTTCTATCGCTAGGAGCCTTTTAACTCGTCCAGAATTGTTGGTAGCCGATGAACCGGTATCAATGGTTGACGCATCTTTGCGAATGTCGATTGTAAACCTGTTTGGAGAATTGGTTGAAAAGTTTGGCATCAGTATCTTGTACATCACACATGATTTAATGACAGCTTACTATTTAGGCGGCAAAATCGCAATTATGTTCAGAGGAAATATCCTTGAAATGGGCAGTACAAAGCAAGTGCTCACAGAACCGAAGCATCCATACACAAAGCTGCTAATTGAATCTATTCCCCAACCAAATCCAAGAAAAGCATGGAATTCGAGAATAAAACTGTCAGATCTAGAAGAAGTTGAGTATAAGGCGTCGGGATGTAAGTTCGCTGGTAGATGCCCGTTTGTTATGGATATCTGTAAGAAAGAAAAACCACCGTATTTTGAGGTGGAAGGTACATTAGTTAAATGTTTTTTATACAAATAGGGGGGAAGATGATATGGAGATTTATAAGGATCCAAGCGCGCCAGTGATTTTGCGAGTTGAAGATTTGCTTTCTAGAATGACTTTGGAAGAAAAAGTTTTTCAGTTGGGTTCAATTTGGAGCTATGAACTACTGAATGAAGATGGAAGTTTCGACGAGCAAAAAGCATATGAGCTTTTGAAATACGGCATAGGTCAAATTACTAGGCCAGGCGGTGCTACAAATTTCGAACCTGAACGCGCTGCAGAATTTAGCAATAAAATCCAGAGGTTTCTCATTGAAAACACAAGACTTGGAATACCTGCTATAATGCACGAAGAATGCTTGACTGGGTACATGGGACTTGGTGGTACAAGTTTTCCGGTACCAATTGCTATGGCAAGTACTTGGGAACCAGAACTGATTAACAAGGCTGCGTCTGTCATTCGAGATGAACTCAGAACAGTTGGTGCTCACCAAGGTCTTGCACCGGTACTTGATGTTGTTCGGGATCCCAGATGGGGAAGGGTAGAAGAAACTTTTGGAGAGTCTCCGTATCTTGTGGCAACGATGGGATGCGCTTATATCAACGGCCTACAAGGAAATGACCTAAGAAACGGAGTTATTGCAACTGCTAAACATTTTGTTGGTTACGGAGCATCCGAAGGCGGAAGGAACTGGGCACCGACGAATATACCACCTCGTGAATTAAGAGAGGTGTTTCTCTTACCGTTTGAGGCCGCTGTGAAGATTTCAAAAATCGGTTCAGTGATGAATTCGTACAGTGAAATCGACGGAGTCCCAGTAGCTGCTTCTGAGGAACTCATCCGCGATGTGCTTAGAAAGGAATGGGGGTTTGATGGTATAGTTGTTTCCGATTATTTTTCCATAGCACTTTTGTATGAGTATCATAAAATTGCTGAGACCAAAGCACAATCAGCCAAGCTCGCGCTTCAAGCCTCTATCGATGTTGAATTACCCAAGATTGACTGTTACAAGCATCTCGTAGAGTTGGTGAGGGATGGCAAAATTTCGGAAAGGCTGATAGATGAATCGGTGAGAAGGATCCTAAAGGTTAAGTTCCTGCTTGGATTATTTGATAATCCTTACGTTCGACCGTCGAAGATCGTTAAGAATTCTGGACTAGCTCTCGAAATCGCTAGAAAATCTATAGTTCTGCTTAAAAACGATGGTATTCTTCCGCTAAAAAACGAAATGAAAGTTGCGCTGATAGGACCTAATGCGGAAAGTGTTAGAAATATGTTAGGCGATTATATGTACCTTTCTCACATCAGTGTGATGCTTGAAAATATAAATGAGAATTTCAATGCTCCGAAATTCAATCTCTCTGGTGTTAAAGAATCGGTAGAGAAAAATATGAGTATGATTAAGAGTTTGAAAACTATATTCGATGAAGAGGGCATAAAATACATCTACGCTAAGGGTTGCGATGTTCTGGGAACGTCTACCGAAGGATTCAGCAAAGCATTAGAAGCGGTTGAAAAATGTGACGTCGCAGTTGTTGTGGTCGGTGACAGGTCAGGTTTGACAAAAGACTGCACTACAGGGGAGTCAAGGGATACATCTACTTTAAAACTACCCGGTGTTCAGGAAGAGTTGATTGACGCAGTTTCAAATGTGGGTAAGCCTGTGATAGTTGTTTTGATAAGTGGCAGACCATATTCTCTTGCTAAAGTTGTCGATAAAGTGTCGGCTATAGTTCAGGCATGGTTACCTGGAGAAGCGGGAGCAGAAGCGATATTTGATGTTCTGTATGGGAAGTATAATCCATCTGGAAAGCTTCCTATAACAATTCCGAGAAGTGTTGGACAGATTCCGCTCTTCCATTATTTTAAACCATCTGGTGGCAGATCAAGCTGGCATGGTGATTATGTTTCCGAGAGTGTCAAACCACTTTTTGAGTTTGGTTTTGGACTATCGTACACAACCTTTGAGTACAGCGATTTAGAAATCACACCATCGAGAGTAAGTGGTATCGGGACAGTTGAAATTTCTTTAAATGTCGAGAACAGCGGAGAGCTGTACGGTGAGGAAGTTGTTCAACTCTACATAGGAAGAGAATACGCTTCAGTCACACGCCCTGTGAAAGAGTTAAAGGGATTTGCAAAAGTTGGTATAAAACCGGGAGAAAAGAGGAAGGTTGTTTTCAAATTGCACACAGAACAGTTGGCGTTTTATGGAATAGATATGAAGCTATGTATCGAACCAGGTGTGTACAATGTCATGATTGGTAGTTCGTCTGAAGATATACGACTCCGTGGAACGTTTTCAATAGATGGTGAGAAAATAAAAGTTCCAAATGAAAGGATATTCTTTACCGAGGTTAAAATTATATAACTTTTGGAGGTGGAGACCATGTATTTCGAAGTTGGAAAAATAGTTTATGAAGGACCGGATTCAAAGAATCTTTTGAGTTATAAGTTCTATAATCCAGAGGAAGAGGTTTTAGGTAAGAAGATGAAAGAATGGTTCAAGTTTGCTGTTGCATATTGGCATACTTTTAACAGCAGAGGTCAGGATCCATTTGGAGACCCTACATTCAACAGACCGTGGTTCCATAATGATCCAGTGAGCACTTCATTTGCAAAGATCGATGCTTTGTTTGAATTTTGTGAAAAGACTGGTATAGAGTATTTTACATTTCATGATAGGGATTTGGCACCAGAGGGGCTATCATTGAAAGAATCAAACAAGATTCTCGACAAAGTGGTTGAGAAGCTTAAGGAATACATGAAGACCAGCAATATCAAATTGTTATGGGGAACGGCTAATTTGTTTTCACACCCAAGATATGCGCAGGGAGCTGCAACATCACCGAACCCAGATGTGTTTGCCTACGCAGCAGGTCAAGTTAAGAAAATGCTGGATGTTACAAAGGAACTAGGAGGTTTGGGTTATGTTCTGTGGGGTGGCAGGGAAGGATACGACAACCTTCTACTCACAGATAGCGTACTCGAAGAAAAATTGATGGCTCGCTTTCTACAATTGGTCGTGGAGTACAAAAAGCAGATAAAGTTCGAAGGAGTTCTAATGATCGAACCAAAACCTAAAGAACCCACAAAACATCAATACGATTTCGACGCTTCAACTGTTCTTCACTTTCTGCGAAAGTATGGATTATTCGATGAGTTTAAATTAAACATTGAAGCCAACCACGCAACTTTAGCTGGACACACGTTTGCTCACGAGTTGAGGGTTGCTAGAATTAATGGAAAACTTGGTAGTATTGATGCGAATAGAGGAGATTTACTGCTTGGTTGGGATACAGATCAATTTCCAACAGATGTTTATGAAACTACTCTGGCGATGTACGAAGTTATTGAAAATGGTGGGCTTGATTGTGGACTGAACTTTGATGCAAAAGTTAGAAGAGCCTCGACAGATCCGGAAGATTTAATATATGCTCATGTTAGCAGCATGGACGCGTTTGCCTTGGGTTTGAGGCTTGCTGCTCGGTTACGTGAAGAGATAAAACCTCTCGTGGAGGAAAGGTACGCTGAATATTACAATCGAGAAATAGGTACGAAGATTTTGAATGGTCGGGTTTCGATGCAGGAGTTATCAGACTACGCCGAGAATCTTAAAGATATCACTCTACGGTCGTTGAAACAAGAGCTAATAGAGATGATAATGAATAACATCATGTTTACCACGAGGTGAAACTATGGAAAACATTTGTGTTGTTGGTCTTGACATTGGCACAACGTCGATAAAAGGTATCTTAGTGGATGAAGCTGGAAAAGTCCTTGAAAGAGCTGAGTACCCTATTAAACTTGTTGCACCGAACCCGGGATGGGCGGAGGAAAATCCTGAAGATTGGTGGAACGGAACATTGATAGTTCTAAAAAAGCTCAGTACTTTTGCAAAGGAACAAAATCTAAAGATAAGAGCAATTTCAACAAGTGGCCAGATGCATAGTCTTGTTGCCATCGACAAAGATGGTAATCCACTTCATAATTCCATACTTTGGTGTGATCAACGAACAAGTGCTGAATGCGATGAAATAACACAGAAAATTGGCGGAAGAAAAACGGCTTTGGAAATAACGGGAAATCCAATACTGACAGGATTCACTGCAGGAAAAATTCTGTGGCTTTTAAAACATGAACCTGAAATCTTCCACAAGACATACAAATTCCTCTTGCCAAAAGATTTCATCAATTTCAAGATGACGAACGAGATTGTTACGGAACATTCTGATGCTTCAGGAACAGCTATGTACGATGTAAGAACAAGAAGCTGGAGTAACACTATCCTAGGTATTCTGAACATAGATGACTCAAAGCTTCCGAAGATAGTCAATTCAAACTCCATAGTCGGAACTATATCACATAAAATAGCGTCTGAATTAAACCTCGAAAATAACACAATTGTAGTTGCTGGTGGAGCAGATAACGCTTGTGCAGCACTTGGAATTGGTGTTACAGTTCCAGAT
>Ga0105163_1001448_pt1 | contig 12472 bp, 11 predicted proteins | sample JNZ110809AmetaG_FD_81531 | JGI IMG/M metagenome (GOLD analysis project Ga0105163, IMG submission 81531) | Hot spring microbial communities from Jinze hot spring, China to study Microbial Dark Matter (Phase II) - JNZ 110809A | ecosystem: Environmental > Aquatic > Thermal springs > Hot (42-90C) >... | reverse complement strand
TATATTTAGAATATGCATACGTTTAGAAGGTTTACAAACGATACTTGAGATATATTCAAGGATATTGATAGGGATATTGAAAGATAATGCATTGAACTTGTTCGTTCATGAGCTACACCTCCGAGCGAAATGAAATACTAATTGAATCTTATTTGGTGTAGCTCATTTTTTTCAATTATCATTTCTTACTCACTTTAGACAGGGGGAAATTTTCATTGACAATTAGTGTTTGGAAAGTCATCCGCGTTTTTCCAAGGTTAGGAATAGAACATAGTCTGTCTAATTGTCAGAGATAATCTGGAAAAGATGGAAGACGTGGAAGCAAAATACAAAACTGAATTCAAGGAGGTGATCTGAATGAGGAGTTTTTACATGCTTTACGGTAATTGGGTAGCAGGAGCTGCGATTTCTCTCTATACGATAAGGTATCCCGGTTATCCTGAAGTCTATACAAAACTTGGAAAAATGCTTTACGAGCTCAAGTACAATAATAGCATTTCTACTCTCGATTATATAGCACAGGTCATAGCATCATTTGTAAAAAGACTGAAAGTCTATAAAGAGCTCGACGCAATTGTTCCAGTCCCTCCTTCCAAACTGAATCGCGAATTTCAACCCGTAACGGAATTAGCAAAACGCGTAAGCAACTACACGGGTGTCCCTACTGAGTTAGGATATCTTGTCAAAGTCAAGGAAACCCCTGAGATGAAGAGGATCAAAGATCCTTTGAAAAAGATGACGATTCTTAGGGATTCGTATAGGATCCTGACTAACAGCTTGGAGGGAAAAACCGTGCTCTTGTTCGACGATTTGTATAAATCTGGTGCAACGTTAAAAGCGTGTACTGACACGTTACTTTCGGAAGGAAAAGTAGGGAGGGTTTACGTGCTGACATTGGTGAAAACGTGGCCTTGCTCAAATTTTGAGATTAAAAAGGGCCATTGTGAAAGATGTCGAAGAATACTAGAAAGGTGCCAAAAATTACAGAAGTAAGGAGGTTTGACGTTTATGCCTATGGGGTTCTTCGGGTACACCCCTGAAGAAATTGAAGAATTCTTTGAAATAGCCGAAGAACATAAAGAAACCTACTCTTTTTACCTTAAGTACATTTTAAACTGGCGCTGGGTTGCATCCTTTTTTGGAGCCTTCCTTTTGTCAATTTTACTTGATCCAATAATCATCAGTACAATTTACGGAGGAAGTTTTCAAAGGTACTTCGCGCTCTTGTTTATAAACTATTTGGTTGCAATATCTATTCTATCTGGAGATTGGTATTATGTGGCAATGTTGCTGAGCTTCAGCAAAAACAAAAGGTTAAAATTCAAAGCCTTTATGAATTTAGTTGCTACATCCTGCGTCGACTCTTTACTCAGTATAGCTTTTTTAACACTTTTTGTATTAGTTTTGAGGTATAATGTTATGCAGCTAATGCTCACACTTAATGACAGGTATAACGTACCATTTGAAATGCTCAAAGGTCTTTTCAAAAATGTTCCGTTTATAATCTTGCATTATCTTTTGCTCGAAAAAACATAAAATAAGGAATAGGAGGGGTTATTTAAATGACGCAGTTGCCAAACATTGAGGAAACTATCTTTATTGCGTTGGCTTCGGATATAATCGATCATTCGATGAAGAAAGAAAAAACCAGGTCTTCTCTTAGGTTGACTAGAAGGTTTTGGAATAATTTCGCGACAATCGCAAGAAGGCAACTCGGAAGTTTAGAAATGCTTACGGACATAGGGAATAAGGAACTAATGGAGTTGATAAAAGAAGCGCTCAAATTATCAGAAATTAGAAACTCTACGGAGAAATTCCTCGAATCCGAAACTGAAAACATATTAGGTTTTGTAAGATCAAGGTGCGAGCATGTGAGCATAGTCGAAAACACACTGAAGAAGTTTTTGGAGTTTGGTATTAAAGTTGTAACTATCTTAAGCCATGAGTATCCTTACGTTTTGAGGCAGAAGCTCCGCGACAACACTCCTCCTTTGCTTTACTACTCTGGTAATCTCAAGTTATGCAACGATGAAGGAGTGGCAATCGTTGGTTCACGCCAACCGAGTCGTAATGCGGTTGTCGTTGCTCAAAAACTTGCGCAGACTTGTGCTTTAGAAGGATTTACTGTTGTTTCCGGCGGTGCTAAGGGAATTGATTCTATTGCACACGACACCGCACTCGAACACGGTGGAAACACTGTTGTTTTCCTTTCGTGCGAAATGTTGTATATTCTCAAATGTTCCGAAAAGAAGAAGTGTTCTGACAATCGCAGGTTCGTCATAGATTCGATGAAGTTAACCGACGAAGGAAGACTCCTTCTAATTTCCGCTGTTCATCCTAATGCCAAGTTTTTCACTGGCAACGCTATGGATAGAAATAAGTTCATATATACTTTGTCTAGAGCTGCTTTTGTAGTTGCAGCAAATGAATCTGGAGGAACTATCAACGGAGCTATGGAGAACTTGAAAAAGGGCTATTCTCAACTTTGGGTCGTTGATTACGATTTATCGGGAACTGATGGTGGAACACCGCCCGGAAATAAAACACTCATGAAAGCAGCAGCTGTTAGACGTATTCTCGAAAGTAAAATCCTATCCAATCAATTTTCAGTAAAGAACATGTTTTATACGGAATCTTTACCCCGCCACGGGCTCTTTGACTTCCAGTGATTTCCGAGAATCCTGCTGTAAATCCCCGGAAAAACGTTCCCGGGGATTTTTGCCTATTAGGATAGTGCAAAAGTTCGTTTCAATGAATATAATTTGATTAGGAACTCTCCGAAAGAGATGGAGACACAAACATATTAAGAAAAAACTTCAACCATGAAACACCAGCTTCCTCACTGAGGGAGTTGTTTTACATCTGGTCTTTGAAAAACGGAAAGAAATAAAGGTAACTATTTCCGCAGCGTGGTGGAATAACAAGATTTACGAGAGGCCTTGAACGGAGATACACACTAACACTACGTTTACCGAGCAGTCCAACGCAAAACGAACTCAGTTTCGAGACCTGGAGGTTAGGTTGTCCAGTTCTAACGGGCTACTTAGGACGCATGTTCTGTGTCCACAGTGTTCTCCGTTCAAAGTTGAAGTTCTTTTTCTAAATATCATTAAATAAGTCCCTTTATTAGGCTGACTACAAAGGAATTTTTGACGGTATACGCCTTTACTTGTAAGCTTCTACACGATTAGGCCTGCTTTGTTTAACCAATCCCGCTGTGCTGCGGAGATTGAACGAAAAACGAAAACGGCCCATCGTGATTGTTCGCGATGGGCTTTTTTTGTTTTACTCTTGCTCTTTGAAGAACTGGACGACAATCTCAACAAATTTTTTGTCTAACATTGGTAAGTGTCCTTCTCCATCAATTAATTCGAGGCGTGAATTTTTAATTTTACGTGAAAGGTATTCACCGAGTACCGGTGGCGTTATGTTGTCGTTGCTTCCGTAAATTATCAATGTTTCTGCGCTGATTTTTCCAAGATCAAACCCGAGTGGAGGCTGTTCTATTTTGTCTTTGGAAAATTTTATCAAAACCTCAGCAGGCAGAAAAACATTCTGAGCAAAGAGTCTGTCTAAGTGTACCTGACGTACTCGGTCCAAGTTCGGAACCAAGTTGCTGTAAATGGTTCGGATCATTGGATACGTTTTCAATCCAAGGTTCAAAATAGTGGAAAGATTTTCATCTTCGAGGTTTCCAATCCAAAATCGATTACCGTTTTTCAAAACTTCAACAAGCCTCGAGTCATCTCGCTCTAAGGGAATGTACGCAGCAGATACAAGAACAAGTTTTTCTATCCGGTCCGGTACGGTACTCGCTATTTGTATCGCAAGGTTACCTCCCATTGAATGTCCAATGAGCGAGAACTTTTTAATCTCGAGCATGTCAAGAAGTAAGAGTATTGTTTTTATCAGGTTTGCATCCGAGTAATCAAAATCGATCCTCTTCTCTGACATACCGAACGGTGGTATGTCGATGAGCAAGCAATTTCCAAACTTTCGAAGCTCCTTTACCAAGAGATCCCAGTCGGCCGACGATCCAGCAAAGCCGTGGAGAAAGACAAAGTTTTTCTGATAGTTATCCGCGCTTTTGTAGTACCTGTAAGCAACCGTTATCTGATTAACTTCGGCAAACTGGGTATTCACCCTTAGTTGAGATTCTACTTTCATAACACCCACGAAAGTGGTCAGGAAATAGGCTAAAATGCCAAAAAGAATACTTTTTATGAACATAACATCTTCTCTCCGTGTTTTCGAATTGAGAACCCTCATTCCAAACAACTATGAGCGTTCAACAGTAATCTTCAATAAGTCCACAAAGTAGGGTTGTTTTATCTTTTCTAGCCCGAACTTGACTATACTTTGGATAAGACAGCACCGAAAGTACGTTAACTCACTCTGTGTCTCCGTTTCTTTCCAAGGACCGGTTTCGAGCCTTGGTAAAATAATCGGAAGCTGAGACAGAACAACCTATGTATCCAGTCAACCGAGAAACCTCCAGCTCGTTTCGTTGCGACAATAGAGCACATCCATCAATGTCGAAGGGTTTTGTTTGCCTGAAGGTTATTATACACCAACCGTGTTTGGCAGACGAATTAACATAAAAGCAAAGAATAATTTATCACAAATTGCATACGAGTGTACGCGATAGTATGGTAAAATTAATTGGAAATTTTCGGTCAAATCGTGAGTCATTCGAGATTTCCACGCGGAGGTGAAACGATGGGTAAGAAGTGGATCTACTTTTTTGCAAACGGGCAAGCAGAAGGAAACGCTCAGATGAAGGACATACTAGGTGGTAAGGGCGCGAACCTGGCTGAGATGATGAACGCTGGTGTACCGGTTCCTCCTGGTTTCACTATCTCCGCCGAAGTTTGTCGATACTATTACGATAACGACAAGAAGTACCCAGAAGACCTTGCTGAGCAGGTACATGTCGCTATGAAGAGGCTCGAGGAAGTTACCGGTAAGGGATTTGGCGATCCAAAGAATCCTCTTCTCGTTTCCGTTAGGTCTGGTGCCGCCATATCGATGCCTGGAATGATGGATACGATTTTGAACCTTGGTTTGAATGATGAAACCGTTCGCGGACTTGCCGAACTCACAAGCAACGAACGGTTTGCCTACGACTCTTATAGAAGGTTCCTCCAGATGTTCGGTGACACTGCCCTTGGTATCCCACACGCAGAGTTTGAAAATGCGCTCTCTGAGATGAAAGAGAAGAAAGGTGTCAAGCTCGATACTGAACTCGATGCGGAAGACCTGAAGAAACTTGTGGAGATCTACAAGAGTATCTATGTAAAGTACGGTAAGGAGTTCCCACAGGATGTTTACAAGCAGCTTTGGGAAGCTATCGAAGCCGTTATTCGCTCTTGGATGAGCGAACGCGCAATCAAGTACAGGGAAATTCACGGTATTAAGGAAACTGATATGCTCGGTACCGCTGTAAACATCGTTGCGATGGTTTTTGGAAACATGGGTGACGACAGTGGTACGGGAGTCTGCTTCACAAGAGATCCGAATACCGGTGAAAAGGTTTACTACGGCGAGTTCCTGCCAAACGCACAGGGTGAGGATGTCGTTGCCGGTATCAGGACACCTTACCCACTTGAGAAGATGAAGGAGATGATTCCACAAGCATACGAAGAACTAGTCCAAATAATGGACAGACTCGAAAGATACTTCAAAGACATGCAAGACATTGAATTCACTGTTGAAAAAGGTAAGCTATACATTCTCCAAACCAGAAGTGCAAAGAGAACAAGTCAAGCAGCGATAAAGATAGCCGTTGACATGGTTCATGAGGGTCTAATTGATAAGAAGACCGCCGTCATGAGGGTACAACCCAGCGATATTGAAAGAGTTCTCCATCCAAAGTTCGACGAAAATGAAAGAAAAAGCGCCAAACTCATCGCAAAAGGTCTGCCCGCTTCACCTGGTGCAGCAACTGGTCAAATTTACTTTGACGCACACAAGGCCGAAGAAATGGCAAAGGCAGGTCAAAAAGTTCTACTTGTCAGACCAGAGACCAGTCCGGAAGACGTTGGTGGTATGAACGCAGCCGAAGGTATACTCACCGCACGCGGTGGTATGACCTCTCACGCAGCGGTTGTTGCACGTGGTTTAGGTAAGCCAGCGGTAGTTGGCGCCGAGAGCATATTTATAAGCGAAGAAGAAGGATACCTTAAGGTTGGAGATATCATCGTCAAAGAAGGTGAATGGCTGTCTATTGATGGAACAACTGGTGAAGTCTTCCTTGGCAAGATTACAACTGTCAAACCTCGCGGTCTAGAAGGGCCGGTCGCCGAATTACTCAGCTGGGCAGATGAGTTTAGAAAACTCGGTGTTAGAGCAAACGCTGACATTCCAAGGGATGCAAAAGTTGCAAGAGAATTCGGCGCGGAAGGCATCGGTCTGTGCCGAACCGAGCACATGTTCTTTGAAAAGGATAGAATACCAAAGGTTAGAAGAATGATTGTTGCTAGAACGAAAGAAGAACGCGAAGCCGCACTTGCAGAATTGCTACCACTACAGAAAGAAGACTTCAAAGGTCTCTTCAGGGAAATGAAGGGCTATCCAGTCACAATCAGATTGATAGACCCACCGCTTCACGAGTTCTTACCAACTGAAGAAGAACAGATGAAGGAAGTTGCCGACCAGCTTGGAATCACAATTGACGAACTGAGGAAAGTTGTCCAACAGCTTCACGAACTGAACCCCATGCTCGGTCACAGGGGTGTTAGGCTCATAATCACGTACCCAGAAATCGCCATAATGCAGACAAAAGCGATAATCCTTGCAGCTATCGAACTTAAAAAAGAGGAAGGCATCGATGTAATTCCAGAAATCATGATACCGCTTGTTGGTCATATCAACGAATTGAAGTACATTAAGAAAGTTGTCACGGAAACGGCAGATGCGCTCATCAAAGAACATGGAGTCGACTTGAAGTACCTTGTTGGCACGATGATTGAAGTTCCAAGAGCCGCGGTTACAGCAGACCATATTGCGCAAGAAGCCGACTTCTTCAGCTTCGGTACGAACGACCTAACGCAGATGACTTTTGGATTCAGCCGCGATGATGTTGGAAAGTTCTTGCCCGAGTACCTAGAAAAGGGTATCCTTGAACACGACCCATTCAAACACATCGACGAAGAAGGTGTTGGTCAACTCGTTAAGATGGCAACAGAGAAGGGTAAGGAAGTTAAGCCAACACTTAAATGCGGTGTTTGCGGTGAACACGGTGGAGATCCAAAGTCCATCATGTTCTTCGCCACAACGAAACTCGATTACGTCAGTGCTTCACCCTACAGAATCCCGGTTGCAAGACTTGCAGCAGCACAGGCAAGTATCAAATATAGAAGCTAATATTTCGCATCAAATCTGGGGCGCTTTTTCGCGCCCCATTTTATTCTTTAAACAGCTTCTTCAAGGAGGCACCGTTCGATGACTTCTCTCCTGCTCAGTTTGGTAGCCTCGATTTCCGCTTTTTACGTTTCCGAAAATCCTTTACACTTCGCACTTGTTGGCGTTGGAATTTACTACTTCTTTAGAAAAAGTTCAAAACCAGCGACATTAACTTATCTGAATTTTATTCTACTCTCTGCCGTGGGAATTCTTGGAAAGTTGAAAGGGTTCCACGAGGGTATAATCCCAGGGTTGTTCTACTTATCTTTAGGGACAGCATCTGGAATAATTTACGATTTAACCTACAAATGGTACGGTCTTATTCCCATGCTTGCGTTAACTGGCATCGGAATAGGATTCGTCGCTACTGAAAAATTTGGTCAGATGGGTTTTGCTTTTGGCTTGCTCGTGATTCCTGTTTTGCTTCGAGAACTTTACCTTCAGAAAAAAGCGGAGGGTGTGGAAAAATGAGAATTTTAATTCTTGCAGCAGGACTCGGTAAACGCATGAAATCCAAGTATCCAAAAGTGGTTCACAGAATCTTGGGAAAACCTATGATAAATTGGGTTATAGACCTTGCAAAATCTTTCGGGCAAGTTGGAATTGTACTCGGGCACAAAGCGGATATTGTTAGAGCCTACGTACCATCCGACGTTTCGGTCTTCATCCAAGAACCACAGTTGGGAACAGGACACGCTGTAATGTGTGCAAGGGAGTTCATCGATCCATACGATGACATACTAATTCTTTACGGAGATGTCCCTTTGCTAAGTGTGGAGACGGTTGATAAGCTCGTCCATGTGCATAAATCTTCCGGAAACCAGGTGACAGTTCTCACGTTCGTTGCGGAAGACCCGACTGGTTATGGACGCATCGTGAGGGATGGAGAAAGAATCCGAATCGTTGAGGATAAAGATGCAAGCGAGGAAATTAAGAAAATAAATGAGGTAAACAGCGGTATATACGTGTTTTCTGGAAGTTTCCTGTTGGAGAATATTGATAAACTTAAAAATGATAACGCGCAGGGAGAATATTACCTGACAGATTTACTAGGGTTGGCTTCGAAAACCTCTACTGTAAAGTTAGATGATCCGACGGAAGTGCTCGGTGTTAACGATCGTGTACAGCTTGCGTATTTGGAATCTATCGCCCGCCAAAAGATCCTAAAAAATCTCATGCTCTCAGGAGTAACAATCGTTGATCCAGTTTCAACGTTCATAGGTCCTGATGTCAAGATTGGAGTTGATACGATCGTTCAGCCGTTTACGATTATTGAAGGTAAGACCACGATAGGTGAAGATTGTGAAATAGGACCTTACGCGCATATTGTCGACTGTACGATAGGAAACAATGTCAAGTTTATTAGGTCTGAAGCAGAGAAATCTGTTATCCACGACAACGTATCCGTTGGTCCGTTTGCCAGATTGCGTGAAGGAACAGTACTACACGAAAACGTTAAGATTGGGAACTTCGTAGAAACTAAGAAATCGGTGATTGGTAAAAATTCTAAGGCTCAACACCTGACTTACCTTGGTGATGCAACCGTTGGTGAGGACGTGAACGTGGGTGCCGGAACTATAACGTGCAACTATGACGGTTATAGAAAAAATCCGACCTACATTGGTGATGGTGCGTTTATAGGTAGCAATTGTTCACTTGTTGCTCCCGTTAAAATCGGCAGAGGTGCGATAACGGGGGCTGGATCGGTTATAACCGAGGATGTGCCCGATGATAGTCTTGCAATCGCACGCGCAAGACAGATAGTAAAAGAAGGGTGGGCAAAAAGGAAAAGGGAGGAAATGAAAAATGCAGATCACAAGGAATGAGATGAAGATATTCACCGGGAACGCGAACAAAGTTTTGGCAGAAAGAGTCGCAAGCTACATCGGCATGCGCCTTGGAGAAATTACCGTCGGACGCTTCGCAGACGGTGAAATAAACGTTAGGATAGAAGAAACCGTTAGGGGTCATGATGTGTTCGTTATTCAACCCACATGCCCTCCTGTTAACGAGAACCTGATGGAATTACTTGTAATGATCGACGCGTTTAAAAGAGCTTCCGCAAATAGCATAGCTGTAGTCATACCGTATTACGGCTACGCTCGTCAGGACAGGAAAGCTAAGGGGCGAGACCCGATAACAGCAAAACTTGTCGCTAATCTTCTCACGGTAGCTGGTGCAACAAGAATTATGACTGTGGACCTTCACGCCGAACAAGTCCAAGGCTTTTTCGACATACCAGTGGATAATTTGTGGAGTTTTCCTGTTTTCCTGGAAGTTCTCAGAAAGGAAGGTCTTTTAAGCGACGAAGCGGTAATCGTATCACCCGATGTAGGTGGTGTTAAGCGAGCCCGTCAGATTGCCGAAAAGGTTGGTCTTCCACTGGCCATACTCGATAAGAGAAGACCGAAAGATAACGTTGCTGAAGTTCTGAACATAATCGGTGATGTGCGGGATAAGACAGCTATTATAGTTGACGATATTGTAGATACCGCTCGTTCTCTCGTAGAAGGTGCAAATGCCATAAAAAGTGCCGGTGCCAAAAGAGTGGTCGCATGCATAACGCATCCTGTTCTGTCCTCCGGAGCAGTCGAGAGAATCCAGAATTCGGCTATTGAAAAGATCTACATTAGTGATACAATATATCATCAGGATCTACCTGAAAAGTTCCATGTCGTTTCAGTTGCCCCCTTGCTGGGTGAAGCGATTATCCGCGTGAGAAAGAACTTGTCAGTGAGTATACTTTTCAAATAATCATTTAGGCGAAAATAAATCCCAAAAAATAGATTGAAGGAGGTCCTGAACATGGAACACGTAGTAACCGCGCAGCTTAGAACTGTCGTCGGCAAGAAACGCGCTGTTCGAAGGCTCAGAAGCCAAGGCGTTATTCCAGCAGTGGCGTACGGCCCAGGGGTAGAGAAACCACTGAACATCGGGCTGAAGAAAAACGAGTTTTTGAAGATCTTTAAGCATGTTTCCGAGTCCACGCCGTTGACATTGGTAGTTACGGATGACTCGGGAAAGGAGCTTTTCAAACACCTTGCCTTCATAAAAATGGTCCAGTACGACAAAGTTACTGACGAAGTCAAACACGTGGATTTCTACATTCCAGAAGCGCACCACAAGATGAGAATCAACGTTCCGATTCATGTCGTTGGAAAAGCTGCAGGTGTTGAAAAAGGTGGTATACTAGAACTTGTTCACCACGAAGTTGTTGTCGAAGCATTTCCTGATAGAGTACCTGAAGTTATCGAAATCGATGTGTCGAACCTTGGACTCGGGGAGACCATCAGAGTTAAGGATGTCAAGTTACCAGAGGGTGTCAAAATAGATCTTGATCCGGAAGATGTTCTCATTACAGTCATCGTTCCTAGGGGCCTTGAAGTTGAAGAGACTGCTCCCACTACTGAAACATCCGAACCTGAGGTACTCAAGAAGGGTAAGAAAGAGGAAGAAGAGGAGTAATCATAATCAACTCAGCCAGCACATCACAAACGAAAAAAAGAGATTTAGTAAAGCTTATTATTTTGCAATCCCCCAGTTTGCTGGGGGATTGCTTTAAATTTGGCTCTCTAAGCCTTCGGCACAGCGCAAATTAACTATCTTGATGGGAGGACATGTAGTATGATAATCATCGGACTTGGAAACCCAGGAGAAAGGTATAAGAATACCCGCCACAACGTTGGTTTTATGTTCCTGGATCGCCTAACGAACAACTGGAATAATGGCCCTAACTACCTATACGCACACAAAAAAGTTGCTGGAACCGAAGTTTTACTCGTAAAGCCGATGACTTACATGAACCTCAGCGGTGAAGTCTTTCAATTCCTCCCGCACGATGATATAATTGTAGTGTACGACGATTTGGATCTTCCTCTTGGCAGACTACGGATAAGGAAAGACGGAAGTGCCGGAGGACATAACGGTTTAAAGTCAATAATCGCAGTATTAGGTCAGAACTTTCCAAGAATCAGAATAGGTGTCGGACCAAAGCCGAAAGAAATTGACGCAGCAAATTATGTGTTATCGGATTTTACATCAGAAGAACTTTTGGTGCTAGATAAGGTTCTCGGAGTCGCGATAAATGCTCTCGAGTGTATATTGACACAGGGTATCGATAAAGCAATGAGTTTATACAATTCCGTCGACTTGACAAACGAGGTGGAAAAATGAAGTGTATCAGATGCGGAAAACCGGCGAAAATCAAGAGAAAAATCTTCCTTGACGGTTATCCAAAAGAAATCGGCTACTGTATAGAGTGCTTCCGTGAAGTACTTAAGTACGAGTCTGTAAAATACACGCGTGCAGGCTTACACGTGTTGACAACTCACATGGAATTGGTTGAAGAATCAAGATTCAGTGAGAAAAGGTTTGTCCGGTCGATCGATGATGTGTACTCCGAACAGCCACTCATCGTTCAACTAACGTTGTTTAACGACGGAAAGAAGGTTCCCGAAAAAGTACAAGAGAATACAGTGGAAGATATTCGTGAAAGAAAGATATTCTTGTTGAACCACAGGCTTCAAAATGCAATCAGACTTGAAAAGTATAGAACTGCATCAAAATTAAAACAAGAACTGGAAAAGCTTAAAAAGTCAAGTAAGAAAAACTAAAAAGTAGTTTTTATCATATCGTTTGCTCTTTAAGAAATGTAAAGTTACCCTATCCTGTATAGTTCTCTAACAAAGTTCGGTTGAGGGAAATGAAAAATAATCAAAAACTTGAGAAAACACAATCGCTATAGCTATTAATGTGTATACGTTTAAAAGGTTAAAAACAGTACTTGCGATAGGTTCGAAAATGTTGTTGGGATATTTAAAAAGTAATTTTTTCCAACTTACTTTGATTTATTTTGTATTCGATGATTTTGGTTACGAGGTGAAAGTGGTGAAATCATTACCGATAGGGATATAATCATAAGGAAAATTTTGTATATGTAGATAAAACAAAATACATATACGAACTTTTGACCTCCTCCCCGCATTGAAATGCGAGGATTCTTCGTGCGGTGTGTTAGCTTACTAACCTTAACCGCACTGGGCTGGTCAATGCCCCTACTCCTATTCCC
>Ga0105163_1001444_pt1 | contig 12523 bp, 6 predicted proteins | sample JNZ110809AmetaG_FD_81531 | JGI IMG/M metagenome (GOLD analysis project Ga0105163, IMG submission 81531) | Hot spring microbial communities from Jinze hot spring, China to study Microbial Dark Matter (Phase II) - JNZ 110809A | ecosystem: Environmental > Aquatic > Thermal springs > Hot (42-90C) >... | reverse complement strand
TCCCACCCCAACGTTCACCCCTATGCCTCCCGCGCAGGTCAATTTCTGGGCTGATCGCACTGTTATCGTTAGAGGAGAGTGTACCACCCTGCATTGGGATGTTGAATACGCCACTGCTGTCTACCTGAACGGAGAAGGGGTCGTAGGGCACGATTCCAGAACTGTCTGTCCTCAGAGTACCACTACCTTCACCCTCCGCGTTGTAGCACCTGGCGGAGATATATATCGCAACATAACCATTACCGTCCAGGAACCCACTCCCTCCGATACTACAGGACCTTCAATCCCTTATTTGCGTCGCTCTGCTAATGAAATAATGTGGCCTTCTGGTTGCCCTGCTTCCAGGTTAACCATTTCAGCTCCTGTGCAGGATCCTTCAGGCGTTTCGGGAGTGAAGCTCATATACAGGGTTAAGGAAGGAGGGCGCATCGGAGTCTGGCAGAGCATAGGAATGAGGATGGTCGGCACAGATTACTGGTCTGTTACTATAGAGGCAAAAGACCTTGAATTGAGCCTTAACCCGCCGCTGAGCTCGTCGAGCAGTGAGGGGACTCTGGAGATTTACCTGCTCGCTTACGATAACCTGGGTAACAAAACTCAAACCGATATCGTGACCTTCAAGGTTCTTTACTGTGTATGGTGAGCTCATACCAGGAGGTGGAGCGATGAAAAGCACACGCCTTTGGTTAATAGCCATTGCTGGAGCAGTTCTTGCAGTAGTTTGCATCTGCATGGTGCTGGGCCTATGGGCATTGAAGCCGCCGGGGGCCAAAATTCCGGTGGTGAAGATCCTCAGCCCTGCATCTGGCACGCAGATCCCCCTGGGGGAGGAACTTCTGATACAGGCCCAGGCCTTCGCTAAAGGCACCCGTCTCACGCGCCTTCAACTCTGGGTAGATGGCCGTTTTATCGTGCAGACCCGTGGCAGAGCTCCTTCCTTAAGTGCCACGTGGCGCTGGAGACCTCGCAGCCCGGGTGCTCACACTTTGACAGTTCAGGCTTACACTGAGCAGGCTGGTGTGGGGAGGAACTCCGTCCTGGTGCATGCGGTACGGGTGGGGGACCAGGCCCCGGCCCCCGAGGACTATGATGGCGACGGAATACCCAACGCCAGTGATGCATGCCCTTACGAAGCTGGCCTTCCGGAAGGAAACGGATGTCTCCCTGCCAATCTGCGGGACACCGATGGAGATGGTGTGCCCGATGTTTCCGACCTGTGCCCTGAAGTGGCCGGCACGCAGGGGAACCGGGGATGCCCTCTTTTAGCTGGAGGGGATTCCGACGGCGATGGAATTCCCGAAACGCAGGATGCTTGTCCTGCTGAACCCGGCCCTGCGGAACGCGGAGGCTGTCCTGAAATCCGCTCGCCTGCCGATGGAGACAGCGATGGTATAATAGACTCTGACGACGCTTGCCCTGGTCAGCCAGGCGTAGTGGAAAGCCCCGCCGGCCCTGGTTGCCCGATGCCCTCCCCGGAAGATGCGGACGGTGACGGGGTTCCTGACGCCGAAGATGCTTGCCCGGGTCAGTCCGGATCCGAATGGAACCATGGCTGTCCAGCCTTTGTTGACAGCGACGGCGATACTGTAGCCGACAGCGAAGACCTCTGTCCCAGCCAATCCGGCCCGGTGGAAAACCGGGGTTGCCCCCAGGTGAACTCCAGTGACCGCGATGGCGATGGCGTTGAAGACCTCAGCGATTCCTGCCCTGATGAACCGGGACCTCCTGAGAGCAATGGCTGTCCTTCCCCCGATAGTGACGGCGATGGCTTTTTGGATAATGAAGACAATTGTCCTGGTCTACGGGGAGCCGAAGACGGATGCCCTCCATGGGTGATAGATTTTGAAGACGTGGCAGGAGTGTTTGACCCATGCATAAGATTCCCCTTTATCTGCACAGTGCTACAGGGCGGGGATAGGGACGGAGACGGATTGCGAGATTGGCGGGATAGGTGTCCTGACAGAGCGGGGCCTCGCCTGAATGAAGGATGCCCATGGAATCTGGGTCCAGGGGGTTCCCCCGGAGGAAGGCCACCAGTGTGCGAGTTTTTCCCTACAGCTCCTGTTTGTCGGCCTATTGAAATTGAAGAGGGAACTGAAGAAGCAGAAGTTGAGGTGGTCCTTGGCGAGCAGCTTCACACCGATGCCCCCTGGCAGAGGGTGTGGTGCTATTTAAGAGTTGAGGACACTTCATGGTTTCGCCTCCCACTTAGCGGCGATTCCCTGACCATGGCTGGGTCCCCTGATACCTGGAACACGGGTGAGAACCGCCGTCTGAAACTCACCGTGACAGGGCAACTTGAACTGGAGATGTTATGCTACGGACAGCAATCTCCTTTAAACTGGCCCCAATCGCTGGGAACCATCTATCGTCTGCATGGCCCTGAAGACTGGACTGGCTCACCCTTCAGCGCCTGGTCTGAAGGAGCCCTTAACCGGTTCCAGGTAAGCTATTGGATGTGCAGGGAAGAATGCCCATAGGGAGAAGGCTCCCTATGCATGCCCGAAACTTTCCGTTTATCCTGATACTCGCTCTGGCCGTCCTGGCCTGCAGCCTGACGGCCCCGCCCACTTTGGCACCGCCCGCCGGTGGCGGGACTCCCGGGCCGACCCAGGAACAAAGCCCGCAGCCGCCGGTCTCCCCCCGTGTCGGGGGAACGGAAGGGGGGCCCGCACCGGCGGCCGGCCGCACCTTCTACGTGGCCCCGAACGGCGACAACGCCAACCCCGGCACCCGCGAGCAGCCCTGGGCCACCCCCGGCTACGGCTCCCGGCAACTGCAACCCGGCGATACCCTCATCATCCTGGGCGGCCGCTACGTCCTGCGCGAGTACGATGCCGACATCATCACCCCGCCCTCCGGCACCCCGTCTGCCTGGATCACCATCAAAGGCGAAGAGGGGAACCGCCCGGTTCTGGCCGGACGGGATAATCTCATCACCGCCATCAACCTCTCCGGCGTCCAGTACGTCCGCATAGAGAACCTGGAAATCACCCACGACGACACCGCTGCAGGTGAAGCGCTCTGGTTCCAGGATGGGCTGGAGATTCTCGGCGCACCGGCGGCCCACATCGTCCTCAAAGACCTCTACATCCACCACGTGGACGGGGTCGGGGTGAACATCCAGGACGTGGAGGACCTGCAGATCATCAACTGCCGGATCGAGTACTGCGGCTTTGGCGCGCTGGGCGGCCCGGCGGGGGAGCACGGCGGCTGGCGCAATGTCACCATCCGGGGATGCTCCCTCTCCTGGAGCGGCCACTACTACCAGGGCGGCGACGGCTCAAACCGCCCCTACGACCGCCCCGACGGCTTCGGCATTGAGGCTTCCCAGGGGCCAATCCTCATTGAGGACACCGTAGCCGAGCACAACTACGGCGACGGCCTGGACTCCAAAGCGGCCAATACGACCATCCGCCGGTGCGTCGTCGCCAACAACTTCGGCGACGGAGTGAAACTCTGGGGCGACGGGAGCCGCATAGAGAACACCCTCATCTACGGCCGGGGCGACGGCAACCCTGAAACCACCCCCTGGGCTCCCATTGTCATTGACGGGGTGGAGCAGCCCGGGGCCCGCTTTGAAATCGTCAACGTGACGGTGGACGATACCGTGGGGCAAAACTACCTGATGTACGTCCAGTACGAGACTCCGGTGCCGGTGCAGGTGATAGTGCGGAACACCATCTTCAGCGGGCGGGGGCCGAATTGCCCTATCTACATCGGCAGAGCCAGCACGCTGGTGGCCGACCACAACCTCTTCTACCTGCCGCAAAGTGAGTACATCCTGGACTATGGGAATACGACTTACTCCTGCACCAACATTGCTTCCCTGGGCACGGGGAACCTCTGCGGCGACCCGCGCTTTATCCGCCCGGCGTGGGGCGAGGTGGGGGACTATCACCTGCAGGCCGGGAGCCCAGCCGTAGACGCGGGTACTCCAGACGGCGCGCCGACGGTGGACCTGGAGAACCGCCCCCGCGATGCCCGGCCGGACATCGGCGCGTCTGAGTACAGGCAGCCGACCTCGTGGTTGTATCTGCCGCTGGTCGCGCGGTTAACGATTAACGATAACTTGCTCCGGGGCGATGGCCGTCGGCCTGGCTCGTTTGCCCCTCTTAACGCCTTGCTGGATCTCCGGCAATAACGGCACCCGGGCCCTTTCATTGAGGAGTTGCGCAGTTGGCCTTCTGATGAAGTTCATTCATACCGCAAGGCCACAATCGGATCCAGTCGCGCAGCCCTCCAGGCCGGATAGAGCCCGAAGAAGAGACCGATCGCCGAACTGATCCCCACCGCCAGCATCACAGCCCCCGGGGTCACAATGGCTTGAAACACGCCTCCGGCCAGGGCGGAGATCAATCGCGCTACCATAATCCCCAACAAAACCCCCAGCGTGCCCCCTGTAAGCGAAAGCAACACCGTCTCGATCAGGAACTGGAGCATGATGTCCCGCCGCCGGGCCCCTACGGCTTTTCGCAGGCCGATCTCTCGGGTGCGTTCCCGCACCGAGACCAGGGTGATGTTCATAATCCCGATCCCTCCGACCAGCAGTGAGATCCCTGCGATCGCGGAAAGAAAGGCGGTGAGGATCGTTGTGAGGTTGCCGAAGAGACTCAGGATCTCCTCCTGCGAAACAACCGTGAAGTCCTCATCTTCTCGAAAGCGGATCCCGTGGCGTTCCCTCAGGATCGTGATCGCCTGCTCCTGAGCCGCGCGGATCCGTTCATGGGAACGGGCGACCAGCACGATGGCCGTGAGGCCGGGTTCCCCTCCGCGTCCCCGCAAGCTATAGAGATACTGATGCATGGTGCTTAACGGGATCAGCACCACTTCATCCTCATTTCCGAAAGAGGTCCCACCCTTTCGGTTCAGCACACCGATCACGCGAAAGGGGACATCCCGAATCCGAATCAGCTGCCCGACGGGGTCCCGTTCCCCGAAGAGGGTCTGAGCGGTCTCCGCGCCCAGAAGGGCTACCCGGGCGTGGGTTCGTTCATCCTCGGGTTCGATAAACCGTCCTCGAGCCACCTGCCAGTTCCGGGCAATCCGGTACTCAGGGGTAACTCCACGCACGGTCGCGGTGGTTCGTTCTTTCTCCGAAGCGACCGGAAAGGTTTGGGCCACCAGCGGGGCCACCATCAGAATATCGGGCGCCCGGATGGGGTCCTGCAGGGCCTGGGCGTCACCCAGGGTCAGGGCAGGGCGCATGAATCCGGATTGCTGGGCGGCGGCCCGGGTAAGCCCGCTCTGGGAGAATCCTCCGGGGAAGACGAACAGAACATTCGGTCCGATGGCCTGGACCTGGCGCTGGATATAGTCCTGCACGCCCTGGCCGGCGGCCAGCAAGGCGACCACGGCGCCGACCCCGATCAGAATCCCTAACAGGCTAAGGGCCGTGCGAAGTTTATTGGCCAGCAGGCTCTGGATCGCTGTCTGCAGGTTCTCTTGAAGAAGGGCGAGCATGGGAGTTCGCTCCACAGCGTTCTTCTTCCCCCTCGTGCGGCGAAGCGGCGCCGGAGGAGGAACAGGGCGCTCAGGGACGCGGGAGGACCCCGGGTGATCTCCCTCAGCCCCTAAAAGCACCTTCCACTAAGATAAAGCCAGTTCGGTTCCCGCCAGGGCACCGCGACCGTTTATCGAGGCGCATCCCGTCACATTCATTCTACACCCAGGGTGTCAGGGGGAAGCGATGACTTGCCGGGATGGGATCGAAGGACGATCCGAACGCGATTGACAGATCCTGAAGGTTGCATTACTCTAACGGATGTAATCCGTAAAGTTGCGAGCCATCGATAGGATTCGATCGGATGGCACTCCTGGGCGGGATTCTGGGGCTGGCAGGTCTGATCTTCGCTTATGTGGGCTGGCGGCGGACCCGCATGCCGGAAGCCCGGATCTGGGCGCTGGCCCTGGTTGCGATCGCCTGGTGGGCGTTCAGCGAGAGCATGGTGATCGCCGCCCCGGATCCGGTGGGTCGGATCATCGGGCTCCGGATCCAGGTTCTGGGGGTGGCCGGGATCGCCCCGTTGCTTCTTTTAGGTGCTATCCGGTATTCTGGCGGGATTCTGACCATTCGCATCCGCCATCTCGTCGCCCTTTTCCTGATCCCGGCCCTCACGATCCTCCTCGCTTTCACGAATGACTTCCACCATCTGGTCTGGTCGGCGCTGGACGTTCGCCCGGATGGAACGCTGGCCGTTGCCTATGGGCCGTGGTTCTGGATCCATACGCTGTTTGCGATCCTGGCCTTTCTGGGTGCCCTGGCGTTCATGCTCCCCGTCCTGATCCACGCCTATCGTGTATCGTTTCCTGTGCTCCTCGGATTGTCCCTGGCGACAGCCATGATCCTCCTCACCCTCTTCATGAGCCTGTATGATCCTTCTTATGCTTATCGATCGTCTGCGTGGCGGGGAGCGACTGCGGTCATGCTGGGGATGGCAACGGTGTTGCTGGGCCTGGTGTTCCAGACATTCCCCACCTTCCACCCGATTCCGATCGCTCGAAGCCTGATCGTGGAGCTCATGCCGGAGGGCATGATGGTCCTCGATCGCCAGGGGCGGATCGTCGATGTCAACCCTCCGATGGCGCGAATGCTGGCTCAGGCCCCGTCTTCCCTGATTGGAGCTCATGTGGATGAGGCGATGGCCTCGTGGCCGGATCTCCATGAGGCGTTGCGGTTGTGGCTGCGCCAGGGGCAGGGTGGGATAGGGGAATTTCGCCACCCCAGGGAGAACCGCTGGTTTCTCGTCTCCTGCCAGCCGGTTCAGCATCCCATGGAGCGAATGGGATGGCTGCTGCGGGCCAGCGAGATCACCGAATACAAGCGACAATCCCTTCAGCGCGCTCGACAACAGGAGGTCCTCCTTCGCCTGGCGACGGACCCTCAGGTTCAGGAGGGGAATCTGGAGCAGGCGCTGGCCCACATTGCCTGGGTGGTTGCGGAAACCCTTCAGGTCAGCCGGGTGAATATCTGGCGCCTGGATGAGCAGAACGAATGGCTCGTGTGCCTGGTTCATGTTGAGTGGCCGTCAGGGATGGTCAGTCAGGGAGCTGTCTTGCGGGCCACCGATTATCCCGCTTACTTCGAAGCGCTGCGGCAGGGTCGGGCCGTGGATGCGGTGGACGCGCGTCACGATCCTCGAACCCGGGAGCTGCGAGCGTCTTATCTGGAGCCCCTGGGCATCTTTTCCCTGCTGGATGCGCCGATCCGGCAGGGGGGACGGGTGGTGGGGGTTATCTGTCATGAGCAGGTCGGTGAGACCCGCCGCTGGACCGCGGAGGAGATCGCCTTCGCGGCGGAGGTGGCGGATCTGATCGCGCTGGTCTGGGCAAATGCGGAACGTCGGGCAGCCGAGGCGCGGGCCCAGCGGTATGCCCAGCAGCTTCAGCTGCTCCAGCAGCTCACTCAGGAGCTCTTTCAGACCGTTGATCTGGAGCGCTTCTATGATCTGACCCTCCGGGGGATCCTGGAGATCCTGGGGGCGGATCGGGCAGCGATCCTGCTGCGGGATCCGGATGGGGTGGTGCGCTTCAAGGCGTGGCGGAATCTCTCCGAACCATACCGACGGGCAGTGGAGGGACACTGGCCCTGGGATCCCTCGGATCCGGATCCCCGGATCATATGGATTGCCGATGTCGAGCGGGCGCTGGAGCTGGGGGAAGTTCGCGGAGTGGTTCTTCAGGAAGGGATCCGCGCTCTGGCCTTCGTTCCGATCAAAAGGGCGGGCCAGGCTCTGGGCAAATTAATGCTTTACTACAATGCGCCGCAAGCTCCGGATGAAGAAACCATGCGTTTAGCGCAAACCCTTGCGGATGCCGTGGCGACGGCTCTCCAGCGGCGTCGGGAAACCTGGATGTGGGAGGCGGTGACCGGGGCCCTGCAGGAAATCCTGAGCAGCCCTCCGGAGTTCCAGGATCGTGTCCAAACCATCCTGCGGGCAGCGCGGCGTCTCCTGGAAGCGGATCGGGCGGGTTTATGGTTCTACGAGCCCCGGCGGGAACAGGTGATGTGCGCTGGGGTGGAGGGGCTTTCCGATGATTACGTCCAATGGCTTCTGGAGAGCTATCGCCGTGTCCCGGGAGTTCGCGCCATTGAGATCCCCACGGTGATCCATGTGTCCGACGCGTGGACGGATCCCCGAACGGAGGGGATACGGGATCGCATCCTTCAGGAGGGGTTCCGCTCGTATGTGGTGTTCCCCCTGTGGGCTTCATCCATAGCCCCCAATCAATTCCCCTTCCGGGGCGTGTTGTCGGTTTACTGGGATACGAAGCGGACATTGAACCCAGAGGAGCTGTTGATCGGGCAGGCATTCGCGAACGCGGCCGCCCAGGCCCTGGCGAACGCATATCTTTTCGAATCGACCCGGCGCCGCATTCGCCATGAGGAAGCTCTCAATCAGGTGATGGCTGCTATTCTTCAGGCAGAAGATCTGGATGAGATCCTGCGCGTCGGATTGAACCAGACGCTGCAGGTGACGGGGTTGCGAGCAGGGGAGATCTACCTGTGGGATGAAGAGCGAAACTGTTTGCGCCTGCGTGTGGCAGCCGGGATTCCTCCGGAGAGCCTGGGGCATCTGGTGGAATGTCCTGCAGCGGAGGACCTCGCCGGGAAGGTATTCCTCGCAGATCGCGTGATCGTTTATAGCGATCTCCTCCGTGAAGCCTCCGATCGCTCCCCCTACCTGGATGGCATCCGCGCCTGGGTTGGTGTTCCCCTTCGAGTGGGCTCGCATCTCGTGGGGGTCCTGAGCCTCCACAATCCGGAGCCCCGTTTGTTCGCAGAGGAAGAGCTCTCTCTGATCCAGACGCTGGCCGATCATCTCGCGCTGGCCGTGGAGCGGGCGATGCTGATGGGGCGGATGGCCGAGCAGATCCGCGAGGTCTCCCTGCTTTACGAAGCCAGCGCCAATTTGCTGGCGGCTCATGACATCGGATCGGTGGTCAAATTCCTGGGGCGATTCCTCTTCGAGATCACAGGGGGCATTTACGCGCGCTTTTACCGGTATCGACCAGAGGTGGACGCGCTGGAGCTGCTTTCCGAATACATCGCCCCGGATGCCGCTTCCGGCGGATGGCTCCCCTGGATTGAGCGCGTCCGCGGAGTCTCTCTCTCTATCCAGAGCGCTGCGCTTCTGGAACGCAGGCCGTATGCCCTGTGGATCCCCGAGCCGGGCCGTTTCGAGGGAACGCCCATGCCGCTTGCCATTCCGTTAGAGGACGAGCGAGCGCTGGAGGAGCTGGGGGTGCGGCGTCTGATGGTTCTGCCGCTGGCCATTGGGGCCCGGGTGCTGGGCCTGGCGGAAGTGTGGGATGCGCGAGGCGATCACGGGTTCTCGTTAGACCAGATCGCTTTGAGCCAGGCCATCGCCAACCATGCCGCCGTGGCGCTGGAGAACGTTCGGCTCCTGGAGCTCCTGGCCGCGGAGCGAAGCCGCCTGCGGACGTTGATCGATGCTGCGGTGGATGGGATCGTGCTGATCCGCGCCGATGGCCAGATCCTGGAGCTCAACCCGGCTGCCCTGGAGCTCCTCGACCTGGAGGGAGGTCGGGAAGCATGGATCGGCCGATCGATCATGGATGGAATGCGCTATCTGCGAAGGAACCGGCCGGCCCTGGCCCGCACACTGATACGTCAGCTCAGGGCGTGGCGCCGGGATCCTCATGGACTCCGGATGGCGGAGTTCGACACAGAGGCGCGTAGCTTGCGCATTCAGGCCGTTCCGATCCAGAGCGATGGCGCAGTGACCGGCTGGCTGGGGATGATCTACGATATGACGCCCGTCCGAACCCTCGAGCGGCTGCGGGAGGAGCTGTTCCACATGGTGGTTCACGACCTGCGGAATCCGGCGGCCTCCGTTCAGACGGCGCTGGACTTCCTGCTGAGCGAGGGCCTGGGCTCGCTCTCCCAGGAGCAACGGGAGGTGCTGACGATCGCCCGGGACAACATCGGGCGCATGCTACGGATGGTCAGCACGATCCTGGAGCTGCGCCGTCTGCAATCCGGGGAAGCGATTCTTCATCCAAAGGCGATCTCTCTGTCGGAGCTGGTGGCCGGTATTCTGCGAGAGCTTTCCATACTCCTTCGTGAGAAATCGCTGGGGGTGCGGGTGGATATTCCCGCTGCGTTGCCACGGGCATGGGGCGATGAGATGCTGATCGCCCGGGTTTTCCAGAACCTGCTCGACAACGCCATCAAGTTCACGCCCACTGGCGGCGAGATCTGGATCCGGGCGGCATTGGAGCGGGAGGATGGAGCATCGTGGGTGAAGGTGATGGTGGCCGATTCCGGCCCGGGGGTGCCTCCGGAGATGCGGGGGGAGATCTTCAAGCCGTTTGTCACCGGGATGGTGAGGGGACGTGGTGTGGGCCTGGGGCTGGCGTTCTGCAAGCTGGCGGTGGAGGCGCACGGCGGCCGCATCTGGGTGGAGGATCGACCGGGAGGCGGCGCAGCGTTTGTGTTCACCCTCCCGATCGCGTCAGAGGAAGAGGCATAGGCCTCGGGCTGAGAACCCTCAGCCATCGAGAGATCTTTTTCTCCCCCTTCCCCCCTCGGCAGGCGCGCCTTCGGACAAAGCCCCGGATCTATTGCAGGGGATCATGAAGGGTCATCCGCGTCGATGCTCCAGGAACAGACTGGCGTTCCGCAGGATCTCTGCGTAAAATTTTTCTGGAATTTTCGGAAATTTGGTTTCTCCGGGGCGAGGCGCGATGGGAACACTGACCCGGCGCCAGCGGGAGTTCCTGGCCGCCTTCCTGCGGCTGTATCGTCGGTGGCGCAGGCCGCTTCATTATGGGGTGGTGGCCCGTGCCCTGCGCATCGGTCGGGCCACGGCGTATGAGATGCTGGCTCTGTTAGAGCAGGTCGGCCTGGTTGAACGGCGTTATGAGAGCCCGGCCGGCCCAGGCCGACCCCGGGTGGTTTTCCGCCCCACCGCTCAGGCGCGCCGGGCGCTCAGCAGCGTATGGGATGCGACGGTGTGGCGGAACACCCGGGCCCGGCTGCTTCGAGAGCTTCGGGAGTGGCATGCCCGGCTGGAGCCCGCGACGCTTCTCCAGTGGTTGCTCTCCAGTCCGATGGAGGGACCGGTATCCGAAGGGATGGCCCGTATGACGGCCGGGCTGATGCTGGTGCTCCGCTTGCTGCAGCGGGGCGGGGAGCCCCTGACGGTTCCTCGCGGCCGGTCCCTGGATCTGGGCGCTCTGGCAGGGCTCAGCGCCGCTCTGGTTGCCCTGAGCCGGGCGGAGCCCCAGCAGGTCCGGGCGTTGATGGATCGGATCCGGTGGTTCCAGGAACAATGGGATCGCCTGGATCCTCTGGATCGCCATCGGTTGTCCCGGTTTGCTTCTCAGATCCTTCGGGAAACGGGAGGCGCTGGATGAGGCCCTCGGGAGGTGGGTTGGCGATGATCAGCGTGATTATCCCCACGCTGAACGAAGCGGCTTATCTTCCGCTTTTGCTGGAAGCCCTGGCGCGCCAGACCCGACAGCCCGATGAGGTGATCGTGGCGGATGCGGGCTCGGAGGATGGGACGCCGGAGATCGCCCGGGCCTGGGGGGCCCGGGTCGTGTCCGGCGGGCGGCCGGCCGTCGGCCGGAACGCCGGAGCTCGCGTCGCCCGGGGAGCGTGGCTGGTGTTCCTGGATGCGGATGTCGTCCCGCGGCCGGATTTCCTGGAGAAGGCGTTCCGGGAGATCGAAGCCCGGCGTCTGGATATCGCGACCTGCCTGATGGAGCCTCTGAGCCCACGGCCGGCGGATCGCGTATTCCACGAAATGGCCAACGGATACCTCCTGGCGTTGCAATGGGTCTCTCCTCGAGCCCCAGGGTTCTGCATCCTGGTTCGCCGCGAGCTCCACGAGGCCATCGGCGGGTTCGATGAAACTTTACTGCTGGCGGAAGATCACGATTACGTGCGGCGGGCATCGCGCCAGGGCCGGTTCGGGGTGCTCACCTCGGTTCGCATCCCCGTTTCCACCCGACGGATGGAGGAGGAGGGTGTCTTCCCGTTACTGTTGAAATACCTGTGGGCGGAAGCCCATGTGTGGACCGGACGACCTGTCCGTTCGCTTCCCTTCGTTTACGCTTTCGGACAGCACCGTCCGCCCGCGCTTCCAGGCGGAGCTGCCGAAGCGGGAGGGAGGCGGAGCAAGATCGATCGGTTATCTTTAAAGGGGAGCCAGCAAAGGTATCCCCTGATCCCCTTGAGGATCCTGGCTCATGTCGGCTCCATGGTGAAGCCGCATACGAATAAATAGACCTGGGAGGGCACGCGGCGGAGGATTCTTCCCGGGGGCTTTGGAGTTGGGCGGGCTGCTGAAGGCAGCCCCCCACTCTACGAAGCTGGACTTTTCCCATCCGGGGAGGATCCAGACGGCGAGCCCGCCTGGTTCAAAGTCCGGCGCGAAGATTCCGCACGGAAAAATCATTAGGACTTACGCAGTTCGTTTCCCAGGGGGACTTTGGGGGCGGAGCGGGGCGCCGAAGGCGCCCCGCTCCGCCCCCAAAAAGGATTTTGGGGTGG
>Ga0105163_1001443_pt1 | contig 12531 bp, 10 predicted proteins | sample JNZ110809AmetaG_FD_81531 | JGI IMG/M metagenome (GOLD analysis project Ga0105163, IMG submission 81531) | Hot spring microbial communities from Jinze hot spring, China to study Microbial Dark Matter (Phase II) - JNZ 110809A | ecosystem: Environmental > Aquatic > Thermal springs > Hot (42-90C) >... | reverse complement strand
AGGAATAAAGGTTGGAGATTCAAATCTTGCTTCTCAAAGCCTTGCTTTTCTTCAAGAACTTACAATAGCAGTAAAAACCCTTGATAAATCTTTACTGCTCCTTACCTTGCCCTCAAGCCTTCTTGAACATTATGATGAAAACTCAGAAAGACTTTTTCAGAAAATACAACACATAACTGGAAGAATGGAAAAGGTTTATACACCTGTGGAAGAGGAAGAAGTTTCATCAGTCATAATAAAAAGGTTATTCAGCAATATTAATGAAAAGGAGGCAAAAGACAATATTGAGGAATTTTTAGATTATGCTGAAAAGGAAAATCTTTTCTCAGGTATAGACAAATCCTATTACCGTGAAAAATTTATGAAGAGTTTTCCCTTTCAACCTGAGGTGATAGATGTTCTTTACAGAAGATGGGGAAGTTTTCCAAATTTTCAGAGGACAAGAGGGGTGTTAAGGATCCTTGCCTTAGTGGTTCATTCTTTGAAGGATTCTAAAAATCCCTTTATAAGGCTGGGAGATATCGATTTAAAAAATGAAGAGATAAGACGGGAACTTATAAAGCATATAGGGAATGAATTTGATAGCATATTAGCAGCGGATATAACCTCACCTGATTCTGGTGCTAAAAAGGTGGATAGAAACCTTGGGAGTGCCTATTCACCCTTTTCCTTTGGTACAAAGTGTGCAACCACAATCTTTATGTATTCATTCTCTGGGGGACCTGAAAGAGGAGCAACCCTTCAGGAAATAAAACTATCCTGTGCAGAGACTTCTCACCCAAGCAGTATCATTGTAGAAGTAGTTCAAAAATTAAAGGAAAATCTATTTTACCTTTCTGATACAGGTCTCTTTTTTACCAACCAACCCAACCTGAATCGCATACTTTTGCAGAAAGCAGAAGGCATAGATGATAGAGATATTGAAGGCGAAGAGGAAAAGATTATTAAAGATAGCCTTTCAAATAAAGACAAGAAACTTGAGCTCTTCATCTGGCCAGATAAATCAAAGGATATCCCTGATACAAAGGGATTAAAACTTGTTATTTTAAAGGATTTTTCAGATGAAAAATGTAAGGAACTTTTAGAAAACTGTGGAGATAGACCAAGGGTTTATAGGAATACTCTCATATTCTTATGCCCTTCTCCAGAGGAGAAGATTAGTTTTTATAAATTTATCAAAGATAAACTTGCCTGGCAATTAATTGAAAAGGATAAAAGCCTCAGCCTCACCGATGAGCAGAAGAGGGAAGTGAAAAATAAGGTCAGGAAATTTGAAGAAGATATAAAATCGCAAATTAGGACTCTTTATAGACTCATTGTTTTACCTTCAAAAGAAGGACTTAAAAAGATTGATTTAGGCTTGCCAACTTATGGAAGAGAATGTTTATTAGATGAGGAAGTTTACAATAGATTGAAAGGCAAAGAAATCTTTGAAAAGTTGGATCCCTTAGCAATTAAGGAAAAATATTTAAAGAATGATTATGTAAACATAAAAAGCATTCTTGAATCCTTTTACACAACACCAGGGGAAATTAGAATTCTTAATGAAGAGGTTTTTAAGGATGCAATAAAGGAAGGAGTAAGGCAAGGTTTGTTCGGACTTGGAAGATTAGAGAAGGAGAAACCCCTTTGTAATTATTTCAAGGAAGAGTGTTTCCCAGAAATAGTAGATGAAGAGGTGATTATTAAAGCGGAATTGTGTAAAAGGGAAGTTTCCGATAAGACTGAAATAGTAGAGAAAACAACTCCTTCGCCTTCAGTTAATAGAAAAAGAGTAATAGAAGAAAATGGTCAAGTATATCAATTAAAGGAAGTGTATAGCGGGCTACATCTTAAATTTCCAGTACCATTTGGAAAATTATCAGATGTGGCGGGAATTATCAGATATATAAATTCAAAATTTAGCAAGGTAAACATAGTCATAGAAATATCAGCAAATGAGGGCGAGATAAAAAAGGATGAATGCGAAGATAAGATAATAGAGGCACTCAAACAGGCTGGGATAAAAGAGGATAATATAAATTTTCACCTCACAGGGGAAAATGAGGCGAACTAAAAAAGGGGGCTTTTTAGTTGTTTGGAAGAAAAAGGTATTGACTTTTATACATAGATATGTTAAGTTTTAACCTACAAAAACATGCCGATGTATTTGGTGAGGTATACCTATGCCTATCTTTGAATTTAAATGCCTGGACTGTGGAGCCGAATTTGAGGTTCTTTTAAAAAATAAAGAAGAGATAAGCAAAGTTAATTGTAAGGCTTGCCAGTCACCAAGAGTTGAAAGATTGATGAGTGTGGTCCATTCTCTATTAAGAGGCTCCACCTCAACCAAAGAAGGAGACAGACCAAGGATTGCTGAGTCCCATTCATGTCCCACAGGAACTTGTACACATTTAGAATTACCAGGTCACACCAAATAAGACCACTCTTTTAAATATGCTTAACATCCTTGTTTCCATAAAACAGGTCCCCGATACTACCAATATTCGTATTAATCCAGAGACGGGGACTCTGATAAGAGAGGGTATCCCCTCTATTACTAATCCCTATGACCTAATTGCTCTGAGTGTGGCTTCTAAACTTAAAAGAGAGTTTAAGGCTAAGATTACTGTTATCACCATGGGGCCTCCTCAGGCCAAAAGTTCACTAAAAGAGGCCGTAGAATTCGGGGCTGATAGAATTATCCTTCTCTCCGATAGAAAATTTGCTGGAGCTGATACCTTAGCAACAAGTTATACCCTTGCAGAAACTATTAAATATCTACAGCAAGAAGAGCCCTTTGATCTTTTCCTTTTTGGAAAACAGGCTATAGATGGAGATACCGCTCAGGTTGGTCCAGGGGTAGCTACTCGTCTAAACATACCTGTTATCACTTATGCCACTAAGATAGAGAAAATAGACCCAGAAAAAAAATTAATAAGGGTTGCAAGAAAGACAGAGCACGGTGTAGAAATTCTTGAGGCTAAGCTCCCTGTGCTTTTAACCTGTGAAAAGGGCTTAAGTGAGGTGCCTTTTTTGCCCTTTTCTGAGATCCTCAGAGCTATGAAAGCAGAACCTGAGATCTTTCAGGCTGATGGCCCCATCCCTTTTGATAGGGAAAAATTAGGCCTCAAAGGCTCTCCCACTCAGGTCAAAAGAGTATTTACCCCTGAATTAAAAAAGCAAGGAAAGATACTCAATCTCCATGAGGTGTCTTTGGAAAAGGCTATCAAAGAGATAATATCTGTCCTCAAAGAAAAGGGAATTTTATGAAAGAGGTTTGGGTTTATATAGAACAGGAAGAGGGAAGAATTCATCCTGTTTCCTTTGAGTTGCTGGGAGTGGCTAAGAGGTTAGCTCAGGAGCTATCTGGCAGGGTTGCAGGAGTTCTCCTTGGACACTTAGTTGATGACCTAAGGGGAGAAGTTTTTGCCTATGGAGCTGAAAGGCTATATTTAGTGGACCATGAAGTCCTTGCTTATTATCGCCACATACCTTATGCCAAGGCCCTTGCAGAGCTTGCCCGTAAATACAGGCCTGAAATTTTACTCTTAGGGGCAACCCCTTTAGGTAGGGATTTAGCAGGAGGGGTTGCCACCCTTCTTGAAACTGGGCTCACTGCTGATGTGACGGAGCTTGCTATTGATAAAGAAACAGGGCATCTTCTTATGACCAGGCCAGCCTATGGGGGAAATATTATGGCCACGATTATTTGCCCTAATCATAGGCCTCAGATGGCTACTGTGCGTCCTCGGATCTTTCCAATACCTGAAAGGGCTGAGGCAAGGTCTGGAGAGGTCATTAAAGAAGAGATATCCTTAACAGAAGAAGAGGCCAAGGTTAAAAGGGTAGGTTTTATCCCTAAGGAAAAGACTGTAAATTTAGAGTATGCCGAGGTAGTGGTAAGTGGTGGAAAGGGGCTTGGAGGTAAAGAGGGCTTTGCCAAGCTCAGGGAGTTAGCCAATTTACTTAAGGGTGAAGTAGGGGCATCAAGACTTGCTGTAGAGGCAGGTTGGATATCCTATGAACATCAAGTGGGGCAGACGGGAAAAACGGTGAGGCCCAAGGTTTACTTTGCCTTTGGCATATCAGGTGCTATTCAACATAGGGCAGGTATGCAAAATGCTGATTTCGTGATTGCGGTGAACCTTGATCCTGAGGCACCCATCTTTCAAATTGCTGATTTAGGGCTTATTGGTGATTGGAAGACTGTTTGCGAGGCCTTAATTGAAGCCATTAAACAGGAAAGGAAGGCCTCATGAGTCAGTTTGCCTATGAAGTAGTAATTATAGGGGGAGGTCCTGCTGGGCTTGCCTGTGGTATCAAACTTGTAGAAAGGGGTATAAAGACCCTTCTCATTGAAAGGGGTAGATTTTGTGGAGCCAAAAATCTCTTTGGTGGAGTAGTTTACACCCATTCTTTAAAAGAAATAGTTCCTGAATTTCCTAACCTTGAACCTTCTCCTGTAGAAAGACCTGTTACCGAGGAAGGTTACTTCTTGGTATCCCGTGAAGGGGTAGTAAAACTTCTTCACACTAAAAAGAATCCTCAAGAGGCCTTTACCGCCCTTAGAGCCAAATTTGATAATTTTCTTTCTGAATATGCCCTTAAAAAGGGGCTTGATATTGCCCCTAAGACACAGGTAAAAGACTTTATTAGAGAAGGAGAGAGGATCTCAGGAGTAATTGTGGATAGGCCAACAAGCTTTGAAGATGAGAGACCAGCCCAAGTCAAGGCAAATATAGTGGTGATTGCTGAGGGAGTAAATAGAATTCTGACACAAAAGGCTGGCCTTGCAAAAAGAGATTTTAGGCCAGAAGAGGTAGTTTTGGCTGTTAAAGAGATAATTCAACTTCCCAAGGGGGCCTTAGAAGCCCGTTTGGGGCTACGGGAAGGGCAGGGGCTTGCTGTAGAATTGATTGGCGAGGTCACTCAGGGACTTCCAGGAACAGGTTTTTTATATACCAATAAGGGCCACCTTTCCTTTGGGATAGGTATTTTTCTTAACCAATTAGTAAAGTTTAATCTAAAACCATATGAAATTTTAGAGAAAGCAAAGGGGCATCCCTACTTCAAGGAAATTTTTCAAGGGGGGGAAACCTTAGAATATGGGGCCCATTTAATTCCAGAGTGGGGTTTAGAGGGCTTACCTAAACTATATGGTTCAGGAGTTTTGGTCACAGGCGATTCTGCAGGTTTTGTGAACCCCCTCTTTAGAGAGGGCACCAATCTCGCTATGTACTCAGGTCTTATGGCTGCAGAAACGATCATCTATGCCTTTGAAAGAGGGGATTTCTCGGAAAGAACACTCAAGAGATACGAAGAACTCTTTAAGGAAAGTTTTATATACAAAGACCTAAAGCTTATCAAGGATCTTAAAACCTTTTTACTTAAAAATAGTCACCTCTTTAGCGACTATCCTCAGATGATTTATGAGATCATGAGTATCTATTTTTCTTCTCAGGGTCGTTACAAAAGGGATGTCATAAAGGAAATTTTGGCTATAATTAGGAAAAAGAGAGGCCTAATAGGTATTTTAAAGGACCTCTTTAGCTTTGGGAGGCTCTTTTGGTGAAGGGCAACTCCGTCAATATTGATGAAAAGATCTCCAGTGTAAAATTTTTTGTGGATGAAGAGTATCCCCATCTTAGAATCATAGATCAAAATGTGTGCAAGCAATGTGTGGACAAGCCCTGTCTTTCCTTTTGTCCAGCCTGCGTTTATAGAAAAGGTGAGGAAGGTAAAATTTTGGTGAGTTATCAGGCCTGTCTTGAGTGTGGTTCTTGTAGGGTAGGGTGTCCGTACAACAATATTGCCTGGGAATACCCAAGGGGAGGTTTTGGGGTAAGTTATAAATTTGGCTAAGGGGGAAAGTCTTGAGAGACAGTAATTTCCCGCTCTACAGCATATATTATTACCTTCTCTTCTTGATTGTCCTCTTTTTTGGCATTTACATACGTTTTGATGATGTCAAATTTTGGAAGGAAAATCAAAACTTAGCCTTCTACAAAGGTGAGCCTTTATATGCTGAATATGATTCCTTCTACTTTGCTCGCCTTGCTTTGGATCTAAAGGAAGGTCTTTTTAAAAGTGGAGAGATAGATAAATTTAGGTTTTTTCCTGACAATTCTTCTGAGGCAAAGCTTAACGAGAAAGAAACCTTTGCTCCAAAATATTCCGTTTCTGGGCATTTAATTAGTTATCTATTTTATTGGCTATCCTTGCTTACAGGAATGTCTGTTTCTTGGCTTACCTATTACTTAATTCCCTTTATGGCTATATCTGTGGCCATACCTCTTTATTTTTACTTTAATCATGTAAAATTACCTCTGGCAGGTATTCTTGGAGGTTTAATAACCGTATCAGCTCCCATGTATCTTGGGAGAACAGGTCTTATGCGCCTTGATCACGATGTGTTTAATCTCACCTTTCCTTTTCTTATTGCCTACTTCTTTTACAGGTTTTTCCAAAGTCACAACTTAAGGGGAAAATATATATGGATAGGCCTGGCAAGCCTTTCTTTGCTTCTTTATCAACTTTGGTATGCCCATGGTAACCTTAACTTTGTCTTGGTGCTCACCTTTTTTATTGCCTATCTTTGGGATCCAATTAAAAAGTTTATAATTAGCAAAAAGTTCTCCCTATCATTCACCAGAGAAGATTATATTTTTATGGCGATCCTTCTATTACCGCAGCTTTGGTATTTATATACAGGTCCCTATTACCTATACCTTCAGGTAAAAACCTTGGTTTTTAATATTAAGAGCCCTACTGCTGCCGATATCCTTTTTAAAGACTTTCCTAATATCCTTCAATCCATCTCGGAGTTACAAAAGCTTGAATTTTGGGAAGTCTTTGGGGCAGTTATTTATAACAGGATCCTTGGTCTTATCTCACTACTTGTTGCCTTTTTACTCTTTCTCTTTAATTTTCGCTCCCTTATCTTTCTTTTTCCCTTCTTTGTGATAGGACTTTTGACCTTCTTTTCTGGAGCCCGTTTTGCCATGTATTTAGCTCCTTTTTTGGGGTTAGGCTTAGGGTATCTTGTGCATTTTTCCTTTGAAAAACTTTTGCCCTACTTAGATCAATTTAAAGAACCCAAGAAGCAAAAACTCAGCACAGCTATAGTTGGTTTTCTTGTCTTTGCCACTGCTCTTATTTCCCAGAGGGAAGCCCTCTCCATGGTTAGCACACCAAAGATTACGGCACCTTTGGTGAGAGATATGGAGTGGCTAAAGGAGAAAACACCAAAGGAAGCAATTATCTGGACATGGTGGGACTATGGTTATGCCTTTCATCTCTATGCCAGAAGGGCAACTATCCATGACGGTGGCACGCAGGCAAGCCCTAAGACCTATCTTGTTGCCCGCTCTTTTGCTACCTCTGATCCTAAAGAGGCTTGGCTCATCACTTCCTTTGTAAGTAATCAGGGGCTTACAGGTCTTGCTAAAATTTTGAAGAATGAAAACATAACTGCCAAAGAGGTTATGGAGAAAATAAGGACTGGCCATTACTATCAGGAGATAAAGAGCCCCATATACTGGGTCTTTACCGAGGACCTTATTGCGAAATTTGGCTGGATCCATTTTTTTGGCTCCTACAACTTTGATAAAAAAGAGGGAATTTTTGGTAAGATCATGGTGCCTGCCTGTAAAGTGCTTAATCCCCAGCTTTTACAATGTCCAGAACTCAACAATGCCCTCATTGATCTTAATCTGGGGCTTATCAGAGTGGAAAATCAGTCAGTGCCCATAAAGAATTTTTATATCCAGGAACCTAATCAACTGATAGAGAAGAATTTTTATCCACAGGGTTATACTGTGGCTATTGTAAGGGCAGGGAATCAAACTGGACTAATTCTTGCCGAGCCCCCCTCTGATGAAAGCCTCTTTTTTAAGATGTTTATCTTGAGAAAATATGACTCCCAGTATTTTGAATTAGTCTATGATAATTTTCCCCAGATGGTAGTTTATAGAGTAAAGGCTAAATAGGGGGTGTATCTATGATAGTTAACCTTTCTCAGCTTGAGATGAAGCCTCATCCCAAGTTTGAGGGAGTAAAAATCGGCTTTATCGCCACTAAAGAGAATTATCCCCAGCTTAGCATCACAATCCTTGAAATTGCACCTTCTGTAGAAATACCTATACATGAACACAGTGAAGAGGTAGATTCTATTTTTGTCCTCTCAGGTGAAGGAGAGCTCTATTCAGGTGGAGAGTGGAGAAAGATTAAGGCCTTTGATGTGGTAGTCATCCCGCCAGGGGAAAGGCATGGAGTGAGAAATACAGGGGCTGTTCCTATGAAATGTTATATTGTTCATGCCCCAGCTCTTTGGTAAATCATTTATTGAGGGTAAGGATATGGATATAGTAGAAAAGGCAAGAATTCTCATCTCTGCCTTACCCTATTTTCGCCATTTTTATGGAAAGATCGTGGTTATAAAATATGGTGGTCATGCCATGGTAGATGAGGCTCTCAAAGAGGCCTTTGCAAAAGATATTGTGCTTATGAAATATGTGGGGATAAAGCCTATTATTGTCCATGGGGGTGGGCCACAAATAAGTCAGGTTATGGAGAGGATGGGACTAAAGCCTGTCTTTGTAGAAGGACAGCGTGTAACCGACGCAGAGACTATGAATGTAGTGGAGATGGTCCTTGTGGGGACGGTAAATAAAGAGATTGTAAGTCTTATCAACAAAGCTGGGGGGAAAGCAGTTGGTCTTTCTGGGAGAGATGGAGACCTCATTGAGGTTGAAAAGATGACCCTTTATAGATATACTGGAGAAGATAGACCCCCAGAGATAATTGATATCGGAAGGGTAGGTAAAGTAAGGCAGGTGAATCCTGAGGTGCTCTTCACCCTGATTGATAGGGATTTTATTCCAGTTATTGCCCCTGTAGGCGTAGGCCCAGAGGGAGAGGCTTACAATGTGAATGCCGATCTTGTGGCAGGTGCTATTGCTGGGAGTTTAAAGGCAGAGAAACTAATATATCTCACTGATGTGGAAGGAGTTAAAGATGCCCAGGGAAACCTTATTTCCACATTATATTTAAAGCAAGTGGAAGAGCTCTTAGAACAAGGTATTGCCAAAGGAGGTATGATACCAAAGCTCAAGAGTGCAAGAAAAGCTCTTCAAGCGGGAGTAAAAAAGGTGCATATCATCGATGGAAGAGTTCCCCACAGTGTGCTTATAGAACTCTTTACAGATGAAGGCTTGGGAACCCAAATTCTTCTACAGGAGGAAGTAGAAGTATGAAGATTCATCCTCTTGAGCCAAGCTATGATCCCAAGAAGGTAGAAGATAAATGGTATAAAATCTGGGAAGAAAAAAAGGTCTTTGAACCAACCTATGATCCTCAGAAACCAAAGTTTTCCATGGTCATTCCACCACCTAATGTTACTGGCTCTTTGCACATAGGGCATGCCCTAAATAACACTATTCAAGATGTGTTAGCCCGTTATAAGAGAATGGATGGCTATGATGTCCTTTGGATCCCTGGAACGGATCATGCTGGTATTGCCACGCAAAATGTGGTAGAAAGAGAGCTTGCAAAGGAGGGTTTAACTCGACAGGCCCTGGGAAGGGAAAAGTTTTTGGAACGGGTTTGGCAATGGAAGGAGCAGTATGGTAATAGAATTATCAACCAACTTAAAAAGCTTGGAGCAAGCTGTAGTTGGAGCTATGAAAGATTTACCATGGATGAAGGTTTGTCACGGGCAGTAAAAGAGGTCTTCTGTAGGCTTTGGGAAGAGGGGTTGATTTATAGGGATGACTATATTATAAACTGGTGTCCTCGCTGCCACACAGCTCTTGCAGATTTAGAGGTTGAGTTTGAACCTAAGGAGAGTAAACTCTGGTATCTCAAGTATCCTTTAGAGGATGGCACGGGTTTTGTAGTGGTTGCTACCACCAGGCCTGAAACTATGTTGGGAGATACAGCCGTTGCCGTCCATCCAGAAGACGAGAGATATAAGAGTTTTATAGGCAAGTTCTTGATACTTCCTTTAGTGAACCGAAAAATTCCCGTAATAGCTGACCCTGTGGTAGACCCCGAATTTGGAACTGGAGCAGTTAAGGTGACTCCTGCTCATGATTTTAATGACTTTGAGATAGCTAAAAGACATGGACTAAAGGCTATTAAGGTGATTGATGAATCTGGGAAGATGACTAAGGAGGCTGGCCCTTATCAAGGGCTTGATCGTTTTGAGGCAAGAAACAAAGTGCTTGAAGACTTGGCAAGTCAAAATTTGCTCCTAAAAGAAGAGCCCTATCAGGTAGTGTTGGGTCACTGTTATAGATGTGGAACAGTTATTGAACCTCTTCTTTCTAAACAATGGTTTGTAAAAATGAAACCTCTTGCTCAACCAGCTATAGCAGCGGTAGAATATGGTTTTATTGAGTTTTATCCTTCCTCTTGGAGAAACCTTTATTTTGATTGGATGAGGAAGATTAGAGATTGGTGCATCTCACGCCAAATCTGGTGGGGTCATAGGATCCCTGTTTGGTATTGTGAGGTCTGTGGAGAGACCATTGTCTCGAGAGAAGATACTATAGAAAGGTGCCCAAAATGCGGAAGTGAAAACTTGAAGGCTGAAGTAGATGTCCTTGACACCTGGTTTTCTTCAGCCCTTTGGCCCTTTTCCACTATGGGCTGGCCTGAGAAAACAGAAACCTTAAAGAATTTTTATCCTACTTCTGTCCTGGTAACAAGCTTTGATATTATCTTTTTCTGGGTGGCAAGAATGATAATGATGGGGCTCCATTTTATGGGGGCTATTCCCTTTGAGAAGGTCTATATCCATGCCTTAGTTAGAGACGAAAAAGGCCAGAAAATGAGCAAGAGCAAGGGAAATGTGATAGATCCCTTGGAAATGATCGAAAAATATGGAACTGATGCTTTAAGATTCACTCTAATAGCCCTTGCAGCTCAGGGTAGAGATATCAAGTTATCTACCTCAAGGATAGAAGGGTATAAACACTTTATAAATAAAATTTGGAACGCCGCTCGTTTTATTCTGATGAATATTGATAACCTTGAAGAGGGAGATCTTTCTCACATTTATAGTGATAATTTGCCGCTTTTTTCTAAATGGATATTGGCTAAACTTGATGAGACCATAAATAAGGTAAGGGAAAAGTTAGAGGCCTTTGAATTTGACCAAGCTGCTATGGCTATCTATCATTTTCTCTGGGATGATTTTTGCGATTGGTATATTGAAATCTCAAAGGTTTATATGAAAAGAGAGGAATGCAAAAGACCTACCCAGGCTGTTCTCTACTATATCCTTTCTCAATCTCTGAAGTTATTGCATCCCTTTATACCTTTCATCACTCAGGAGCTTTGGAGCTATTTACCCTTTAGAAAGGAAGAAATTTTGTTGAAAGAGGACTTTCCCAGACCTCAAAATTTCACTCTCTCTGAGGAGGAGGATTTTTTATCCACTCTGATTCAGGAATTAATTATTTCTATTAGAAATATAAAGGCTGAATACAATCTCTCTTCACAAAAAAACATTCCTGTGTATTATAAAAATAATGAGGAAATTTTAAGAAAATTAGAGCCTGAAAAGGATGTGATTAAATTTTTAGCTCGACTTGAGGATATAAAATTTGATTTTGACCATGAAAAGGAATTTGGTGAAATTGTGCATTTATTAAGTTCAGGGGAGCTATTCATGAATCTAAGTGGATTCATTGACTTTCAGAAAGAAAAGGAAAGACTCTTAAAAGAAAAGACAAGATTAGAAGAGAAATTAAGACAAAGTATAGCCAAGTTAAATAATCCCCAATTTTTAGAAAAGGCTCCTACTGAAATTATTGAGAGAGAAAAGACCCAATATAGAGAACTACAGCAAAGAATTAATAAGATAGACTCACTGTTAAGGGGGATTGGATATGAATAAAAGTGAAGGCCCTATGGAAAAACGTTTCCATACCAGATATCCCCTTAACTGTGAGTGTATCGTTGCCTTTGAAAGTGGGTTAAATTCTATGCTGATATTTTAGATATTAGCCTTGAAGGGGCTCAGTTAAGGGTAGATAGACCTATACCTCTTAAGTTAGGAGATATTCTGTATATAAATATAAAATGTACATATAAAATAAAAGTTAAGGCACAAGTTCGTTGGCTTTCTCAAGAGAAATATACTTATTGCGGCGTTAAATTTATTGAGTTATCTATGAAGGACCGTGAATCCCTTTCAAAGCTGATTTCTGAGATGGCTCTTTCTACCCTGTCTGATGCTTATCTTTAATCTCTAAGTCTTATTTGAACCACTTTAGAAACGCCTTTTTCTTCCATGGTTACTCCGATTATATTATCAACTTCTTTTATAACATTAGGATTATGACTTATTAAAATTATCTGAGAATTTTCTTTTAATTTTTTAAGCAACTTAATGAATTTAAGAGAATTTTTTTCATCCAGAGGGGCATCAATTTCGTCAAGTATACAGAAGGGACCTGGTTTTGTAAGATAGAAGGCTATAAGAAGGGCGATAACGCAAAGGGCCTTTTCACCACCTGAAAGCATATTTAGATGCCTTATATT